>Ga0105047_10006241_pt1 | contig 20250 bp, 18 predicted proteins | sample MAT04_FD_78384 | JGI IMG/M metagenome (GOLD analysis project Ga0105047, IMG submission 78384) | Freshwater microbial communities from Lake Fryxell liftoff mats and glacier meltwater in Antarctica - MAT-04 (megahit assembly) | ecosystem: Environmental > Aquatic > Freshwater > Ice > Liftoff...
TCTCGGGAACCAGGCAGGCGCTGTGCGGCTTCATCTTCAGCGCGTACTTGACCACGTCGGAGGCGACTGCCAGTTCCAGATTCACGCGCGTTTGAACCGTCTTCAGAAGCACTTCAATATCGCGCTCCTGGATGTGACGGCGGTCTTCACGCAGGTGGACGGTGATCTGATCGGCGCCGCCCAGTTCGGCTTCGGCAGCGGCCCAGACAGGATCGGGTTCGTAGGTGCGGCGCGCCTGGCGGACGGTGGCGACGTGATCGATGTTCACTCCAAGCTTGAGCAAGACGTGCGCGGGCATGGTTAATTTAACGCTATTTTTACGGGGCTGCATTGGGTGGATTACCTTTTGTCGGTGGAACCGGCGGTGGGGCCGGCGGAACTGCTGGCGGCGGCTCGGCGGGTTTACTATCGGCCACTGTGCCCGTCACTTTTACCATCGGCATCGAGCCGCCATTCAAACCTGAGACTTGAAATTCCGGAGGCGAGAAATATTGCACGGGCACTTCGAGCGGCCCGAGCACCATGCCGGACTCCGCCTTCTGCCACTGGCTCGGCCATTCAACGAACAGGCGCACGCGGCTGGCGACTTCTGGATTCTCAAAATCACGCGGCGAGGCGGTGACCTGCACTTCGACTTTCGGCGGCTCAAAGCGCATCGCCATTCCCTGCAGCGGCATGGGGCGGATTTCGAATTTCATGAAACGTGTTTCGCTGTCTGGTCCGCTACTGTACAGGCCCACGACGGCTTCGCCATCGCGCGGCGTGACACTGAGTACTTCGAAAGGTTCGGCCTGAAGATCTTCGGGCTCAATGCGAATCGGATTGCGCCCCGACTTGGGCGTTGCGATCGGAATCTTACGTTTGAACGTGAGGCGTTCGGCGGTCACATATTGCATGGTGCGGCGCGGACCGCGCAGGCGCACGAAAAATTTCGGCAGCGGCTGATCGGCAGCAAGTTCCCATCCCACCGGCAACTGCAGATCGCTCTTGCGCAGGGTCACCACGATGTCACTCTGGTCGGTCAATTCTCCGTCGACGTAAAACCACATCAACACTGCAAGACCCAGGCAGATGAATTTCAAGAACCAGTCGTCCAGCAGCGCGGAGTGAACGAAGCGGCCGAGAGTGGGCAGGAGCGCAATTTTTTTCATGCGGCCTCCGGCGCTGTGGCTTCAACCGATTCCAGACAGAGTTCAGTGAGCTTGCTGCGCAGTTCGTCGGCGGTCAGACCGTGCAGAAATTTGCCTTCGACGGCCACCGAAATGCGCCCGGTCTCTTCGCTGACGACGACGGTGACGGCGTCGGTCTCTTCGGTGAGGCCCAGCGCGGCGCGATGGCGCGTGCCCAGCGACTTGGCCAGGTCGGCGCTCTCCGAGAGTGGGAAAAGACATCCCGATCCGGCGACGCGGTTGCCGATAATGATGGTGCCGCCGTCGTGGAGGATGGTGCCCTCACCCATTTTTGTGCGGAAGAAGATGGTCTCGAGCAGTTCGCGGGTGATCTCGGCGTTGAGCATCGCCGTACCGCGCTCGGCGTAATCGTTGAGCGGAACGGTGCGCTGGATGGCAATGAGTGCGCCTTCGGAGCGGCGGCTGAGATTGACGCAGGCCTCGACGATTTCATCAATGGAGGGCGAGTCGGGACGGACGAAGCGACCGACGAAGGGATTCAATCCCAGGCGCAGCAGGCCGCGGCGCAATTCAGGCTGGAAAATGATCACGCCGGAGATGATCGAGAGCGCGGCGAGTTTTTCGAATATCCAGACGATGTGTTCAAGCTGGAAGAAACGCGCCGCGATGTAGACGACGCCGATGGCGAGGCCGATCAGAATTAACATGCCGCGCAGCACGCCCGCGCCACGCGAGCCGCGCAGGAACGAGAAGACAATGTAGAGCACCGTCGCCAGCAGAATCACTTCCACGATTGCGCGCACGCTGGCTATTTGAGAATTCTGCAGACGGTTGAGAATGTAATCCATGGTCCTTACCGGGCATCAATACGGAAGAAGACGGGGCGCCTCCACGCTCCTCTTTCGATCGGTTGTTGAGGAGTATAACTGAAGGCGCGAGTGCCGCGTTGTCATTCTGTCTATGAAGTGACGCTGTTTCGTATTTTTTTTGCAAGAGATGAATGAAGACGGGCGTGCGCCGCGCAAGGCAGTTCCCCAACTAAACCTCTTTCGGGCTGAAATGCCTCGTATTTTGGTCGTGATCGAGACGCAAACGAGGAGCATATTTGAATAATCTGCGACGAGTGAAGCAACGAAGAGCACGGCCAAAAGGCCACCGGATAAAACGAGGCTTTTCAGCCTGAACGAGGTTAAGTTGCAATGCACGTAACTTGACGAGCACCTGCGGGATGATTAGTATTCCGCGCATGAAAAAACAAACCCTGCTCCTTACTGTAGTTGCTTTTGCGCTGGTCTGCTCCTTAGGTATGGGAGCGCGCGCCACCGAGATTCCCGAAGAGTACAAGATCGGCGGATTCGCCGTCTCGTGCCAGGCGTGGAGCTTCAATCGCTTCACCGTCTTTGAGGCGATCGAAAAAACCGCTCAGACCGGTGCCAGGTGCATCGAGTTCTTCCCCGGCCAGAAGCTGAGCAAGGAAGAACCCACCGTCAAATGGGATCACAACGTCGGCGACGACGTGATCGCCAAGGTCAAAGCCAAGCTGGCCGAGCACAAGATCAAAGCCGTCAACTACGGCGTGGTCGGCATTCCGGCTGACGAACCCGGCGCGCGCAAAGTCTTCGAATTTGCCAAGAAGCTCGAACTGTGGGGCGTCACCACCGAATCAGCCGGCTCCATCGACGTGCTCGAGAAGTTGGCGAAGGAGTACGACATCCGCGTCTGCTTCCACGACCATCCCAAGACGAAGGACGCCGGCTACAAGATGTGGAATCCCAATTACATCATGGAAATCTGCAAGGACCGCGACCCGCGCGTGGGCGCCTGCGCCGATACCGGCCACTGGCTGACCTCCGCGCTGAAGCCAGTCGATTGCATCAAGATCCTCGCCGGCCGCGTGCACAGTTCGCACTTGAAGGACCGTGCCGAGTTCGGCAAGGGCAGCCCTGACATCGTCTTCGGCACCGGCCAGGGCCAAGTCGCCGAAGTGCTCGCCGAACTGAAGGCGCAGAAGTTCGCCGGAAACATTTCGATGGAATACGAGTCGCACTGGGAGAACAACGTTCCCGACATCACCAAGAACGTCGAGTTCATCAAAGCCTGGGGCGAGAAGAACAAATAACCCAATGTGGCACGGGCAGCTGTTGGGCTGCCCGTGATTGCCGTTGGCTAATGACGCCTAAACTCAGACACACGACGAACACGGGCAGCCCAACAGCTGCCCGTGCCACATTTTATCGCCGCCATTCGTCCGGCAAATCGGCCTTCGTCTCGCGCAGAATCGAAAGTATCGCCTGCCGGTCCGCAGTCGTCAGCTTCGCGTACTCCGGCGAAACATCCTTCCCCAATAAAATCTCAAGCAGCCGACCGTAAGTATATTGCTTCGCCTCGTCCGGCAATCGATTGAACGATTCCGAGTAGATCAGATAGCTGCACGGATAACGGAACATCCGCGTCTTCAGATCAAAGTCACGCAGTGAGCGCCCCGCTTTGTCAAGCGGCCCCAGCGCTTCGAACTGCTTTGCATAATCCGTGCTGCCCTGCACAGGCGCCGTCAACGTTGCTTCTTCGATAAAAAGAAAATAGCGGATCAGCGGTTCACATGCGCTTTTGATCCGCGAGCGCGTACTGTCGGAGTGCCCCGGCGTCGTGCGATCCAGAGCCTTATTAATCGCCTCTTCGTCGCGCAGAGCAAAGCGAGTCAGATAATTGGCGCTCGTGATCAGGTTGTGCGCCTTGGCCTGGTGTTCGAGAACCATCAGCGCGACGATATCGCTGCTTGCCGCCAGATACGGCTTGGTATCGAAGAGCTTGCTCAGATCGGTGACATTGGCACCTTTTTCGAAATCCACTTTCTCGGGATTGTTCTTGTCGCGGACGATCATGTTTCCCATGTGCCGCTGCGCGCCATGCGTGCCCGTAACATACCACCCGCCCCAGCGCTCCTTTATGGGGCTCTCGTGCGAGATTCGAAAGGTGCCTGAACTATAAATGGGCATGCCGTCCGAATCCGGAAAGACCGAGCGCACCAGCAAGCCGGGATTGCCCTCAGTCATCGCCGATTCATGGCATTGCAGGCACGAATCCGTCTGCCGCTGCAATCGAGCAGTCTCCTTGCGCTGATCGAGCGTATAAAAGATCGGACCCTTCTGCGGGTCCATCGCCGCGAACTCGATAACATCGCCGCCCTTTACCCAACCGACGTAAACGTTGTCATTGAAATAAAGCGCGCGCGGCGCATCCGGCCAGATATGCGGACGTTGAAAACTGGTCTTCGAAAAAACCAGCGTCTGGCTCGAGGCCGGCACATTCAGATATTTGAGCACCGCTGCGAGATAACCGTGTTCCGGATCGGAGGTGAGCACCGTCTGCCTGCTCTTCAATCTCGCATCCAGCTTCGCCACCGGATCTTCGAACGGTTCTGAGGTGTATAGAATCGGAGTCTGCTCCGACGGAGAGCCGGCGAACGCACCAGACACCGCGAAAATTAACGGTAGCAGCAGCGCCAGATGCGCCGGATAGCTCTTGCGTTTGTCAATTGCGAGAACAACTTTTCTCATTCTTGCCTCTGGTATCAAATTACACCGGAACACGCATCTAAAAAAGTAATCCAATCCATGTGTTACGCATTTTTTATGCGCGGCGGTGGAGAAATACCCCCAGTTCCCGGTGACGCATCGTCTTCATTGCAATGCGCCGTGCGATCAGATATTCGTGATGGATCAGGGCCGTATCGTGGAACGCGGAACGCATTTAAAACTGCTGAACGCCGGCGGAGCGTACGCGCAGAAGCTGCGCACGCTACTCGCCGCCGATCAAGCCGAAGAGATCGACGACGCCGCGTCTGCTTCCAAAATAGTTCCGGATTCGCGACTACACTTGAATGCCACATAAGCACAAAATAAAAATTTAAATATCTGTTCTTGACGAATCAATTTAGTGAGATAAGGTATCGCGGTAAAGCTCTAAAGCAGATCGGCCAGTGTGGACGGTATGTAGTCGGGCTAGTTGAAGTAAGGAGATTTGGTGATGGCGACGGGCAAAGTGAAGTGGTTCAACGATCAAAAGGGGTTCGGGTTCATTACCCCTGATGAGGGCGGAAAAGATTTGTTCTGCCACCACAGCGAAATCCAGGCCGACGGTTTCCGTTCATTGTCGGAAGGACAGGCCGTAGAGTACGAGGCTATTCAGGACGCAAAAGGTCCTAAGGCCACGAAAGTCCGCCCGATAAAGTAAGTATCCTCAATCGATTAATATCGGGAAAGGCGTCCTACGGGCGCCTTTTTTATTTGCCTCGCTTCGAGTTACGATCAAGCAGGCCTGCAAAAAGTTAGAGCAGGCCTAGCAAGGTAAAGCAGCCTTCACAAAAGTGGAGCAGACTTTACAAAGGTGGAGCAGACACAGCAAAGGTGGAGCAGACATTCCTGTCTGCTAGATCCTGGCAGACAGGCATATCTGCCCTGCCAGCTCAAAGTCAATTCAGAGAATCCTCCGACAGTGGCCATGATTGTCAAAAAGATCGAAGTCAGCGAAGAACTCGCCGGGCGTGTGGATCGCGTCGTGCAGAAATTAACGGAGTTGTCGCGTTCACAGGTCAAAGGCCTCTTCGATCACGATTGCATTTTTCTGAACGGCCGTCTCTGCACCGACCTCAGCGTCATTGTAAAAGCCAAAGATCATCTGCAGGCGCGCTACGATATGCACCGCCGCTATCACGAACGCGTGCGTCCCTGGAAGGACGATGACTTTAAAATCATCTTCGAAGACAAGCACCTGATCGTCGTCGATAAATCGCCCAACGTTTTGACAGTCCCCGCCAATCCCGGCGAAACCAATACGCTCGTCTTTGCCATCTCGCAATACTTTGAACACAAGGGACTCAACGAACGCGCGCAACTCGTCCACCGCCTCGATCGCGGCGCCTCTGGATTGCTGGTCTTCGGCAAGAGCCGCGAGATTGCCGCTCAGCTCCAGGGCCAGTTCGAAGACCGCAAGCCCGAACGCGAATACATGGCGCTCGTCCAGGGCGTCGTTCCTGACGAAGGCACGTTTAAAAGTTACATCGCCACAACCAAAAGCCTGCAGCAGTACTCAACCGATCGCCACGAAGACGGGCAGCTCGCCATCACCCATTTCCGCTTGGAAAAAGTCATCAAGGGCGTCTCCTGGGTCCGCGTCTGGCTCGAGACCGGCCGGCGCAATCAGATCCGCGTCCACTTTGCCGAAGCCGGCCATCCCATTCTCGGCGACCCGCGCTACCGGCCGGAAGAAGCCAAACATCCGCACTGGCGCGTCAAACGCCTCGCCCTGCATGCCGCAGTGCTCGGCTTCCGCCATCCAGTGACTGATCACGCGCTGCGTTTCGAGTCGCCAATACCGTCCTCAATGCAGACTTTTGTGGGCGGCAAAGCCCGCGTGCATGATCCGAAGCGATAGTAGTCTTCACTTTGCCGCCAGGCATTTCAGCGATAAACAGAAGCCATGGACGACGCGAAACTCACGGTCAAACCCATCGGAATTCTTCACACGGCCTACTCCGACCGCCATCGCGCGCCGCGGCAGCCCGATCTGACCGAGACCGAATGCCAGGCCACGCTCGTCCTGAATCCCGGCCATAACTTCGAACAGGCCCTCGAGGATCTCGCCGGTTTCGACATGATCTGGATCATCGCGTGGCTCGACCGCAACAGCACCTGGAATCCAAAAGTGCGCCCGCCGCGCGGCCCGCTCAAGAAGCGCGGCGTCTTCGCCACTCGTTCCCCGCACCGCCCCAACCCGCTCGGCCTGTCCGTCGTGCGGCTGCTCGATATCAAAGGTCGCACGCTCCGGTTAGGCGCCACCGATTTGATGGACGGCACGCCCGTCATCGACATCAAGCCCTACATTCCATACGCCGACGCCTTCCCCGATTCGCGCGCTGGATGGATCGATGAACTTAATTCAGCGGATGCACACACTAAAGACAAAGGTCGATCGTTCGATGTGATCTGGTCCGAGCTGGCGCGCAAGCAAGCCGACTGGTTGCAGGCCTCGCATCAAATCAACTTGGTGACGCCGGCGACAAAAATTCTCACTGCCGATCCCACGCCGCATCCGCATCGCTGCATTTCGCGTTGGAGCCGCACGCATTCGATACTCGCGATTGACTCCTGGCGCGTGAAGTTTTCAGTAAAAGAAACCAGTGTCGTGATCGACAGAATCGTCAGCGGCGACCCGATTGCAGAAATGCGCACCGCCGCTCCGACCCAGCAACGCCTGCGCGATCAACAAGTCCATTTGAAGTTCAATACACATTGGCCGCAGACGCCACTCGGCAATGCAAACGTTGCAAAAAAGAAAACTGCGCTCACTGAGCAATAATATCGCGCAGTTTCTTAATCAAACAGATGAGATGAAAAGGCTTTTGTTTTTACTTCGTTCAACGCAGCTTGCCTTCCTCCGCCATTAGGCGTTGGATTAGGTGGCCGGGTCAGCCGGTTTGAAAATGCGGGCGATTTCGACCGGTGCTGACAGCGCGTAATGAGAGATGCCGCTACGGCTCGATGCGGTCCTTCATGCGGTAGCTTTTGCCTTCAATCACGACCGTGTCGGAGTGATGGAGAACGCGGTCTAGGATTGCGGAGGTGAGGGTGCTGTTGTTGTTGAGTGGATGCGCAAAACTGGGCAGTACATCTCCCTACGCAAACTATTGGTTCGCGCGTTGTGAAAGCCACAGCGGAAAAGTCCAAACAGCCGGACATTTTCCGCTGTGGCTGTCTCTTTGATTGCGCGCGAACCAATAAGGCCTTTGTCATGGCTGGTATATGTAGAACGTAATTGGTTGCGCTGGTTGCGCGGCAATTTCTTGCGGTTCGAGCCTCGGGCTATCCGTCCCCAGTCGCGCTGCCGCGTTCTGGTTATGTTACCCGAAATTTTAGTTTTGAAATTAATCTCATTATACGTAATAGACCCCGCAGCGGATGTTCCCGCAACAGGATGAGACCAGGGTTTGTGGATTTTGCTTTGGGGTCTATGAGCGTTTCCGCGCGAAGTTATTTGATACAAAATTTTCCCCTTGTACATTAGGACGGTTGCGATGTCCTTTACACATCTACATTATATTTAATAATGCGTTCGATGATCTAAAATTCCTGCAAATTTTAATTGTCGTAATTGTTTTCTTATGTGAATTACTTTTATTAAATGAGTTATTAAAATAATTGATTAGTTGTTTTTAATTGTTGCAATTGTTTTTTGCGTGACTTTGCATATGAAATATTCGTCTAGGGTCTGGGGTTTGTATTATGAATCGTCAATGCCAGAACGCTGCTAGGCGCATAGCTGGGGATATTGGATGGCCAGAACGGATAGCTGGACGCTGGGAGATACAGAATCTAGCCTCCCCAACAGGCTGGGCGCGCTGCGTTGACTGCATGCATCAGCGCCGCGTCTACTGCGTCCTCTACCAAACCGCATTGACTACATCGCTACAGGGCGGTAATTTGCGCCATGCATCAGGGTTGCGCAGTATCGCTGACAGTTCAACCGCATACCCGCGCGCAATCGCTGCGTCAGTTGTTCGTAAGGAACGTTTGTTGCGCTTTTGCAACAACGGATGATTAAAAATGATTTCTAACGCAAGTGATACGCGCAATACCCACTGCCGGTAAATGAATAGGAAGCCATGACAACCAGCAGCCAGTTTTTAAAAACAACGTTCATCCTCGCCGCACTGCTCTTGCTTGCGCCCGTTGCCCGTGCGGAAAGCGCCGCGCAGCGCGCTGCCAAAGCCGGCGAGCTGAGCACGATTAAGAACCACCGCGTGCTTCATCTTTACGGCGCCGATGTGAAAGAACGCGGATTTGCGCACGGTTACCTGCTCGCCGAGGTCATGCGCGACGACCTCGATGCGGTTCTCAAAAGCCTGCCCAATTTCGACAATGCAAAATACGAGACCACGCTGCTTCCCTGGGCCACGCGGCAATTCGACTGGGACGAGGAGATCGCCCGCGAGCTCGATGGCATCTATGAAGGCATGCTCGCGCAGCTCGGGCGCGAAAAATTGGTCTCGGCCACGCTGCGCCGCGCGCTCAAACGCGAGGACCTCAACGCGATGAACACCATCGCCGATTATTTCGGTCCGGCCTGCTCCGCGTTTTCAAGCTGCGATAAATCAGGCGCCGTGCTGCACGCGCGCACGCTCGATTTCCCCATCGGCGGCAAGGCGATCTCCGACCAGATCATCGTCGTCTCCGATGCCAGCCCCGGAAAAAAAGGCTGGGTCTGCGTCGGCTGGCCGGGCCTGGTCGCGCAGTACAGCGGCATGAACGAGGACGGCCTGGTCGTCTGTCTGCACGACGCCTACAACTTCAAACGCGGCGCCAGCGCCGGCGGATTCATCGCGCGCGGCGTGCTGTTGCGGCGCATGCTCGAAAAAATCGATCCCGCAAGCAGCGACGCCGCGACGCAGGCCGCGCGGCTCAGCAGCGCCAAGCCTTCCGCCTGCGGAAATATCTTTCACCTCTCCTGGCCCAGGGCCGCCGCCGACAAAACCTCCGTCACGCCCAGCGCGCTCCTGGAATTCGATCCCTCCGACCGCACCACCGACATCGTCCGCATGGACAGTACGGGCCTACTGGTCCTCACCAATCATTTTCGAAAACGCAATCCGCCCACGGTCTGCGACCGCTTCAAAAGCATTAACGGCGGCGTGGATATGCTGACGAAATCAGGACAGGCGATCGGACTGACCCAGGCCCGCAAGCTGCTGATGGCCGCCGAGCAACCCGTCGCCGCGCACTCGATTTATTTCTTCCCCGACACGCGCATCATGCACGTCGCACTCAGCCGCGGCAACATCATGTCGCCCCGCGTCGCGCCAACTGAGTTTTCTTTGATCGAACTATTAAAGAAGTAAATTACTTCCGCGACATGCTCTCATACGTGTGCTTAAGCGCCGGCAAAACCGCCGCGGCGATGCCTTCCAGGCCGCTCACCGTCAGGTCGTTTCCGTTCAGCGCCATCGTCGCATTCTTCACCGCAAGGCTGCCATCGATCCACGGAACGCCGGCGCGATCGCACATTCCGGTGATGGTGTTAATGACCGCGACGTACTTTTCGCGATTGGGAATGAGCGCGGGCACCGGCGGGGTGCAGATCACCGGGATTGAACCACTGTTGAGCGTCCGCTCCAGGATCGCCTGGATGCCATCCAGCGGGCGCGGTTGTGTCAGCAGGTCCGCCGGACTGAGCACGATCAAGGCGATCTGCGCATCGGTCTTGCTGAGATTGTGCGAGAGAAACGCGCGCGTATCCTCCCAGCCGCCGACGGCGTCGCCGCCCGGATTGGAGACCGGCAGCAGTTTGAACTCCAGCGGACGCCCTTTTTTATCCGCGCCTGCCAACTGCGTCACCAGTGCAGCAGCATCTTCCGCGCGCGGCGCGGCGATCAGCACCGTCTTATCTTTGCGGCGTGGAGCGCCCTTCAGCGCCGCCAGCAGAGCATCCTGCCCTTCCAGCGAATATTTGAAACCATCCTTATCCGGCGTGCGCTTCAGACTCGCTGCCTTCTTTTCGCGGACCAGCAGCTTGGGAAGAATCGTCAGCGGATTTGCGCCCTGCGTCACCAGGATGTTGTCGAAATAAAAGTTGGGCCACTCCTTGCCGCGCGTCTTTAGATAGATCTCAAACCCGTTGCAGACATGCGCCGCCTCCGGCTTGACATTTTTATTTCGCAGTTCCATCATCGGGACGACAATGGGCACCCAGCTCTTGACGTCCTTCAAGTGTTCGACGGTCTGGTAATCGCCTGCGGCATAGCGGCATTTGATGATCACATCGCCCGGAATATCGCTCCACACCTGCACGTGAATAAAGATCGTATTGGGATCCACGCCCGCCGGAAAAGCGATATTCGGATCCTTCAAGTCCGCGCCCGTGCCTGCCCACCGTTCGCCTTTATCCTTATTGTTATCGTTGCGCTGAGACTTGTAGGCGCGAGTGCCTGGCTGGCACGGCGTGTCCTGATGAATCGCACCGCCATTGAACGGAGAGACGCCATCTTCGAAGTTGCAATACCAGAGCACCTCCGGAATGTCCGGCATCAGGCGCGGCCGCGGAGCAGGCGGCGGTTCGCCGCAGACCACAACGCTTGCCAGCATCAAAAAAAAGAACGGCGCGTATTTCCGGGTTCGCGCGTGCTTAATGAGACAGCCACGGCGAAAAATATCCGGCCGTTGGGACTTTTCCGCTGTGGCTTTCACTACGCGCGAACCCATCATTCAACCTCATTCTTTTTCTTCTCGGTATCGATATCGATACCCATCCTGCAGAACACATGCTTATCCAGAAGGCTCAGCAACTGGCGCACGCGACCCTGCGAAATCTCAGGCGTCTTCAACTGTATCGACGGAATCCCGTTGTCCGAGATGGCACGCAGCATCGCCAGCCGCACCGTCTCGGCCTCTTCCTTGCCTCCCGGCGCCGGCACCGCAAAGATGGGAACAACGCCCATTTTATAGCAGAGCCGCGCCACATCCTCCCAATCGATGCGCTCGACTTGCGTCAGCTTGCGCGTCGGGGCGGCGTCGCCAAAAATTACCACAGCTTCAGGCTTTTCGGTCTCCAGGATCGACGGCAACAGCGCGAGCAGCACGCCCGGACCCGCAGCCGGAACAACCACTTCCTTGCCGGCAGACTTGCCGCTCCATTTATCCAGCATCTTGAAATCGTAATCTTTCGGATTCCAGCCCGCTCCTGCATAAAGGACACGGTTGGCGCTGCGCCCCTCCTTCAGGTTGGTCTGAAGTTTTGAGGCCAGCATGGCGCTGAACAAAATGCCTTCTTCTTCCAGCGAGCGCGCGGGCGCCTTTGAAGCGGCCTCCTCCTTTGGATTCATCGTCTTCGCGCCCTTCAGTTCGACAGCATTAATCATGTACCAAGGTTCTTCCGCAGCTTCGGCGTTGATGATCCGAAGTTCATTGCGCCCAGGCTTAAGCACGCCAAACGGGACAGGGAAAGAAACATCGTCCCACGCCCGCGGCCGCGGCGCAGGGTCGCGCCCGTTGAAAATTTCCTTACCGTTGAGCTGAAAAATAATCAGGCATTGCGAGCCATGCCGGTGACTGGTCACAACCAGCGTGGCCGCTCCATAATTCCCAGCCGGCAATTCGAACGCTCCGGTTAGCGTTTGCTTCTCATTCGGCTTGCCCCAGATTGCTTTCGAAGGACGCACATCACCCCCGGCGTGATTATTAAAATCACCGCCACCCTGGAAGTCCTTCAAGAAAAGTTTCTGCAGCCCCGTTTGCGCCGCCGGTGCTGCGAGCCCAGTCAGCGGGTTGACCCCTTGCGCCGAGGTCGCGCTGCCGGTCAAAGCGGTAAGCATATTTGTGGGACCCGCTTCGCCTGATGCTTTAACGATTCCAGCCTTGTCCCAGAAAACCGTTCCGCCCCATTGCACAAACGCCAAGCCTGAAAGTGCGCCTTGAGAAACTCCCACGCGCGCCACCGGCACTTCAAGCCGCACCCATTCACCCGCTTTGGGCAGCGGACCCATCCTTTCACGGCTTGGCGTGTTCGGCGTGCCGAACGGGATTCTGTCTTCGCCCCAGAACGCACGATGATCCCAATTGCCCGCGATCTGGAATTGGAGCATTATTTCCAGCGGCGGATTCTTCGAATCCATGAACACATAGGCGAAAAAAACATCGCGCGGCTCGACGTTCGGCCCGGCGCCTTTTTCGAAATAATGCTGCAGCATCTCCCCCAGGTTTCTATAATCACCCTGCGTATGAGCCAGCTTTCCGCTGAAGACCGGACTTGAAACCCAACTCCAGCTTCCCTTGATCTCAACTCCCGCCGGAACGCTATCCTCTATCCATGTCCATTCACCGGGCACAGGCGCAGAATCGGGAACTGCGGGAACGGTCTTTTCGGGAGCAACGGTGTCGGTGCCTGGCTTGACCACATTGACATCACTTGGCGGAGTCCTTGGCGTCGCCGGAGTCGTCGTCGCGAGCTCTTTTGCTCCCGTTGATTTCGGATCCGCCGCGTCGGCCGGCTTGCTATTCTGCTGAAGTACGGGGGGAGTGGGATCGCTGTTCTTTGGCACCTGAATAGCCGCCGTCGCAGGACTTTCGTTTGCACTCGCCGCCGTAGTATTCGGTTTTCGAGTCAGCAGGAAGCCAACCAAAACAGCAAGCATGAGGACCACACCGCCGAGCACTGGAATCAACGGAAATTTTGACGGCGCTTCGGCCCTCACGGGCGCGTGCTGCGGCGCTTGCGCCGGAGTCATGCGCGAAACGCTGCGATCGCTTTTAGAACGTTTGATTACGACTGTGCTTCGAGCCGAAGCGGCGACTGGAGCTGCGGCCTGCGGAGCGGCTGCGTTGACGCATTTCATACAGCGCAGGGTGGTCGGCGTTATCTGGGCAAACGCCCCGTCATCCAACTGGGTTTGCGTCAGACGCGTCGAGCATGTGTCGCAATAATAAAGGACCATTCATGCAATCCTATGTGTTCGATATGTCCCGCACATAAATGTACACCAACTGTTTTCCATGTACAAACTGTTAGATCAGATCGATCGATTGAATGATGAACTTACCCTCAGAGCTTGTTCGTCTTACGGTGCTCGCGCAACCCGTCGAGATGCTCCTGCATCAGCGCCGGTTTGTGCTTGTTCAGCGAGCGCTCGACGTTGTAGCCGTCGATGCTCTGGTCAGTCTTTTTAATGGCATTCGCGGCGGCCTGAACCTTTGCGGCACCTGAGACCAGTTCCTGCCAACCTTCTTCAGCCAACTGCCACGGGTTCTCGATTGTCTCGTCTGCCATTCCGTCTCCGCTCACTCCGCCATGCACCGGTGTCCTCTTCTTAAAGGAGAAGAGGAGAACGTCAACTTTATCCGTCTGAGCTTAGTACTACACGTATTAGCGTGAGGGCGGCGAATCGGAGAACTTCTTGCCCAATCCGTAGATGCGCCGCGCGTGCTCGCCTGAGAACGGCGCGTTTGTGCCGCGCTCCAGGTCCACGCCAAGCTGGAAGAACGGTTCGCCCAGCAGCGCCGCGCGGATTGCCTGCGGAATGTTCGTGCTCTTCTCGCTCAAGGCAAATGTCGAGACGATGCCCTTGAAGGATTTTGAATTCAGCGCGAAGCTCTTCACGCCCTCGCCGGAGCTGCTCTTAAAGGAGATCTTCCGTTCCGAGATGCGAAGCTCCGCGCCGCGCACGGTCTGCACAAAGTTCGCTCCAATGCGCGTGGTCAGTGCGGTTGCGCCATCGAATCCCTGTGTCTGTCCGGCCGAAACGACTCCAGAACGTGGCGCCGAGATGAAGCGCACATTCCATTTGTCGCCCGGCAGTCCGCTCTGCGTCGTGCTGTCTGTACCCTTCACCGAAAGAATCTGGAAGGCGCCCGCGGCCGGACCGCCATTGCGTCCCAGGTTGTATTTCAGCGAGTAGCTCAAACCTGAAAGCTTGCTTGTGAAATCCAGTACTTCCGAGGAGGCGACCGCTTCGCCGATCGTCACTTGAACGGCCTTGCGCGCCGTTGGCGTGCTCAAATTCGCCGCGTCCAACGCTGTATCGAACGTGGCTGCGCGCAGCGAGATGTCGACGCTGCCTTTCTTCAGATTGACTTTGATCTTGCCTTTGGAGCCGTCCGCTAGTTCTCCGCTGAATCTGCCTTTGCGGTCCAGCCGTCCGGAGAACCCGACTCCGCCCAGGCGGAACGAGAAATCCGAATTGAGCAACTGAAAGCGGTCGACGCCCAGCGTGTTGATCATGCCTTTATATTTCAGCGAATCTTTGCCTTCGCTTCCGATTTTGCCCTTCACCCGTGCGCTGACCGTGACCAGATCCGTCGACGTCACGGGGTTGTTCATGATCACTAAAGCCAGCGTCTGATTGGGCGTCGTGTTGGCGCGATTGAGAGCCACGCGGCCGGTATCGTTCACGCACTTCAAGGTCAAGGCAAAGGTTCCCAGTCGCAGCGGCCGGCCGAGAATCGTGCCGTCGCTGGAAAGGGAGAGGCCCAGGTCCCGCTCCAGATTCAGAGCCGCACCCGTGCCATCGCTCAACGACACGATTGAGAACGTCAATGGCTCGCGGCCGCCCAGCACCGGCACGCGCGTCAGGTAATTAGACGCCAGGAATCCTCTCGGAAGTTCGCTGATTCCGAAGCGGAAAAGGTTGAGTGAATTGAAGAGCGAAATGTTAAAGAAGCCGCTGGTCGATACGGCATTGCTGCCCCGCGCGTCAGTCACTGTGACTAAGAAATTAATAATCGGCGGCACTCCGGCTCTCGTGGGGAAAGACACCGGCGCCGAACCGGAAATCACGCCCGAAATTCCAAGCTGCAGACTGGAACGCGTGCCTTCCAGCACCGATTCCAGACTCTGCGGCCCCTCCGAGCGGAAGCGGTACGGACGCAATCCACCCGCGGCCGTGACGTACCGCGTGATCGCGGAACCGAAACAGGCATCGCCCAGATCGAATTGATTCAACCCCGCTCCGGGGAAGAGTGGATTGGTGAACTGCAGCGGCACACCGCCCGTGCCTACTCCGCGCGTAGCGACCCCGGGACGAGAAGGTCCTTGTGAAGTACTCAGTCCGTAACAGAAACCGGCAACCGCAAACACAACGGCAAGCGCCAGGCATCGGGAATTCCAGACAGCAGCACGCATCAACCCCTCCTCAACTCAGTCATGCAAAAAATCGCAAGCGTAAAGGAACCCCGCGCGACCTGCATCTTTATCGGTACATTCGATGTCGAATATATACCTTAACGTTTTCCACACTTCCTGTACAGATTGCAAAAACCCACAGACTCCTTTTAGGGTACACAGGCCGCCTGGGGGTTTATTCGAAAATGCAAATAATTGCAGATTCGCGGATTAGCCGATCATTGGGGCTTGGCTTTCGCCACCGCTTCGCTCACCTTTTTCACATCCTGATCCCGATCCAGCCGGCAAATCAAAATCTGCCCGTTGCTTTCGATCACCGCCAGATTCTCTACGCCTACCAGCGCAACCCGCTTTCCCGGCGCCAGAACCACGTTCGATCGCGAATCAATACTGATCACTTCCGTCTGCGGGCCGACTGCATTCGAGGTCGATTTATCCAGATGCTCCGCCACCGCGCTCCACGACCCGATATCGTCCCAAAAAAAATCCGCCACCACCGTCAGCACGCTACGCGCATGTTCCATGATCCCAAAATCGATCGAAATCTTCTTCAATCCCGGAAACTGAGCGCCTGCCACCTGTGTCCATTCGGCAAATGTATGAGCCTCTCCGAGCGCGCGGGCCATTGCGGCATGGACAGGCAACTGACGCTCCAACTCCTCCATCAGTGAGGAGATCTGCCAGAGAAAAATCCCGCCATTCCAATAATACTCGCCCGACGCGACGTACTGCTGCGCCGTCGCAAGATCAGGCTTCTCTTTGAAATTCCGCACATGGAAAACATCCGCCGCGTTCTCGGTCGACTCCTCAAGCACCACCGCTTCGCCGCGTTGAACGTAGCCATATCCCGTGGCCGGCTTGCGCGGCACGATGCCAAACGTGACCAGCGCATTGTTCTCCACAGCCGCCTGCGCCGCCGTGCGCGCGCACTCCGCAAACCGGTCCACCGGACTGATCACATGATCGCCCGGCAGCACAAACATCACGCCCGCAGCGCCTCCAGGCAGGCGCAGAATCGCGCCCGCCGCGTACGCCACCGCGCCGGACGTATCGCGCGGCTCAGGCTCGATCAACAAATTGGAATGCGGCAATTCAGGCAGCGAACGGCGAATCAATTCCGCCTGCGCATCTCCAGCCACAACGTAACAGTCGGAGGGCGGCGCCACTGCACGCGCGCGCTCCCACGCGCCTTCAAGCATGCTCTGCGACCCGAAGAGCCGCAGATCCCACTTGGGTTTGCTCCGGTCCGACGCGGGCCAGAGCCTGGACGAAGCACCGCCAGCAAGAATGACCGGAAAAATGCGAGTCGGCATGAGAGCGTCTCTTCCTTATAGTGTTGCTCTTTCCCTCTCCCCTTCGGGGAGAGGGTCGACGTGAGCGGGAGCGAACGCGGGGTGAGGGGTGAGACGCGCAAATCTGCAACCCACACGCCCTACCCCTCACCCCCGACCCCTCACCCCGGAGGGGAGAGGGGAGAACATTTCAAAATCGCGGCGCCCGCTTCTCGATAAACGCCGTCAATCCCTCTTTCGCCTCGCCGCTTGCGAACGTCTCCCCAAACGCATCACGTTCCAGCGCCAAGCCTTGATCCTGCGGCGTCTCCAGCGACGCGCGAACTAGACGCTTGGCGATCTTCACCGCCTGCGGCCCGCGCGAAAGAATCGTGCGCGCAAGCTTCTCCGCGCGCTGGACGAGATCCGCCGCATCGCCGCTATCGGTAATCAATCCGCAGTTCCGCGCCATGCTCTCATCGAGCGCCTCGCCACTCAGAATAATCCGCAGCGCGCCGCCCATCCCCACAATCCGCGCGAGCCGCTGCGATCCGCCGAAGCCGGGAACAAGTCCGATGTTGACCTCCGGTTGTCCGATCAGCATGCCGACTGAACCCATTCGGATATCGCAGGAAATGACCAGCTCGCAACCGCCGCCCAGACACGCGCCATGAATCGCGGCGATGCTGACGATCTCGGATTTCTCGATGCGATCGAAGACGCCCTGACCCAGCGCCGCGAACTTCGGCGCGCTCTCGCCATCCAGCGCCGCCATCTCCTTAATGTCCGCGCCGGCAAGGAAAGCCTTGCCCTCGCCGCGAATAATGCAGACCCGCACCCCACTCTGCTCCAGCTTCTGCCACGCCGCATCCAGTTCGCGCAGCATGCCGCTCGAAAGAATATTCAGCCCCTTCTCGCGCGCAAAAATCAGATGAGCCAGCGCGCCGTTCTGTTCAATCCGAAGGTCAGGCATCTGTAAAATCCCTCCACCCTTCAATGGCCGTTTGCGGCAGGTTCAATCCAGATTCAAACCTAATGCAAACAGCAACGCTTGTTTCACCGATGCCATTTTTTCCGCGCTTATCGCGGTGATTCGCGCTCCGATGCGTTTACGCGACACCGTCTGAAGATGATCCAGGTTGACGGCACAGTCTTTGGACATGCCGTCGGAAACGTTCAATGCTACTTCTGTCGGAATCTCGCGAATAATTGAGGTGATAGGCGCGATCGTGACTTCGTTTAAAAACTCCAGCGCCGAGTTTCGCGTTAGAATCAGCACGGGGCGGCGTTTATCGGGATGCGGAAAGGTGTACCAGCGGACTTCGCCATGTTTCATGGTTTGCCCCAGGCCTGCTCCTTTTCCCAGAGATCAAACTCAGACTTTTTTGCAGGTTTGCGCGTATAGCCCGCGCGATGCCGCTTTTCCAGATCCATCTCTTTCAAGCGCGCCAGCGCCAGGCGCAGGGCTTCGCGCGTAAACGCCGAACGCGTGGTGTGGCGGGCCGCCGCCACCTTGTCCACTTCGGCGACAAGTTTCTCATCTAAAGTTAACTGTACCGTACGCATTTGGTAGACCTCATAGCTATTCTTATAGCTATTGTTACACGCATCACATCAAAGTCAACGCGGTGGAAATTCTTTAACTGTACTTATAAAACCCTTCGCCGCTCTTGCGTCCCAACTTCCCCGCCGCGACCATCTGCCGCAGCAGCGGACACGGCCGGTACTTGGGATCGCCAAATCCGCGCTGCAACACGTCCATAATATTGAGGCACACATCCAGCCCGATGAAATCGGCCAGCGTCAGCGGCCCCATCGGATGCGCCATGCCGAGCTTGAAAATCGCGTCGATCGCCTCCGCCTTGGCCACGCCTTCATGTAATGCAAAAATAGATTCGTTGATCAACGGCATCAGCACGCGATTGGAAATGAAGCCCGGGTAATCGTTGACTTCAATCGGCGACTTGCCGAGCTTCTTCGAGAGCTCCATCACCGCGCTGCAGGTCGCATCGTCGGTCCGGTTTCCGCGAATCACTTCGACCAGTTTCATCACCGGCACCGGATTGAAAAAATGCATCCCGATAAAGCGTTCAGGCTTTTTAACCGCCGCCGCCAGAGCCGTAATCGAAATGCTCGACGTATTGGTGGCAAAAATCGCATCCTCGCCGCAGACCGCGTTCAGCCGCGTCCAAGTCTCGCGCTTAATTTTTTCGTCCTCGAAGACCGCCTCGATGACAAGCCCCGCCGTGGACGCCGCGCCCGGATCAACGCTGCCGCGCACGCGATCGAGAATGGCGCTGCGCTGCGACTCCGGCAGCGTTCCCTTCTTCACCAACCGCTCCAGCGAATCGCCGATGCGAGCCTGCCCGCGTGCCAGAGCTTCAGCGCTCAGATCGATCAGCGTCACCTCAAGCCCCGCCGCCGCCGCAATCTGCGCAATGCCCGAGCCCATCGTGCCGGCTCCAATCACTGCAACGCTGGGAGTAAGGTTCATAATTTCTCCATATTGGAGTGATTTGATTGCGCCTCAGCAGACATTTGGCGGGCCGTACATTTCAAAAAGCAGTTCTCTGTGCGCTCTGCGTCCTCTGCGTCTCTGTGTTGAAGTCGTTACTCCGACTTCTTCGCCGCAAAATACTGATCCAGCATCTCAACAATCTCGCGCGTATCGGTGCCCGGAGTAAACAGCGCCTGCACCCCCGCCGCCTTGAGCGCCAGAACGTCGCGCTGCGGAATAATTCCGCCGCCAAAAACAAGCACATCGCCCATCCCGTTTTTTCGAAGCAGCTCGATCACCGCCGGAAAAAGAGTCATGTGCGCGCCCGAAAGGATCGAGAGCCCCACGGCCTCGACATCCTCTTGCAGAGCCGCTTCGGCGATCGCGGAGGGTTCCTGATGCAGGCCAATATAGATGACTTCATACCCCGCGTCGGTGAGCGCCTTGACCACGACCTTGGCGCCGCGGTCATGTCCGTCAAGTCCGGGCTTTGCAATCAAAATGCGGTGCCTGCGGTTTGGAGCGAGTTCAGCCATGCTCCGGTTTTATCATAAGAAAGTTTCGAAGCAACAAATGCATGTGCGATGAAGTGACGGGTGACGAGTGACGGGAAACAGCCTCGCGCGTCGCCATCCGTCCCTCGTCACCCGTCACTCGTCACGTCTCTTCCAGATTGCCTTGACAAAGA
>Ga0105047_10006243_pt1 | contig 20246 bp, 21 predicted proteins | sample MAT04_FD_78384 | JGI IMG/M metagenome (GOLD analysis project Ga0105047, IMG submission 78384) | Freshwater microbial communities from Lake Fryxell liftoff mats and glacier meltwater in Antarctica - MAT-04 (megahit assembly) | ecosystem: Environmental > Aquatic > Freshwater > Ice > Liftoff...
GCCCGAATCTGCGACCATGTCATGGTCTGACTGCGTGAAAGCCGCTGATGGGATGACGCGGCGGCCGGTTTTGCCGGTTGCGGCGGTTCGCCGTGCCCAGTGGGGTGTGAGGACCGTTGATGCACGCCTGATCGAACTGGCCGCCGACAACCACATGCTCGTCACTGCGGCGATGGTGCGGCGGGCGGGCCTGCGCCGCGATCAGTGGCAGCGCCTCCGCCGCGCCGACGTCTGGGTGCAGGTCGTACCAGGGCTGTGGCGGCACGCCGCGACCCCACTCACCTGGGAGATGAAGGTCAGGGCAGGCAGCACATGGCTGGGCCGGACGGCCGCGCTCCACGGTGCGACTGCCGCACGGTGGTGGGGTCTCGATGGATCCGACACCGAGTTCGTCGAGTTCCTCGTCCCGAGATCACGACGTCACCTCCCACCGTGGTTGACGCTGCACACCACGTCGGCATGGAACGAGGGCGACATCCTCCGGCATCACGGAATCCGCACGTGCAGCGCGACGCGCGCAATCATCGACATGGCCCGCACGGAGTCGCCGCGCACGTTGGAGCGGGCGATCGACAGCGCAGTCAGTCTCCGCCGCTCATCCATCCCGACGCTCACCAAACGAATGCAGCAGCTAGCCGGCCGCGGGCGCAACGGCATCCGCTTACTGCGAACGCTCCTGCTCGACTCCGGTGGTGAATCCTTCCTCGAACGCAGGTTCCTCGCGGTGGTCAGGGCCGCCGGCTTTCCTCGCCCCCAGACGCAGATCATCCATCGACGCCGAGACGACAAGGTGATGCGGGTCGACTTCCAATTCCCTGGAACCCTAGTGATCGCGGAGGTCAGTGGCCGGCGCGGCCACACCTCCGATCGGGACCGTCAGCGGGATGCCCGCCGTCGCAACAGCCTTCAGGGAGACGGCTGGATCGTGCTGGAGTTCACCACGGCCGACGTCCTCGATGACCAGGCGTACGTCGTCGCCACCCTCTCCGAGGAACTCGCACCTCGTCATCGTCGCAGCGGGGTTCACGCAGTCAGGCAATGACATGGTGGCGAGAGTTTGCGACTGGAGGGCCTGGGGTATGGTGCCAGGGATGGCCGATCGCAGTGAGTTCGCGCAGGAAGCGATGCAATACGCGCCGCAGCTGTACAGCGCGGCTATGCGCATGACGCGCAGCAAGACCGACGCAGAAGACCTCGTTCAGGAGACGTACCTGCGCGCGTACCGGGGCTACGGCAACTTCACCGAGGGCACCAACCTTCGTGCGTGGCTGTTCCGCATCCTCACCAATACGTTCATCAACACCTACCGCTCCAAGCAGCGGCGGGTGCAGGAATCTGAACTCGGCGATATCGAGGACCTCTACCTCTACAAGCGCATCAGCGGTGTCGATGTCGCCAGCCGCAGCGCGGAGGACACGCTGTTCGAGCTGTTCACCGACGACGAAGTGAAGAACGCACTGGAAGCGCTGCCCGAATCGTTCCGCCTCCCAGTGCTGCTGGCCGATGTCGAAGGTTTCGCATACAAGGAGATCGCCGAAATGCTCGACATCCCCATCGGCACCGTGATGTCGCGGCTGCACCGGGGAAGAAAAGCCATGCACAAGGCGTTGGTGGATTTCGCGACCAACCGAGGGTTGATCGCGAAGACCTCTACCACCACCAATTGACCGATGGCTGACTGCAGCGAAACTCTCCGTGAACTGGAAACGTTCCTCGATGACGAACTGAGCGACGAGACGCGCGCGGGTATCCAGACCCACCTCGGTGGTTGCATGGACTGCCTGCAGGCGTTCGACTTTCACGCTGAGCTGCGCACCGTCATCAGCACCAAGTGCCAGAACGACGAGATGCCCGCTGGTCTGATGGCCAAGATCGAGATGTGTTTCGGAGAAGACTTCGAGGGCGACGGTCAGATCGGCTGACCTACTCTGCCGCTCGGATTGGTCGCCAGACCACATCGTCTGGCTACGCTGGCGGCATGTTCTCGGTGATCTTCCACTGGTGGCTCGGCGCTGGCCTCGCGATCGTCGCAGTTCTGTCTGCTCTCGGCCTCGTTGCTGGCTACCTGAAGAAGGTTGTGGCGCCCCAGTACCCGGGCAAGCGCCAAAAGCGCGAAGACTGACCAGCGCATGAGCGCTGCGGCCAGTTCGCAGAGGCTGCCGTTGTTGCTTGCGTGCGGCCAGTTGCTCTCGCGCTGCACATTCCCCCCGATCGGTACCGACGTCACCTGCGCGGTGTCCGGCGGTGCCGATTCCACTGCGCTACTGGCGCTCGCCGTTGCTGCCGGGCTGCACGTCACCGCCGTCCACGTCGACCACGGTTTGCGGGTCGGGTCGGCGGCCGAAGCTGCGGTGGTCGCCGAGAGCGCACGGCTGCTGGGCGCAGCGTTCCGGTCCGAGCAGGTCGTCGTGCCCGACGGCTCGAACCTCGAGGCCCGAGCCCGCGACGCCCGCTTCGCAGTGCTGCCACCGCAGGTGCTCACCGGTCATACGGCCGACGACCAGGCCGAGACGGTGCTGGTCAACCTGCTGCGCGGTGCCGCCACCAGTGGCCTGGCAGGAATGCGACCCGGCCCGCAGCACCCGCTGTTGGCGATCCGCCGCTCCGAAACGGTTGCCCTGTGCGCCGCACTCGAATTGCCAGTCGTTCACGACCCCTCCAATCTCGATCCACGGCACCTGCGCAACCGAGTGCGCCACGAGTTGCTGCCGCTGATGGCCGAGTTGTCGCAACGCGACCCGGTACCGGTACTCGCCCGCCAGGCCGGCCTGGCCCGCGATGACGACGACCTGATGGAGCAACTGGCCACCGCCCTCGACCCCGCCGACGCCCAGGCACTGACCGCAGCGCCGGTCGCGCTGGCGAGGCGGGCCGTGCGCCGCTGGCTGACGACCAGCCATCCGCCCGATGCGGCAACGGTCGAGCGGGTACTCAATGTCGCTCGTGGTGGTGCGGTCGCCGCCGAGGTGGGCGGCGGGCGTCGTGTGCAGCGTCATCGGCAGCGACTGTCCCTCGGCTCCGACGATCAGGGTGCCCAGCAAGTAACCTGACGGCACATTCGTCGTTGGCACTACACGTGGAGGAAGGCTCATGCCTCCCAGGCTGCGCGGGAAGTGGGCGCTGGGCATCACGCCGCGCAACTTCACGTGGTTCATGAAAGACAAACTGGCGGTCTGCGAGCGCCCCGGCGGGTACGGCGAGAACCATCGTCGCGTCCGTCGTCAGGAGGAGATCATCTGGCTGCGCGAGAACGGCTTCGGCTGCGTGGTCAGCATCATCCCGGCGCCGCACAACCTGCACAACTACGACGAGCTGGGCATGCCGTACCTGCATCGCCCGTACACCGGCGTCGAGGACCTCAGTCTGTGGCTGAAGTCGTTCTACACCGAGATCAACGGGCTGATGGAAGCCAGCACGAAGGTGATCACCCATAACGAATCTGTCGACGACCGCATCATCGGCATCATGGGTGGCTACATCCGCTGGAGTGGCATGGTCGAAGATCCGTCGACGGTCATCAACCTCACCGAGCGCATCGCCAAGCGGCAGCTCGACCCGTTCGCCCGTGAGGTCATCCTCATGGCGCACGAGCTCCGCTGAGCAGGTCAATCTCGCCTGCCTGCGCCCGACCGAATCGGCCGAGCTCAGTATCCGGCGCACCGTGGGCCCTACGGCCCAGCGCGATCGGCCTACGATGTGGCACATGAGCACGACGCCTGCAAACTGGTACGCGGACCCGATGGGTCGGCATCAACTTCGCTACTGGGATGGAACGGCTTGGACCGAACACGTCACCACCAACGGTGTGCAGACCGTTGATCCGTTGCAGCCCAAGGGCTTCGACCGCGTGGACAGTGCGCTGACCATCGGCAACGAGGGAGACCCGGCCAAGATCCAGCAGCAGGTGCACAGCCAGGAGAAGTACCGCGGCGCGCAGGTTGGTGCCGCCGCCTTCCATGGCGGCGGCACCATCTTCACCGAACCGATCCTGGTCGTGAACCAGAAGGCCAAGCTGATCGAGTTGAACAACCAGTACAGCGTGTTCAACAAAGACGGCCAGCAGTTGGCGGCGGTCAACCAGGTGGGCCAGAGCGCGGCCAAGAAGGCCATGCGCATGCTCACCAGCCTGGACCAATTCATGACGCACAAGCTGGAGATCACCGACCCGCAGGGCCGGGTGCTGCTGCGGCTCACCCGTCCGGCCAAGGTGATGAAGAGCACCGTCATCGTCACCGACGGGAACGATCAGGAGATCGGCCGCATCGTGCAGGACAACGTGTTCGGCAAGATCCACTTCACGTTGCAGGCTGGCGGCCATACGTACGGCTCGATCAATGCTGAGAACTGGCGTGCATGGAACTTCCGAATCGATGACCACAACGGGCAGGAGATCGCCCGCATCACCAAGACGTTCGAGGGCATCGCCAAGACCCTGTTCACCACCGCCGACAACTACGTCGTGCAGATCCACGGCCAGATCCCGCAGCCGCTCAACTCGCTCGTCGTCGCCGCTGCGCTGTCGGTGGACACCGCCTTGAAGCAGGACTCACGCGGCTTCGGCTGAGGGCGCGGCTGAGGCGGGTCATCCGGGCACGCGTCAGCCGGTTGCGGCCAGTTCCACCACCGCGTGTACGTTCGCGATCGAGGCGAGACACAGCGAGCCGGCCGTCACGTTCATCGTGATGGTCGTCGACGACACCCTGCCCGTCACCGTGTGCGCCACCGACGCGGTGGGCTTCTTTTCGGCACAGTTCCAGACGAACAGCGCCGAACCGGACGGGTTGCCGATCACGGTGACGGTGAGCTGAGCCCGGGTCACACCGGCCGGCAGCGGCAGCTTCACCGACGTTCCGCTCCTGGTGACGACGCCCGAGACCCGCGAGTCGAACAGTCGCGTCGGCGTCGTCGGCAGCAACTTGGCGGTGCCGGTCCATGCGGCCGTTGCGTCGAGTACGACATGAGTCGTGGAGGTGGTGGTCACGCAGATGCCCGCGTTGTTCGAGCGGATGATGCCGCTGAACACCTGGGCAGCGGCAGTGGTGTACGGCAGGATCCACGGTGTACCGCCGCACGGCCCGATGCCGATGCTGCCCGCCGCAACCGGTGAGAGCACCATGATCGTCAGGGTCACGGCCTGGGTGCCGCTGGGCACGCCCAGTGCACTCAGCGAGGCCGCCTTCGTAGTGTTGGCGAGCAGCAGACCCTTGGTACGGGTATCCAGCCCGCGTGTGGCGACGATCGGCTTCACGCCGACGCCCTGCGACGACAGTGTGCCGACGACGTCGATGCGCAGGTCGATGGCCGACTTGGCAGCGATGCAGATCTCGCCGCCAACCACCTTGACCATCGTCATCGTCGCGCTCAGCCGGTCGGGCGAGTAGTTCAGGGTGGCGACCGCCGGCGGCGCGACATCGCACGCGAAGACCGACAGGAACCCTGCCATCGACGCGTTGCGAACGGCCAGCCGGATCATCACCCCCGGGGTGTTAGCGGGAACACCGGTCAATCCGGCCACCTTGACACGCTTGGTCGTGCCGGGCACCAGCTTGCTGCCGGCGCTATCGAATGCCCGGATGGGAGCGATGAAACTCCACAGCTCGGCCGGGCCGGCAGGGGCGGTGATCACCGGCGCCGCGGTGGTGCCCGGGGTCGTGGTGCCCGGGGTCGTGGTGCCCGGGGTCGTGGTGCCCGGGATCGTCGTGGCGACCGGAGCGGCGATCGTGGTGGTCGGGGCACTGGTTGGGGCGGTGGTGACTGGCGGGACCGCGGTCACTGTCGGGGCACCGGGCTGCGGCGGGACCGTGGTGATCTTGCAGCCATCGACCGCCTTGACGGTGGCGGTCGGGTTGATGGCTGCCCCGCCGCCGGGATGCACCTCGAAGTGCAGGTGGGGTGTGCCGGCGTTACCGGTCATACCGACGTTGCCGAGGATCTGGCCGGCGACCACCGTCGACCCGACCTTCAGGCCCGGGGCGAACATACTGAGGTGTGCATAGAAGAAGTACGTACCGTCCGCACGCGTGAGCCGCCATCCGTTGCCGGCCAACGAACCAGGCGCATTGATGTACTGCTTGGTCAGCGTGCCGGCATCGACCGCATAGAGGTACAGCCCGGCCTTGGCGATGATGTCGACACCCTCGTGCGTGCGGCCACCGGACCGGGGCGCTCCGAACGTGTCCATGAACCAGCACGCACCCTGCACCGGGAACTGGCGGATGCTGATAATCGAGGCGACGGGCGCGGCCGTGGTGGTCGTGGCTCCGGCATTGACGACAGCGGCTCGCTCGGGTGCACTGATCGCAACCGCACCGGCCACGAGCATGACCGCCGCCACCACGAGCGCCACCCGTAGAACGCAACTCGGCCCCTGCGGTGCCGCAGAGGAATGTTGGCCAGGTGCATCCTGGCTCGATCGCTCGTGTCCTGTCACGGAGGAGTTATCGGCCGACCTTGACGAGACCTTGAGCCGCGCGACAATGCCCGACATGTCTTCCGTCACCGTTCGCGGCACCGCACTGGCCGCCGTCACCCCTGATCGCGCCGAACTCGGGCTCGCCCTTACCCACCTCGCCCCGGATGCGGCCGTCGCCTACGACGAAGTTGCCGACCGCTCACAGCAGTTGGAGGCAATGCTCGCCGGGCACGGATTCGCCCGCGAGGACTGGACGACCGAAGGCGTGCAGGTGGGCGAGGAATACCAGTGGCAGAACGACAGCAACGTGCTGGTCGGTTACCGCGCCACCACCGCCGTCAGCGTCACGGTGCGTCGCACCGAACTGGTCGGCACGCTCATTCGCGACGGGGTCACCGACGCGGGTGCTGGCGTACGCAACCTCGTCTGGCGAGTTGACGCGGACAACCCCGCGCGACGCGAACTGATGGCCGCCGCCGCACGCGATGCGCACCTTCGGGCGACGGCCTACGTGGATGCACTGGGCCTGCACCTCGGTGACGTGGAGCTGATCAGTGAGTTGCCGCCCACCGCCGAGCCGTCGCCCGAGCCCCGAATGATGATGGCGGCAGGCGGCAAAATGGCCGACCACGCCGAGCTGAGCGTGAGCGGCGGCCTCGTCGAACTGGGTGCTGAAGTGTTCGTGCGTTTCGCAATTCTTCGTGAACGGTTGGCGAACCACTAGGGTCTGCCTCGTGCGGGGTCAGCGTGTTCTGGTCAGCGGCATGGGAGGCGAACTCGGTTCGCTCGTTGCCGCCAAGCTCGAGGCAGAGCCATGGGTCGGCGCTCTCGTCGGCATCGATGTCGACCCGCCGCGGCGCCGCTTGCGGAAGGCCGAGTTCCACCTGTTGCAGCCCTCTCAGCGCGAACGCATCGTCGATGTCGTCACCAAGTTCAACCCCCACGTCGTCATCAACCTCAGCGTGTGGGAACCCGACGCACGTACCGGCTTGGTACATGCCCGCCAGTTCACCGCCGACGCCACCACTGCCATCATCGGTGCCGCTGCGGAATGCCCGGCACTCGAGAGCATGGTCGTGCGCAGCGGCATCGAGGTCTACGGCCGCGAACGCAACGCCCCCACCCGCCCCGACGAGACCTCCCCCGTACACCCCACCAGCGAGTACGGCCTGATGCTGGCCAACATCGAGCGACAGGCGCGCGAGGTCGGCCGACGCGTTGGCATTGCCGTTGGCAAGCTGCGCTTGGCCCCGGTGCTCGGCAAGCACGTGCCCAGCCCGTTGGGCCGCCTGCTGCGCCAGCCGGCGGTGCCGTTCAGCATGCTGGCCGACTCACCGTTCGCGGTCATCGAGGACGGTGATGCCGCACAGGCCTTCGTCGCCGCCGCCGCCCGCCGCCTCGACGAACCGATCAACATCGTGGCGCCGGGTGCGATCACCACGCTGCAATCCATCTTGCGCGGCAAGCGTATCCCGCTGCCCTTGTTCGGGCCCGAGTGGTGGGTGGCATCACGGCTCAGCCACGTGCTCGGGGCGCCCATCCCTGACCACGTCGTCGAACTGATGCACCGCGGTCGGCTGGCCGACGGCTCGAAGGCCCACGAGGTGCTCGGCCTCCAGCCGCGCCTCAGCACGCCCGAGGTCATCGACCACCTGTATGCGTGGGAGAGCGTCGTCCGCATCGGCAGCATCAACGAGGCGGTGGCCTGATGGCACAACTGATCGACTTCCCCGTGAAGGCCGCCACCCGTGCCGGCAACGCCCTCGTCGAGCCGCTCCGTGCCGCCTGGCCAATCCACTCCGTCGACGACTTCGGCCGCGACCCGCACCTCATTGCCGCGCTGGCACCGTTCACCCGGTTGCGCTGGAACGTCACGGTCGGCGGCGAGAGCCACCTGCCCGTCCGTACCGGTGCGCTGCTCGTGTGCAACAGCCGTCGCTTCTCGCTCAGCGCCATCTACGCTGCACTCGCCCTCAGCGAGGTGTGCGATCGCCCAGTGCGCTTCGTCGGCCGCCCCGATTCCGCACCGGTCGGCCCCCTCATGCGCCGCCTCGGCGGCCTGCTCGCACAGCCCTCCGACATCCTCGGCGCATTGCGGCATCATGAGCTGGTCATGGTGTCCGCCGACGGCACCAGCCACCCACGCCACGCCGGCGAGGTACCGCACGAACTGATCGGGCCGGCAATGGTCGCCGGTGTCCCGGTGTTCCCCGTCGCCACCATGAGCAGCACCATCGGCCGCGCCGCACGTGTCGAGGTGGGGCCGCAGGTTCGCCCCCGCCGAAAGCGTCGCGGCCCACTCGCCGAGGTCGAACTGGCCGAGCAGGTGCAGCACCACCTGCAAAAGATGCTCGACACGTTCGGCGGCGTGCGCACCGGCGTCGCCCCCATCGACTGGCTTGCGGAAGGCTGACCCGCTGACATGCCCTACGCACAATCCACCGATGGCATCCGCTTGCACTACGAGGTGCTCGGTCGTTCCGGCGCGACACCCGTCCTGATGATCCAGGGCCTCGGCGCCGACAAGCACGGCTGGGACATGCAGCGGCTGCCGCTGGCCCTGCACTACCGGGTGATCGCCCTGGACAACCGCGGCGCCGGGCGCAGCGACAAGCCGTTCGGCCATTACTCGCTGGAGCAGATGGCCGACGATGCCATCGCGGTGCTCGATCGGGTGGGCGTCGAGAAGGCGCACATCGTCGGCGCCTCGATGGGCGGCGCGATCACGCAGATCATCGGTCTCAAGTACCCCGAGCGCGTGATGTCGCTCACCCTGGCCTGCACCGCTTGCCGCAACTATCCCTGGCGCCGTGAACTGCTACAGGGCTGGGCCACTGCCGCCAACGAAAAGGGCGTCGGTGCGATGACTCGCGAGGCCGCCCGCTGGGTGATCGGCCCGCGGTCGTTCCGCCGGCTAGTGCCTGCGTTCGGTTGGCTCGGGCCGCTGGCGATGGGGCGCACCTCGCACGCGTTCGTGTCGCAGGTCAATGCCATCCTCGACATCGACGACAGCATCTCCGAGCAACTCGTCGACGTGAAGGCCCCCACGCTCGTGCTGGTCGGCAACCAAGACATCCTCACGCCACGCGGCGATAGCGAGGAGATCGCTGACCGCATGCCCAACGCCGAGCTGGTCGTCATCTCCGGCGCCGCGCACGGGTTCATGGTCGAGCACGCCACCACGTTCAACAAGGTGCTGCTCGAGTTCCTGGGCAGGGTCACCAGGGCACAGAAGGCTGCAGCCGTCGCGACCGCCGCCGCTCTCGACCCCGCCGGTGCGGCCGTCGCCGGCTGAGCCGTTTCCCAGCGGCTGCTAGGCGGTCGCCGCCGCGAGCGAATCCAGCTCAGCACGGCGGGCGTACGCCCAGCCCGGGCTGCGCAGCACGAAACCGAGCCGGTCGCGCCAGTTGGCACTGGCAGCCACGTCGCGGAAGATGTCGCGGTACTCGTGGGTGCTGACCGTCCATGGGTTGTAGGACTCGACGTTCTTGGTGAGGCCGTAGATCACCGCCTCGTCGGGCTGCTCACGTTGGAACGTGCCCAGCAAGCGGTCCCAGATGATCAGGATGCCCGCGTGGTTGCGGTCGATGTAGCGCTTGTTGCGACCGTGGTGCACCCGGTGATGCGACGGCGTGTTGAGCACTTCCTCGGCCGGGCCGAGCGTGCGAACGGTGTCGGTGTGGATCCAGTATTGGTAGATCAGGTTCAACGCTCGCGACGTCTCGACCAGGTTGGGCCGTACACCGAAGCGAGACATCACGCCATAGGGCACGAACACCCCGAAGGCTCCGGCCACCGGCTGACGCAGCGCGGTGGACAGGTTGTAGCGCTCGCTGCTGTGGTGCGGCACGTGGATGGCCCACATGCCACGCACCTCGTGCTGCAGCCGGTGGTTCAGGTAGTAGGCGAAATCCCAGCCGACCATCGCAGCCGTCCAGGCGACCGCACCGGCACCCAGGTCGCGCCGCTTGCCCTTGGCCCATAAGCGCTTTCCGCTGCCCAACCAACCCGCAGTGGCAGTGAGCGCCAGCCCTGTGGCGGCGACCGCGGCGACACCACCGACCGCGGCGACACGGTGGGCCTTTGCCTTCGCGCGGCGACCAGCCACGGTAGCGACGTCGGCGCGGGCGGCAACCACGTCTGCGATGGTGGTGGCAGCCACCGCGGCGACGGTGACCCCCAGGATCACCTGGCCGATGCGGCCACTGCGGCCGCGACCCGAGCCGGTGCGAAACGGCACCGCGTAGCTGGCCAGGTAGGCGGTGATGGGAGTGGTCAGGCTGAGCGCGCCCATGGCCAGGCTGGTGCGCGTGTCGGGAGCCACGTAGTCGGCGGCGCTGGGGCCAAGTGCTTCAGCACGCCTGGCGAGCGCACGTTGCTCCCAGGCCATCGAGGCGGCATACAACGGGGTGACGGCAACCGACAGGTCCATGCGCACAGTGTGTCTCACCGGTAGGGGGTCTGGGCAACCTGACGCATACGGTTCGGGTCGTGATCATCCACAACTCGGCGCTGCGCGATCGACTGGCTGCAAACCTCGCCGCACACGAGCTTCGTACCGTTCCGCACGGCACGGAGAAGCGGGCATCGGTCGCGATCGTGGTGGTCCCCAGCGAGGCGGGCAGCGATCTCGAGGACCCGTACTCGTTCAGCGCCGAGGAAATGACCGTCGTGCCCGGCGACATCACTGGCTTCGACGGCTCCGTCACCGGCGTCGCCGGCGGTGCGTCGTTCCTGCTCTGCCGGCGCGCCGCCACTCTCAGCCTCCACGGCGGCCAGTGGGCACTGCCGGGCGGAAGGGTCGACCCTGGCGAGACGGCCGAGGAGACGGCGCTACGCGAACTGAAGGAAGAGCTGGGCCTGGCGCTGGGTCACGACTCGGTGCTCGGCAGGCTCGACGACTACGTCACCCGTTCCGGCTACGTGATCACGCCAGTGGTGTTGTGGGCCGACGGCGATGTCGTGCTGCACCCCGAGCCGAGCGAGGTGGCGCGCGCGTACCGCATTGGTCTGCACGAGCTCCAACGCCCCGACTCGCCACGCTTCGTCGCCATCCCCGAGAGCGACCGACCGGTGGTGCAGGTACCACTCGGGCGCGACCTGATTCACGCACCCACCGGTGCGGTGCTGGTGCAGTTCCGCTGGGTTGCACTCGACGGCCGCGCCGGCGACCGTGTTCACGAGCTGGAGCAACCGGTCTTCGCCTGGAAGTAGTCGGCTTCACGCACGGCCGGTGTGGCCGAAGCCACCGCCGCGGTCGTCGCCGTCGAGCGACTGCACCAACTGCCACTGCACTTCCTCCACCCGTTGCAGAACCAGCTGCGCGATTCGATCGCCGCGATGGATGTGAAACGGTTCGTGAGGGTCAGTGTTGAGCAGCACGACCTTGATCTCGCCGCGGTACGCCGCGTCGATCAGCCCCGGTGCGTTGGCCACCGTCAGCCCGTGCTTGAGCGCATTGCCGCTGCGCGGGAGCACGAAGCCGGCGAAGCCGACCGGGATGGCGATGGTGATGCCCGTGGGCATCAGCAAGCGGCCACCAGCAGCTACGACGACGCCGCTCTCGCGAGCTCGCAAGTCGAGGCCGGCGTCGCCCGGGTGGGCGTACGAGGGCAGGGGGAGCTCGGGGTCGAGTTGCACGATCGGCACAGTCAGCATGGCGAGGACGAGTGTAGGAGCCGGACTCACGACTGGCAGCCTCACTCGGATCGGCCGGTACGCTCGGTCGGAATGAGCACGGCCGGTCGTCCTCCCTCCGTCGACCGCCTCGCGCGGGCCATGTCAACCGCCAGCGGGTTACCCCACGCGATGTGCGTGGAACTGGCCCGCGAGGCAATCGCCGGCGGCCCTGATTCGTACGACGACGCTGCCGCCGAGCAGCGGGCAGTGCACTACCGGCGCACGCTGCTGTCGCCCGTCGTCAACGCCACCGGTGTGCTGCTGCACACCAACCTCGGGCGCGCCCCCGTCGCGTTCCACCATCCGCCGCAAGCACTCAACGTCGAGTTCGACCTCACCACCGGCGAGCGCGGGTCGCGCCAGTCCGCAGTGGGCGGGCTGTTGGCAACGTTGTGCGGCGCCGAGGCCGCGATCGTCGTCAACAACAACGCAGCTGCCGTGATGCTGGTACTCGCCGCGCTCGCTTGCGAACGGCAGGTACTGGTCAGCCGCGGGGAAAGCGTGGAGATCGGCGGCGGGTTCCGTGTGCCCGACGTGATGGAGCAGAGCGGCGCGGTCCTGGTCGATGTCGGCACCACCAACCGCACCCGCCTGACCGACTACTCCAAGGCGCTGGCTCGCAAGCACGCCGACGTGGCCTTGATCCTGAAGGTGCATCCCAGCAACTACCGCATCGAAGGCTTCGTGGAAGACACTCCCGTCGCGCAGCTCAGCACCCTGGGCGTGCCGGTGGTAGCCGACATCGGCAGCGGCCTGATCGATGCGAACTGCCCGTGGCTCGAAGGTCCACCACCCGGGTGGTTGGCATCGGAACCTGCTGCACGCCAGTCGCTGGCGGCCGGCGCTGCGCTGGTCACGTTCAGCGGCGACAAGCTGATGGGCGGCCCGCAGGCCGGCATCATCGCCGGGCGGGCCGACCTGGTGGCTGCCTGCGCGCGCCACCCGCTGGCACGCGCGCTGCGGCCGGGCGGTCACGTGTTATTGGCAATGCAGCAACTTGCGCTCGCGTACCTCGACCGCACCGTCGTCACCGCAGTTCCCTTCTGGCAGATGGCCACCGTCACGCTCGACTCTCTCTCCGCGCGAGCGAACGCGCTGGTTGCCGCCGCCGGCTGCGGCGAGGTGGTGCCCAGCGAGGCCGTCCCCGGTGCCGGTTCGGCGCCGGGCACCGTCATCGCGTCGGTCGCTGTCCGCCTGCATGGCGATCACCTCGCCGTTCTCCGCACCGCACAACCTCCCGTCATTGCCCGCACCCGTGACGGGGCCACCCTCCTCGACCTGCGCACTGTGCATCCCTCCGACGACGCTCACGTCGCGACCGCGTTGTCCGCGCTCACTTCCCACTGAGCCGTATGAGAGTCGTCGCCACCGCCGGGCATGTGGACCATGGCAAGTCGTCGTTGGTTCACGCGCTCACAGGCACCAACCCCGACCGCTTCGAGGAAGAACGCCGCCGCGGCCTGACCATCGACCTCGGGTTCGCGCACACTACGTTGCCGGGCGGCGACGGCATCAGCTTCATCGACGTGCCGGGCCACGTGCACTTCCTGCGCAACATGCTCGCCGGTGTCGGGGGTGTCGATGCCTGCATGTTCGTGGTGGCCGCCACCGAGGGTTGGAAGCCGCAGAGCGAGGAGCATCTACGCATCCTCGGGCTCGTCGGCCTGCGCCACGGCATCATCGTGCTCACCAAGTCGGACCTCGTCGACGACGAATGGCGCGAGCTGCAAGAGATGGACGTGCGCGATCGTGTGGCCGGCACTTTCCTGGCGGACGCCCCGATCATCGCCGTCAGCGCAACCACGGGCGCGTCGATGGACGCGTTGCAGGCTGCGCTCGCCGGACTGGTCGCCACCGCCCCCGCCGCCACCGACAGGAACCGCCCACGCCTGTGGGTCGACCGCGTGTTCGCGGCGAAGGGCAGCGGTACCGTTGTGACCGGCACCCTCACCGGTGGCACCGTGCACACCGACGACCAACTGCACGCCGGCGCCCACCCGGTGCGGGTGCGGGCCATCCAGTCGCACGGCGAACGACTGGACGCCATCGGTCCCGGCAACCGGGTGGCGCTCAACCTCGTTGGGGTCGACCACACGCAACTCCGGCGCGGCGACGCCGTCATCCTCCCTGCGCAGTGGCGGCCAACACAACGGTTCGATGCCAGCCTCACCGTGCTCGCCTCGCTGGCCCACGTGGTCTCGCGGCGCGGCGCCTATTTCGCCTACATCGGCGCCGGCGAGTTCCCGGTGAAGGTTCGCGTGCTGGGCAGCGAGTCGCTCCGGCCGGGCACCAGCGGGCTCGTGCGGCTGCACCTCGCCGAACCGCTGCCGCTGCTACCGGGCGATCGGTTCGTACTGCGCGAATCCGGTCGCGACGAGACGGTCGGTGGCGGCGAGGTGCTCGACGTCGCGCCGCTCCGGCCGGCATCCAAGGCGCAGCCCGACCGCAGTGTCGACCGCCTCATCGAGGAGCACGGTTGGACGACCGCCGCTGACCTGGAGGCGCTCACCGGCGAACGGCGCGACCCGGTGCTGGGCCAGTGGGTCGTCTCGCCCGCAGCGCTGGCTGCCACCGAGCAGTCGGTACGCTCCCGCGTCGTCGCCGCCGGCGATCTGGGCCTCGACGTCGCCTCGCTCGACGACCGCGAACGGGCGGTGCTGGCCACGCTGGAGGGCATCGGTGTTGACGCCGGACGCGCCCGGCCGATGGCTGCCGAGGATCCGCTGGCCGATCATCCGTTCTTGGCCGCGCTGCTTGCCGGTGGTGCCGCCCCACCCGACCCGGTTGGGGTTGACAAGGTCCAGCTGCGCGAGCTGGTCCGACGCAGGCTGGTTGTCGAACGCGACAGCCTCTACTTCCACCCGCGTGCGATCGACGACGTCGCCAGGACGGCGGCGACGCTGCTGCATGCGCACCCGTCGGGGTTCACCATGTCGCAGCTACGCGAGGCCTTGGGCAACACCCGCAAGCATGCCGTGCCCCTGGCCACCGAGCTCGATGCCCGCGGCATTACCCGTCGGCGCGACGACGTCCGCATCGCCGGCCCCAAGCTCCCCCAGCTCTGACGCCCACCGACCCGAGTGGCAGCTGCCCGTCCGAGTGGCAGCTGCCCGTCCGAGTGGCAGCTTGCCGTCCGAGTGGCAGCTTGCCGTCCGAGTGGCAGCTTGCCGTCCGAGTGGGTACTCGCACCCCGGGGTGCGAGTACCCACTCGGACGGACGGGACGCACTCGGACCGAACGCGTGGCACTCGGAGGGGCTCGGGGCTGGGCTGGGGGCGGGTCAGTCGCCGCTGGCTCGGCGGGGGGCCAGGCTCTGCACGCGGCGCAGGCCCTTGCGCTTGGTGGCGGGCGTCTTCAGCTCGAGCTCGCGCGCCGCCTGCGCCACGCGTACGTCGTTGGTGATGACTTCGCCGAACTTCTGCGGGTCGGCGAGCAGCCAGCTGTGCGAGCCCTCCACCACCGTGCCCGCGACGCCCGAGGCGACGCACAGCGCCTCGAAGGACTCACGCGGGATGATGCCGTCGCGTGTGCCCCAGATGATGCTGATGGACAGGCCGTCGTTGCGCAGCGCTTCCAGTTCCGGGCGCAGGTCTGCGCGCCGGGCCAGGTTGGCGACCTTGACGATGGCCCGCGGGTTGCGGACCAGGTTGGGCAGCAGGTCCTCCACCACCACCGGCAGCACCCGGGTGGCCTGGCGGATGGGCCACACATCGCCGGGGAAGTGCAGGCCCCAGTCCCACAACGGCCGTTCGGTGATGCTGCGCAGGGTACGGCCGCTGCGCCACGACGATCCTCCGATGGAGTTGACCAGCACCAGGCTGCGTACACGGTTGCGGAAGTCGTGGGCGAACCGCACAGCCACCCCACCACCGAACGAGTGCCCAACGACAACCGCGGGCTCCTCGATATCGAGCGAGTCGAGCAGATCTGCCACCCACTGGGCGTAGCCGCGTAGCGAGAACGAATCGCCGGGGAGCTCAGCGGTTCCACCGAAACCGGGCAACGACGGTGCGATCACCCGGCACCCTTGGGCGGCGATGGTCTCGATCACGTTGCGGTAGGTGTGCTGAGCCAGCGCCCAGCCGTGCAGCAAGACGACCGGAAGGCCTTCGCCGGCGACGCTGTAGCTGGCGGTGCGCCCCTGCACGAACGTGCGCCGGTCGACCACCGCAACCGGCGCCATCAGCGCTGTGGCTCCTCGGCAGACGCCCCGCTGGCCGCCTCGTCGGAGACTTCGTCGGACGCATCGCCCTTGGGGCGGCGCTCGCGGTAGTCGCGTGCGGCACCTTCCATCGGCTCGACCTCGAGCGTGACACCGTCGATCGCCACGACGCGCAGTTCGTCGCCAGCAGCCAATGGGGTGGCCCGGTTGGTGCGAGCGCGCCACTTGGCAGCACCCACCTGGGCGACGCCTTCCGGGCTGATGGCGCCAACGGCCACACCGGACGAACCGATCATCCATTCGCGCCCGATGGTGGGCGTGGCGAACCGGGTGCGCACCATCGAGGGCATGCCGACGATGAACGTGAGCAGCACGCCAGCGATGCAGACGAAGAGCGTGAACCAGCCGAGACGGAGGTCGTTGCCTGGCAGCGGTTCGTAGAGGAACCAGGCGCCCAGAACGAACAGAGTGGTGCCCACACCGGTCCAGAGCCGTGGTATCCCCACCTGCACGTCGATCGCGAACGCGATCATCGCGATCACCAGCAGCGCAATGGCGCCCGGACGCGTCGGCAGCGCCGAGAAGCCGTAGCAGCCGAACACGGTGAGCACGGCGCCGACGAAGCCGGCCACGCCCACACCGGCGGTGAAGAACTCGAAGATCAGCAGGCACAGGCCGATGGTGAAGAAGATGAACGCCATCGGCGGGCTGGCGATGGTGTGGAACATCTCGTCGATCAGGCCGAGCCCGGAGAACCGCACCAGCGTGGCCACGTTCTCGGTCTTTCCGTCGTCGTTGAGCTGCGTGGTAATGGTGTCGAGCACCACCGTCCTGCCGCCGACGGAGACCTCGGCACCGTCCATCGCCAGCACCATGCTCTTGACGGTGGGCACGCCCTCATCAGGCGTGTCGAGCCGCAGCACTCCCAGGCTGCGGGCGTCCGAGAACGACATCGACCCGTTACTCAAGCGATCTTCGCCGGCCCCGAGATCGACTTGCTGGGCGCCCTCGAGCGTGAGCAGCGGGCCAGTGAAACCGATGCGGCTGCCCGACACCATGGCCGTCACGTCGGCGACGCCGAACAACTGTGCGGGCTGGCCGTAGGCACGCGCATCGCGTGACTGGCCGACCCAGATGCCAATGGCGACCTCGGCGTCGGCGACCTTCTGCAGCAGACGGGTCATGTCGGCAGTCGAGACCACCGAGCCACCGGTGTTGAGCTGCAGGATCAGCGCTTGGGAGCCGGCCGCCTCACTAGCGTCGATGGCGTCCTCGACGGACTTGACCGTGACCGGGTCGAACAGGCCCGACACCTGCAAGACGTCGACAGGTGCGAGGTCGGTGGCGGCAGCCGGATCGGCCTCCGTCACCGTGGATTCCGGTGGCACGGTGGCCTCCGCTGAGGCGCTAGCGCCAAGGAGAGATAGCCCAACCATGCCCGCGAACGGGGCAATGAGAAAGGTGATCGCTAGTCTGCGCACAAGTGCCTCCGAAGAGCGTGGATCCGCTGCAGTTCCTCACCACCGCCAGAGTGGCCATAGTGGCCGGCAAGGGTGGCGTTGGGAAGACCACCGTAACCGCAGTTCTCGCGCGTGCGGCAATCCTTCGCGGACTACGTGTCCTGGTGATCGAACTCGACGGCAAGCCGACGCTGTCGCGCCTGCTGCCCGACGTCGAGGTCCAACAGCTCTCCGCCACGGCTGCGCTGGCCGAATATCTCGACACCCACGGCCTCTCTCGCGTCGCCAAACGCCTCGCGTCCCGCGGCATCATCGACGTCGTCGCCACCGCGTCACCTGGTATTGACGACATCGTCGTCCTCGGCAAGATCAAGCAGCTGGAGCGCAGCGGCCTTTACGACCTGGTGGTCGTTGACGGTCCGGCCGCCGGGCACGCAATCACGTTCCTGCTCGCCGCCAAGAGCCTGCTCGCCTCGGTCCGCAGCGGCCCGATACACACCCAGGCCTCCGAAGTCGCCACCATGCTCGCCGACCCAACCCGCTGCCAGGTTCTGCTAATCACCCTGCCCGAGACAACCCCCGTCAACGAGGCCGTCGAGACGGCATATGCGTTGGAGGAACGGGTAGGCGTGCATCTGGGGCCGATCGTGGTCAACGGGGTCGACGACGGCCCGCCGTTGCCCGCCGACGCCGCCCAGGAAGGCAGCACCATGCGCGAGGCCGCCGAGTTCCGCAACGCCCGCCGGGCGCTGCATCGGGCCGAGTGCGGCCGGCTGGCCGAGGAACTGGCGCTCACCCAACTTCACCTGCCGATGGTGGCGGGCTCGCATCTGTCCGCCGGATCGATCGATGTGCTAGCCGACGCATGGGGTGCCTCGTGACGATGCCGCTGGCCGCGCATGTCGCCACCGCCGAGGTATTGGTGTGCTGCGGCTCGGGCGGCGTCGGCAAGACCACAGCCGCTGCCGCGCTGGGCATGCAGGCCGCGTTGCTGGGCCGGCGGGCCGTCGTCGTCACCATCGACCCGGCGAAGCGCCTCGCCGATGCGTTGGGCGTGCCGGGCGGGTTGAGTAACGAGCCTGTCCGCATCGAGGTGCCCGGCGATGGCGAGCTGTGGGCCCTGATGCTGGACACCGCCACCACGTTCGATGGACTGGTCCGGGCCAACGCGGCCGATCCCGAACAGGCCGAGCGGATTCTTGCCAACGGCTTCTATCGCAACGTTGCGGGCTCGCTGAGCGGCACCCAGGAGTACATGGCCGCCGAGCGGCTACACGCGCTGCATCTAGACGATCGCTTCGACCTCGTCATCGTCGACACCCCGCCCACCCGCAACGCGCTCGATTTCCTCGATGCCCCGGGCACCATCGCCAAGTTCATCGATCACCCGCTGTTCAAGTTGCTGATGATGCCCACCCGACGGGGCATGAAGGTGCTCAACCTGGCCGCGCAGCCAGTCCTGCGCACGATCGGCAAGGTCGTCGGCGGCGATGTGCTCGCCGACGCGGTGGCCTTCTTCCAGGCGTTCGGCGGGATGGAGACGGGCTTCCGTCAGCGCGCCGACGCAGTGATGGCACTGCTGCACAGCGACGTCACCCGCTTCGTCCTGGTCGCCTCTCCACGCGAGGACACCATCGAGGAGGCCTGCTACTTCGCCGACCGGCTGGCGGCCAGCCAACTGGAAGTGGCCGCCATCGTGGTCAACCGATGCACCCCCACATTCGGTGAGCCCCCGGCCAAGCGCCCGCGCGCCGCTGCGGCCGCAGCGCTGTACGACAACCTGGTCGAGTTGCGCACCAACGCCGCTACCGAGCGCGAGCAGGCCGCCGCGCTGCTGACGACCACCGGGGTCCCGGAGTCGACCCACACCACCTGGGTCCCCACCCTGCCCGGCGATGTGCACACGCTGACCGCGCTCACCGCCATCCGGGCCCTGCTGTTCGACTGACGGGCTGTTCGACAGACGGGCTGTTCGAGTGAGGGGCTTCCCGCCGCCGGGTTGCAACCGGTAACGTCTGGCCGTGCACATTCTCGTTGCCACTGATGCTGACTACGTCGTCAACGACGTCACCGCTGCCCTCGGCGGCCCCGACGTCTCGTTCACCATCGTTCGCGAGGGGCGCGCCGTCAGCGCCGTCGTCGCCCAGCGCACCCCAGACATCGTCATCCTCGACCTGCAGATCGGCTCCAAGGGCGGCATGGCCGTCACCATGGACCTCCGCCTGGACGCCAGCGCCGGCATGGCCCCCGATGTGAAGGTGCTGATGCTGCTCGACCGCCAGGCCGACGTGCACCTCGCCAAGCGTTCGGCGGCCGACTCGTGGTTGGTCAAGCCGTACGACCCGCTCACCCTCAAGCGTGCGGTCCGCAGCGTGCTGGACGGCCCGCCGGTGGCAGTCGAAGCTGCCGACGATGCAGCAGCTGAGCCGGAAAGCACAGAGGAAGAAGTGCCGGTCGCCGGATAGCATTTGCAGTCGCTACGGGGTGTAGCGCAGCTTGGTTAGCGCGCCACGTTCGGGACGTGGAGGCCGGA
>Ga0105047_10006245_pt1 | contig 20243 bp, 13 predicted proteins | sample MAT04_FD_78384 | JGI IMG/M metagenome (GOLD analysis project Ga0105047, IMG submission 78384) | Freshwater microbial communities from Lake Fryxell liftoff mats and glacier meltwater in Antarctica - MAT-04 (megahit assembly) | ecosystem: Environmental > Aquatic > Freshwater > Ice > Liftoff...
CGGCGAAACCAAGCCGATGGTGCACGTGAAGAAGTGGGACTTCAACCAGCAGAACAACTACTCGTACCGCGAACCGTTCACGTTGCCGAAGGGGACGAAGCTGAAAATGGAATCGTGGTTCGACAACTCCGGGAACAAAGAGCGTGTCGTCTACGGCGAGCGGACCGAGAACGAAATGTCGCTGTGCATCTTCGAGGTGCACGCGAAATCGCTGCCGGACTTGATCACCATCATCGGCGATCAAATCAAGACGCAGAAGATCGTCGAGCGATTCAGCGAACCGGTGTTACCGAAGAAGAAATAGCGCCGGTCATTCGTCCTTCACCTTCTCGATCGATTCGCTCGGGGTCATCGTTTTGGTGAAGACGAAAGCGTCGAACACTTCGGGCCAAATGGCTTCGGTATCGGCGTAGCCGAAGGGGCGGGCGACGATCCGGGTCGTCCGCAGCCAGTGCTCCTTCGGCAGGCCTTTCAAATCGACGAACGCGTTCTTGTGCCCGGCTTTGTTCAGCAAGTCGTCGATCGAACCGTTCCGCGGTTCCGGCACCGGCGTCGCGTCTTTGTTCTGCAAAAGCTTCCACTCCCCCTCGGCCGCCAAGAACGCCACCGAGTAGATCTCGCCGCCGAGCTTCTTGCCGACCTCTTCGCCCATGATCACGCTGTTCTGGTAGGTCGCTTCGCGCTTCACGCCGCCGCCCGGTTTCGGCACGAGGGTATCGACGACGATCGGATTCCGCATCAGGTGGTACGATGCGGCCCAGACGATGATCTTCTTCTTGGGGTATTTCTCGGTCGCCAGCGCGAGGAAGTTCTTGGCCATTTGCGCGTCGCGCATGTTCCCGACTTTGGTTTTGTCGGCGGACTTCATGTCGATAACGAGCTGCAAATTGGCGAACCAGAGCTTCCAATCGGCCAGTTCCTCGGCTGCAAAACTGTCCCCGGCGCGGAGGCCCGACACGACGTTGCGAAACTTCGCGAACAGCTCGATTTCTTCCGGACCGGGGAACTTGGCCCCGTCGGTGAGTTTGTCGAAGGTCGCGCAGATTTCTTTGTGCTCACGCTTTTCGAATGTGCTTTCCGGCAAGCGACTCAACATCCCGGCGACATCGCCGGAGAGTTCGGAGCGCGGCCCGAAGCCTGTAATTTGGCAATCGAATCCGCACAATTCCAGCGGTTTCTTCGCCTTGACTTGCTTCATGAGGTAGCGGATCAGCGGTTGGACTTGCTCGCTTTTGGCCCAGACGGGGAAGACGCCGAGTTCGAAATTCTCGAGCGCGACGGTGTCCGGCTTTTGGAAGGCTGCCCACGATTTCTGGCAGTCCATCAGGCCGCTCTCGAAGGCGAGTACGTCGAAGCCCTTGGTCTCGTGGAGGTACTTGATCAGCCGCGTCTTGGCGTGAAAGGTCGCACCGTCGCCGTGGGTCTGCTCGCCCAAGAAGACGATGCGAGCATCGCCCACGGCCTTGCCGAAGCCGTCGAGGTCGGCGAAATCGGTCTCGTTCGGGTCGATCGATTTCAGCGGGATCGGTGCGGTCTTCGCCCAGTTCTGCCGGTCGTCGTCGGCGGCGAAGAGTGCGAAGGGAGCGGTCGCCGCAACGGCGAGCCCGAGCATCCAGAGCCGGCGCATGGAGATCCCTCCGATGATGTCGGGTCGATCCGTACCCTCTCCCAAAAGACGTCACGCCGAGAGGGCCATTCCGCTGCGTTGCCGAGATAAGACGATTTGCTTTTCGTGATCCAACAGGCGCTGCTTGCGTTCGAGGCCCCAGCGGTACCCCCGCAAGCTACCGTCGGCCCCGACGACGCGGTGGCACGGCACCAAAATCGACACCGGGTTGTTGGCGCAAGCTCTGGCCACGGCTCGCACCGCATTGGGTTGCCCGACCATCGCCGCGAGCTGTGTGTAGGTTCGCGTTTCGCCGAAGGGGATGCGTTGGAGCGCGAGCCAGACGCGCTTTTGGAATTCGGAGCCTTCCACCGCGAGCGGGATTGTGAAATCGTGCTCGCCATCGAGGGCTTCGAGCGCGGCGGCGAGGGACCTGTGCAACGCCCCATCGTCCCGCTGCAGGTTTTGACCGGGGAACTCGGACTTGAGCCAAAGGCCCAATTCCACTTCGGTGTTTCCCAAACCCAGTGCGACGACCCCGCGGTCCGCCGCGGCCAACAGCACTTCTCCGAACGGCGTGGTCGCGGTGGTGTAAGCGATGCTCGGCATCTCGTAGCCTCCGGGTGAATGGCCTTCGCGCAGTGGAAGATTCACGGAGTCCGTTCCGGTCGTAGCCCGACGAGCAAGGATAGTATTCCCCAAGTCGCCGCCAATTGCAATAAGCAGAATGCCGCCACCGTGCTTTCGGCCCCGTAGTGCATTTGATCGAACAAGCGGAGAATGAACACCCCCCGCGCCGGCGGCTGCGCCAGCTTCCCCGCGCCGACTTCCCCGAGCGCCAGCGCCGCGATGGCGAGGGCGACCAAAACGAAAGGGCGAGCCGTCAACGGAGCGACGACCCAACGCCACCGGGCGTAGGAATTCCCCCCTTCCACGGCGGCGGTTTCGAGGAGCGATTTCGGAATTCGCCGCATCGCCACGGCCATCATCGCGCAGGCCAGCGGGAAGAACCGCAGCGTGCTCGCCCAGATGCCGGGGAGCGGGGAAGGTTGGTCGTAGAGCAGGGAACGCAGCGGTGGAAAATCGGGGCGGAAGTCGAGCCGTCGGAGTAGGGACTGCTCCGCGCCGACCAATTCGACCGTGGCCTGCTTCAGCGCGAACCCGACGATCGGTGCGGGCAGCGCGATCAGCGCGAGGCACAAGGCGACGAGAGCCGCCCGATAGCGGGCCGAGTCGAAGCCGAAGGCGCACGCCACCCAGGCGAGCGACGCCGTCAACAATCCGGCGGTCGCCGCGGCGACCGAGCTATCGAGGAGCGTCAGCCATTCGGTGCGAGCGACTTTCTCGATGCGGAGACCGAACTCGCCGAACGAAGGCCCCGCGCTCATCCCGCCGCCGGAAGCTTTCCACACGAGCGCTCCCACCGGCAAGCCGAGGTAAACTGCGAAGGCCGACCAAGCGAAGACTGTGGCGAATCGGGACTGCCCGACCGGGGCCGACGGCACAAATGCGATACCGATCGACGACGTACCGAATCGGCGCAAGCTCATCCGCGCGATCGCACCCGCGAGTAAGGCCGCCCCGAGCCAGACGGGTACGGTGGCGGCGATGGCCGGGCCTAAACCCGAACTGCGGACGACCATCTGCGTGTAGACTTCCTCGGCGAAGGTGCGGACCATCATCGCATCGGTCACCGAGATCTCCGTGCCGGCTTGCAGTCCGACCACCGCCGACGCCAACGCCACGCCCCACGCCATTCGCGGCGCGATCACCCACCGGAACAGGCCGCGCGGCCCGCCCGTCTGCCGGGCTTCGTCTTCGAGTGCGGGCTCAGCGGTGCGCAGTACGAGCCAGACGATGGCGATCACCCACGGCAGCGCCGCGACCGCGTGCATCCAGGCGGCGGGCAGCATTCCCAGTCGCCATGGTCGCCAAGCGGTCTCGCCCGGTTCGAGCGTCAGCGGCGGCAGCCATTCGCCGAAGATGATCTGCCAGCTCACGGCCCACACCGGCAACGGCACGAAGAGCGCGGCGAGCACACCCGTCGCCAACCAGCGTTGGCCGCGGATCGGCCGGCGCGATGCGAGAAAAGCGCACGCCGTGCCGCAAGGCACGGCGAAGCCGACGACGATGGCGATGAGTACGAGCGTGTTGATTAGCAATCGGCCGAAGGGGGCGGGATCGGCCCAAACAAGTTGGAACGATCCCCGCGCGAGGTGTTGCGAAAACAGCGCGACGAGCGGGAAGCCGAAAATGACGCCGAGGCCGGCGAGGAAACCGAATCGCGCCATCGTCCCCATCAATTCTTCGGCGGGGGCACCGGTTCGCCCGGTTTGACTACGGGCTTCACCACCGGCGGCGGCAATTTATCTTGCGGGGAGATCTTGGCCGGCTTGGCGTACTTGGCGCTCGCGTCGCGCAGGCAGACGATCAAACCGTTGTCGGCCCCCAGCAAGATGCGGTCGGTCGTGGCGTTGGCGATCGGCACGTTGAAGCTCGCCACGTCGAGGCTGGTGAGCGGCTTCGCCCGTTTGCTTTGCGTGTCGTGGACGCGATCCTTGGCGTAAACCAGCAGCTCTCCGCGGCGACTGAGCACGTAGACGAATTCGTTGTTGACTGCCAAGATGCGATCCGCGTTGGCTTCCGTGCGCCAAGTGACGTCCCCGGAGGCGACATCGACCTTGGCGACACCCGAGTGATCGCCCGAGACGTACACAGAGTCTTTCGTGGCGATCGGCGTGTGATCCAGGTAGCCGCCGACGTTGGCCTTCCATTCATAGCGGGGAAGGCCGGACGAGCCGCCGGTGAGGTCGATACCCAAAAGTTGACCGTCGGACAGTGCGACGAAACCGAGTAGAGCGTCTTTGCCATAGGCGAACGGCCCGACGAGAGGGCCCGTCGGTTCGTCGTTGAACGTCCCGGAGACTTCCGTATTCCCCGTACTCTGGGACACGGCGGAGAAGTTTTTACCGTTCTGGGTGATCCAAACGCGCGGCGCGGTTAGCTGCGATTTCGGCTCGACCAAGACGGGTTCATAGGCGATCTTCTGCTTGGTTCCGACGGTCCAAGCCAGCTGGGGCTTCACCCCTTGCGGCCGTAGATTCGCCAACTCGTAGGCCCGCGCCACCGACGGCGGCAAGACCGCGATCGACGGCGAATACTGGTTGTACGTGAGGTAGTCCGGGTTGAGCCGATACGGCTGCCGGAGCGATTTCAAAATCGACAGAGACTCGACCCGGTTGAATCCGAATCTCGAGGCCTGTGTGACGCTGGGCAGAATGGTCAGCGAGGGGGATTTGTTCGTCTCCGACGTCATGCCGAGGCCCGAATCGAAATAATTCGGCGGAATGTTGGCCGGCTCGAATTCCTCGTCGGCGATGGTGCGCGGGTTGGTTCGGTTACCGTAGCGATCCGCGACCGTATCGACGGGGTTGCGGGCGACGCTGTTATCCGGCGTCAGGCCCGCCTTCTTGACGACGCGTTCCGGAGCAATCTGCAATTCGAAGGGCAAGTCGAAGGCCATCAGCTTGGCGCCGGTGAGCGAGATGTAAACGCGTTGGCCGCTGGCGACCGGCCCGGTGGCCGGGGCTTCCGGGAGGTCGAATTCGAATTCGAGCAACCCGGTATACCGTTGAAAGCAGTAGAGTTTGGCGACGTTGACGGCGAACAAATATTTCTCGTTCACGGCGACGCCGAAGCCGCTGCTGTACGAACCCGCGTACTTGAATTTCCAGACTTGGCGACCCGTGGACGCATCGACGACGACGAGCAACCCCGCTTTGGTCTGCACCGCGACTTGGAATTCGTCGAGGATTTGCACCTTGGCCAAACCGTCCGACTGGCCGCCGACGGGGACGTAGATCGACCAATCGCTCTTCAAATTCAAGCGTTCGAGGGCGTCCTTCGCAGGCGGCAGCGCCCGCGAGAAGGTCGACTTCGGTTGGGCGAGCGCGACTGATGCCGCCGCAAAAGCCACCGCCAGCGCGAGGAACATCCGCATGGTGCACTCCGAGTAGCCGGACTCCAACTCATCCTGAGCATACCACCCCTGCGGTGGGTTGCGATAGCCCCGTAGTTCGGAACGCGCAGCCCGCGACGGCGTTGGCACCGGGCGTGCCGATTGTGCCGGTCTCGCCGCGCTCACTTTTTTCCGAGCGCCCGCTTCTTCGCGAAAAAGCCCGAGAGGATTGCCGCGCAGCGCTCGGCTTCGACGCCCGCCACGACTTGGCATCGGTGGTTCAAACGCGCGTCGTTCGTGATCTGAAACAGCGTATGGCAGGCCCCCGATTTCGGGTCGGACGCGCCGTAAACGACCACCGGCAAACGGGCCTGCACAATCGCCCCGGCGCACATCGGGCAGGGTTCCAGCGTGACGTACAAAATGCACTTCTCGAGCCGCCACGATTTGAGCGCCGCCGCGGCTTGGGTGATCGCTACGATCTCGGCGTGGGCCGTGGGATCTTGCAGTTGCTCCCGCTGGTTGTGGGCCGAGGCGATCACCTCTTGCCGGTCGAGCGACACGATGATCGCACCGACGGGCACTTCGTCTTCATCCTCGGCGAGCGCCGCTTCTTCCAAAGCCAACCCCATGTGATGGAGGTGGAACGGATTTGCGGGATCGGTGAAGCCGAGGAGATCGAGCATAAGGATCATTCTACCTGAGCGGTAGGCGTCGGCCTTCCGAGGAAACAACACTGGGTACGGTTCGATTCCTCGGAGGGCTGACGCCCACCGCTCGGATCGATACCGCGTCACTCCGGCAGCGGCTTCCCCTTCGTCTCCGGGGCGAACCAGATCAGCACGAAGCCGATGACGTAGACCCCGGCCGCGACCGAACAGGCCAAGGCGTAATCGTTGTCGAAGGCTTTCAACAGCGCGCCCGTTTGCAGCGAACCGATCGACGCCAAGATCCGCCCGAAATTGTAGCCGAAGCCTTGCCCCGTCGCGCGGATGCGGGTGCGGAACAACTCCGGCAAATAGAGCGGCAACCAGCCGTAGAACGACGCCGTGACCAAGCCGACGATGCCGGCCGTGAAGACGAAAACCCAATCGAACTGCGTGTTGAAACTGTAGAAGCTGTAGAGTGCGATCGCCGAGAGGACGCAGAGCGTAGCGTAGGCCGGCCGACGGCCGATGCGATCCCCCAACAGCGCCGCCAAGACGCTGCCGATGGCGGCCCCGAACGCGGAGGCGGCTTGCGTCATCGGCCGGGCGTCGGCGTCCGTCGTGAGGGTATCGACGAAATTGTAGACCCACATCACCCCGCCCCACGTCGCCAACAGCGGGACGCCGCTGAGCGCCGCCGCGAGGAGCATCCGCCCGAGGGTGTGCCGGCGTTCGAGCGCGGTTTCGCCGGAGCGCTTCAAAAATTGCCGGGCTGGGAACAGGTAGCACACGGCGATGATCGCCAGCCCGACCAATGTCCCCGCGATCTTTACGACCCACCCGGCATCGAGCACCCAGAGCGCCAACACCCCGGCACCCACGCACGCCCCGGCGAGCACCATGAGCAAATCCGAACTCGCCCACTTCGACGGCAGGCCCTTTCTTTTCTCGGCGAGCCACGCCGCCGACTCGGGAACGAACAAGCGCAGGAACAGCGTCAGCAGCGATGGCACCGCCCCGACGAGCATCAGCAATCGCCAGTTGCCATTCCGCGTGAGTTTCGATGAGATCTCGTTCGAAATGCCGACGGCGTCGAGCCAGCCGGGGATCGACGGGCCGATTTGATTGATGCCGAGCGCGACCACGGCCAGCAGTAAGTAGCCGAGGTTGCCGAAGGCGCCGATGACCCCGGCGAGCCATCCGCGCGACGCATTCGGCCACATCTCCATGACGAGCGCGACGCCGAGCGCCCACTCGCCCCCCATGCCCAACGCCCCGCTGAAACGCAGCGCCGCGAGTTGCCACGGGGCCACGACGAACGCGCACAACCCGGAGCAGCCGGCGTACACCAGCACGCTGAAGGTCATGGCGCGAACGCGGCCGATGCGATCCCCGAGCCAGCCGAAAAGCACGCCGCCGGTGGCCGCGCCGATGAGAAACCCGGCGTTGATGACCGAGAACCAGACGCCAATGTCGGCCGACCCTTCGGGCCCCAGCAGTTCGGTGAGCGATTTGCGGCCGACGAGCGGGAAGAGGCCCATCTCGAGGCCGTCGAACATCCAGCCGAGCAGTGCGGCGATGAGGGCCAACCAACGGGCGCGCGGGGAGTTCGCCATGCCAGACCTCGGGAGTGAGACGTTATGCTACGAACAAGGCGAGCGCGTATAATCCCCCGTATGAATCTGCGAATCGCGTCGATCGTCCCGCACACGGAAGCCGAAGGGCCGGGTAGCCGGTTCGCGCTCTGGTTCCAAGGTTGCCCGCTGCGCTGCCCCGGCTGCTGCAATCCGGAGTACCTGCCTTTCGACGGTGGCACCGCGATGCCGCTGGAGGATATCGCCGAGCAAGTGCAACAAACGACGGGGATCGAAGGGATCACGCTGTTGGGCGGCGAACCGTTCGCCCATGCCGATGGCGCGGCCGCGCTCGCGGGAATCGCCAAATCGCTCGGATTGTCGGTGATGGTGTTCACAGGCTATCTGCTGGAAGATCTGCAAGCGAAGACTGACCCCCCGACGGCGGAACTCCTTGCCAACATCGACATTCTCGTCGATGGGCCGTACGAGCGCGAACGGCCCGATAGCGCCCGGCGCTGGATCGGTTCGACCAATCAGCGCATCCATTTCCTCACGCCGCGGTATCATGCGGACGACCCCTGTTGGAAGCGGCCGAACACGCTCGAAATCCGCGTCCGCGGGGCCGAGGTGATCGTCAACGGCTTCCCGGCGAAATCCGCGCTGGGATTGTGGAAGGGGTGGAAGCGGAAATGACCATCGGCACCGACGCACCGCCGCCGAGCGGCCCCCCGGCCGTGTCGCGCTTCGAGTACAACCTGCTGCGGATCCTGCGCTTCCTCGTGGGCCAGATGCCGGCGGATCAAGCGATGAGCTTGGTTTACGCGAAGCTGCCCGCGCCGCCGTGCCTCAGCAAGGTTTGCGTCCGCATCGCCCGGGACACCTTGGCCAAAGCGGGAGTACTCCACCTCGCCAAGTCGGGCGGTTGGCGCCGCGAACGATTCTTGGTCGAACACCGACCGACCGAAGGGCGGGTCTGGGAGCGCCTGCCGTTGGAGGAGCGGGCGCTCGCCTTCGGCCCGAGCCCGTTGGCGTTTCTGCTCTGGTTGACGGCGGAGAAGCCGACGGATACCGCGGATCGCTGGGATGCCCACGGTGGCTTGACCCCGGCCGACGAACTTTTCTTTTTGATGGCGTACGACCAGTTGAAATCCGAACCGGAAGTGGCGCTGATCCTCTCGGAAAAACGCTGCTTCCGCGACAATCCCCTGGTGCGACTCGCGTACGCCGGGGACTTCGCGGCGCCCGGTTCCATCGCCGTGCCCGACTTCACCGGTTGCTTCACCGGCCCGCGGGTCGCCATTCTCGAATGTTTGCAGCCGGTGTTGGCCCAGCGCTGGATCCGCTCGGAACGGGCGAAGGGGCAGATCGGCGATTGGAAACGGATGCGCCTACAGGGCCAAGCCGAGTTCGACACCATGCGAGCGTATTTGAAAGCCGCGAACGAGGCCCGGCGGCCGGATCTGGCCCGCTTCGTGATGGCGGCGAATTCGATACTGCTCGCGCCGCCCGAACTCGGCCTCGGTTTCTGGACGGGCGGGTTGCAAGGGCAGGGGCCGGCGCGGTTGACGGATCGGATTGAAACGCAAAGGGCGGCCCTCGCCTTCCCGAGGCAACTCGAAACCCTGCAAGGCTGGGAACGACAAGCCCGAAACGTCGGCTATTATGAAGAGGGCTACGCCGCGAGCCAACTTTGGAAAGCGGACTGGGAACAGGCCGGGGGCGACGGTCTGGCGGCCAAAGCTAGAGGCTTGGTCGAAAGATTGGATCCGCTGAGAACAGGGTGAGTGCTCAGTGGCCAGTGTTCAGATCAGAAAATCGGGTGTCTGATAATGATCTCTAACTACTGACCACTGAGCACTCACGCAGGAGTTGAGAATGAGTCGGGCGTATCGCATCACCGTGAAAGAATCCTCGACCCGCGAGCTGAAAGGCGCGGACGAGATCTGCACGCAGCTCGAAGTGCTCGAGATACTGCCACCCGAAGTGATGGCCGAGTTGTTGAAGCAAGAATTGCTCAAAAAGGGCTACACCGAGAACCCGGATGGCACGCTCGCACGCTCCGATGGCAACACCACGGTCACGGTGAATCCGAAGACCTTCGAGGTCTCGGTGAAGTCCCAAGTCGGCGAAGAAGTGGTGCTGGAATCGAAGCGCGAGACTTTCGGCTACGACGACGTCGGCCCGGCTCAACAAGAGTTGCGCGAGCGATTGAAAAAGCAGATCGACGAGGATCTCGACAAGAAAGCCGAGCACGAATCGGAGCGATTGCAGGGCCAAGCGACTGCGGAACTCGAAGAGAAACTCTGCGACTTGCAACCGGAACTGAGCGAGGTCGTGAACAAAGTCACCCGCGAAGCGCTGAAGCAGAAAGCCCGGCAACTCGGCAACATCAAGGAACTGAGCGAAGACGAAGAGACCGGCTCGCTGACGATTAAGATCGAGGTGTAGGTCGCGCACCGCGTGACACCCACTCCTTCCAGCATGCGGATATGGCGTCACGCGGAGCGTGACCTACTAAACTCGGAACCCGATTCAACATGTCGATCCTGACCGCCGAAACCGAACTCCCCTCGTCGCTCGACCTGCAGCAGGCCGTCGAAGCGGCGTACGCCACGGAACTCGCCGACATCGCGGGGAACATCGTTCGCGGTCTGCCCAGCCTCGTGGAGTGCGATAAGGAATTGGCCCCGTTCCTGTTCATGAGCATCCGCACCCGCCTCCGCGAGCGCAACCTCAAGTGCATCTACCTCGACGGTCGGCCGCGTGAAGCGGAAGCGTCGAACGCCGGGGCCGCGCCGATGGGCCTGATCGGAACGATGATCTCGCAACTGCGCGAAGCGGTTCGCGGGGCCGTGGAAAAACGCGTCGTCGTGCTGCCCCACTTGGATCTGCTGACCACAAACACCGGCGGCCTCACCGGCGAATCGCGCGAAGTCATCCCGCTGCTTTACGAGAATCCCGACCTCGTCTGGCTCGGCTTCAAAGATCCTTCCTTCCCCTTGCCCAAAGTCATCGAGAATCTCTTCCCACACCGGGTCAGCATCCTCGGGTTGAACCGCACAGCGTTGAAAAAGATCGTCACGCAGCGCGAGTCCCGCAAGTTCGGCAAGACCTTCAACCCTTGGCAACTTTACAAATACGTCTCGGGTTTGAACGCCGTGCGGCTGCGGAAATTGCTCTCGACCCTCGAAGGCGAAGATTACCCGGCCGACCCCAAGAAGGCGTACCTGCAACTTCGCCAAGCCACGCTGTCCGGGGCGCTCGAAATTCCGGACGTCAGCCTCGACCGCGACATCGGCGGTTACGCCAAGACGAAGAAACAACTCCGCCAAGAAATCCTCGACGTGCTCGAGAAACGCGACGCCTCCACGAACCCGGACGACATTGCCCGCCTCGAAGAACTCATCCCCCGCGGCATGATTTTCTGGGGCCCGCCCGGCACCGGCAAAACCTACTTCGCCAAGGCCATCGCCACCGCCATCGGTGCGGCGATCACCGTCGTCTCCGGGCCGGAGTTGAAGTCGAAGTGGGTCGGCGAGTCCGAAGAAAACCTGCGCATGGTCTTCCACAAAGCCCGCCAATCGGCCCCGGCCATCATCGTCTTCGACGAACTCGATTCCTTCGCCACCCGCCGCGGCAGCTACTCTGGCTCCGGCGTCGAACACAGCATGGTCAACCAACTACTCACGGAAATGGACGGCTTCCACAAAGAGGAACTCGTCTTCGTCGTCGGCACGACGAACTTCGTCGAATCGCTCGACCCCGCGCTGCTGCGGCCCGGTCGCTTCGAGTTCCACCTGCACATCCCCTATCCGGACGACACCGACCGCAAAGAAATCTTGAAGATCTACGACAAGAAGATGAAGCTCGACTTCACCGACGAAGCCGTGGACTACGCCGTGCGCCGCACCGGCGAGAACTTCATGACTAGCACCGGCACCTCGTTCAGCGGGGACCATTTGAACGCGCTCTGCCGCTCGGTGGCCCGCGTCCGCTTACGAGACAACATCGTCGGGCCGACGACGCAGAAAGAAATCGAGCGCGGCTTCAACGAGTACGAAGAGAAGATCGACCTCAGCGATAAGGACTCGGTGCTGGTGGCGACCCATGAAGGCGGGCACTTCGTCGTGTCGCTCTTCTGCCCGCACCACCCGGCCCCGGAACGCGTCACGATCCAATCCGAGATGCCGTGGGCGCCCTTCTATACCGGCTACAAAAAAGACGACACCCGCAAGGTCGGCTATTCGCGCAGCGAACTCTTCGACCGGCTCTGCGTCCTGTACGGAGGCATCGAAGCCGAGCGCTTGCTCATCGGCGATGTTTCGACCGGGGCGAGCGCCTTCGGCAATCCGCAGGGCGACTTATTCCGCGCCACGCAACTGGCGATGATGATCGTCGAGACTTGCGGGATGTCCGGGTTGCAAGCGTCGCTGCGGGTTTACCGCGATGAAAAAGGCGACCGCGAAGTGATCTCCGGCAGCACCGCCGAAGCCATCGACCGGCAGGTGAATACGATCATCGTCGAAGCCCAAGCGCGGGCCGCGAAGATTCTGACCGACCACCGCGCGGAGCTCGAAAACGTCCGCGACGAATTGATGCGCATCAAGACGCTCGAATCGACCCGCATCAACGAGATCATCGAAGCCGTGCGGACGAAGTATGCCGGTGAGTTCCAATGACTCACTTAGACCGGCGCGACGGTCTGGGTCTGATTCAAAGGGCCGGTTTACCCAAGCCAGACCGGCGCTTCGAAGGTCAGTTCTGTTTTCCCAGTGAGAGACCCATGGCCGAAGTCCTCATCCTCCTGCGGCGCGACCCGAAGACCGGGAAGCAGAACATCGTCGTCAAGCTGGAATCGGATCCCGATTCGCTGCCGATCGAGCACGAGCAATTGCACAAGCGGATCGTCGAGAAACTGGTAGGGAAGGGCATGAAAGCCGAAGATTTGGGCGACATCGTGATCGAGCGGGAAGGGGCCTTGGAGCCGAAGGCCACCAACGAGCCGGGCGAGGCCGAGCGCGAAAAGAACGCTCAAGGGCGCAGTTGACATGATCCTCTGTTTCCCCGATTTCGACACCTTCCACCTCGCGGCGACCGGCACCATCTTACCCGCCGCGCTCACGCTCGCGCCGGCGCGGGTGCACTTCAGCGCCGACGGCCGCATCTTCGTCGAATCCGAAGGCAAGCTACCCAAAAAGGCCGCGGAAGAACTCGGTCGTTTGGGTGTGACTTCCGCAAAGGCGATGCCCGCACCGGTCGAAGACTTGACCTGCTGGTTGCAGGCGCTCGACGCGGAGCCGGACGAAACCCCGTCTCTGTCCACGCAAGCCCCGATCGTGTTCGAAGTGCCCGACCCGGCTCAACTACCCCAGTTGGTCGGCGAAATGCTGCGCTTGGGGAACGACCGCCAGAGCTACTGTTGGTTCGAAATCGACGGGGTTCCACGCGTGTTGCTCCGCGTCGTCGGGCCGCCGTACTACACGGTACTGCGCGCGCTCGACCCGTCGCTGGCCGGGTCTTCGCGCCCGCTCATGGCGTTCGTCGAACAAGCTCCGCGCGTTTGGGTTCAGATCGGCCACCACCACCCCGTCGCCAACCGCATCCAGTTGCCCGACGATCAAACGCTGCTGATCCGCACCGGCCGAAACTGGACGTACCTCGACAATCCGCCGTACGCCGATATCTACGGTGCTTTGCAGTTTCCCCTCGGGTCGGCGCCCGTCGATTGGCAACCGGTGCCGACGCCGGATCGGCTGACGGTGCCGTTGAAATTGGCGCCGGGCAATGCGGCCGAGTCGCCCGAATTCTGGGTGTTGCGCAGCCGCGCCGTCGAACGGCTCGACGAGTTCGTGCGCGATGCCGACGACCGGTTGTTGCAGCGCCTGCGGTTCGCCGTGGGCGAACCGGACGCCGCGGGCGAGAGCGTCATCGTCTTACGGCTCAGTCCGTCCAAGTTGCCCCCGCCAGTGGTCGCACTGACGGATGCCGTGGGCTACAAACCGTATTTCAAACTGGCGAATCTGTTCGTCCCGACCGGGTCGCGGTTGCATCCGCAACTGCGGCGCGATGCCGTGCGAACTCTGTTGGCGAGCGACCCGGATCGCGTCGTCTGGCTCGCGCCGCTCGCCGATGGGGAATTCGCGCCCGAGTCGATGGCCGAGGATGCCTTCCGCCCGCTAGAACTTTGGGTCGATTACATTTTGGAATCGTCCCCCGAGCCGTTGAAAGCTTGGGTCGCGGCGTCGCAGTTCGATTTCGAATCGTTCGTCTGTACGGATGGCGGTCCGAAGCCGCGCGGGCCGGACCGCGGCCCGAAGGAGCGCGGGCGCGGCGCGATCACCGAAGACCAAAGTCCGCTGCTACCCGAAGCGCAAACCGCCGATTCCAAATCGACGCAGTCTCCCGCAGCGGCCGGCCTGAAGCCGGTCGATGAAGCGCGGCGAACCGACGAATGGAAAATCCGTCGCCAAGCGCTCCAAGACCAATTCCAACAGTTCGAGGGCGGCCTCGATCGACCGGAGCGGCAGACACTATGGCCCGAGTTGGCCGAGGCCAACACCGGTGCCGGCGACGCCGCGGAAGCCGCGATTTGCTGGGTGAATGCGATGTGGGAACGGGACTCGCTTCCGCCGGAACTCGTGCAGGGATGGTACCGCACCGAGCATCCGAATCGGGGGGCGATCCTCGGGGCGAGCGATTTCGGGGAATACGATTTCGACGAGGCCCTGCGGAGCCAGAACCCGGACCGCATCGAAGTCCGCCAACTCGCCAGCGCCGCGTTGGCCGCGCTGATGATCGACCCGATCCCGGATTGGCTGCGCGGCCGCTTGCCCGCGATTCAGCAATTTCTCGAAACCAACGACTCCAAATTACCGGTGCGGGCGGTCTGGCTCTTGGCGTTGGAAATGGCCGCGCACACCGGCGACGACGTCCTCGGCTTGGCCCGCATGCGCGACCGCATCTTGCAGCGCCTGCTCGACAGCGGTCTGAACGCCGAGACCGACTTGCCTTTCTTTCTCCGCACGGCCGGGCTGAAAGATTCGGAGCGGTTGCGCATGGTGCGCGATCAAGCCTCGAAGTTGCACAGCGCCTGCCGCAAGTGGGCCGAATCGACCAGCGCCTCGCCGTACGTGTATCTCGCCAAAGACAACCGGGCCACGCTCCCGTACATCGATTTGCTGTTCGCCTTCGCCTTCGCCAAACTCGGGGAATCCTCGGCCGCGCGGGCCATCGTCGAAACCGCCCGCCGCGACATCGAACCGGCCACCAAAATCGACGAGAAAATCCTGGCGAAGAAATACCTCGTCCAATCGTTCCTCGTCCGGATCGAAGAAGCGCTCGCCGGCAAACTACCGGCCCGGTCACTCCCCCCGGAACTCGCCGCCGCGATCGACGCCTTGGCCGCCGCCGGCAAGAACGTCGATAACAGCCCGCACAAAGACGCGTATTACGCCATCATGCGGTTGCGGAGTTTCTCACTGATTCTCGAACCGCTCGAGAAGCACGACCGGCTGAATAACACGCCGCGCTCCGGCGACGAATTCGAACTCGCGCTGTTCAACCTGCACCAAGTCCACCACGCCTCCGAAATGATCCGCCGCGTGCGCTCCCTTTACAAAGGCGAAGTGGGTGGAAAAACCCCACGGCCGTTGGCGGCGGTGCATCTGATGACCCTGCACGCCGCCCTGCCGTGGGCGATCCGCGGCGGCGAAGCATTCACCGTCGAATTGCTCGGCATGGTGCCCGAGGTCCTCCGGGAAAGCCCGGCGTTCGCCGAGGTTCCCGAAGTGACCAAGAAGCAAGGCGAACTCCTGGAGCGATCCTTGTTCTTCGCCGCGCATTTCGACCGCCGCGATCACGTCCAGAGACTCTTGGATCAGTTCATCGCCCTCGTCGCCGCGAAGCCCGTGGAAATGCGCTTCGAGTTGGTGAACAGCGTCGCGCCGCAATGCCTGAAATGCCTGAGGCGATTCGGCCTGCGCGACGAAATCGACAAACTCCTCAACAGGCTTTACCAGCTCGTATTGGACGGCAGCACCATCGCGCAGTTGAAATCGCGCTTGGCCTCGAAACCCTCCGACTGGGGCCGCGCGCTGCGCGCGCTACTCAGCTTGGCGGGCGGCTGGCTCTACTTCGGCAATTTCGACAAAGCCGATCCGATCCTCGACGAAGCGCGGGCCGAACTCTTGGCCGCGGCCAAGCCGATCGGCTCGCAAGTCGGGCAGTTGATCTCCATCGAGTACACGAAACTCTGCCGCGCGTACATCGGCGCGATCGGCCAAGGCCAGAGCGAAAGCGGCTTGAATCGGCTCGCCGAGTTGTTCCAGAAAATGGACCCGAACCGCACGACCATCGGCGGCTCCAACGCCCGCTTTTATTCCGAGCAGCATTTCTCCATCGTCGAGGAAGTCGTGCTCGCCATCGTCAGCGACGACTTCGCGCTCGGCCCGGGCGGTCGCCGCTGGCTCGATGAAGACGAGTTTCTCGTCCGCCGACGCATCCACCGCGACATGAAAACCGCCCTGCAAACCAGTCGGCTTTGAACCCGTGGGTGCCGGCTATGCCCTCGTTGTTCTTCCCCAACCTCGACGCTTTCCGCCTCGCCCTTGCGTCCGGCATCGTCCCGGCCGAGGTCGTGCGGACGCCCCTCGCGGCAGCGGCCGGGCCGGGCGGCTGCTGGGTGCGCTCGGACGCGCCGTTGTCCAAAGATTCCTTGGCGGCCTTGGCCCACATCGGGGTGCGCCCGTTCGCGGCACCGGCCGAACTGGAATGGCGCGACTTCGCCTGCTGGGCCGAAGCCCTACCGCTGAAACTCCACGCCGGCGAACCCGCGGAACACCCCGCGATCTTCGAGGTTCCCAACCGTCGGCTGGCCCGATTTCTTCGCGAGCTGGCCCGTTGCGGCACGGCCGTCGAGGCTTACCGCGTCGAGGGTGAAACGTCTTTTGTCCGGGTGCCATCGGCCCCGCACTATTGGGCTTTACCGGATCGGGACGATGACATTCGCAGTTACAGGCGGGCCGAGTCGGACTTTTGGGTCGAATCGGGTTGGCAGCACCCGTTTCCGGGTCGTCCCGATCCGGACAAACCCAGCACGATACTCGTGTCGGCTGCGTCGGGATGGCGCACACTCGCCCACGGCCCTTGGCTGGCCGCGCGCGAATTGTTCCCGTTGCGACCGCAGCGGGCGGTTCCTCCGGATGTCGGTGTACTGGCCGGTATCGGAGTGCCCATCCGGCTGAAACGCAGCTCCGGTCCATTGGTGCGCGAGTCATTCTGGATCATCCCCGGCGAGATCGGATCGCTGGGCGCGTTCGCCGCCGCCATCGATCCGCGCGAGCTGAACAATCTCGAATTGGCCCCGTTCCAGCACCCCGTGCTAGGCAGTATGCTCGCGCTGCGCGATGCGCACAATCGGGGTGTCTCGGCGGTCTGGCCGGAGGCTGGCCGAGCTTTTGCCCCGCACCCGCGCGCGAATCGGCTCATGGTGCCGGTGGATCGGGAATTGACACCCCCAATTCGCGGCGCGGCATTGGAAGCGGCATTCTGTCTCCGGGTCGGGGAGTTCGTGTGGCTGGAACAAGACGGGGACGCGCCGCGCGCACACCGAATGGCGCTGTCGGCATTTCGCCCGCTGTCCGCTTGGATTCGCTATTCGATACCCGCATCGCGATTCCACCGGGCGTCGAGTGTCGCTGCGAGCCCCTTCGCTTGGGCCGGGTTCGTGGTCGCGCCCGCGCCGGCTGCGGCGGCAATTTCAACACCGCTCGCGCACCGAGAAACAGCTGCGTCCGCGGGGTCGCAGGGAGAATCGGCGCGGTCGTGGTTCGCCAAATGGGCGGCAAAACTATTCGCCAAATCGAGCCCGACTCACCCCCAGGATCCCACGGATTCCACGCTGCGGACGGTCGAAGTGCCATTTCGTACGGCCAAGACGCTCGAAGAGCGACTCGCGCGGCGTGCCGAATTGGAAGAGCGACTCTTCGATCGCGATACCGGCGAGAATCCCGGTCGCCTTTGGGCCGAGCTCGCCGAGTTGTACTCCGAGACCGGTAACCCCGTCGATGCCGCACTCGGTTGGATGCACGCCCTCTGGGACACCGCTCACCCGCCGGAGACGTGGGCGACGCAGTGGGCGAAGCTCGAATCGCGACAGCCCCAATCCGCTGTCCGCGCCACTTTGGTGGAATTGATCCGCACGTCGTCCGCCGCCGCGGGAATCGACCTAAAAGCGGCGTCGGAAAATTTGGAATCGCTCGAAGATTCGCTGCCCTGCCGGCTGGTCTGGCTGGCCCGCCTCGCCTTGGCAGGGCAGAGTGGCGGCGACGTGCTGCAATTGGCGCACGGGCGCGATCGGTTATTTGCGCGGTTGCACGGCGATACGGCTTTGGCCGCACTCGACACGCCGTCGTTCTTGCGTTTCCGCGGTGCGGCGGGCGGTGATCGCTATGCGATGGCGCGCGATTGGCTGCTGAGGTGCCGGGAGCCAATTCAGCGCTGGTTGAAAAAGCAAGCCGCGCACAACCGGGCCAATTGGTCCGGCGTCGATATCGACAGTGCCCGCACCGCAGCATACGCCGATGGGATGCTCGCTTGGGGTTTCGCCAAACTCGGCGGCGTCAGCCAAGCGAACGAATTGTCGAATGCGGCGAATCGGGCGCTGGCGAATGAGCCGGGAAGTCCCTGTACACTCGGCGTTCAACGAGAACTCTCGTCGCGTTTTCGGGTCGAGATTCAACTGGCTTTGGGCATGGCGGCACCGGCTGTGGAACGCGCGCAACACAGCGGTGCATCTCGAACGGAACTGGGTACGTACGCGGTCGCGAAGTTGCTGAGCCACTCGCAAATTCTCGGCGGGAGTCAGACCGCGTCCGAATTCGGTGGCCGGCCTCTCACCGCGCTGATCGGCGACGACGACCTCGGTCGGGAACTCACCCGATTGCTCGCGTGTCGCACACCCACAACCGCAGCGATTCGAGCGATTCTGGACGCGGTCGCCGCGGACGGCACAGCCGTGACTTTACCCCGGGCGACGCTGACGCTATTGGAAATCGACGCCCCGCGCGAACTGCTGCGCGAGATCCTCGCGTTCGCCCCCCGCGCCCTGGAGCTGTTGCCCGAAGCCCTCCGAATCCGCGCGATCCAAGATTCCGAAACCGTCGCTTACCTGACCCGCACGGCCGGCCGCTGCGTCGAAGTCGTCGCGCGGATTTGCGTCCGTCAGGGTTGGCCCGGGCCGTTGCGAGAACTCTTCCGCAGTCTGTGTCGCGCGCTCGACGATGGCGACCCGCCGACCCGTGCCATCCTGCGCCGCACCGCCCCGGTGTTATTCCGCGCACTCGCGCGGAGCGGAGCGTCGGACGAACTGCGCCAGTTTCTGGCGCGCTGGTACCGCATCGGCGGCGACGACGCGGAATTGAATTTGAGCGCCGCCATCGGCTGGTACACGCTCGGGGAGACCGAGCGCGGCAATCGCATGTTGAACGATGCCCGCGAGCAATTGTTCGTACGCGGCGTTCCGGGTGATCGCGAGCGCGGCCGCGCGTCTTTGGCCTATTGCCGGGCCTTGGCTCACGCCCCGCCCCGCTTGGCACTCGGCCGGTTGGAAGAGCTGTTTCAACGGTTGGGGCCGATCGCCAGTCCCGGTGCCACATCGCAATATTTCGATTTGCCGGCGCTGGAGATGATCGACACGGCGATCACGGCCATCGTGAACGAAGACTTCAGCCTCGGCCCCGAGCTGCGACGCTGGCTGGACGAGGACGAACTCCGCATCCGCCGGCGGATCACCCGCGACCTCGATGCGGCGATGGCGGCGATGCCGGACTGAAGTCGCGAGAATTCCGCCGGCGAGCCGGCCGCGTCAGCGGTCGGAGTAACACATTAGAACTCCGACCGCTCACGCGGCCGGCTCGCCTTTCCATCGTAAATCCTCCGACCGCTCACGCGGCCGGCTCGCCAAATCTGCGCGGAATTATTTGACAACTACCCGTCCGTGTGCATATAAGTATCCTACAACAATTGATCACAGCCCTCGTGCCCCGGAAGCTCGCCATGACCCGCACACAACCCGTCCATCAACCCGTCAACCGACTCGGTTTCGATTCCCCGCCGGCCCGGCCGATGCTGCCCCAAAGCGAACGCGACCGCGGCAAACTCTGGAGCGACATCGTTTTCGAGGCGGCGCTGGCGCTGCGCGGCCAGTTGACCAGCCGGAACGAAAACATCGTCGCCGCCGCGGCGAACACGCTGATCGATTTGGAACGCACGCGGATGCGGCACAGTCGGCCGGTGGCGGGGAGCTCGTCGCAATCCGAAGCGCAAGAGGAATTCGACCGGGAAAGTCGCAACCGCTGGGCGACGGAAGATGCCGACGAGGAAGAAATCGACGGCGAGGAGCAAGAGGAACTCGAAGCGCAAGCGGAAACCATCATTCGATCGGCTCCGGCTCCGGC
>Ga0105047_10006248_pt1 | contig 20239 bp, 19 predicted proteins | sample MAT04_FD_78384 | JGI IMG/M metagenome (GOLD analysis project Ga0105047, IMG submission 78384) | Freshwater microbial communities from Lake Fryxell liftoff mats and glacier meltwater in Antarctica - MAT-04 (megahit assembly) | ecosystem: Environmental > Aquatic > Freshwater > Ice > Liftoff...
GTCCGCGAGCGGCTTCTGACCGCCAGCCGCGGCGGGACCGACTTCGGCGGCCTGTTCCTCGGGTTCAGCCTGTTCCTGATCGCTGCGGCGCTCATGCTGGTCGGGCTGCTGTTCCGCCTCACCCTCGACCGGCGGGTGAAGGAGATCGGCCGGTTGCTGGCGACCGGCTACGCCGTCCGACAGGTGCGTCGCCTCATTATCGTGGAAGGGTTGCTCGTCGCGGCGGTCGGGACGGCGGTCGGGCTGTCGGCGGCGCTGGCGTACAACCGCCTGATGCTGCGCGTCTTGCTCGACACCTGGCCGGACCCGGAAGTCGCCACGTTCTTGCGACCCCATGCCGAGCCGCTAAGCTTCGCCGTCGGGTTCGGCGCGACGTTGTTGATGGCGCTCGGCGCACTCTGGCTGAGCGTGCGCGGGCTGGTCGGGGTCGCGCCGCCGGCGTTGCTGCGCGGCGAAACCGCGGTCGCCGTGGTGGGGCCGGGCACCGGGTCGCGCTCCGGCCGGTGGGTGGTCGTCACCGCCGTACCGCTCGGGGTGGCTCTCATCGTCGGCGGGTCGTTCGTCGGCAACCCGGACTTCCGGGCGATGTCGTTCTTCGGCGGCGGGTCGTTGCTGCTCGCCGCCGGCCTCGCCGCCGCGTGGGTGTGGATGAAGCGGGTACGGCACGCCGGGGTGAACGGCCGCGGGCTGCCGGCGCTCGCCCGCCTCGGCACCCGCAACGCCGCCCGCAACCCGACGCGCAGCCTACTCACCGCCGCGCTGCTCGCCGCCGCCGCGTTCCTGCTCGTCGCGGTCGAGAGCTTCCGCCGCGCCCCCGGCCGCGACTTCGCCGACGCGGGCGGCGGGAGCGGCGGGTTCAACGTCGTCGCCGAGTCCGACGTGCCGGTGTACCAGCCGTTCGATGTCGGGACCGGGCGGGCCGACCTCGACGCCCGCCTCGCCGACGCCTTCGGGAAGAACGACGCCGGCTTGCGGGCCGCCGTCGCCGACCTCGACGCCCTACGGCCCGGCCCCGACGGGACGCCGCGCGTCTTCCCGCTCCGCCTCCGCGCCGGCGACGACGCCAGCTGCCTGAACCTCTACCAAGCGACGCGGCCGCGCTTGCTCGGCGTTCCGGACGCGCTCGTCGCGCGGGGCGGGTTCCAGTTCTACGCGACCGAAGCGGCCACGCCCGAGGAGACGGCGAACCCCTGGTTGTTGCTCAAGAAGCCGACGGCCGGCGGCGCGATCCCCGTGTTCGCCGAGAATAATACCGCCGTGTGGATGCTGAAAACCGGCGTCGGCGGCGAGGTGAAGGTGCCGGACGACACCGGCGGCGAGATCACCCTGCGCGTCGTGGGGACGTTCGCCGACAGCCCGTTTCAGAGCGAACTGCTGATGGCCGACGCCGACTTCGTCCGCCTCTTCCCGCGGCAAGACGGCTACCGCGTGTTCCTCGTCCGCACCCCGCCCGGCAAGGAAGCGGAGACGGCGCGCACGCTCGAAATCGGCCTGCGGACGCACGGCTTGACCGCGACGGCGACCCGCGCCCGCGTCGCGGCGTACCAGGCGGTCGTCGGGGCGTACCTGTCCACGTTCCAACTCCTCGGCGGCTTCGGGCTACTCCTCGGCGTCCTCGGGCTGGCGGTCGTCGTCCTTCGCGGCGTGTGGGAGCGCGTCGGCGAACTGGCGCTCCTGCGCGCCGTCGGGTATCGCACACGGGCGCTGCAATTCCTGGTGCTGGCCGAGAACGCGGCGCTGCTCGTGGTCGGGCTGGCGGCGGGAGGGCTGGCGGCGCTGGCGTCGGTCGCCCCGCACGTCGCCGGCGGCGCGAGCGTTCCCTGGGGGCGGCTGGCCGGAATGCTCGGGCTGGTGCTGGCGGTCGGTTTGGGTGTGGCGTCGGCCGCCACAGCGGGTATCCTGCGGGTTCCGGTGATCCCCGCACTGCGGAGGGAGTAGCTCATGATCCGCCTCGGCCTCCTCGACTTCGACACGTCGCACTCGGTCGCCTTCACGACCCGGCTCAACCACGTCGGCACCGACAAGGAGCAGTTCGTGGACGGGGCGAAGGTGGTGGTCGGCTGCCCCGGCGAGTCGAAGCTGTCGCCCGAGCGGGTGCCCGAGTTCACCGAGGCGATGAAGAAGTTCGGCGTCCCGCTCGTGGACAAGCCCGAGGAGATGATCGGCAAGGTGGACGCGATGCTGATCGAAGCGGTTGACGGCACGGTGCATTACGAGCGGGCCAAGCCGTTCCTCGACAAGGGCATCCCGTGCTTCGTCGATAAGCCCTTCACCTGCTCGGCCGCCGACGCGAAGAAGCTCATCGACCTCGCGGCAGCGAACAAAACGTTCGTGTTCTCGTCGTCGTCGCTGCGGTACGCCCCCGAGGTGGTCGCGTACGCGGCCGACGAGAAGCACGGCCCGCTCGTCGGCTGCCTCGTCTACGGCCCGGCCCCGCTGTCGCCGGTTCCGGACCGCAACGCCGGCCTGTACCACTACGGCATCCACGCCGTCGAGGTGCTGTACACGCTCATGGGGCCGGGCTGCCGGCGGGTGACGAACGCGGTCGAGAAGGGCGTCGAGGTCGTCACCGGGCACTGGACGGCCGGCCGGGTCGCCACGGCCCGGGGCATCCGCGCCGGCAAGGCCGACTACGGGTTCGTCGGGTTCGCCGAGAAGGGCGTTCAGACCGTCGCCGTCGGGACGAAGTTCATCTACCGCGAGTTGCTCAAGAAGATCGTCGCCGCGTTCGAGACGAAGACGCCGGCGGTCGATCCGGCGGTGACGCTCGAAATCATGGCGTTCATCGAGGCGGCGAACCGCAGCGGGGCGAACCACGGGGCCGTCGAGACGGTGAAGACGTGAGCGGAGTCGGGCGCGGCCGTGTCGGGCCGGCCCGACACGGCCGCGATCACGTTGTAACGAGATTAGCGGCCCGGCTCGTACATGAAGAAGTCGCGCGGGCTGCGGACGTAGGGGTTCATCGGGAAGGCGAGCGTGCCTTGCATGACCGGCGGGTAGCCGGCCATCGGGCCGTAGCCGGCGTTCGCAGCGCACTTCGCGCACCCGGCCCGGCCGCAGGTGCCGTTCCCACACCCCTGCGGCCCGCAGCCGGGCTTGTCGCACCCCGCCCCGCCGATGCGGAACGTCTTGCGCAGCGACGGCAGCAGGCCGTACCGCTCGGTCGGCTTGCCCGCCGCGCCGGCCGCGCCGAGGAGCGTGTTCGGGTCGTTGAACTCGCCGAACGCCGGCCCCGACGAGCCGCCCTGGGAGCGGGGCGGCGGCGAAAACCCGCCCGGGTCGGCGTGGGCCGGACCGACCAGCGCGGCAAGCCCGGCGGCGGCCGCCAGGGTGAGTAGTATCCGTTTCATGGCGTCGTCCCTCACTGGACTGCGACCGCACGCGGTCGGTCGGGGGCGGGCGGGGGCGGTGGCCCCGGCCCGGTCGTCACCCCTTCCATCGGCGGCACCGCCCCCACATCCCGCGTAATCACACGCGGAAAATCTGCTGGTGTAACCGAGCAGGCGGTATCCGCGGCGCATGCGGCGCGGCCGGTACAGCTTGCCCGAATTACCCGAGGCGGGCGTAGGTGAAGACGAGGACGACGACGCAAAACACCACGATGCTCAGACTGCCGATCGCCCCGGACATGCACCAGCGGGCCGGCGGCCCCTCGCCCCCGCCGCCGAGCGACGGGGCGGCGTCGCGGAGGTGCCGCTCGACTTCCTGAAACAGTCGCAGGTCGTCGGACAGCCAGCGGAGGGTGACGGCCCGCCCCGCCGGGAACGGGTCCAGGTCGCACAGCGCGACGCCGGCCGACCAGAGATTGCCCCGCCGCTCGGCCGGCCTGCCGACGTGGTCGAAGATCTCCGCGAGCGTCACTTCAAACTGCCCCGGATCGACGTTGTAGACCGCGAGCGACCGCCGCCGGGCGGCGAACGTCAGCGCCGCCCCGCCGACGACGACGACGAGGTAGAGCGCGACGAGCGTGACCCAGGTGAGGTGTTCCTGGCCCCAGGCGTTGCGGAGGGCTTCGAAGTTCCCCCGCATCAGGAACCGGGCGTTCGACTGGAGGAGGGTGAGGAGCAGACCGCCGCCGAAGAGGACGAATCCGGACAGGCCGGCGACGAGGGCGGCGAAGTCCCACGCCCCGGACACGACGGTCGGCCGGCCGCGGCGGTTGAGGACGGCCAGCCAGAGGAGGTACATTGAGAACGGTGCGAGGGAGAAGACCCCCGCCAGGCAGACGACGAGGATGAAGGAAGACAAAGTCGGTCCCCTACCGCCGCCGCGGGACGGGTCGTGTCGCCGGAACGAATCGCGTCATCTTAGGTTGCCGCCCCCGGGCGGTCAATTCGGTGGCGGCACCGACCGGCACTGGCGGCGCGGCCGCCGTCCTCACCCCATAGGATGACCCCGGACGGCGGACCGGCCGCGGCAACGCCGCCCCGGCCGGTGGTGCCGCCGTCGCCGGGGACCGACCATGCCTCCACCGCTGACCGTCGTGATCTTCGGGGCGTCCGGGGACTTGACCTCCCGCAAGCTCATCCCCGCCCTCTACAACCTGGCACGCAAGAACCGGCTGCCGGCCGAGGCCAACATCGTCGGCGTCGCCCGCACCCCGTTCACCGACGACGCCTTCCGGGACAAGATGAAGGCCGCCGTCGCCGCCCACAAGGAGCAGTGGGACGCGGCCGTGTGGGAGCGGTTCGCCCGCCAACTCTTCTACGTCCCGGCCGACGTGACCGGCGGCGGCGACGGCACCGCCCCGCTCAAGGCGTGGTTCGAGAAGCGCGAGGGCACCGGCGGTGGGCGGCGCGTCTACTACCTGTCGGTCAAGCCGGAACTCTACCCGGAGTTGAGTGGGGCGCTCGGCGACGCCGGGTTCAACGCGGAGGTCGGCGGGTTCCGCCGGGTGGTCGTCGAGAAGCCCTTCGGCCACGACCTCGCCACCGGCAAGGCCCTCAACGCCGACCTGCACCACCACTGGCGCGAGGACCAGATTTACCGCATCGACCACTACCTCGGCAAGGAAACCGTCCAGAACATCCTGGTGTTCCGGTTCGCCAACACGCTGTTCGAGCCGCTCTGGAACCACCAGTACATCGACCACGTGCAGATCACCGTCGCCGAGACGGTGACGGTCAAGGACCGGCTGGCGTACTACGACAGCAGCGGCGTGGTCCGCGACATGATCCAGAGCCACCTGCTCCAGGTGATGGCGCTGGTGGCGATGGAAAGCCCGTCGCGCTACAACGCCGACAACCTGCGGAACGAGAAGCTCAAGGTACTCGACTGCATCCCGGTGCCGACCCCGGAGCAGGCGAAGAAGATCACCGCCTTCGGCCAGTACGCCGGCTACCGGCAGGAGTTGGCCGCGCTCAAGAAGAAGCTGGAGGCCGAGGGGAAGCGTGACGAGGCGGCGGCGATCAACACCGACTCGAAGACGCCGACGACCGCCGCCGTGCGGCTGACGGTCGAGAACAACCGGTGGAAGAACGTGCCGTTCTACATCCGATCCGGGAAGGGGTTGAAGAGCCGCTACAGCGAGGTGATGATCCAGTTCCGCTGCCCGCCGCACCTCATGTTCCCGCTGCCGAAGGACGAAATTTTGCAGTGCAACCGGATGACGCTCGTGCTGCAGCCGAACGAGGGGATCACGCTCAACTTCCAGACCAAGGTGCCCGACACGGACGGCACCCGGCTGCGGCCCCGCGACCTGTCGTTCGACTACCGCGAGGCCTACGGCGACCAGGCGCTGCCGGAAGCCTACGAGCGCATGCTGCTCGACGCCATCCAGGGGGACGCCTCGCTGTTCCTGCGGAGCGACGAGATCGAGCGGGCGTGGGAGATCATGGACCCGATCATCGCCGCGACCGAGCGGCCCGACGCGCCGTTCCCGGAGGAGTACGCGGCCGGGTCGCAGGGGCCGGCGGCCGCCGACCGGCTGCTCGCGGACGAGGGGCGGGCGTGGCAGCCGATCGGGTGAGCGCACTCACGGCGCGTCGAGGGCATCGAGCCAGGCACGGGCCGAGGCGTCGGACGGCATCCGCCAGTCGCCGCGGGGCGACAGGCTGACCGACCCGACCTTCGGCCCGTCGGGCAGGCAGCTGCGCTTGAACTGGTTGGCGAAGAAGCGCCGCAGGAACACTCGCAGCCAGTCGCGGATTTCGCCCGCGGGGTGCGGCACGTCGAACGTCGCGTGCCCGGCGAGGAAGAGGATTTTCGCCGGGTCCGCCCCCCAGCGGAGGAAGTGGTAGAGGAAGAAGTCCACCAGTTCGTAGGGGCCGACCGTCCCCTCGGTCGTCTGGCCGATCGTCCCGTCGGCGGCGGTCGGCAGGAGTTCGGGGGAGATTTCGGTCGCCACCACGTCGAGCAGCGTCCGTCGCGTGTCGCCGTCGAACTCGTTCTCCGCCGCCCACCGCACCAGGAACTTCACGAGCGTCTTCGGGACGCTCACGTTCGGGTTGTACATGCTCATGTGGTCGGCGTTGTAGGTACACCACCCGAGGGCGAGTTCGGACAGGTCGCCGGTCCCGACCACGAATCCGGCGTTCATCAGCAGGGTCGTCCGGAGCCGCGCTTGCACGTTCTCGAACACCAGATCGCTCCGCCGGTCGGGCGGCAGGTGGCGCAACTTCTCGCCGAGCGATTCGACCGTCTCCCCCGCGAGCGGGATGCCGAACGGGGCGTGCCCGAGTGCGCGCATCTGTTCGAGGCACATCGCCCGGATGTCCACCTCGCGCCGGCCGACGCCGAGCGCTCCCATGAGCGCGTCGGCGTTCGTCTTGGTGCGGGCGGAGGTGCCGAACCCCGGCATCGTCATCGCCTTCACGCGGTCGCGGGGCGCGCCGAGGGCGTCCATCGTCTTGCAAACGACGAGCAGCGCGAGCGTCGAGTCGAGGCCGCCGGACACGCCGATCGTCACCGCCGAGTTGTTGATGTGCGACAGCCGCCGGCCCAGCCCCGCCACCTGGGTGTGGAAGATTTCGTCGCAGCGGTCCTTAAGCGTGAGAAAATCGTTCGGGACGAACGGGTGGGCGTCCACCGTCCGCAGTAGCGCCGGCGTGCGCGGCGGTATCTCCAGGTCGAACGCGACGCGGCGGAACCCGCCCCCGGCCGCAAAGTCGTGGCGGCAGTCGTTGAAGCTGTTCGTCTGCACGCGGTCGTGCCGGAGGTGGTCGAGGTCGAGGTCGGCGATGAGCAGGTGCGCGCCCGGCCGGAAGCGCGGCGACTCGGCGAGGATCGATCCGTTCTCGGCGACGACGCAGTGGCCGCCGAACACGGTGTCGGTAGTGGACTCGCCGACTCCCGCGGCGGCGTAGACGTACCCGGCGAGGCACCGCCCGCTCTGGCACCCGATCAGCTGCCGGCGGTAGCCGGACTTGCCGATGACTTCGTTGCTCGCCGATAGGTTCGCGAGAACCGTCGCCCCGGCCAGTGCCTGGAGAGAACTCGGCGGGACGGGTGCCCACAGGTCTTCGCAGATTTCGACGCCGAGGACGAAGTCGGGCAGGTTGCCGCACGCGAACAGCAGGTCGGTGCCGAACGGGGCGGCGTGGCCCGCGACCCGGAGCTCGCGCGACACCGCGTTCCGCGCCGGGCTGTAGTACCGGGCGTCGTAGAACTCCTTGTAATTCGGCAGATACGTTTTCGGTACGACGCCGAGCAACGTGCCGGCGTGGACGACCGCGGCGCAGTTGAAGAGCTGTCCGTCGACGGCGAGCGGCAGCCCGACGACCGCGACGCCGCTGAACATGGTGGAACTCTGCTCGACGACCCGGGCGAGGGCCGCCTCTGCCGCCCGCTGGAGTGGGAGCGTGTGGAACAGATCGTGGCAGGTGTACCCGGTCAGCCCCATCTCGGGGAAGACGACGAGGTTCGCGCCCTGTCTCTCGGCGTCGGCGAGGAGGTCGAGGGTGCGGTCGGCGTTGAACGCGGGGTCGCCGACCCGCAACTCCGGGGACGCGGCCGCGACGCGGAGGAAGCCGTGAGGTGACATGGACCTTAAACGACCTCAATGGAGATGTCGGTGTACGCCCCGAGCCGGAGGTCGTTTGTCAGGAAGACATCACAGCCGCCTTCGACCGCGGCGGCGAGATGGATGCTGTCCGGTGTTTTGAATTTGTAAGTGGCCCGGATTTGGGTAGCGCGATCAAACACGGCTGTCGTGAGGGGTACGAGTTCGGAAACGCTGAATGCGAAATCGAATTCGGCGAGTAACGCGGCATCCCCAATTGCCAGGGGCTTTACCCGGCATTCCATTCGGGTGAGGTCGCTGACTACGACGCGCACCGGGGTCGCGTAGAGCCGGGCGTGGACGCGGGCGAACCACGGGGCGCGCTGCTCGATGTTGTAAATAAAGATGTCGGAATCGACATAAATTCGTTCCATCACTCGCCCCAGCTTTCACGCTCCTCGCGAATCTGAGCATCGACCGCCGCGCGTGTGCGGGGGACGTGCCCGCGGCGTCGCTGGCCGTCCCAAATTTGTTCCATCACCTGCAGGAATGACAGCGGCGAATCAGCCCGAACGACTTCGACCGTCACCCGCACCTTCCCCTCGATGGCTGGCAACGCCTCGTCGAGTACCAGCGTCTTCCCGTCCGTCAGCGTCCCGGTGACTACATGCGCGGTCGTCATGGCGTGTCCTCCGGCGTCATCTTACCAAGCCGCCCGCGGGCCGCCGCGACCTCTTCCGCCCTCATCGTGCGGAAACGCTCCAGCTAGCCGGCGACCTTCGGCGACGGTTCCCAGCGCGTGTAGCGGTCCCAGGTGCGGTCGGCGCGGGCGATCTACTCCTCGAACGGTTCGCGGTACACCACCCGGCCTTGCTCGACCAACTTCACGAACAGCGGGTCGCCGTCGATCGATTCGGCGGCGAACGGGTCGGGCATGGGCCTCTCGGCGGGGACGGGTCGGACGCACCGTTCTTGCCGTCACTCGTCGGCGATTACCAGCGACTTCCAGATCGCCCGGAGGAGCGGTTCGTGCCGGTCGCGGTCGTACTCGCTCGTCTGGGCGAGCAGGAGGAGCGGGCCGGCCGGCGTTTCGAGGCAGCGCGACCAGCAGGCCGCCGTGGTATCGACGGTTAAGAAGTCGATGTCGTGCCCGACCGCGGGGCGGCCGGCGATGGTCTCGACGGCGGCCTCGGCGTCGAGTTCCTTGTACTCGGCCTTGAGGGTTTCGAGGGTCTGATCGGCGAGGTCGATTGGCGTGTCGGCGTCGGGCCGGAGTGCGACGAGGAGGAAGGCCGTTTCGGGACTCTGGACCGTCACCGCCCACGCCCCGTCGTCGCCGTCCCCCAGCGCGCCGGCTTCGAGCGTCCAGTCGCCGGGGTATTGCAAGAGGATGCCGTCGCGCTCGAAGGTTCGGATCATCGGCGGGTTCCGATTCGCACGGGGCGCGTCGCGGGCGTAGCTACTTCTTCCTGCGCCGGGTGGCCGCGAACAGTTCGGCGAGTGGGAGTTTGAACCCCGGAAGCACCCTGCCGCCGTCGAGCGTGCCGGTTTCGTCGATCGCTTTGAACCGTTTCACCGTGGTGTACACCTTCGCGGACTTGGCCCGCGGGTCGATCACCCACGCGAGTTTGCAGCCCGCGGCGAAGAACTCGCCAAGTTTTCGGTCGATCTCCGGCCTAGTATTCCCCGGACTGAGGACTTCGACGATTAACCCCGGTGAAACCGACCAGTAAGCCTCCTCCGGCAACTCTTCGTCCGGAAAGGCGGACCAAGGGATGAAGGTCACGTCCGGAGCACGGAGCTGTTCGGGGGAGACGCGGAGGTGTCCGGCCTCGCCCAGGATGACGCCGAGGTCGTTGGCCTCGACGTGGTTCCCGATTCGCCGGCCGATCCATTGTCCGAGCAGGGATTCGCGTGAGCCCACGGCCTTCTCCACGAGGACGCCGTCGATCAACTCGCAGACCGGCTTGGACGCCTTCAACAAGTCGTCTTCGGTCGCCGAGCCGGGGGCGGGGAAGGCCCGGATGCGGTCGAGGGGGATGTCGCCGAGGGCGCGGACGACCTCGGCCATCGACTTCGCCGGCTTCGTGAATCGCGCTCGGACGATCATTGTTCTGCTCCCGCGTTTCGACCGCTCCATCTTACCTCACGCCGCCGCGTACTTCGCGCGGAGCTTGTCGAGGAACGTCTTGCTCTGGGCGGTCACGTCCCAGGCGTGCGGCCAGAAGCACAGATCGACCGTCCACCAGTCGTGAGGCACGCCGCTCGCCTGCATGGCCGGTACCAGCTTGTCGAAGTCCAGCCGGCCGGTCCCGAACGGGTTGTGCGTCGAGGTGTTGTGCTCGTTCAGGGTGCCGTCCGAGTCGATCAGATGGATGTGCGTGATCTTCCCCTTCAACTTGTCGAGCAGGTCGAATTCGCCGCCCGGCAGCGTCTCCTTGTCGCCGGTCTGGTTCGCCCCGACGGCGGCGCACATGTGGGCGTGGCAGGTGTCGTACAGTACGCCGAAGTTCTGGTTCCCGCGGCCCCGCACGGCGTCCACGAGCGCGACGATCTCGGACGGCTTGTTAAACGCGAACCCCGGCTCGAACTCCCAACAGACGTTCAGCCCGTAGTCGGCCGCCATTTTGCTGCACTTGTCCCATACGTTCACGAACCGCTCGAAGCCCTTCTCGGCCCCGATCTTCTTCCCCTCGGCGTCGGCCTCGAAGAAGGTGGGGGCGATGACCGTGTCGACGCGGATCGTCTTGGCGTCGAGTTCGGCCGCGAACACGCACCAGCCGAGGAAGGCCGTGAGGTACGCGGTGGGAATCTCGTCCACGATCGACGTGCCGGGCGTCTTGAAGGCCCAGAGGTCGACGGCGATGCCGGACAGGGCGAGGCCGTGGTCGGCGATCTCCTTGCGAAGCTTCTGACGGCTCGCGCGCGTCGGGTGCGACGCCGGGCTAGGGTGGGGGCCGAAGCTGCCGAGTTCCACGCCATCGTAGCCCAGGTCTTGTAACTTGTGCAAAATCTTGTGGAAGTCGTTCGTCGGCTCTTCCTGGTTGAAAATGTACGCCCAGGTGCCGATCGAGATGCGGGACTTGCTCATCGGGGGTTCTCGCGGAAGAGGGTTCGGCGCGTCCGGTATGCGACTCGGTTCGTTGCCGGATCGTGAATCGGTCGGGGTGACCGATAACCGACCTCGACACCCGAATACCGCTTCTCTATCCTTCTCATTTCCTCGGGGCAAGCCTACCCAGCGTAAGGCCCGTATTCGATGGCGGTATCTTACCGGAAGATCGGTTCAAGTCCCGACTTCCACACCAGCCACGGCGAAGGCGTGACTTCACGCACTTCTCGCCCACGCATGGAAAACAGACGGTACGAGTGAATTTCTCGTCCGGGTGCGCAAGTTCGGCCGGTGATGTGCGAACTAGTTGACAGACGAAGTGTCTGGTTGGTGTCGGTCGACGAGGACGCGAGGAGAATGGACGTGAGCGACAACGTGTTCGGTAGCGGCGGCGGGTGCGGGTCTGGCCGGAGTAAGGACGGCTCGAAGCGCAAGACGCCTAGAGTTCTCGTGGGGGGCGGGGCGGGGTTCGCGCTGAGTGCCGCGGAACACCTGCGACGGGAGGGGTGGGACGTTTGCACCGCCGCCACCACCGCCGACCTCCACGCCTACGCCATGCGCAAGAACCCGGTCGCCATCCTGATCCCCGTCGAAGCGTGCGGGGAAAGTGGCTTCCTGACGTGTGCGAAGATTCGCCTGACCCGACCGAAGATGCGTGTGGTCCTCGTCGGCGAGGCGACGCCGCGGCTCGAAAGCTTGGCGCGGTTCGTCGGGGCCGGGTTCGCCACCGAAGCGACCGCCGCCGACGCCGTGATGAAGCTGATTTGACACCGGCCGCGCGGTGAGAATCCAGAAGCCCACCCGTCGCAACGGGTGGGCTTTGTCGTCGAATCACTCCACCTCGAACAGACATTCGACTTCGACGGCGATCCCGCCGGGCAGCGTGTGGGCTGACACGGCGCTGCGGGCACCGACGCCCGCGTCGTCGCCGAACACGTCTTTCATCAGTTCCGAAAACCCGTTCATCACCTTCGGCTGGTCGGTGAACTCGACGGTGCAGTTCACCCACCCCAGCGTCTTCACGAGTCGCTTGACCTTGTCGAGCGAGCCGAGCGCGTCGCGGACGGTGGCGAGGACCGCCAGCCCCACCTGCCGGGCGGCGTCCCTCCCCTGGTCGAGCGTGAGGTCTTGCCCGACGCGGCCGACGATCAGCGTCTTGTCGGCCTTGAGCGGGCCGTGGCCCGACACGAAGAGCAGGTTGCCGTGCTTCACCGCAGTCTTGTAGACGGCGACCGGTTTGGGGGCCGGGGGCAGGGTGAGGTGCAGTTCCTGAATCCGCTTCTCCGGGCTGCTCGGCATGGCGTCACTCCGTCTCGGGGCATTCGGTATTCGTCGGGCCGGTGACTACCGTCTTAATCCCCCCACGGGCGTTGAGCAAGGACGTGCATCGGCGGGTGTGGTAGCTCGTCCGAATATTCCGTGCGCGCGGTTTCGAGAAACCTTGCGGGTGGTGGCGGTCGGACGCCGAAATAACAGTCGAGAGAGTCGGCGGATCGCCCGCGGCACGCGCGACGCGAGCGGAGGAGGCGGCATGGCAGGCACGAGGGCGAAGGCGGTCGGGCTTGGCCTGGCGCTGTTTACCGGGCAGCTGCACGCGGCGGACGTGCCGGCCGGCCGCCCCGCGCCGCCGGCACTGCTCCCGCCCGCGCTGCGCGCCGCGGCTTGGACCGCGGCCCCGCTCGGGGACGCCGACGCGATCTGGCTCCCGTCGCGGAAGCCCACCGTACCCGCCGCTACTATGCCGCCCGTCGTCACAGCCGCCCAACGTGGCACCACACCGAACGTCGTCACGCCGGTACGGGCCGTGACCGAGCCGGTCGCTCCGCAATCGCCGGCCGGCCCGCGGACGAGTTCGTCGGAATCGGCATACGGCCCGCTGCCTGAAATCCCGGCGATACCCGTTGCTGCGGCCCCACCCGACGTGCTACCCGGTCCGCGTCCGGTCCCCGAAGTCTCGCAGGCGTGGCGGCCCGTGCCGGACTCGTTCCCGTTCACGTCGCCGGTCGCCGCCGACCCGCCGCCCGCCCGCCCGATGCCGGTGCCGCCCGCGAGCGACCCGTTGCCGCCGCCGCCGCGCGAGGCCGGGCCGCGGGTGCAGCCGCCGGCCGAAAGTGGGACGCGCGAGCCGGCCCCGAATCTGCCGGCCGGAGTCGCCGAACGAGAAATCCCGGTCGCGCCGCCCGAGTTGATGATCCCCGCCGGCGTCCGGGTGCCGGGCAAGCACGGTACCTTCGGCTCTCCCCCGGTCAGTATTTCGAAGGACTACCCGCCGCTGCGCGAGATGATCGGGCACGACGGCGACAGCCGGTGGCCGCACCTCCGCGACCGAGACGCGGCCGGGTCGGAGGCGCTCGACCGCCTCAGCTTCGCGGCGGAATACCTGTTGTGGCGAGTGAACGACCAGCAGATCCCGGTGCTGGCCACGACCTCGGCGAACGGCGGCTTCGGGTTCCTCGGCGACCCCGGCACGCGCCCCCTGCTCGGCTCCGGCGCGTTCGGCGGCGGGGCACGCTCCGGCCTCCGGGTGCGGGCCGGAATGTGGGTGGACGACTGCGGGACATGCGGGTTCGACGCCGGCTACTTCTTCCTGGGCCGTCAGGCGAAGTCGGAGACGTTCGACTCGGGCACGTTCCCGACGATCGCGCGGCCGATCTTCGCCCCGAACTTCAACGCGGAGTTCGGCGAGATCGTCGCCCTCCCCGGCTCCGCCCGCGGGACGCTCGTGGTCAATTCCACCAGTTCGCTCTGGGGCTTCGACGCGAACGTGAAGCACGCCTTCGCCAAGACGTGCGACTTCCGGGCCTCGGTCTTCGCCGGCTACCGCTTCCTCGCCCTCGACGAAGGGTTGCGCGTCACGGAGTTCATCACCGCCCTCCCCGGCAACACCAACGACCCGGCGGGCACGCGGGTCGTGGTACAAGACCGCTTCGACACGCGGAATCGGTTCAACGGCGGGCAGCTGGGTGTGGCGGCGGAGCGGAATTGGGGGCGGATTTCGCTCGACGGCCGGGCGTCGGTCGCGCTCGGCAACACCCACCAAACGCTCGACATCGCCGGCTCGCAGGCGCGGCTCCGGCCGGGTATGGCGACGCCGGATCGGTTCGCCGGCGGGCTGCTCGCCACCGGCCCGAACCTCGGCCGGTTCGAGCGCGACCGCTTCAGTGTGGTGCCGGAGGCGACGGTCAACCTCGGCTACTGGGTGACGCCCAAGCTCAAAGCCTACGTCGGGTACAACTTCCTCTACTGGTCGAACGTGATCCGCCCCGGCGACCAGATCGACCGTGTGGTGGACGTGACCCTCGTCCCCAACCCCCCGGCCGGGGTCGCGTCGTCCGGCCAGACCCGGCCGCAGCCGACGTTCCGCCAGAGCGACCTCGTCGTCAACGGCATCCAGTTCGGGGCCGAGTGGCGGTGGTGACGCCGATTTCGTCCGCGGCCTGAATCCCGTTCTAGGCTTGCACCGGCGGACACCCCGCCCGTGGAGGCCGCCCGGTGAAGCGTCTGTTCCGGCCGGAAACGGTTTTCTTCCTCTGCGTCTGGCTCGTCTTAACGGTCGCGTTCCGCGAGCGCGGGTTCTACGACCCCGGCGCGCTGTGGCACGTCAAGGTCGGCGAACTGATCCTCGACCAGGGCTTCCCGCACACCGACCCGTTCACCTACACCTTCGCCGGGCGGGCCTGGATACCGCAGCAGTGGGGGGCGGAAGTGTTGATGGCGCTCGCCCACCGGGGCGGCGGCCTCGACACCATGCTCCTCGGCTTCTCGGCCCTCGTCGCCGGCCTCTTCACGGCCGTCTTCCGCCGGGCGACGCAGGCCGGCATGGGGCCGCTGCTCGCGGCGCTGCTGGTCGGCGGGGCGCTGAGCGTCGGGGCGTTCCACTACTTCGTCCGCCCGCACATGTTCACCATCGTCTTCTTCGGCTGGACGATGATCTGCGTGATCGACTTCGAGCGCGGCCGGTGCGGGGTCGGGCGGCTCTCGGGGTTGATCCCGCTGTACGTCGTCTGGACGAACCTGCACGGCGGGGTACTCGGCGGGGCGGTCACGCTCGGCCTCGCAGTCGCGGGCTGGGGCGTGCTGTTCCTGATGCGGAAATCGGACGCCACGCCGATCAAATCGTGGCGGACGGCCTGGCTGCTCGTCGCCGTCGTCGTCGCGTGCGGGCTGACGCCGTTCGTGAACCCGTTCGGCGTCGAGATGTTGAACACCTGGATGCGGATCGTCGGGTCGAAGGTGCTGCCGCAGGTCGTGAACGAACACATGGCCCTCGACCCGACCTCGCCCCTCGGCATGATCGTGCTGGCGTCCGGGGCGGCGTACCTGTTCCTGCTCGCCGGCACGCTGCCGACGTTCCCGCGGGTGTCGTGGCTCATCCCGCTCGTGTGGCTGTTGCTGAGCTTCAAGGGTATCCGCCAAGCCCCGCTCTTCGCCATCACCGCCGCGGTGGCGATGGTCGATCTTTGGCCACACACGATCTGGCACCGCCTGCTGGTCGCGCACGGCGATGGCTCGCTCGCCCGCGCCCCGGACGCGGAACCCCGCCCCAGGCCCGAACTGGTGCCGATGCTCGTGCCACTGGCTGCCGTACTACTGGTGCTCGGGTTGCAGCTCGGCCGCGTCGCGTTCCCGGTCTTCGGGAGTGGGTGGGCGCGGCTCGACCCCGACTTCATCCCGTCCGACCTGACCGCCGAGATGACCCGCTACGCCGCCGCCGTCCCGCCCGGGACGCGCATCTTCAACGACGCGAACCTCGGCGGGTATCTGATCTACCACACGCCGAGCCTCAAGATTTTCATGGACGACCGCTGCGAGTTGTACGGCGACGAGGAGATCGCCTACTACGCCGAGACGCTCGGTCTACCGCCGGCCGAACTCGCCCCGCGGTTCGAGGATTGGGCCGCGCGCTTCCAGTTCGACCGGGCGTTGGTGATGACGCACCCGGCCGGCGAGGACCGGCCGCCGATCGAGCAGTACCTGCTCGACCACCCCGGGCAGTGGCGCGAGGTCGCCCGCGGCAAGCGGGCCGCCGTCTTCGAGCGCGTCAGGTGAGGTAACGGCGTAGCTCGCGTGTGGTTCGCTCGAACCCCGGCGTCTATAACGACGGCGGGGTTTTTCGTTCCCACCGGCACACGCACGCGGGTCCACGGGATGTCCACGCCGCTCGTCGGGATCATCATGGGTTCCCGGTCCGACTGGGAGACGATGCAGCACGCGGCGACGGCGCTCGACCAACTCGGCGTGCCCTACGAGGTGCGCGTCGTGTCGGCGCACCGCACCCCGGACCTGCTGTTCGACTTCGCGGAACAGGCCGCCGACCGGGGCTTGGAAGTCATCATCGCCGGGGCGGGGGGGGCGGCGCACCTGCCGGGCATGTGCGCGTCGAAGACGTGGCTACCGGTGCTGGGCGTGCCGGTCGAGTCGGCGGTCCTGCGCGGCGTCGATTCGCTCCTGTCGATCGTGCAGATGCCGGCCGGGGTGCCGGTCGGGACGCTCGCCATCGGCCGGGCCGGGGCGACGAACGCCGGCCTCTTCGCCGCCGCGATCCTGGCGAACAAGTACCCCGCAATCCGCGACGCACTCAAGGCGTTCCGCTCGAAGCAGACGCAGACGGTACTGGACAACGCCGACCCGCGTTCCGGGTGATCGCGGCGAGTTACTGATTCACAGTCCGGATGGTCGTGTCCGGTCTTGGTTTTTCTTGTGGCACGGGTCTCTGACCCGTGAAGGCTACACGGGTCAGAGACCCGTGCCACAAGAAAAAACGGACACGACCAAACGTACCGTGTATGGGGCTTCACATGCGCGTCGGGATTCTCGGCGGCGGGCAGCTCGGGCGGATGCTCGCGCTCGCGGCGTACCCGCTCGGCGTCCGCTGCACGGTCCTCGACCCCGCGGCCGAGGCGTGCGCCGGCCAGGTGTGCCCCCACGTCCGCGGCGACTTCGACGACTTCCAGGCGCTCTACCAGCTCGTTCAAGTGTCCGATGTGGTCACTTACGAATTCGAGAACGTCCCGGTCGAGTCGGTGCGCTGGCTCGCCGAGCGCGTGCCGGTCTACCCGCCGCCGCGGGCGCTGGAGGTTTCGCAAGACCGCATCGCCGAGAAGTCGTTCTTCCGCGACCAGGGCATCCCGACCCCGGCGTTCGCGGCCGTCGATGAGCGACACGATTTCGACGCCGCACTGCGCGCGATCGGTATGCCCGCGGTGCTGAAAACGCGGCGTTTCGGCTACGATGGTAAGGGGCAGGCCGTGATCCACACCCCCGCTGACGCCGACCGCGCGTGGGAAAAACTCGGCGGGCGGCCGCTGATTCTCGAAGCGTTCGTGCCGTTCGACCGCGAACTCTCGCTCCTCGCCGTGCGCGGCCGCGACGGGCACGCCGTCACCTACCCGCTCGTCGAGAACGAACACCGCGACGGCATCCTGCACCGCTCCGTCGCCCCGGCCGGCGACGCGGCCGAGGAGTTGAACGAGCGGGCGGCCGAGTACGCGGCGCGCGTCCTCGCGGAACTCGACTACGTCGGCGTGTTGGCGATCGAGTGGTTCCAGGACGGCCCGCGGCTGCTGGCGAACGAGATGGCCCCGCGGGTCCACAACTCGGGGCACTGGTCGATCGAGGGGGCGCACGTCGGCCAGTTCGAGAACCACGTCCGGGCCGTGTGCGGCCTGCCGCTCGGCCGGGCCGACGCCGTCGGGTGGTCGGCGATGTTCAACTTCATCGGCACCGTCCCGCCCGCCGCCGACGTACTCGGGCACCCCGACGCCCACCTGCACGATTACGGCAAGACCGCCCGCCCCGGCCGCAAGGTCGGGCACGTCACGTTGCGGGCGGGGAGTGCGGAGGAGTTGGCCGAGAAGTTGCCGGAGTGGTCGCGGGCGTTCGACCGTCCGCCGCAATGATTCGGGTCGCTATTTGCCGAACATGCCGCCGATCTTTCCGGCGATGTCGCCGAGCGGGTTGCCGCCGCCCTTCAACATGCCGTCGATCTGCCCGGCGAGCGCCGGGAAGCGACCCTTGGCGAACTCGGCGACCGCGTCCACCGCCTTCCGCGCCTGCTCCTCCGAAATACCGGCTCTCTGCGTGACCATCTTGATGACTTCGTCCACGTTATGTCTCCCGTTAAAGTGTGTCTGCAAACCGGCAGGTCGGTGCTGAGCGTATGGGGAAGGCGCTCACCAGCCTGCGGAAGTGGCCCCCAAAAGTCCTCGAAATCCCGCAAGGCGTTCAAGGCGCTCAAGGCGTGCGCCTATCGGAAGTGAGCGCCTTGCACGGGTAAGAATGTCTACTTCCCCCGGCCACAAACGCGCGACAATGGCGACTTTCCAGCACCCCTTACTTCGCCAGATACGAACCGAACCGTTCCGACGCGGTCGTTTCCAGCGCTTCGCTCTCACCGACAACCACGATTAAGGCTGCGACCCCGGCGGTCGCCTCGACGAGTTCCAGTGCCGCGGCTCGGGGCATCAGCATGACCGCCTTCGTCATGCTATCGGCGGTGATGCCGGATCGTGCGATCACGGTCACGCTGCGTCGGCCGGTTAGCCCGAGGCCGGTTTTCGGATCGACGACGTGCGAATAGCGTACCCCGCCGATTTCCACGAACTGTTCCAGCTCGCCGGAGGTCGAAACCGCGGCGTTGGCGAGGGCCAGTGTTCGCGGCTTTTGGCCTTTCGCAATCGGGGCGATGTCCACGACCCAGGCGTCCTTGCCGGGCGGCGGGTCGCCGCAGGTGATGTCGCCGGACGCCGCCACCAGCGCCCGCGTGATACGGAATTTCTCCCGGAGTCGTTTCAACGCCTCGTCCGCGGCGTACCCCTTGGCGATGCCGCCGAGGTCGAGCTGCATGCCCGCGGTCGTCAACCGCACGGTTCGCGCCTTCGGGTCGAGGCGCACCCGGTCGTACCCGACCTTGCCGAGCGCCGCGGCGAGTTCGTCTTTGTCGGGAAACTGCTGCGTTCGCCGGGTGTGCCGCCAGAGTTGCACGACCGGCCCGACGGTCACGTCGAACGCCCCGTCGGACGCCTTCGAGAGTTCCCCGGCCGCCGCGAGTACGGCGAAGAGATCGTCGCTCACGGGCACGGGGTCGCCCACGCGGGTTTTGAACGCGGCGCAGAGGCGCATCAACTCGCTGTCGGCTTTGTAGTCGCTCAACTTCGCGTCGAGGTCGGCGACGCGGGCGAAGGCGGCGGCGGCGGCGGTCTTCGCCACGGCGGCGTCGGCGGCGTACAGGACGACGCGGAACGTCGTGCCCATGTGCTTCGACTCGAACTCGAAGCGTGAAAACCCGGTCGGTTCTGCCGGACGAACGGCGGCCGGCGGGATATGATGGCAGACTACGGCGAGCAACCCGTATCGGATTAACATGGGGTCTTTCCCGACATCTCGGCGGCGGGTCGCAAAAGTGGGCGACTCGCTCCGCGAGTCTTCGTTTCGGGACGGGCGCGACCCTCGGCAGAAACATCCGCTCGCGGAGCGAGCGGGCCACCTTACAGACCGACATCTCGCGGGCGGGTCATTGACAGCGACCGCCGCATCGGAGAATCTAGCAGAATGAGTGCGCGATTACCCCTCCTGTGCCTCGCGTTCGCAACCGCCGTCGGCGTCGTCGCGGTCGGACCGACCGCCGCCGACGAGAAGACGCCGGCCGCCGCCAAACTCGAACGGAAGAACTTCGTCGAGAAGGTCGCCGGGTACAAGCTCGACGAGAACACGAAGGAGAAGATTCCTCTCGCCGCCAAGTTCGAGATGGTCTACGTCCCGGGCGGCGAGTTCGCGATGGGCAGCCCCGAAACGGAACCCGGCCGTGAGCCGAACGAAGGCCCGCGGCATCGGGTGAAGGTCGGCGGCTTCTGGATGGGCAAGTGCGAGGTCGCGTGGGACGAGTTCGACGTGTTCTGGTTCGACGCCAACTACCTCGTGGCCAACGACAACTCGGCGAAGGACTTCAAGCCCGATGCCGTCACCCGGCCTACGAATACGTTCGTGGACGAGACTTACGAACACGGCCGCGACGGGCACCCGGCCATTTGCATGTCGCACCACGCCGCGATGGTGTACTGTAACTGGCTGGGCCGGAAGACCGGCAAGGCGTACCGCCTCCCGACCGAGGCCGAGTGGGAGTACGCCGCCCGCGGCGGCAAGGGCGACGCGGCCTACTTCTTCGGCGACGACCCGAAGGAACTCGCCGA
>Ga0105047_10006249_pt1 | contig 20239 bp, 16 predicted proteins | sample MAT04_FD_78384 | JGI IMG/M metagenome (GOLD analysis project Ga0105047, IMG submission 78384) | Freshwater microbial communities from Lake Fryxell liftoff mats and glacier meltwater in Antarctica - MAT-04 (megahit assembly) | ecosystem: Environmental > Aquatic > Freshwater > Ice > Liftoff...
AACTGGTGCCCATTGCGGGAATCGGACCCGCGACCTCTCCCTTACCAAGGGAGTGCTCTACCACTGAGCCAAATGGGCTTCAAATCGCACATCAACCCTGCAAAACCGACACAAACCTGACCGTGGAGCGGGAGACGGGAATCGAACCCGCGTCATTAGCTTGGAAGGCTAGGGTTCTACCATTGAACTACTCCCGCATCAGGACCCGGCAACCCGAACCCTCGATACCCCTGCGCAGCCGCCACACAAACAGACCACACTAAACCTTCGCTCGAATCCTGTCTGTTCAGTCTCGCCCTGTCTGTTCAGTCTCGCCAATTGACAACCGAATTCTTGGAACCGTATTCTTTTTCGCTGGTGGAGAGGGCTGGATTCGAACCAGCGTACTCGTAAGAGGGCAGATTTACAGTCTGCTGCCATTAACCACTCGGCCACCTCTCCTCGGGCGAACCGCAGATTATGCCACGCAATTGTGAATCCGGCGGCTGGAGTATCAACAACATACTACTAGGCGCGTCACCAATCCACAGTACCGGCCCCATGGCGTCGCAGGAAGTCGTTGGCCTGCGCGAAATGGCCGCAACCCAGAAACGGCAGCGGACCGCGCCGCGCCGACAACGGGGATGGATGGTTGCAGCGCAGGTACAGGCGTGGCGCGTCATGGGGGGCGGCGCCGACCCGGGGCTCGCCCTCCTGCGCATGTTTGCCCCACAACATGAACACGACCGGTTCGCACTTCTTATGAACGGCGTTAATAATTCTGCCAGTGAGTACTTCCCAACCCATACGGACATGGGCTGCCGGTTGTCCCAGTTCCACGGTCAGACAGGTATTGAGCAGCAACACACCCTGGCGGCCCCAAGGTGTCAGGTCGGCACGGGCAACGGCGTTGTGCGGATCCAGAGATGGTGCCAGCTCCCGCAAGCCTCGTTCGCGGGCGATTTCAGCCTGGATGTTGCGCAAGGATGGCGGCGGCGGCACGCCGGGAGCCACCGAAAACGCCAGCCCATGGGCCTGGCCGGGGCCATGATAAGGATCCTGACCCAAGATCACGACCCGCACCGCATCCAATGGCGTCAGTTCCAGCGCCCGCAGCGGCGCGGGCGGGTAAATCGTGGCCCCGGCGGCAACGCGCGATGCGATACCTTCGCCCAGTCGGTGCCCATGCGCGCTGGAAAAAAACGCCTCGACCGTCGGGCGCCAATCGATGGCAACCGGCCAGGCAGCCGGATTCCAGCCGGGCAATGCCCGCTCCAGCCCATCCACCGGGTTGTGCAGCGGCTCAGTTGCCACCGGCCTTCCCGCTTCGAGACGACCCGCGGTCGACGTCACATGCAGCCATCCGATCCACCGCTGCCGGCTCCGTCATGGCGATTCTTGCATCGCAAATAGTTGCGCCAGCGCAACCCCCGGATCGGGCGCCCGCATGAAGGCCTCGCCCACCAGAAAACCATGCACGCCTGCCGCCTGCATGCGCTGTACATCCTCCCGCGCTTGGATGCCGCTTTCGGTGATCAGCAACCGATCGGCCGGCACCCTGGGCAACAACGCCAGGGTCGTGTCGAGGGAGACTTCGAAGCTGCGCAGATTGCGGTTGTTGATGCCGATCAGCGACGTCCTGAGCGCCAGCGCGCGGTCCAGCTCCGCTTCGTCGTGCACTTCCACCAGCACGGACATGAACAAACCGTGGGCAATGGCCTCGAAATCGCGCAACTGGACATCATCCAGGCAGGCGGCGATCAGCAGGACCGCGTCGGCCCCCATCGCGCGGGACTCATAGACCTGGTAAGCGTCGACGATGAAATCCTTGCGCAATACCGGCAACTGGCAAGATGCGCGCGCCTGCTTGAGGTAGTCCGCCGTGCCCTGGAAAAAGTGCTGGTCGGTCAGCACCGACAGGCAGGCCGCACCGTGCTCGGCGTACGTCTGGGCAATGTCGGCGGGCTCGAAATCCTGTCGGATCACCCCTTTGGACGGGCTGGCCTTCTTGATTTCGGCGATCACCGCATGGCGGCCGGCGTGCATGCGCTGGCGCATCGCGCCCTCGAAGTCCCGGGTCAGGACACGGGACTCGGCATCGGCACGCACCATCGCAAAGGGGCGCCGGTCCAGCGCGGCGGCCACCTCGGTGTGCTTGACCGCGACGATTTCATTCAGGATATCGGACATGTTTCTGGAGTGCACTGGCTAAACCCCGATCGTAGACCAGCGCCGGGACGGACATCACCAGCTCACCGGTCTGCCGGATTTTGCGCTCTCGGACGCCGCATCGGCCAGTTCCTGGGCCGCCAAGCCGTCTGCGACCGTGGTCCGGAACGCCTCCCCGGACTGCAGGCAGTCGAAAAAGTGCGCCATTTCGAGCTGGTAAGCAGCCGCATACCGCTGCAGGAAGAAATTTTCCGGGTTGTCGCCATGGATGCCGCTGGCGTTCCACTGCGCCACCTCCGTCGGACGGTGGTTGCCGCACTGCAACATGCCGTGCGAGCCCATCACTTCGAAGCGCTGGTCATAACCGTAGGCTGAACGGCGCGTGGTGTTGATCTGGCACAGCCGTCCTTTGGCCGTGCGGATGGTCACCGCGGTGCAGTCCATGTCGCCAGCCGCGCCGATGGCCGGATCGGTCAGCACCGAGCCAGTGGCGCTGAGCCACTGGGCCGTGTCGCCGTCGGCACACAGGATCCAGCGAAAGATGTCGAAATCATGAATCAGCATGTCGCGAAAGATGCCGCCCGACGCCTTGATGTACTCCACTGGCGGCGCGCCCGGGTCGCGGCTGGTGACGATCAGCATTTCCGGGTTGCCGATCTCGCCACGGTCGAGCCGGGTGCGCGCCTCGTTGAAGGTCGGATCGAAGCGGCGCTGGAATCCGATCATGCAGGCTACTCCGGCCTGCTGCACGTCGACCACGCAGGCGCGCACCCGCGCCAGCGACAGGTCGATCGGCTTTTCGCAGAAGATGTGCTTGCCCGCCGCCGCCGCGCGGCTGAGCAGGTCGCTGTGGGTGTCGGTGCTGGACGCAATCACCACCGCATCGATGGTCGGATCGCCAAACACCTGTTCCGCGCTCGCCACCGTCGCGCCGAGCTGCCGCGCGAGGGAGCCGGCCGCCTCGGCGACTGGATCGCTGATGTAAGTCAGCGTGACGCCAGACAGGGCGGCCAGGTTGGCGGCATGAATGCGGCCGATCCGCCCGGCACCAAAAATTGCGACGTTTTTCAAGGCTGCTACCCCGGATTCTGGCCCACCATCCCGATGCCGGCGTGGCCCTTTCAAGGAATTGTGCAAGCACCCTGCCCTGGTGCAGGGTCCGCACACGAACGCGCACTATAAGCGTTTGCAGACTGCCACCGAAATATCAATTCCAATCAAAGGAAAGGCGCACTAGAATTTTTATTCCAGGTCGACCCGCCGACCCTCGCCTGCCATGGAGTCCTGCATGCGCCACGCCATCCGGTTCGCCGTCAATCGCATCTGCGCCGCGCGCATGCCGTTTCCCGCTTTTGCCGCGATGGCACGGCGCCTGGGCATGGACACGATCGAATTGCGCAACGATCTCGACGGCGCGGAACCACGCGACGGAACCGGGCCCGGCGCCATCGCCGCCGTGGCGCAGGCGCATGGGCTGACGATACGCTCCATCAACGCACTGCAACGTTTCGATCAATGGGACATTCGCCGTGCCAACGAGGCAGCAGAGTTGATCCGGTATGCGGCCGCCTGCGGTGCCCAGGCGATCGTGTTGTGCCCGACCAATAGCCGCCAGGACGGCCGCACCGATATCCAGCGCCATGACGACCTGCTCCAGGCCTTGCAGGGTCTGCTGCCGTTGCTGCAGAACCACGGCTTGACCGGCCTGCTCGAACCGCTCGGGTTTGCCGAATGCGCGATGCGGCGCAAGTCCCAGGCCGCACGGGCGCTGCAGGTACTGGGATCGCCCGCTGCACTGCAACTGGTCCACGACACCTTCCACCACCACCTGGCCGGCGAAGGCCGCTTCTTCCCGGATGGCACCGGGCTGGTCCACATCTCCGGCGTCGAAGAGCCATCGATCGTTCCCGATACCATGCGCGACCCGCACCGGGTTCTGGTCGGTCCGCGCGATCGCCTGGGCAACGCCGCCCAATTGCGAACCTTGCTGGACGCCGGTTACCGGGGGGTAGTGTCGTTCGAGCCGTTTGCCGATGCTGTCATCACGGCGGGCGACATCGAGCAGCAACTGGCGCGCAGCATGAACTATCTCTCGGCCGCGGTGGCGGCATCGACCGGCGCGGACGTCAGTTCGGTGCGATAAGCCAGCGCGATAAAGAGGCTCTGCGCCAGGCACATGGTGTTGGTCAGGGACCGAAAGCCGAACGTGCTGCTCTCATGCACCACCAGTGTCGCGCTGGCCATCGCAGCCAGCGGGCTCATCTGGCTGTCGGTGATCGCGATCAGCCGCGCGCCACGGCCGACCGCGACGCGGGCGCATTCCAGCGACTCCTGGGCATATGGCGTATAACTGACGACGACGATCACGTCGCCCGCGCGCACGCTGCGCAAATGACCTTCGTACATGCCGCCCAGCCCGGTCAACAACTCGACCCGCTTGTCGGTGTGCTGCAGCGCGTATGTCAGGTAGGCTGCAACCGCAAACGAGCGCCGGCAACCGACAACCCAGATCGCGTCCGTTGCAACGAGCAGTGCGACCGCATCGTCGAACACGGTGCTGTGCAGGTCGCGTTTGAGTTCCTGCATGCCAGAGATGCTGCCACCGATGAATTCGTCGGCGATATCGGCACTGCTCAGCCGCCCCTGCGCCTGTTCGATGACGCGCCGGATGCGAATCTGGTAGTTGCGGCTGGGCGCAATCTGCTGCGCAATGCCGTCGCGAAAGATCTTCTGCATCTCGGAGTAGCCAGAAAAGCCGAAGCGCTTGGCAAAGCGGATCACGGCCGAGGGCTGCACCTCGCACCGCTGAGCCACATCCTGGATCCGGTCCAGGCCGATATGGTCGCGGTGCTGTTCGACGTAGCGCGCGATCTGCTTGAGCTGGCGGCTCAGCGACTCGTAGGCGTCGCCGATATCGGCCAGCAGTTGTTCGGCCGCCGGGTTGGATTCGGGCCGGGCGCCAGGGGCATGGGATGCGTTCACGGTGTCGGTGATCTGCTGCAGCAACGGAAAAATAGAAAAACAATTCTAGGCGTTTGCCCGAGTGCAATTTTTTTGCTTTCCGTCACCATGCCCTCGCATGTCCGACACGCCGCGAAGATGACCGAATACTCCCTCTGGCTGCTGCCAGGCCCGGGCCATGAACCTCTGCTGGTGGAAACCATCGCGCGGCTCTCGGCCCTGATGGAAGGCGCGAGTTTCGAGCCGCACGTGACCATCCAGGGTGACCTCGACTTGCCGCTGCCCGCCTTGCAACGATTGGCCCGGTCGCTGGCGGTCCGGGTTCCGGCGCAAACCTGGACTATCGAAGCCGTCGCTTCGGACGACCATTTCTTTCGCTGCCTTTATCTGCGCCTGGAGCCCAGCGCCGCCTTCGACACGCTGCAATCCGCGCTGGTGACCGCAACCGGCACATCGGCGGGTCAATCCCCCTATCCCCATCTGAGCCTGGCCTACGGAGCACCACACCCCGACAACCAGCGTCTGTGCCAGGTGCTGGCGGACCGGTTCGCCAACCGGTCACTCACGCTGGACCGGATTGCCGTGGTACGGTGCTCCAGCCAGCTTCCGATCACGCTGTGGGCGATCGAATCGACCTATCCGCTTGCCCCACCCGCCATGACAAACACCGCACCCCTGCCAGCACTGACCATCGCGCCAGGCCGTCGGCACGACATCGCCTGCCTGGGCCGGCTCGCCGTCGACCTGTATGCACAGCAGCTCGGCGCCCGGCTCGAGGACGTGTCGAGTTTCGCCAAGTACCTGGGCGGCAGTTCCGCCAATATCGCATTCGGCGTGGCACGGCTGGGCCTGCGCGCGGCCATGGTTTCGCGGGTTGGCGACGAACAGATGGGCCGCTTCCTGACCGAGACGCTGGCACGCGAAGGCTGTGACATTTCCCAGGTGCAGATCGACCCACAGCGCCTGACCGCGCTGGTGTTGCTCGGCCTCAAGGACCGCGACACCTTTCCACTGCTGTTCTACCGCGAGAACTGCGCCGACATGGCGATCGACCCGCTGCTGATCGACGAGGACTTCATCGCTGGCTGCCGCGCGCTGCTGATCACCGGAACCCATTTGAGCGCACCGACCGTGCGCGCCGCGTCCAGCCAGGCGTTGGCCCATGCCGCGCGGCACGGGGTGCTGCGGGTGCTCGACATCGACTACCGACCGGTGTTATGGGGTCTGACCAAACGTGGAGAGGGGGCGAACCGGTATGTGGCCGACGCCCAGGTCACGGCCCAGCTACAGACCGTGCTGCCGCAGTTCGACCTGCTGATCGGCACCGAGGAAGAATTCCTGATCGCCGGGGGCGTTGCTCGCGACCTGCTGGCTTCGCTGCGCGCGGTGCGGGCGGTGACGGCGGCTGCGCTGGTGGTCAAGCTCGGCGCAGCCGGCTGCTGCTTCATTCCCGGGTCGGTACCGCGGCAGCTGGAAGACGCGCTGACGGTCCAGGGCGAGCGCGTCGAGGTCATGAACGTGCTGGGCGCAGGCGACGCCTTCGCCGCTGGCCTGATGACCGGTTTCCTGCGCGGCATGGACTTCGCGGGCGCCGCCCGGCTGGCCAACGCCTGCGGCGCCATCGTGGTGTCGCGCCACGCCTGCGCGCCCGCCATGCCGACGCCGGAAGAACTCGCACACTGGTTCGGCGGCACGCGCAACCCGCGCGTCGACGCCGACCGCCAGCTGGCACATTTGCACCGCGCAACACCCCGGCGCGCGGCCTGGCCGGAACTGCAGGTCATGGCGTTCGACCATCGCAGCCAGTTCCTCGAGCTGGCGCGCGAAGCCGGCGCCGACACCGCCGACCTGGTCCAGCTGAAGAAACTGCTGCTGCGCGCGGCGGAACAACTCGAGGCCAGCGCCGGTCTGCAGGGCCGGTTCGGCGTGCTCATCGACGGCGGCGCCTACGGCGCCGATGCCTTGGCCGCCGCCACCGGTCGTGGCTGGTGGGTCGGCCGGCCGGCCGAGCTGCCAGGCTCGCGACCGTTGCGGTTCGACGGCGGCCTGTCCATCGGCAGCAGCCTGCATGGCTGGCCCGCCGAGCAGGTGTGCAAGTGCTTGGTCCACTACCACCCGGACGACCCGGCGCCGCTGCGGCTCGAGCAGGAACTCAAGCTGCAGGAGTTGTGGCAAGCCACCCGCGCCAGCGGTCACGAGTTGCTGCTCGAGCTGATCTGCCCCGGCACGCGCCCGGCCAGTGACGGCAACGCGGATACCCTCGTGTTGCGCGCGATCAAGCGCTTGTACAACCTCGGCTTGCAGCCGGAATGGTGGAAACTGGCGCCGATGACATCCAACGGCTGGGACGCTCTGGGCCTGCTGGTGGCCGAACGTGATCCGCTGTGCCGTGGCGCCGTGATCCTGGGCCTGAACCAGCCGCTGGCCCGTTTGAGCGAGAGTTTTGCGCAGGCGCTGAACCCGATCGTCAAGGGTTTCATGGTCGGACGCAGCTTGTGGGCCGAACCGTCCCGGCGATGGCTGCAGCAGCAATGCGGCGACCAGGAGCTGGTGGACGCCGTGGTGGGTAACTTCACAGTGTTGTCCCTCGCCTGGGCGAGGCGGCATGCACATGCGACCATCGGGGCCTAGAACCACGGCCACCGAACGCTGACGACAATGATCACTGAACGACTGACGCTGGCCCAGGCCCTGGTGCGCCACCTGGCGGCCTTGCGCATCGAGATGCCCGACGGCACGCTGCAGCCCTACTGTGCGGGCGTGTTCGCGATCTTCGGCCACGGCAACGTGGCCGGCCTGGGCGAGGCCTTGTGGGCCGAGCGCACGTCCTTGCCGACCTGGCGCGCGCACAACGAACAGGCGATGGCGCACGCCGCCATTGCGTACGGCAAGGCTCTGCTGCGCCAGCGCATGATGGCCGTCACCACCTCCATCGGGCCGGGGGCAACCAACCTGCTGACGGCCGCGGCGCTGGCGCATGTGAACCGGCTGCCACTGCTGATGTTGCCCGGCGACACATTTGTATCCCGAGCGCCCGACCCGGTGCTGCAACAACTCGAAGACACCGCGTACGGCGACGTCAGCGTCAACGACGCGTTCCGGCCGCTGACCCGGTATTTCGACCGCATCGTGCGACCTGAGCAGATCCTGCAGTCGCTGCCGCGCGCGATCGCGACCATGCTCGACCCCGCCAGCTGCGGCCCGGTCTGCCTGGCGTTGCCGCAGGACGTGCAGTGCGAAGCCTTCGACTGCCCGGTCGGGTTCCTGCATCCGGCGCCGCTGCGTATTCGGCGCCCGGGGCCGGATGCACACGAATTGCAGGCCGCGCTGGCCTTGCTGCGCAACGCACGCAAGCCGCTGATCATTGCTGGCGGTGGCGTCCTGTACAGCCAGGCCTGGGAGATACTGGATCAGTTCGCGCGCAGCCATGGCGTGCCGGTATCCGAAACGCAGGCCGGCAAGAGCAGCCTGCACTGGGACCATCCGCTGAACCTGGGCGCGATCGGCGTCACCGGTGCGCCAGCGGCCAACGATGCGGCGCGCGAGGCCGACCTGCTGATCGCGATCGGCACCCGGCTGCAGGACTTCACGACCGGCTCACGCAGCCTGTTCACGGCGCCGGTGCTGGGCATCAATGTTGTGGGCTCCGATGCCCTCAAGTGTGGGGGCAGCACGCTGGTGGCCGACGCACGGCTGGCACTCGACGCCTTGCACGGCGCACTGGCCGGCTGGCGGGCCGAACCGGGCTGGACCACGATTTGCACCGCGCGCGCCACCGACTGGCGACACCGGGTCGATCAGTTGACGGCTGCCGAATCCCGCTTCGGCGTGGCGCCGTACGATGCCGACGTGATCGGGGTGGTGCGCGACTCGACCCAGCGCAGCGACGAAAACGACGTGGTGGTCTGCGCCGCAGGCACCTTGCCGGCCGAACTGCACAAGCTCTGGCGCGCCGGGGCACCGGGCAACTACCATGTCGAGTACGGTTATTCCTGCATGGGATACGAGATCGCCGGCGGCCTGGGCGTCAAGATGGCGCGGCCGCGGCAGGAAGTCATCGTCATGGTGGGCGATGGTTCCTACCTGATGCTCAACTCGGAGATCGCCACCTCGGTCATGCTGGACCTCAAGCTGATCATCGTGGTGCTCGACAACCGCGGCTTCGGCTGCATCGAACGGTTGCAGATCGCCAGTGGCGGCGCATCGTTCAACAACATGCTGGGCGGCTGCGCCATGCCCGGCACGGCGCAGTCGCCGATCGACTTTGCAGCCCATGCGCGCAGCCTGGGCGCGGACGCGGTGCATGTGGCCGACCTGGCCGAACTGCGCCTGGCGATGACCGCCGCGCGTTCGGCCAGCAAGACGCAGGTGCTGGTGATCGACACCACGCACGAACGCACGACGAGCGAGGGCGGCTGCTGGTGGGAGGTTGCCATCCCCGAAGTCTCGTCCCGCCCGCAAGTACAAGCCGCGCGCAAGGTCTACGAAGCGGCCAGGAAGGACCAACAACGATGACCTGGAACGTGAGGATCGGCATCAACCCGATCAGCTGGATGAACGATGACCTGCCCGCGCTCGGCGGCGAGACGCTGCTGGAGACGGCGTTGTCGGAAGGCCGGCAGATCGGATATGCGGGCTTCGAGCTCGGCAATAAGTTTCCCAACGACGGGCCGGGTCTGAAGACCAAGCTGGCGCAATTCGACCTGGCCTGCGTCTCGGGCTGGTATAGCGGCCTGCTGGCCGAGGACAGCGTGGAGGCCGAGATGACGCGTTGCCACGGTCACATGGCCAAGCTGCAATTCAATGACGCCAAGGTCGTCGTCTACGGTGAGTGCGCCGGTACGATCCAGGGCCAGATCGACACCCCGCTGAACCATCGCCCCCGGTTCACCGAGCCGGAACAATGGCAGGCCTACGGCCAGAGGCTCGATGCCTTCGGCGCACAACTGCAGCGGACTTACGGACTCACCCTGGCCTACCACCACCACATGGGCGCTTACGTGGAATCGCCCGGCGACATCGACCAACTGATGGCAGTGACCGACCCGCGCCATGTCGGACTGCTGTTCGACACCGGACATGCCTGGTTCGGCGGCGCCGGCGACCCGGTGCCGTTGTTGCGCAGGCACCTGGCACGGGTCGTCCACGTGCATTGCAAGGATGTGCGGTCCGCGGTTGTCGCGCAGGCGCGCAACGACGGCTGGAGCTTCCTGAACAGCGTGTTGTACGGCGCCTTCACCGTGCCCGGTGACGGCGCGATCGATTTCGACGCGGTGTTGTCAACCCTGCACGGCGCCGGCTACCAGGGCTGGCTGGTGGTCGAGGCCGAGCAGGACCCGGCCGTCGCGCCAAGTTACGCATACGCCAGGCTGGGGTACACGACGCTGCACGGGATCGTCGAGCGCCTGGCCGCAACGACAGGGGGGTCATGATATGGTGAGCCGGCTGCAGGTCAAGGCAAGGCGCGCGGGGCGCAATATCGTCGATGTGACGCCCGACAGCGCAGGTTGGCAACATGTCGGCTTCAAGGTCGTGCGTCTTGCGACGGGCGAGCAGGAGGTCGTCAATACCGCAGCGCGCGAGTTGTGCCTGGTCGTCTTGTGCGGTAGCGTGGATGTGCGCATTGACGGACACGACTTCCCCGGCCTGGGGCTGCGTGACAGCGTGTTTGACGAAGTTTCGCCAGCCGCCGTGTATGTGCCCCCTGGCAAGACGGTCCAGGTGCGGGCGCTGCGCAATGCCGATCTGGCCTTGTGCAGTGCTCCCGGAGACAACCAGCAACGCGCGGTACGCCTGCTCGAGCCGGGCCGGATGAAACGCAGCGTGCGCGGCAAGGGCAGCAACACCCGCTATGTCTGCGACATCCTGCCGCACGACGACCCGAGCGCCGCGCACCTGCTGGTGGTCGAAGTGCTGACGCCGGCCGGGCATGCGTCCAGTTATCCGCCGCACAAGCACGATACCGAAACCCCGCCTCACGAGACCCAACTGGAAGAGACCTATTACCACCGGCTCAACCCGCCGCAGGGGTTTGCGTTCCAGCGCGTCTATACCGACGACCGCAGCATTGACGAAGCCTGCGCGGTGGAAGACCACGACGTGGTGATGGTCCCGCGGGGCTACCACCCGGTCGTCGCGCCGCACGGCTACGACCTGTACTACCTCAACGTGATGGCCGGGCCGAACCGCCTGTGGGTTTTTCGCAACGACCCGGCACATGAATGGATCATCACGTGATCGACCTGCCCGTTCCCGACAACCTACCGCACGACACAATCCAGGATCCTGCATGACCGAACTGATGACCGCGATCGACGAGATCGTCCGCGCCGGCGGCGCCATGATGCGCCAGGCATTTACCGCGCCAGACAAACCGGCGTATTCGATGAAAGGCCGGCAGGATTACCTGACTGCCACGGACGGCGCCGTCGAGCTGCTGGTGCGCGACGCGATCGAGACACGTTTTCCCGGCGATGCCGTATTGGGCGAAGAAGGTGGCGGCTCGGTCGATGGCACTCGCTTGTGGATCGTCGACCCGATCGACGGCACCGCCAACTTTGCGCGCCAGATACCGCACTATTGTCTGTCGCTCGGATTGCTGGTCGATGGCCAGCTGGAGGCTGGCGCGATCTATGAACCCAACCAGGACGAGCTTTTCATCGCCCAGCGCGGCAAGGGCGCCTGGCTCAACGGCCAGCGCATGCAGGTCAGCAGCGTGTCCGAGCTCACGGCGGCCACGGTCGAGATCGGCTGGTCCACCCGGATTCCGGTGCAGACCTACCTGGACATGGTCAGCCGCGCTGCCCACGCCGGATGTTCGGTACGTCGCTCCGGCTCGGGCGCGCTGGGCCTGGCCTATGTCGCCGCAGGACGGATCGACGCGTATGCGGAGGAGCACATCAACTCCTGGGACGTGGCCGGTTCACTGCTGCTGATCACCGAGGCCGGTGGCCGTGTCAACGATTTCTGGGCGCCCGGCGGTATCGCCACAGGCAACCCGATACTGGCGAGCAATGCCGCTCTGGCCCATCAGATGCAGGCGATGTTCGGCACGCCGCTGCGCTGAACGCAGGCGCGTCGCGACAGGTTGCGGCACGTCACGGTGCGTCGTCGCCCGTGGCCTGCAGCGCGACCGCCCATCAGTCGCGCAGCAACACCACGTCCCCGACCCCGAACCCCAGCGCCACCGAAGTGCCGGCGGCGACCGGATTGTCGGTCTCGACCGCGGTCACGAACAGGTCGCCCAGGACGGTCTGCACGATGTACTCCATGTGCTCGCCGACATAGGTCGCCTTCTGCACCGTAGCCTCCAGCGCATTCGGACTGCCAGCGGCCTGCAGCGAGACCCGGTTCGGACGCACTGCCACGTGCCGCTGGCTTGCCGTGCCCTCGCAGGTATTGGTCTGTAATGTCAGCCCGCCGAGCCGCACCATCGCCGGCGCATCGCCGCCACCGGCCGATACCACGTCGCACGGCAACACATTGGCCTCGCCGATGAAATCGGCCACGAATCGCGTCTGCGGCAGGTCGTGCAGTTCACGCGGTGTACCGGTCTGCGCGATGACCGCATTGTTCATCACCACGATGGTGTCGGATACCGCCAGCGCCTCCTCCTGGTCGTGGGTCACATATACGACGGTCAGGCCAAGCGCCTGTTGCAGGTCGCGGATCTCCTGGCGCACATAGCGCCGCAACTTGGCATCCAGGTTGGACAGCGGCTCATCGAACAGCAGCACCCGCGGCTCGAGCACGATGGCGCGCGCCACCGCAACCCGCTGCTGCTGGCCTCCGGAGAGTTCGTTCGGGTAACGTGCAGCCAGTTTGTCCAGGCCGAGTTGCTTTAGCACGTCATTCGCCTTGGAGGCAATGACATCCTTGGCGAAGCCCGACATCTTGAGGCCGTAACTGACGTTCTCGAGCACCGTCATGTGTGGAAACAGCGCATACGACTGAAACACCATCGACACGTCGCGCGCGGTGGCTGGCAGCTTGGTGACATCGTCGTCGCCGATCAGGATGCGGCCACTGGTGGCCATTTCCAGACCGGCGATCATGCGCAGCGTGGTGGTCTTGCCGCAACCGGAAGGACCCAGCAGCGTCACCAGCTTGCCGGCCGGAAAGTCCAGCGAAACCTGGTCCACCGCCGCTACCGTGCTCGTGCCGTAGCGTTTGGTGACCTTGTCGAAGACGACCCGGGCCGGGCCCTTGCTCCGGGTGCTGCGTGTGGACGTGTTCATGCTGTTCCTTCGCCTTCAGGCCGGCCCCGCGGTTGTCTCATGCGCCCCCCGCCATCATGGATGTTTGCGCCCGGCTGTCGCGTCGGCCGAGTTTGCGCTGCCCGACCAGCCATTGGAAAAGTCCGATGGCCACCAGCATGACGCCGATGAGCACCGTCGAATAGGCAATCGCAACCCCGTATTCATTGTTCTCGACGCGGCCGATGATATAGCTGGTGGCCATGTCATGGCGCGCACTCACCAGGAAGATCACTGCGCTGACCGCGGTCATGCTGCGCACGAAGCTGTACACCAGCGCCGACAGGATGGCCGGGCGGATCAGCGGCAGCGTGATGCGCCGGAACGTGGTCCAGGAATTGGCCCCCAGCGTCAGCGAGGCTTCGTCCAGGCTCTTGTCGATCTGCGACAACGACGCGATGCCCGAGCGCACGCCGACCGGCATGTTGCGAAACACGAAGCAGATCACCAGGATGGCCGCAGTGCCCGTGAGCTCGATCGGCGGCACATTGAAGGCGATGATGTAACTCACGCCGATCACCGTGCCCGGAATCGCGAAGCTGAGCATGGTGCCGAACTCGAACGCCCGCTTGCCCTTGAAGGTCTGTCGTGTCAGCAGCCAGGCGGTGATCAGGCCGACGGCGGCCGTGAGCGGCGCCGAGATGGTGGCGATCTGTATCGTGGTCCAGAAGCTGTTCCAGGCCGAACCCTCCCAGCGCACTCCATACTCGCCGTACGCGATCTTGAAGGCATGCACGTAATGCTTGAACGTCAGCGTGTGGTCCAGGCCCCACAGCTGCACGAAACTGCCGTACACGATCATCACATAGACGACGATGGTGAACAGGCCCCAGAATGCGGTAATCGCGGTGATCGGCCAGGCGATGCGCCGCGGCAGCGGCGGATGCATGCCGCCATCGCCCTTGCCGCTGACCGAGGTGTAAGACCGTCGGCCCAGCCAGCGCTGCTGCAGGTAGAACGCACCGATCGTGTACAGCAGCAGGATGATGGCCAGCACCGCGGCACGGCCCTGGTCGTTCTGCGAACCGACGACTGCGAAGAATATCTCGGTCGACAGCACGTTGAAATTGCCGCCCAGCACCAGCGGGTTGCCGAAATCGGCCATGCTTTCGATGAATCCCAGCAAAAAGGCATTCGCCAGGCCGGGACGCATCAGCGGCCAGGTGACAGTCTTGAAGGTGTGCCAGCGGCTGGCGCGCAAGGTCTGCGCCGCCTCTTCCAGCGACGGGCTGATCGCCTCGACGACACCGATCAGCACCAGGAACGCGATCGGGGTGAACGACAGCAGCTGCGCGATCAGCACGCCGGTGAAGCCATAAACCCAGCGCGTCGGCTCCAGGCCCAGCTGCTCTGCGACGAATTGCGTGACGTTGCCCGACAGGCCGAAAAGCAAAATGAGAGACAGGCCGATCACGAACGGCGGCGTGATGATGGGCAGCAGCGACAACGACTTGAATGCGGAGCGAAATCGCACGCCGGTGCGGGTCAGCACCAGTGCGAACGCCAAACCCAGCAGCGTTGTCAACACACCAACGGTGATCGCCAGTATCAGCGAATTCCAGGCCACGCCGCAGGTGGTACGGGAATAGAAGCAACCGACGCGCCAGATCTTGTCGTCGGTCAGACGCTCGAGGAATGGCGTCAAAGCCCAGCCGCCCTCGGCATCGCGGAAGGGAGTGAGCAGCATCTGCAACACCGGGAAACCGATGAACAGCAGCGTCAGTGCAATCACCAGGCCAAGTGAACCCGCAACAAACGAGTCGCCTGAGACAAGGCCCCGCAGTGCCAGCCCCCGGGTGAGCAGAAACAGGAAGGCGGCACCGGCAACCATGGCGCCGTAACCCATGCCGAACTGGCGCTGGTCGGTCTCGCCAAAAAGTTGCGCCAGCCAGGCCAGGTTCCAGCCCCGCAGGCCGAACAGGAAACCCTGCGCCAGCATGTAGGCAATGCCGGTCAAGCCCACCGCAATCAGCAGTCGGGACTGAACCGCTTGCGGATACCCGCGCAAGCCCGCCAGCAAGGCAACCAGCCCCAGCGCCCCGATCGGCAGTAGCCAGAGGTTGCGCCCCTGCAGCCACAGGAACAGCGCCGGCGCCGCATCGCCGGACAGCGGGTACGTCTGCAGCCAGCTGGTGCTCCAGAAGCCGTCCTGGATGGCATACCAGGGCAATACCACCACAGCCAGCACCACGCACAGCGCTAGGCCAGCGGCCTGGCGGTCCAGGCGAGGAGTCAGCACGTGTGCGCGTGTCGTCGGTGAGCCGTGCGCGTCAGCTTAACGCGGCAGCGAGCCGATTTCGTCGTCCCATTTCTTGAGCAGGCGCTTGCGCTCGGCGGACGAACCGTACTTGACGAAGTCATAGTTGATCAGCTTGATCTTCTTCAGGTCGGGGGCCTTGGGCGAGGTCTTGGCGGACTTGTTCGATGGCACCTGGAACGACTTGACCTCCTGGGCCTTGCTCTGAAACTCGGCGTCGAGCGCGAAGTCGTAGAACTTCTTCGCATTCTCGAAGTTGCGCGCCCCTTGAATGATGCTCATCGAACCAATCTCGTAACCAGTGCCTTCACAGGGAATAACAGACTTGACCGGGAATCCAGCCTCTGCCACGGCCACCGAATCATGCGCAAATACGATACCAATGACCGTCTCGCCGGCGCCTGCCGCCTTGATTGGAGCCGAGCCAGACTTGGTGTATTGATTTACGTTGGCGTTCATCGCCTTGAGGAACTTGAACGCCTCGTCCTCGCCAAACAACTGCACCAAAGTGGCGAGCAATGTGTAAGCGGTGCCGGAGGAATTCGGGTTGGCGACCTGGATTTTGCCCTTGTACACCGGATTGATAAGGTCTTTCCAGCACTTGGGCTCGGGCAAGCGCTGCTTCTTGAGAAGTTCGGTGTTGTAGCCAAAGCCCAGCGCGCCTGAATATATACCGACGGTGCGGACCTTGGCAGCAAGGGCCTGACGATAAGCCCAGTCATGAACTTGACTCCGCAATGGAGAGACATAGGCCTGCGTCAGGCCCTCTTCCGCCGCCTGCAGATGCGGGTCGCCGGTGCCGCCCCACCAGATATCCCCCTTCGGATTGGACGACTCGGCCTTGATCTGGGCATAGGTTTCGCCTGAGCTCTTGCGCGTCATGTCGACCTGGATGCCGGTCTTTTTCTCGAACTCGGTCTTGGCCTGCTGGCACCAGGCGGCGTCGGAGCTGCAATACAGCGTCAAGCGGCCCTGGGCGAACGATGAAGCCGTCGAAAAGCCCAGCAGCAGGGCCAGCAAACCAGATACAGGTGTCAAACGCATGATTGTCTCCAAAGGCTGCGCGCCGGAACGGCCCGGCAAACCGGAAAAATGTCAACGAACGGTAATGAAACCGTCACATGAGGTCAATGCGTGTAAACCAGCATAAGGGCAACGAAAAATAACATTCCCGGCTGGCGCAACTGGCGCAAAGCTCCCGCTGCCGCCCCGCTGGCACTCATGCGGAAGTTGTGGTGAAGGCAACCAGCTGCTGCAACTTGGCCTTGGCCGCGCCCGACTCGATCGCCGCCAAGGCCTTGGCGATTCCGGCCTCGATCGAGTCGGTCAGGTTGGCCGCGTAGAGCGCAGCGCCAGCGTTGAGAATCACGATGTCGCGCGGCGCGCCTGCTTGGTTGTCCAGCACACCCAGCAGCATCGCCTTGGACTCCTCGGCGGTTTCGACCTTCAGCGCGCGGTTGCTGGCCATCACCATGCCGAAATCCTCCGGATGAACCTCGTACTCGGTGATCTCACCGTCCTTGAGCTCGCCGATCATGGTGGCCGCGCCCAGGCTGACCTCGTCCATGCCATCGCGGCCATACACCACGATCGCGTGTTCGCAACCCAGCCGTTGCAACGCGCGCACCTGAATGCCGACCAGGTCCGGATGGAACACGCCCATCAGGATGTTGGGCGCGCCGGCCGGGTTGGTCAGAGGCCCGAGCAGGTTGAAGATCGTCCGCACGCCCAGTTCCTTGCGTACCGGCGCCACGTTCTTCATCGCCGGATGGTGATTGGGGGCAAACATGAAACCCAGACCGATCGTCTCAATGCAGCGGGCGATTGCCTCGGGCGACAGGTGGATGTTCACACCCAGTGCCTCCATCACGTCGGCGCTGCCGCTCTTGCTGCTGACGCTGCGTCCGCCATGTTTGCTCACCTTGGCGCCCGCCGCCGCGGCAACGAACATCGAACAGGTGGAGATGTTGAAGGTATGCGAGCCGTCGCCACCGGTGCCGACGATGTCCACCAGGTGGGCCCGGTCCCGGACATGCACCTTGGTCGAGAACTCGCGCATCACCTGGGCTGCAGCCGTTATCTCGCCGATGGTTTCCTTCTTGACCCGCAAGCCGGTGATCAGCGCGGCCATCATCACCGGCGACATCTCGCCACTCATGATCTGTCGCACCACGTGCAGCATTTCGTCATGGAAGATCTCGCGGTGCTCGATGGTGCGCACCAGGGCTTCCTGGGCACTGATCTTGGTGGTGGTCGGCATGGGTGTCTCCTCGAATAGCCCGATTTCAGTTCATCTGGTGCAAAACGCTGCCATCGCGTCGATGGCACGTTGCACGCCAGCGCGGTCCACGTCCAGATGCGTGACGAAACGCAGCCGATACAGCCCCGAGGCCAGCACGCCGTGTGTCCTCAGGAACGGGATCAGATCACCGGCCCTTTCGCGCGCGCCATCGACCAGGTCGATGAAAACGATATTGGTATCCGGACTCTCGACCTGCAGACCGGCAATGCCCTGCAGACCGCGCGCCAGTTGCTGCGCCAGCGCATGGTCCTGCGCCATCCGGTCCACATGGTGGTCCAGCGCATGGATGCCTGCCGCCGCCAGCAAGCCGGCCTGGCGCATGCCGCCGCCGGCCATCTTGCGGATCCGCACAGCGCGTCGGATCAGCGCGCGGCTGCCGCACAACACCGAACCCACCGGCGTGCCCAGGCCCTTGCTCAGACAGACCGAGACGCTGTCGAAACACTGCGCAATACGCCGCGCCTCGGTGCGCGGATCGGAATCGCTGCGTGCCGCCTGCGCGACCGCGGCATTGAACAGGCGCGCGCCATCGAGATGGCGCAGCAGGCCACGCGTTCGCGCCAGTGCCGTGGCCTGCCGCAGATAGTCAAACGGCAACACATGGCCGCCCCAGGTGTTCTCCAGCGCCAGCAGCCGCGTGACGGCAAAATGCGCGTCGTCGGGCTTGATCGCGGCCGCGATGTCGTCCAGCGCCAGCGTGCCGTCGCTCCGGTTGTTCAGCGGCTGCGGCTGCACGCTGCCGAACACCGCGGCGCCGCCGCCTTCCCAGCGATAGCTGTGGGCCATCTGGCCGACGATGTATTCGTCACCGCGCTCGCAGTGCCCCAGGATGGCACACAGGTTGCCCTGGGTTCCGGTGGCCACGAACAACGCGGCCTCGAAACCCAGCATGTCGGCCAGCTTGTCCTGCAGCGCATTGACGCTGGGATCTTCGCCATACACATCGTCACCGAGCGGGGCGGCCATCATTGCCGCGCGCATCGCCGGCGTCGGTTGTGTCACGGTGTCGCTGCGCAGGTCAACGGTTGGATTCATGCAGTGCCTCCAATAGGGCTGGCGCCACGGGCGGCGCGTGGAACGGGGATCGGGAGCCGGACGGGCGCGCCGGTCATGACAGGAAATTGCGGAGCATCGCGTGGCCGTGTTCAGACAGGATGGACTCCGGATGGAACTGTACGCCCTCAAGCCGGACAGCGTTCGCCAGCCCGACATGCCGCACGCCCATGATCTCGCCGTCGTCGGTCCATGCGGTCACTGCCAGTTCCCGCGGGCAACTCGCGCGCTCGATCGCCAGCGAGTGGTATCGGTTGACCGTGAACTGTCGCGGCAGCCCGCTGAACACGCCCGACTGCGTGGTCGTGATGAGCGAGGTCTTGCCATGCATGAGCTGACGGGCGCGCACGATGTTGCCTCCCATCGCGGCTCCAATACTCTGGTGGCCCAGGCACACACCCAGGATCGGCAACTTGCCCATGAAGTGCCGGATCGCCGATACCGAGATGCCGGCCTCGGCGGGCGAGCAGGGTCCGGGTGATACGACGAGCCGGTCCGGTGCGCGCCCGGCAATGCCGTCGATCGTGATCTCATCGTTGCGAAACACCTCCACCTTCGCTCCGAGTTCACCCAGATACTGGACGATGTTGTAGGTGAAGCTGTCGTAGTTGTCGATCATCAGGATCCGGACAGGATTCATTCCAGCCCCTCCTCCACCAGTTCGGCGGCACGCAACAAGGCACGCGCCTTGGCCTCCGTCTCCTGCCATTCCATTTCGGGTACCGAATCGGCCACGACACCTGCGGCCGCCTGCACATACAGGTGGCCATCCTTGACGATGCCGGTACGGATCGCGATCGCGACGTCCATGTCGCCGGCATAGCTGAGATAACCACAGGCGCCTCCATACAGTCCGCGCTTGTTCGGCTCGAGCCGGTCGATCACCTCCATCGCATGTACCTTGGGCGCACCGGTCAAGGTGCCAGCCGGGAAACTCGCGCGCAATACATCCATGCTGGTCATGCCGTCGTTCAGGATGCCCTCGACATTGCTGACGATATGCATCACATGGCTGTACCGCTCGACCGAGAAGGCCTCGGTCACCTTGACGCTGCCGATCTTGGCGATCCGCCCGATATCATTGCGCGCCAGGTCGATCAGCATCACGTGTTCAGCCCGTTCCTTGGGGTCGCTTACCAGTTCCTGTTCCACCGCCTGGTCGCGTTCGGGGGTCGCACCGCGCGCACGGGTGCCAGCCAGCGGGCGGATCGTGATCTTCTGCCCCTGGTTGGTGTTCTCCTGCCGCACCAGGATTTCCGGGCT
>Ga0105047_10006252_pt1 | contig 20230 bp, 23 predicted proteins | sample MAT04_FD_78384 | JGI IMG/M metagenome (GOLD analysis project Ga0105047, IMG submission 78384) | Freshwater microbial communities from Lake Fryxell liftoff mats and glacier meltwater in Antarctica - MAT-04 (megahit assembly) | ecosystem: Environmental > Aquatic > Freshwater > Ice > Liftoff...
CTTGGCGGGCGCGCTCTTGTTGTAGGCCCAGATGGCCATCAGCACCAATGAACAACCTAGAATGATGGCAGCAATGACGCGCAGTTGTCTCGTTGAAGATTCGTTTTCGATCGGGTTCAAAATTTCTCCTACAGGAAGGTGCCCCCAAATTTTGGGATAGTTACTATTGTATCATTTATAGACAGTTTTGTCAATGTTTATGTGATTATTGCTGGCTATGCCTGTGACTTGAACCTCACCGCAAAATCTGTTACTATAAATCAGCGATATTAGCCAATATACTCGAGAAAAAGAAGCCCCATACGATACGTATGGGAGTCACTTCTCTCGGAAATAGTTTACTATGTAAACGTATAAAACTAGTTCACTCACAATCAGGTCCCATCGTCTAACGGTTAGGACACCAGATTTTCAATCTGGTAATCGGAGTTCGATTCTCCGTGGGATCACCATAGAAAAGACCCGAGTTAATCTCGGGTCTTTTCTATGGTGCTTTTGGTTGAAAAAGGAGCTCCGTAGGAGTTCGGTAGTGTAGTCCCGTAGATAATAACAGTTTATTTCTTTTCTACGGCAGTGAAATTTATGTTAGCTGGTTGGATTCTCCCCAATAGCCAAAAAAGCCTTTTCAATAGCAGTAATCAAGATCTGCTGTGATAATCTTTTATATGGTAATTATTGCTATCTCACGCTTCTTACCAGATACGTGAGATATATCACAGACTTAATATTTAGGTAGAATGTATATTCAAATGTAGAAGAAGTTGTATATGTTACTCATCCTTGCAGTCATATTCGTTTATGGTATCTTCATTGTCCGTCACAGAACATAATCAAATAATAACTTCAGTTCAAATAAGGAGCACATACATGGCACACGTCACCACAACCACCGAAGAAATAGTACCTGATAATGGTAATGTAGCGGTCAGCCAGGGCGGGAACTACATAGCGCGGGTTGTATATTCCGTCGCGAGCATTATAGAGGGGCTTCTAGTCGTCAGACTTGTTCTGGCACTGCTCGGAGCAAATGGTAATAATATATTTGCTAGCTTCATAAATGGCGTCACCTATCCATTCGTTCAGCCATTTGTCGGTCTCTTCGCAATTGTGCCGCAAGTCGGTGTATCGCGATTTGAAGTAGAAACCATGGCAGCGATTGTCGTGGTTGCGCTTATCGCTTGGATCTTGAGCACGCTATTTGGGATGGGTAGTCGTAGGGCGGAATAGCCTTCCGTCATTTGTTGAGACAGTCAAACTAATTCGGTTTAGTTTGACTGTCTGTGCTTATCAGCTTTAGTAGGCTTATGCTTCATGCCTCTTTTTCGATAGAACTTATCAAGACTGTTCAAAGAGATGCATCCAGCTAAAGTCAAAAGACTTACTATCAAAAACCACTCGCCCAGAAAATTGTAAAGGGTCGTCTGCTTGTTGGCGCTAAACTCAAAGTCGATAAATTTGGTTTCTATACCCGAGGGACTAATCAAATATTTGCCATTACTATCCAGCGCAAAAGCGGATGCACCTTTTGTGGCCTGTATGTAGGTTCTGTTATTGGCAATTGCATGAAACCGTGCCATCATCAGCGACTGTTTGAAATAGGCGTCTGATTTATTGAATATTAATAATGATGCACTGTTTGTTAATACCTCAGCCCCATCGTTTGTTAATTCACGAAATATATTCCTGCCCAATATTCCCGAACAAGCCACTGGACCGATTATTAAATTCTGGCTACGAAAGACTTTAGCCGGCTGGCCCTTGTGCACCTGTCGCGTGTTTCTGTAGGTTTCAGTAATATAGTTTTGATTGCTTAGTTTGTAAAAAGCGGTAATTATATTCGGTAAATACTCACCGGTCGGAATCAAAAGTTGTTTGGTTTGCGTCTCCACAATAGCACCCTGATTATCCCTGAACTCAAGCGTCCCGTAGCGCTGATTGGGATCACCTTCACCGACATTAATGCTGACCCCTTCACTAGACAATCGATTGTTCACTTTGGTTGTTGCTAAGGGCAAAAAGGCCAACTGAAAAACACTAGAATATTCGGGCAAAACTATCAAATCTTTAGCCTTGTCATTTTTGTTTTCGATGCTTGTTTCATAGACTAAATTCGGCGTGGTTTTTTCAATTTGTAACACACTAGCTTGCTTCATGTTAGCTGTTTCGGGCGACCATAACAGTTTTGATGCAAGTGACAATCCCACTATAGCCATCATAAACAATAGTAGATATCGTCTTGCGACCTTCTGGTTGCCTGCAAATAATAGTTTAATAAACAGGCACAGGCTAAGTATAAAAAGAAAACTAAGCCCATACATGCCTACGAATCTCGATGCATAACTCATCGGGCTATTCATAAAGACCATGCCCATATTGCCAAAATTCCAGTAATCACCAATCGTGGCACCAGGACCGTATAGGAAAAGAGAAAAGCCAAAGCTCTTTATCCATTCCGTCAAGACCCAAACAGATGGTAGTAGCACCAACATTTGGTTTTGATGATTTTGGATTGCGGATTTTTTGTAGAGTAGGTAGGCTAGCGGAGCTGAGCAAATAGTCCAAAAACATACAACCACAATCAGGCTTATCAGCGATGCGTTCTCAGCTGTGCTCGTAGTGACTTCTATTAAGCCGTTTACGTCCGCCTGCAGAAACCAAATCATACAGATAGTATGGAAGGCTCCAAAAAAAATAAAAGTTCTAAACACCGCCTGCTTCAAGCTAAAAAATTGGTTTGTAAAAAACTGAATCACAAACAATGCGATTGAAACAGGCAACAAAACCAATGGCACATTGTACGAAAAAATACTGCCTGCCAATAGCCCAGCTAAGATTAAAACGAAAAGATAGGCATCGGAGTATACGAATGACTCGATCGCTGAGACACTTACATGAGACTTCTTTAGTCTGTGCATTTTTTAGCTAATAATTTAGCGACGACAGTCGGCACCAACCCAAGAGGCTGATACAAACACGTGATAATATAAACCGTTTGTTGGATTTCTATAGGCACCATGACCCTGACATTTGGCATTAGTGTTCAATAAGTTCGCATTGTGGGTCGGGCTGGCAACATATGCAGCGAACAATTGATCAGAGTTTCCAGCCATACCAACATTTTCTGATATTGATTGCCACGTGTTGCTACCATCCTGCTTATTGGTATTTGCGGTATTATACTTGAACCCTTCTCCGCCGCAGAACTGAGCCATGTTAGCTCCAATCTGTGGGTTGTGCGAGAGAGTACCGGCTTTTGCTATCTCTATCGCCCAATTTGCTGCGACTGTATCTAAGCAAAATTTTTGAGTTAAGCTCGGTAATCCCCTGGAGGCTCGGTAATTATTGGTCTTTGCTCGCTGATCGTTTGCTAACCCAGTCTCGAGTGTAAAGCCAGCCGGTGGATACACAGTGCTGGCGGTTGCCTCGGCCTTTTGGTTGAGAAAACTTACTAGATTATCGAGCATTGAAGTTTGCTTCTGAGATGATCTACGGTCTGGTTTTTTGAATTCCTTACGGTTTCCTCTGGCGCCTTGTTTGGTGGCATATTTCTGGCAAATTTTTACAATCTTGTCTTGCATCTTCGCCAATTTGTCAGGCTTGGCAGTATCTTTCTTCACTGATTTTGTGATTATCTCGTTCTTGGTTGATAAAACATACAGCTCGTTACCAACTACCGCTTTCGTGTCAGTCAAAGCACTGGCCGGTGCATCATTTATATCTAATGCCGCAACTTCGCTATTAAGGCCCTTGAGTATATTGGCAGGAAGCTTGCCTTCAGTTAGTTGACTGCCTGTACCAGCATCACATTGTAGCGTACCATCACCTCGAACAGCGTAGGCTTCAGATATAGAAATAACATTGTAAGTATCATTTGCAATATCATGCGTTACATTAGTTGGGTTTGTTTTTACATAAGAAGTTAGTAATTCATTTGAAGATACCGGAAGGCCACCGTCGGCAAAGCTTCTGGACAGCAAAACTGCTCCAAAGACAGCAAAAACCGCAAGAGAGATCACTAATTGAGTTTTATTCAAGGGCTGATTTGTAGTAATTTTTTTTGATCTTTTGGTTTTTACAGTGGAAGAGGACTTGTTAATGCGCTTATTAGTTGATGGCATAATAATTCCTTAATTAAGCTTTAGTAGTATCATAGTCGTAACCATCTAGTTTGCAAAATGTAAGCCTGTGTTCGAAGTTCGGTCATGTTGAAAGCCGTAGGAGTTTGCTTTGCGGATCTAATCAGATTCTACCATTTGAGAGGTCCCGGCGAGCAATCATAACGTAATGATAGCTATAATGCTTATGCTTGTATTCAATGTACAAAATGTAGAGTAGAATTAGGGCTATGAAAAACAACTCAAAAACACCTCGCGGCATTGCGCATTTATTAATAATTATAATTGTATTGGCGACCTTAATAGGTGGCTTGGTACTATATGCTCTCTCAAAACCCAAATCCAAAGAAGGTGCTAGTGAGGATCCGGCAAAACGTATATCTGCATTAAAAGATGACTGCGCGGGCAGCGGCTTGGTAACTATGAAAAACGCACCGATGGATATGCAAGATGTCGCGTCTGTTGTGCCGGCTGGTACTTTGGCAGGAGCCCATGTTACACCAATCGATCACCTATACTTTTATCCAAAAGATATGCAGAACCGTGATGCTGCTCCAGTTTACGCTATGGCCGATGGATACATAGTTAGTTACCAAGAACGTACGCAAAGGGTCGATAACGGCGCGCAGCAAAAAGGTGAATATAGAATCGATATTCAGCACAACTGTGATGTATTTAGTTACTTTGACCTCATGACAAGCCTGGATCCATCAATTAAAGACAAGGTATCGTCAAAAGAGAATGGCAAAATTCGTGTGCCCGTCAAGGCTGGTCAGGTACTAGGGCGAGTCGGGGCCCAATCGCTCGACACGGCAATTTACAACTACTCAACGACATTGACAGGGTTTGTGAATACTAAAACGTATGACGGCGAACCATGGAAGATTCACCTCGATGACTTCTTTAAATACTTCAAAGATCCAATTAGAAGTGAAATGCTGGCTAAGAACGAGCGCAAGGTAGAGCCATATGGAGGCAAGATCGACTATGACATCGATGGAAAGCTAGTAGGTAACTGGTTTGAAGAGGGTACAAACGGATACGCCGGGCCGAAAGAGTTTCAGGCTAAGCCAGGGGTTGGCGGTAAGGGCTACTGGAGCGGACATCTATCGATTGCACCTGACGCGATAACACCGAAGAATATCAATATCTCATTCGGTGAATATCAAGGTGAAGCCAAGCAGTTTAGGGCGACGACAAGCAGCCCAGACCCTAAACTAATCGGCGTTGAAAGTGGTCTGACAAAATACGAGTACACTCGATACACCCAGCAAGGTGGTGACTTTAACCCAACCGGCGGTGTGATGCAGGGCCAGAACCAAGTCTTGGGAACCGTCTTGTTCCAGCTGACAGAGACGCAAAAGCTCAAGATGGAATATTTCCCTGGCAAAATGTCCAGCCAAGTTTCAGCATTTACAGGTTCTGCAAAAATATATGTTCGATAATTAGTCTTACAGTACGATTATCTATTTTGTGCTAACCCGACTGGTTTTTACGGAGCAACTACAAATCTAGTAACACAACTAAGATTAAGTAGCTCAGTTTCGTATTATTTTCTTATGACTCGCTTGCATTAATATCAGCTTACTAACAACTGCTCTTTTCTTACAGAACAAGAAATCGAGCCGAATGAATTTCTTGACACAATTCAGCCCTGACAAATCCCAGTGTTAAATTGTCCATATTGACAGTTACTAAGCAGGTCAACAGAGCCAAGCGATATTTGGCAATCAAGAGCACTAGCGGTATACTTTTAGGTAAATGTGATATAACTCATATTTGCAGGAGCCAGAGTTAATCCTGTCAATTTGAGCTAAAAAATGAGGGAATGAATCATGCCAGTGCCACAACGATTACCGATTGTAAACAGTGATGACGGCCAATGGGGGGATATCCTTAACCAGTACATCGACAAGGAACACTATGATACTGGCACTGACAACGCTGCTAATGGTAGCCACCAGAAAATTACCGTTCGGGCCGGTACCGCTGCGGCCGGCACCGCGCCGATCACTCTGAGCTCGGGGACCTTACTTACTACGCCTGAAGCTGGAGCGGTGGAGTTTAATACCGACCGACTATATTTCACTCAGACAACCGGTACGACGCGTAAAGTACTAGCCGCTTTCGATGATGGCTCCGGTGCGACTGGGGACGTCTACTATCGTGATAGTGGTGGAAACTTTGTGCGTCTGGGCATCGGCTCAACCAATGATGTGCTGACGGTTACGAGTGGTTTGCCTGCCTGGACGGCTCCGGGTGGTGGTGGCGGTGGCCTCACCCAATCCCAGATACTAATCTTAGGTCTTGGCGCGTAGATGCTGGTTCTTAACGCCACCACTGATAGTATTGACGTCGTACTGGGCGGTGCAGTCACCACGGACCAGATGAAGATCGTGAGCTCCTGGCGTGATATAACGACGACGGCCTATACAGCTGGTCGCACCACCACCTCGACGAACAACACCACGGCGGTTAGTGTTGTGACTTCGCCTGCTGCCTCGACGCAACGAGTTATTGATCTCGTAAATATCTACAATGCCGATACGGTGGCCCAGGCGATCACTGTTCGTTTTAATGATAATGGTACGAATTACGAGCTCACCAAGATCACTCTGGGCACTCTTCAGACGCTACAGTTCGCCGAGGGCAAGGGCTGGTCGGTGCTGGATGCGCTCGGTCAATCACTCTCTGCCACGCAGGTCAACGCTGCGGGTACTGACACAATGATTCAGTTTAATGATGGTGGTACGGCGATCGCTGGCGATGCCGACTTTACCTGGGACAAAACAAATAACACTTTGATACTGGGTGGCACAGATACTGACATTCGGTTGAAAGGCATCACAGCCGAACCGGCTGCTCCTGATTCAGGAAATGTCATCTTGTACACTAAGGCGGTAGTCGGGAAAATGCAGCTTAAAATCAAAGGGCCATCAGGACTCGACACTCCCTTACAGGCAGCGTTATGGCAAAACAACTTTCTTTTCTTTTCGCCGGGCGCAGCAGCTGGAGTCTGGAACGGTACAGTTGGAGCTAACTTAGGGACTGCCGCTATTGCTCTGCCAACTACAACCAACTTATATACGGTAATGCGGCGAAGTACCTTCGCTAGCGTCGTGACAACAGCCAATCAACAAGTCGGGACCCGCACTGAGGCTATGTTCTTTCGTGGTAATGCCACTGGGCTTGGTGGGTTTCTATTCGTCTGCCGTTTTGGGTTTAATGTGTGGAAGACAGGAAACCGTCTTTTCGTCGGCTTATCGGTAGCCACGACTGCTCAAGTCACGGTTAATCCTTCGACGCTCTTAAACCAAATTGGTTTTGGTGTGGATACAGCCGATACTGCCATTACGTTTATGCACAATGATGGCGCGGGTACCTGTACTAAGGATGCTATTGCCGGCCAGCCGTCGCTGGCGAACAACAATGGCTATGATGCCTACATTTGGTGTGCACCAAACGATACAACAGTTTACTACCGCTTAGATGACGTCTTGACCGGTGCAACAATTATTGACACTTCAACTAGCACGGACTTACCAGTCAATACCACAGCCTTGCTGGCGCACTGTGCGATGAGTAACGCCTCAAACGTATTGGTGAACGATGCGACATTGGGGATAAATCGGATCTATATCGAAACTGATCGGTAGGGCGGTTGGTAAAAATCATAAGATTGTTGTCAAAAATACTTGTGCTTGAGGTCAGCTATGCTATGCTAGATATCAATACTAAGCAGTAAGGAGCTTGTGTGGAAATCTTAGGACTGGGTCTACCGGAATTGATTGTAATCGCCCTCATTTTGTTGTTGCTCTTCGGTGCCAACAAATTGCCAGAACTCGGTCGTAGCATCGGACTCTTCGGTAAGGGAATCAAAGGTGGCTTCGAAGACGAAGACAAGCCAACTAAAACAACGGCCAAGACGACTCAAAAAAAGAAGTAAGTTAGCTCCTACACTTGTCAGTCAAAAATAGAAGTCGCTTAATCGACATAAGCCGGATCAATATCAATGAAAAATGTGAAAAAACCATGACAAAAACACAGCCCGAAGTCCAAACTGTCCGTGAGCATCTCAATGAGTTGCGTAAGCGATTGTTTTGGCTTGTCGCTAGCTTCGGCATTGGGGCTGTGCCGGGACTGATTTGGAGTCATCAAATTACGACATGGCTGGTCGCACCTCTTGGTCAGCAGTTGTATTTCACCACACCGGCCGGCGGCCTCAACTTCGTCTTGCAAATTGCCATCATTACCGGATTACTAGCTGCTGTACCAGCCTTGGTGTATCAGGGGACCCAGTTTGTGCGGCCGGTCAATGATGCTATCGGTCGCAACACGGCCATTAAGGTTATGGTGACAGCTTCCGTCTTGGCGATCTGCGGTGTGATGTATGCTTATGTGCTTAGTCTGCCCTCCGCACTACATTTCTTGACTGATTTCGCCGGTGATAACGTCAAACCATTACTGACAGCTAGTGATTATTTAAATTTTGTCATGACTTATTTACTCGGTTCGGCACTGATCTTCCAGGTGCCACTTATCATGGGCTTCATTAATCGTATCAAGCCGCTCAAGCCAGGTGCTATTAAGCGATCGCAGCGTTGGGTGATAGCTGGGGCGGTTGTGTTTGCGGGCGTTATTACCCCGACCCCCGACCCATACAATCAGATGATGATTGCCCTGCCGCTGATCGTTCTCTTCGAGATAAGTGCCTTCTGGGTCTGGGCGCGTCGACCTCGTGAGAAAAGGACCGTGTCCGCACCAGAAATTATCCGAGAGCAGCCTCAAGGCCAATTTGCTGTCCTGCCTGATCATTTTGAAGCTGCTCCACAAAAGGGCTCGTTGGCATTCATGCCGGCGACCACGCTGCTCGATCATGAAATTGACATTGATCTAGCCCGTGCGCTTGACCTACTTACCGAATCAGATGAGGCGAGCCACACCGAACCAGAGCTTGTTGCAGCTGCCTACATACCACCGAGACCTATCGCCCAATCGCAGCTAATGGTGGCTAATCTAGTCACTGGCCCTGGCGTCGTACAGCCACTTGATCAGGCCAAGCGGATTGATCGTCGTCACGTCCAAGTCCACAAACAACCAGTCGCTAATCAGCCATCGGGCATTTACAAGAAGCAGCTACCACTCAATCGTCGGCCTTTTTTCGAAGATATTAGTCCGCCGATGACGCCACTAGCTTGGTAGGTGAGTTTTGCTAAATTATCATAAAGCTGGCATTATGATAACCATAAGGAATTAGCTGGTATCGTTTATGAAAGTCATTGACCCACTCAAAGATCTGCTAGAAAAAAAAATGAGCCGGAAGCAATTCCTGGCCCATCTAGGCTTGTCTTTAGTTTCTCTGGTCGGTGTGCACGCCGCTATTCAGGCCCTAACCGAGCCAGGGAAGAAGGCAGTCAAAAAGGATAGTACCAAGCCGGTCCGCAAGTTTGGCAGTGGCACTTACGGAGGCTAGGTTACTTTGTAATACCTTCTTGGTAAGCGATAAAGACAAGCTAGAAACATCTCGGTTTGGCGCAACAAAGCAGTAAGCAGTACAATTCACACATATAAATGCGACGTCGCTAATAATTTTTTGGGGCATATAAAAAGATATGAATGTGGACATAAGGTTATTGCGAAACTTCGCTCGAGCATGCTGATCCGACGAAAGTGGTGGCTATTGCTAGGCTTCTGGCTGGCAATCTGTCTGAGTTGGGCTCAGGTTGCTAAGGCGGGTAGCTTGACTATCGAGCCGCTCCGGACTGAGCTGGAGCTCAAGCCAGGACAGGCTACCACGCAGGTCTTACGAGTTAAGAACACTGGTCCGAAGCCAGCCCACGTCCGACTGACAGCCGAGGCTTTTTCAGTCACGAACGAATCATACGACTATAGTTTTGATACATCTGATAAGCTCGAGAAATGGGTCCGGTTTCCGGTTGCAGAAGCTGATTTACAGCCCGGTGAAACGAGGAGCTTTGATTGTTTACTCGGCGCCCCACCTGACGCTGAGCCGGGTGGCAAATACATTTCGCTCTTAGCGGCATTTGATACAAAAGTGACCAAATCAAGCGAAATAACCGGCGCCGAATCCGGCTTGCAATCCGTCGAGAGAGCGGCTTCATTGGTCTACATCACCATCCCCGGAGATGTACTTCGATCAGGTAAATTTACGAGTCTGACGACGCCATTGTTGGTGTTTGGGCGGTCAACCACCTGGACGGCTCGGCTTAATAACACCGGGAATGTGCACTATCGAAGCGGTATTAATATATCGATCAAAAGTTTGTGGGGTGGTGCTGTCATAACTAGCCAGTCACTAGATCGGCTATTACTACCAGCGTCAGTTAGAAAGATTGATGGTGATATCAAAGCACCAGCCTGGCCGGGAGCCTATTGGCTTGAGGCTAGTGCTGGTCTGGGGGATGGTCCGTTGGCGGTGCGACGTAGTCTAATTCTCGTGCAACCGCTTGTCTTGCTCGGTATTTTTATTGTTGTTTTGGGTAGCAGCTTGCTCGTCTGGCAGAAGCGACGCCAACCAAGGTCTTACTAATTCGTCTGTGGCACGGCAGTGTACATAATAGTACGGCTGTAGCTACCGGAAGCCTTGCTATTGTCTATATTCACACCGTACGTGACCGTTGTGATGTCGCCAGCAGTATAGGGTCCAGTCGCATTCCGTATCAGGCCATCGGTCAGGCTGATGCCGACGAAATTAGCCGAGGCATCAGTGTTATAACCCCAGGTATTTACCGCTAGTGCTGCCGGTGAGCCATTAGCACTAGCAGGAATTGTGTCGGCGCTCTGACTGAGATTAGTTGCAGTGACAGCTCGAATGTAGAGCTTGAAGCCTGTCGCATCGGCTGAGGTGACCGTGACAGTACTCGTCCCGGTCCCGAGAGTCCCATTGTCCGACGGCGTAATGGGGATAGTGATATTACCGTTCGTAGCGATGGTCAGACTGGTCTGACCACCATACGGGACATTGGCATTATAGAGGCCGACTCCATATGGCTGAGCGAGAGCTGGAAGCGGCAGTAAACAGCTTGTTACTACAAAAATAGCAGCGTTTAGCTGCAGGCTACTTCTCAAGAAAAGTTTTATAAACATGCTTGCAATTATAGCCCTTATGCTACAATGTATGAAATACATCATTTGACTATGAATTTGCAAAAAATAAAACACCATCACCTTCGACTCCGCACAGCGAGCTGCATCCTGGCGCTGGTACTTTCACTTTTTAGTTTGAACGTATCGATCCCGACTGCTTCTGCCGCTCAGATCACGAACCGCAAGATTACGCTTTCGAACTCCGCTGGTGCTGCCACTGGTGTGACCTATGCCCTCACCACTGACGCAATGCCAACCGCCACAGCGATCAGATCTGTTGGAGTTCAAATGTGTACGACAGCCTCTGGAGCTTGTACGCTCCCAACCGGCTTCACTTCAACCTCATCGATACTGAGCGCCCAACCAACTGGTCTCGGAGCCGCTTCTGGCTGGACGGTTAACGCCGCGACAGCTGGTGAACTGCGGATAGTTAACGCCGCCAATGCCACCGTGCCATCTGGAGCGGTGGCTATCACTTGGGGAACCGTCACCAACCCCACTGCCACTAATACCACTTTCTTTGCTCGTACCACCACCTACTCCGATGCAGCTTGGACAACCCCACTTGATACCGGTGCCATGGCACTCTCAACAGCGCAACAGATATCTGTCGCATTGGCCGTTAACGAGACACTGACCTTTTGCACAGGGACTTCAATCACAGGCCAAAACTGTGGGACGGTAGCTGGCTCAAGTGTCAACCTTGGCACTGGCTCGACTAGTGCCACCGCCAGTGGTACCTCAGTTATGGCGGCTTCTACAAACGCTACTTCGGGCTATTCGATTACCGTCAATGGTGCCACGCTGACATCTGGGGCTAACACGCTGACGGCCTTGGCGGCACAGACTGCCAGCACGACTGGTAGCAGTCAATTCGGTCTTAACCTGAGAGCTAACACCACCCCAAGCGTTGGATTGGCAATTTCGGGCGCCGGTACGGGAGCAGCAACAGCCAATTACAATACCGTTGATCAGTACAGATTTGTGACAGGGGACAGCGTGGCCTCCGTGGTTGGTCCAACCAATGCAAATACCTTCACTGTCAGTTACATCGCGAACATCGCTGGCCTAACTGCACCAGGTAATTACACTGCCACAATGACTTACATCGCCACAGCCAACTTCTAATCCGGTATACTGGGGGTATGAATTTCATGGGTAATTTGCAAAAAATCCCACACTTCCATTTACGCCTCGTCGGACTGTTTTTAATACTACTTACCTCGCAGCTGGGCATTGGCGCTGCCCAGGCTGCAACCAATCCCAATACCGGTCAAGGTCTGCAGATTTCGCCAGTCCTGACCGAGCTCAATGCCGAGAAGGGGAATAGCTATATGATCAAGCTCAATATACTTAATGTTACGACCAGCGATCTCGTTTTTACTGCCCAAGCCAATGACTTCAGCTCCAAAGATGAGACAGGCACACCAGAAGTTTTACTTGATGGCTCATTGCCGGCGACCTCCTCGCTCCGGAGCTGGGTAGCACCAATCGCGTCGGTTCGATTGAAGCCAAAACAGAGCCAGACTATCGATGTGAAGATCTCGGTGCCAGCCAATGCCGAGCCAGGTGGCCACTATGGCGTCGTCAGGTTTAGCGGTACGCCACCTGAGCTGGTCGACACCGGCGTCGCTTTATCTGCCAGCACCGGAACACTCGTCCTCGTCCGGGTTAATGGAGCGGTCAATGAACAGCTGCAATTGGCTGATTTCTTCGTTAGCCAAGGCGGGACTAAGAGCTGGTGGTTCGAAGCTGCACCGATCACGCTCGTGCAGAGGATTAAGAATACCGGCAATGTTCATGTTAAGCCGATTGGTGACGCGACGATTACCGATAGCTTCGGGCGACAAGTGGCCACGATACCGCTGAATGAAGAAAAGCGTAATGTTTTGCCAAACTCAATCAGACGGTTTGAAGAAAAGTTTGATAAGAGCTGGCTATTTGGTCAGTACACCGTTTCGATGGCTTTAGCCTATGGTACGACTGGTCAGGTACTCGAAGGGAAGCTGAGCTTTTGGGTCATTCCCTGGAAGCTCATTTTGCTCGCACTAGCGATACTCATAATCATCATCTTTGGGGCTCGTTGGCTACTGGGACGGTATAAAAACAAGATTATCTCGCAATCACGGCCAAATACGCACTTCACTCGTCGATAAACTTTAGGCAAACTTCAACAATATATGAAAACCAAACCAAAAAAACAAAAAATTCATTCCAAGACGAAGCGCTTACACCTCGCCCATCATCGACACAGTGGCCGACCCCTACCGCATGGCGCTACCTCGTACCGCGCACTCTTACTACTGGTTGCGGTTGTAGCTGGATTTTTTATTACAGTGACGGCAGTGGCACGAGCCCAAACGGTCACCGAGTCTGGCAGCATTACAATCGGCGCTACGGTGCCTGGACCACCTCCGACGCAAGGGGCCCAGATCACAAGCGCCGCGCAGCAGGCTATTTTTCAGACGAATCCCATCAGTCTATCAGGTACCTGTGAGCCAGGCACTATCGTCAGAATTTGGCGCAACGGAGTCATGGCAGGAAGCACTTTTTGCTCACCGTCTGGAACCTTCCAACTGCAGATTGATCTAGTACGAGCGAGAAATGACTTACAAGCCCGGAATTTCGACGCGCTAGAACAGGCTGGTCCGGACACGCCTGAGCTCGTCGTAATCTACCAACCCGCAGCGATCTTGAGTAGGGCTTATACGAGCGGAGAGGCTCAGTCTGATATCTTGACAGCTCTTCAGCTCAGTACGGACTATAGTTTTCGTGGCCTCAAGCCCCAGGTCGAATTTAGCTGGCCCTTCACTATAATTGGTGGCAAACAGCCCTATGCAGTTAAATCAGATTGGGGAGATAAGACTGCAGTGAAGCAGCAAACTATCAGTACTGCAGGTAAGGTCGACCTCTATTATACGTATGCTAGAGCTGGACGTTACCAAATAAAACAGACTGCTAACGATGCCGCTGGGCAAACAGCTTTTTTGCAGTTGGCAGCTGTGGTTGACGGCTTTGTCAGCTCGCCGCTTGGCCCTATATTGACCGACACTGATGAGGGTAGTTTATACCAGCGGATGTCACAGTTAATGCCGTGGTACTGGGCGGGAGCCGCATTGCTGGCAGCTTTTTGGGTGGGGAGTGCAGTCCAGACCGGCGGTGGCTTGGCCACACTCACAAATCGAAAATCGGGCCTTTCTGTTGGCCGCTCAAGCAAAGCATAGAACTATTTTCACTATTCGCCGGAAGCTAGAATTGTAGCGATGGTTGGTCCTAGCGTGTAGATCGAGTAGAGAATTAGCCCACTACCGAGTAGATTGATGACGAGACCAATATCATTTGCTAGAGCAATCGACGCACCGCCGAAAAGCAGTGTCAGAACGGGGGTAAGTATTGAAGTACCACAGGCTGCACAACCGCTGGAGAGGATAGCCGCGAAGACTCCGCCGGCGCTCTTACCAGTTTTGACAGCTCGCCGCCCGCGGGCACGAAGGACGAAGCTGAGCAGACTAACATTGATACCGAAGAGAGTGCCAAACACGAGATAGCTCGTACTGAGGGTGGTGGCATATTGGTTGAAGAGATTTGGATAGACTTGGAAGACGAAGCTAATTTTTTCTACAAAAGAAAGTGGTGTCTCAGTCCAGATATAAAATAATAAATTAAGATTGAGTGCCCACAGTATGACACCTATCATCGCAAAGCCTGAGAGGATGGCCAGTGCCAGGTAGGCCGGTCGCATCAGGACGCGGCGGACTGCCCGCCAGCTAACTCGAAGCTTGGCTCGCAAGGGAATTTTCAGGCTCGGGCTGGGCGTCGGGCTGATGGCTTTAGAGTTTCGCATCTATGAGAGTCTTAAAGATTTTAAATGGTTGTGGTCCGACAATCTTCTGACTACCGATGATAAAAGTTGGTGTTCCGCTGATCCCCAGGCTACGAGCGGTCGAGAGATCTTGAGTGACTTGGCTGGCGTAGCGGCGACTATCTAGGCAGGTTGCAAAAGGTTGTTTCTCAAGTCCAGCCGACTCGGCCAAAGTCTTCAAGCGGGCTGGGGTAAAGACATCCACTCGCTCGCCTTCCGACAATTTATTTTGCTTATAGTATGCGTCGTAGATGAATGAAAAAAGCTTATCATGGTAATCAGCAAATTTTGATTGGTCAGCTGCACAGTAGGCCGCTTCGGCGGCTAGTTTTGAATCCTCTGCAATAATCGGTAGGTTCTTCCAGACGATCTTCACTTTGCCCGCGTCGATGTAGGCGCGCTTGAGTTCAACCTCAGTCGTTCGTGCAAATTGGTTGCAGAGTGGGCACTTGAAGTCACCATACTCTTCAATCGTAATCGCTGCATTCGGGTTACCAATGACGAGGGCTGGGGCAGCCGTAAATTTTTCGGTTCCGGTTACTTCTGAGGGCTGCGATGAAGTAGGCGAGGTAGTTGTCGTGAGTAGATTGGGGCTTGACGTCATGGGGCGATTGAAATACCAAACTCCTATACCTATCGCAATGACGGCAGAACAGCCGATGAGTAGTGGCTTCAGGTTTTTCTTCATGGAAGGCATAAGCGTTTACTCATTAATGCTAATTACTCTACCACGAGTAAATCAATTGTCGCAACATTTGATTTCGGTTCTTATTCGGTATACGATATCCCTATGATGACTAAAAAATCAAATCCACCTCTTGTGTTTGTAGACATTGAGACGACCGGAGGTAGCGCCTATCACGATCGAGTGCTGGAGGTGGCAGCGATTCGAGTTGAGTCGGGTATGGTCACGGCTCGTATCAATCAACTGATCGATCCAGGGCGATCAATTCCGGCGTTTATTACTGGCTTGACGGGAATTGTCGAAGCTGACATCTGGCAGGCACCGAGTTTTTCGGCTGTCAGTGATGCTTTCTTGAAGCTAATGGACGAGGATGCGATCTTCGTGGCGCATAATGTGTGGTTTGATTACCGGTTCTTGCGAGAAGAATTTCGGCGGCTAGATACCGACTTCGCACCAGCTTTGGCCTGCACCGTGAAGCTCTCACGTCATTTTTATCCTCATCAACCCTCGCACCGACTAGACGCAGTGATTGAACGGCACGGTATTACGGTCACGGATCGACATCGGGCATTAGGGGATGCCCAGGCTTTGGTGGAATTCTATGAACTGCTTGTTGCCGAGCACGGTGATGCGATTGTTCGTGAGGCGCTACAGGCTCGCCGGCCAATGGCGTATCAAAGATAGTTGGTGGGGTCAGTGCTTAGTGTATGTCTGCAGAAATCGTAGTAGTCGGTGGTTTCTTCATTTGTGTGATAGCGAGGCCCAAAAGAGACCGAATTACCAGTAGCCCGCCAACGCCACCGAGAATGGTACTGAGATCAACTACCCATTGGGGCGAAATAAATTTGTAGCTGTAATCGTTTCGATCAGGCAATTTTGGCGCCGGCACTGCGGGCGTTGGGGCAGGGGTGTTATTCTTACTGACAAAGTCTTGGATGCACTTCGTAGTTGCGACCGAATCTTGTCTGGCCGGGCAATTCTTAGCAGCTTCTTTGTAGACATCGGTATCAAACGGTACTGGTGAGTTTGAGCTAGGTTGTTTGAGGGTCTTATCGATGTCACGACGAAGCTTAGAATCAAGCATAAAATCTACCGAGCTGTTCATATTCTGACTGACAAATTGCTTCAGCTGACCAATCGCCGCCGTAGTGTCTTGGCCAGCTTGATCGGCTTTGAGAATAGCCATGGCTTTATCGTTTGCAGTGATCTTATTTTGGCGCAATGCAACCAGACAACCCACCAAGCAAAGCAGCCCGATTCCGAAGACTATAAAGTATACGCGGCGTGTCATTCCAGTAGTATAGCAAATTTATAGCTGTTCTGGGTTGTACGATCGACTTGCTTTCTCTCTTGAAACTGGTTACGCTTAGCTTGAATATAAAGAATATATACTAACTAATCGGAGTATCACTACATAACCTTATGGCTCGTAAAATTACCCCCAAAGGCCTCCGCAATTTTAATCTCACCATGGCAGTCTTCCATGGTGTCCAGGCGCTGATAATGTCCTTAATTGCACGCTTCGATGTGACCTATCCTATCACCGTGTCTTTTCTCAAATTCGACGTCAAGGCTCAGACCCTGTTGCCGGCGACTAAGCAGTTATTTGATCTCCCGTTGGTATACCCAATCATCGGCTTCTTACTACTTTCATCGATGTTCCACTTGTACATATCAACAGTCGGCAACAAAGCTTATAACGCTGATTTGAAAAAGGGGATCAACAAATTACGCTGGATTGAATACACCTTCTCAGCCAGTACGATGATCGTCGCGGTTGCGTTACTGGTCGGAGTCTACGATCTTGCCAGCTTGATAATGATCTTTGTGCTAGTTGCGCTGATGAATCTGCTCGGTCTTGTCATGGAGCTGCACAATCAAGGCACTGAGAAGACACAGTGGTTGAGTTATTGGTTGGGCTGCCTGGCCGGCATCGCGCCGTGGGTTGTGGTGGCGCTCTACTTCTGGGCCTCGGCTAGTTTCGGGCCAGCCGAAGCTAAGATCCCAGACTTCGTCTACTGGATCTATGTCAGCATATTCTTGTTCTTCAATTGCTTCGCTATAAACATGGTTCTGCAGTACAAGAAAGTTGGGAAGTGGTCCGATTACCTCTATGGTGAACGAGTCTATATAATCTTGAGTCTAGTGGCAAAATCAGCTCTGGCTTGGCAGGTCTTCGCCGGGACGCTGCGCCCATAATCGTAGAGGACTTTTCCCCGAAGTATAAATAATGCCACCATCCCAACAAAAGGGATGATGGCAGTTGTGAGCTAGAGCAGTTTTCACTAGCCCGGAGGATATTCACACTCAGTGCGGTACTGGTTTTCCCAGCCCAGCCAGCCGAGTAGTGCCCAGCCCCAGACATTCGTGCCCGGCCAGCCTTCCTTCCAGAAATCCTGCAGAGATTCGCCCTGGCGAGTTCGAATCACCCAGGCAATAGTGGCTGGGAGCCGAATGATCGCTGGCGGTCGGTGATACCCGTACTTGTTGCGCGTTGGCACCAGGGCCAGTGTAGCGATGCCGCCAATAAACAGTTTTTTGCGGGTGGTGATGGTCACAGGGATGTACCTCCGAGGTGCAGATCGTTTAAGGTAAACGAGTAAGTGATATTATACAGTATAAATACTTAATAGTCAATCTTCTATCTCGAGACTAGGGGAGTTTACTCACGTCACGAACGCGGTGGAGGCTGTACAAAATGTCTGGCGACTGGCTCGTGCCGGTGATGGTACTGACGGCAGTACTGTAGCCGGCGGCTCGTACGAGGCTGATGGTCGTGGCGTTAAAACTACCGTAGGGATAAGCAAAGTGGCGAATGCTATGGCCAATCTGTTGCTCGATGTCAGCTTTGTTTTGCTTGATTTGAAATTCTTGTACACTTGGCGGCTGACCAGCCAGGCCGAGATGATCGACGGTGTGGCCGGCTATCTCGATTAGGCCGCTGCTATCAAGTTCGCGGATCTGTCCCCAGCGCAAATAGCTGTCACCACAACTATTGTTCGTGCGGTTCGCACCGATACAGAAGCGGCTGGCCTCGCCACCCGAGATGATGTAGAAAGTGGCTTTGAAGTTATATTTTTTGAGGATATTGTAGGCCGTCATCTGATCACTAAAGCCATCATCAAAAGTGATTACGAGCGGCTTGCCTGGCAACGGGGAGCGAGTGCGGATGCTCGCTGCAGCTTCGTCCATGTTGATACCACGGTAGCCTTTGCTGATTAATCTGGCGATTTGGGAATCAAAGTCGGGAGGAGTTTTGTGATACATCAGTATCGGCAACTGCATACCACCCGGTAGAACTATGGCAGCGGTTGGGATGTCGCTGGCCGACTTAGCTGTGGCCTTATCGGCTTCGACACGTCGAGATTTTTCTGTAGTGATAAGGCTGGTTTGCCAGCCATCGATTTGGGTGTGTAGTTGATTCATACGGTCCCGTGCCACTGCGTATTCACCTAGGCGAACGTCAAGCTTGATCAGTTCAAAGGCTTGGTTTAAGTCATTCATATCGACGAGATGTAGTTTGTCTTTCGTCTGCTCGGATTCGATCGCCTGAGCCGACTGCTCGAGACTGCCGAGATCTTTTTGGATATCTTTTGCAATCGCAGAATTAGTGTTAACCGGCTTACCGCCTGAACTTGATAGTTGCGTTACTTGCGCCAGATCAAATAGTGCGCCGAAGACAAGTAGCCCGAGCCAGATACCATAGAGCCAGCGCGCAACGGGCATCGGAATGCGTCGATATGGCCCGGGCCGTCTGGATTTTCTATGATGGTGAGTAGTTTTTGAATTCTTCGGCATAACCGTAACTTTTTACAATAATAGTAGTATAGCTGGTCTTTTATAGGCTGTGATAGCACTTGAAAGCTTAATAATAAGAAATGCCCCTGACTCTTCACGAAAGTGAGGAGTCAGGGGCGGGCGACTATACTACGAGGAGTACAATCGCGAGAATGACCAGCAGAAGGCAGGTCATGACGAAGAGCCAATGGTATGGCTTATCATTCATGATCCGTCCCGACCACTGGTCGAGGCGCTTCATGCGCGACGGCTCAGTCATTAGGAACACTCTTCGAAGAGTGTAATGTCGGCGCCAGCGCGAAGGCCGGTGGACTGGTCAGCATCTCGGCCGATGCCAGCGATTCCGGCGTTGGCTGGGATGTCGCCTAGCTGGTAGACGACATTGTCGCGGTTTACCTCGGCAGCACCCGTGATGAAGCGCATCACCAGGCCATCGCTACCTCGGAGGGTATCGCCCGGCTGGACGCTGACGGTCTGGGTGCCGGTGCAGGTCACGCCGCCAAGGGCATTATTCATGCCCCAGGCGGAGATAGCTAACAGAGCTACCAACAGGGGGGTGATGAGGGCAATCAATGCCCAATTCGGCTTCGATCCCTGGTCGGTTCGGGTGAGTGTGGGGGTGCGGTTCGTCAAAATAGTCTCCTTTCGAGAGAGCTAGGGAAA
>Ga0105047_10006253_pt1 | contig 20225 bp, 20 predicted proteins | sample MAT04_FD_78384 | JGI IMG/M metagenome (GOLD analysis project Ga0105047, IMG submission 78384) | Freshwater microbial communities from Lake Fryxell liftoff mats and glacier meltwater in Antarctica - MAT-04 (megahit assembly) | ecosystem: Environmental > Aquatic > Freshwater > Ice > Liftoff...
GCGCAAGGTATTGGCGCGCGCGCGCTGACCGGCCTCAGCCGCGCAGGTGGCAGGCCACCCAGTGGCCGGGCTGCGCCTCGCGCAACGGCGGCACCTCGTGCTGGCAGGGCGAGGCCTGCGCGATCGGGCAGCGCGTGTGGAAGTGGCACCCCGATGGCGGATGGATAGGGTTGGGCACGTCGCCGCTCAGCATGATGCGCTTGCGCTTCACCGTGGGGTCGGGGATCGGCACGGCGGAGAGCAGCGCCTCGGTGTAGGGGTGCAGCGGGTTGGTATAGAGTTCGCGCGCCGTCGCGATCTCGACGATCCGGCCGAGATACATCACCGCGACGCGGTCGCTGATGTGCTCCACCACCGAGAGATCATGCGCGATGAACAGGTAGGTGAGGCCGAACTTCTCCTGCAGATCCTCCAGCAGGTTCACGACCTGGGCCTGGATCGAGACGTCGAGCGCGCTTACCGGCTCATCGCAGACGACGAGCTTGGGCGAGACGGCCAACGCGCGCGCGATGCCGATGCGCTGGCGCTGCCCGCCGGAGAACTCATGCGGAAAGCGGCGCATGTGGTCGGCGTTTAGGCCGACCGTCTCCAGCAGTTCGACCACCCGATCCTCGCGCTCGCGCGCGGTCTTCGCCAACTTATGGATGATCAGCGCCTCGGCGATGATGCTGCCCACGGTCATGCGCGGATTGAGTGAGGCGAAGGGGTCCTGGAAGATGATTTGCATGTCGCGCCGTAGCGAGCCCAGTTGCTCATGATCCATCGCCGTCACGTCGCGCCCCTGGAACCAGACCTGGCCGGAGGAAGGCTCGATTAGGCGCAGGATCAGCCGCCCCGTGGTGGATTTGCCGCAGCCGGACTCGCCCACAAGGCCGAGCGTTTCTCCGGGTGCAAGGTCGAAGCTGACGCCGCTGACGGCATGCACGTGATCGACCGTGCGGCGCAGCAGGCCCCCTTTCACGGGAAACCGCTTGACCAGATCCCTCACGCTCAGCAGCGGCTCAGTCATTGCAGGTTCCTCATGCCAGGATACAGGCCGCCTTGTGCCCGGCCACTACCTCGCGCAGCGCCGGTTCGGCCTCGATGCAGGCCGGGGTCACGAAGCGGCAGCGCGCGGCGAAGCGGCAGCCGATGGGCGGATTGAGCAGGCTGGGCACCGTGCCGGGGATCGCCTCTAGGCGCGTGTGCGTCGTGGCGGCGAGGTCGATGCGCGGGATCGAGCGGATCAGGCCCTGCGTGTAGGGGTGGCGTGGCGTGGCGAACAAGGCCTCGACGCTCGCCTCCTCCACCACCTTGCCGGCGTACATGACGATGACGCGCTGCGCCGTCTCGGCCACCACGCCCATCGCGTGAGTGATGAGCAGCACCGCCATGCCAAGGCGCTGCTTCATCTCGTTCAGCAGTTCGAGAATCTGTGCCTGGATGGTCACATCCAGCGCAGTCGTCGGTTCGTCCGCGATGAGCAGCTTTGGGTTGCAGGCGAGCGCCATGGCAATCATCACGCGCTGGCGCATGCCGCCCGAGAACTGATGCGGATAGTCCTTCACGCGCCGCTCCGGATCGGGGATCTGCACCAACTTCAGCATATCGGCTGCGCGCGAAAGGGCAGCCCGGCGTGAGAGGCCCTCATGCTCGCGCACCGTCTCGGCGATCTGCTCGCCCACGGTGTAGACGGGGTTGAGTGAGGTCATCGGCTCCTGGAACACGATGCCGATCTGCTTCGAGCGGATGCGCCGCATCTCCGCCGCAGGCAGCGGCAACAGATCCCGGCCTTCGAACAGCACCTGGCCAGCCACGATGCGGCCGGGCGGCATGGCGATAAGCTTGAGCACCGTCATCGCAGTCACGGTCTTGCCGCAGCCGGATTCACCCACGATGGACACGGTTTCGCCTCGGTCGATGGCGATATCCACGCCATCGACCGCGCGGACCATGCCGTCATCGGTCTTGAAGTGGACCTTCAGGCCGGAAATCTCCAACAGGCGGGGTGATGTCACTGCACACGCCTCGGGTCCAGCGCGTCGCGCAGGCCATCGCCGACGAAATTGATCGTCAGCACCGTCAGGAAGATGGCGAGGCCAGGGAAGATCGCCCAATGCGGCGCGAAATCAAGATTGTCCTTGGCGTCGAACAGGAGGCGGCCCCACGTCGGCGTGTCCGGCGGGAACCCAAGGCCGAGGAAGGAAAGCGTGCTCTCGGCGATGATAGCCGCGGCAACGTCAATGGTCGCCGCCACGATCACGGGGCCGAGCGAGTTAGGCAGGATATGCTGGACGACGATGCGCTTGCGTGAGGCGCCGAGGGCCCGCGCGGCCTCCACGAACTCCTTCTCCCGCAGCGAGAAGAACTGCGCACGGACCAGGCGCGCGACCGGCATCCAGCGGAAGCCTCCGATCACGACCACGATCAGCAGGAATACGCCCATCTCGTCGCCAACGATGGAGGTCAGGGTTTCGCGGAAGAAGTAGATGATCAGCAGCAGCAGTGGCAGCTCTGGCAGCGAGAGGAACAGGTCGGTCAGCCACATCAGCGCCGTGTCGACGCGCCCGCGCGACATGCCAGCGACCGCGCCGACCAGCGTGCCGACGATGACCGCCACCGCCATCGCGGCGAAGCCCACGGCGAGCGAGATGCGGCCGCCGTAGAGCACGCGCGCCAGAATGTCCTGCCCCAGGTCGTCCGTGCCGAAGGGGTGCGCCGATGACGGGCCCTGCAGGCGTGCCGAGAAGTCGATCTCGTCGATCGGCACGGTCCAGATGAAGGGGCCGAACAGGACGGCGAGGATCATGAAGCCGAGCAAGGCCGCGCTCACCACCGCCATGCGGTGCTTGCTGAAGCGGCGCCACGCCTCCCGCCCCGGGGTGACCGGCGGGCGGCGGGTGGTGGCCTGGCCGGCGCTAGCTGTAGCTGATGCGGGGGTCGAGCCAACCATAAAGCAGATCCGCGAGAAGGTTGAAGAGGATCACGAGGCACGCGAAGACGAAGGTGACGGCCATGATCACCGGCGTGTCGTTGGCGAGGATGGCGCTGATCAGCAGCGAGCCGATGCCCGGCACGCGAAAGATCTGCTCCGTCACGATGGCACCGCCGAACACGGCCGGCATTTGCAGCGCCACCAGCGTCACGACGGGGATCAGCGCGTTGCGCACCACATGCCGCCGGGTGACACGCCCTTCCGGCAGGCCCTTCGCCCGCGCCGTGGTGACGTGGTCCAGCCGCACGACATCGAGCACGGCGGAGCGGACGAAGCGCGTCCAGGCGGCGCCCTGGAAGAGGCCCAGTACGGCGATGGGCATGATGGATTGCTTGAAGTGTTCCCACCACCATCGCCAGCCGCTCGCGTCGATGTCGGCGCGGTAGACGAAGGGCAGCCAGTCGAGCGTGATGGAGAACAACAGGATCATCAGCAGGCCGGTGAAGAAGGTCGGCAGGGAAAAGCCGATGAATGCGAGGGTATTCGCCACCTGATCAAAGAGGGAATAGGGCCGCGTGGCCGAAAGCACGCCGACCGGAAGGGCGATGGCGAGCGCCAGCACCTGGGAGGCCCCGATGATCAGCAACGTCGTCGGGAGACGCTGGAGGATCAACTGGTCCACATCCACGCGGCTGACAAAGGAAAAACCCCAGTTGCCCTGCAGCATGGCCGAGAGCCATCGGAAGTAGCGAATATGGACAGGGTCGTCGATGCCGAGGCTCGCGCGGAGTGCCGCGCGCACGTCGGGTGGGATCGCCGGGTTGGTGGCGAGTTCCTCGAAGGGGTCGCCAGGTGCGAGGGCCAGCACGGTGAACAGGATGACGCTGATCCCGAGCAAGCTCGGGATCGCGATCAACAAGCGCCGGATGAGATACTGCGTCACGCGCGAAGGGCGCCTTGCATCAGGTCTCGCGCGTCCAGTCGCCCAACAGCCAGAAGGTGTTGTCCCAACCGCTCAGCACGTGCCGAAGGTTGTTGAGGCTGCCGCTGACGGTGGGCCGGCTGACGAGGGGAATGACGTGGTTGCTGCCGACGATCATGTCGTTCATCTGGATGAAGAGCGAGGCGCGCTTCACCGGATCGAGTTCGCCCTCGGCTGCCCGGAACGCCGCGTCGTAGGCGTCGCTGCGCCAACGCACGATGTTGCGCCCCTGCCAGGAATTGGCGCGGGTCGAGATCTCCCAGGAGACGTACTGGTTCATGAAGAGCTGCGGGTCGGCCTGCGGCATCGTGGTCGTGTACATCTGCATGTCGGCGTAGAACTTCGTGTAGGTGTCCGGGTTCGCCACGTCGGACGAAAAGAACACCGAGGCCGTGACCGATTTCAGTTCCAGGTCGATGCCCGCACGCTGCGCAGCCTGCTTCATCACCGCCTGCGTCCGCTGGCGCGGCGTGTTGACGGACGTCTGGAAAACGAAGCGGAGCCGCACGCCGTTCTTGGCGCGGATGCCGTCACGCGCGCGCACCCAGCCGGCCGCGTCAAGCGCCTCATTCGCCTTGGCGATATTGAACTCCCAGCGCGTGTTGGGCGAACGGTAGCTTGGCGGGTTGTTGAGGAAGTTGGCGGTGGCCGGCCCGCCTCGGCCATAGATGAACTGTTCCAACGCATTGCGGTCCACCAGCATCGACATGGCCTGCCGCACCGCCGGATCGGAGAACGCCGGGTGGGTGGTGCGGATGCTCGCGCGCTCGCCATCCACCTCCTGGTTCGGGTCGGTGGCGTTGAGCTGGACGAATTCGATGCCACCGCCGGGGACGACGTTCACGCGCCCCCGCCCGGCTGCTTCCAGCCGCTTCAGGATCTCGTCCTCGACCTGCAGGTTCCAGGCGTAGTCGAAATCTCCCGTCTGCATGACGGCGCGTGCGGCCGAGACGGCATCGCCGCCGCCCTTCACCTCCAGCGTGTCGAAGTAGGGCCGATTGGGCATGTGGTAATTCGGGTTCAGTTCCGCGCGCAACGTATCGCCCGGCGTGAAGCTGACGAAGCGGTAGGCGCTGGTGCCGACGGGACGCAGGTTCGTGGGCGCGTCGCGCGAATTGGCGCCGTTGAAGTTCTGGAAAAGGTGCTTCGGGATCAACATCCCGCGGGAGCCGACGAAAGCGTCCGCCCAGAAGGGCGTCGGCTGCTGGAACTCCACGCGCACCGTGTGATCGTCGACCTTGACCACGTTCACGTCGCGGTAGCTGCCGGAGCTGACCGCGGCCGTGGCCGGATTGCGTGAGTATTCCCAGTTGAACACGACGTCATCCGCCGTGAAGGGCTGGCCGTCATGCCATTGCACGCCACGCTTCAGCTTCCACGTGACCGACCGACCATCGGCCGACAAGCCGCCATTCTCGATCGATGGGATCTCAGCAGCCAGAATTGGGTGCAGCGTTCCGTCCGCTGCCCAGCCGGCAAGCGGCTCGTAGAAGACGCGGCTGCCATCCTGGTTGGTGGTGCCCACCGCGAAATGCGGATTGAGCAGCGTCGAGGCCTGCCAGTACAGGATCTTGAGCGGCCCACCGCCGCCGCGGCGCGTGGGCTTGTATTCGGGAACGCTCTGCGCCGCGGCCGAGGCGGCGCCAGTGATCGCCAGAAGCTGCGTTGCCATGGGTGCGGTGAAGCCAACGGCCGCCATGCGCTGAACGAAGCCGCGTCGCGACAGCTTGCCGTTCTTCACACGGCCGATCAGTTGCCGCAGGTCATCTTCCGTCATTGCATTTCTCCCGATTCACTTTGACCGAAGGCCGAGCCTAGTCCGTGCCCGGTCCGCCTGCCGCCCCTGTTCATGGAATGGAAACTACAGGATCGCGCATCCTGGCCAATGCAATTTTTCTCATGGCTCGGCATCAGCCACGCTGGTGGCCCAATTCCTGATCCACGACGCTCACCCAATAGGTAACCCCCAGAGCGGTCGTTTTGTCATTGAAGTCGAAATGCGGCGTGTGCAGCCCGGCCGAAGTTCCCTCCGGGAAGGTGCCGCCACCGAAGAACATGTAGGCGCCGGGCAGCGCTTCCAACATCAGCAAGAAATCCTTGGCCCCCATCACGAGCGCATGACTCGGATCGACCTTCGAGTGGCCGACCAGCGCGGCGGCGGCGGCGAAGGTCACTTCCGTCGGCTCCGGGTGGATGACCGTGGGCGGCACACCACGGCGGTACTCCACCGTAGCCGTGCAGGCGTGCTCGGCGGTTCCGTGCGCTATCCGTGGAACGTGCGGCGGGCGTGACTCACCCGGCGGCGCGACGCTTTACCCGGACGCTCGGGGCGAGTTCGATCGCATCGAGCGGATGGAAGGGGCGTGCCACCGTGAACGGCAGGTCCGCGACGCGATAGGCGGACATGCCCGGCGTGTCCACGGTGATGCACTCGCCGATGGAGGCGAAGTTCAGGGTGAAGTGGTAGCCCGAACGTACGACGATTACGCGCTGATCCGCCGGCTCCAGGCCCATTGCGCGGAAGTATCCGGGATCGAGGTAGGAGTACGGATCGGCCGTCAGCGCAACCTTGACCGCCCCCACGCGCAGCACCGCGAAGGGTCCGATCTGCGCGCGCTGGCCGCGTTCGGCCGGCCCGACATAGGTGAAGGACGCCCCGGCCCCGGCTGCGATCACCTCGCCCGTGAGCGTCACCGGGGGTGCCGCGGTCGAGGTACGGCCGCCGAGTGTGACCGTCGTCGTGGCGCCGATGCCGGCCGCCCTGCAGGCCGCAACCGCCGCCGCATCGCGCACCGGCACCAGGGCGGGAAGATCACGGCCGAGCGCGAGAAGGGCATGCAGGATGACGGTGCTGTCGCCTGGCGCGCCCGCGGCAACGCGGTCGCCCTGGTCGCCCAGCACAAGCGGGCGCGGGGTGCCGGCGACCACCCGCGCGAGGCATTCGTCCAGGCTCGGGTAAGTGCCGATCAGGCTTGCGCGCGCCGCCCATAGTTTGGCGGCAAGTTCCGCCACCAGATGCTCCGCCTCTTCGGAACGACCGTTGCCGTAGGCCATCACCACTTGGCCGAGGCCCGGCACGTTCAGAAACTGCTGCACGTTGAAGATCGAGGCATCGTGCACCCGGCCCGCCAGCACGGCAGCGCGCGCCGTCGCGTGCAGGCCGAGCAGGGGTTCATGATCCGTGCGGTCATTGCCGAGCGTGAGCATGGGCAGGTGCGACCAGGCCAGCACCGGCTCAAGCGTGCGGTCGAGCATGGCAAGCGCCGCCCGGGCCGCGCGCATCCCGGTGGCGGCCTGGTCCGCATGGGGATTGGTCAGATAGGCCGCAAGGAAGTCGCAATCCTGCAGGAGTTCCGGCGTCACATGCGCATGCAGATCGAAGGCGACGGTGATCGGCACCGATGGGCCAACGACCAAGCGCAGTTCGCGCACGAGTTCGCCTTCGGGGTCATGGCGCGTCGGCGTCAGCATGCCGCCATGCAGCGGCAGGACGATGGCGTCGAAGCCGCCACGGCGCGCCGCGTCGAGCATCGCGACCAGCACTTCCTCGAACACTGCATCCTCGACCGGCCCGCCCGATTGTGCGCGGAACAAAGCCGGGACGATCACCTCGGCGCCGGCCTCCTCTGCCGTGGCGATGATGCCGCCCAGTGTGGAATTGGTCCCGCGCGCGGATTCTACCGCGCCGTCGCCCGCGGTGATGGTGAAGCTGCCCCGACCCATCAGGATCGGGTTGAAGCTGTGGGATTCCTGGGCGATGCCGCCGGCCAGGATGCGTCTTGCTGCCACGATATGCGTGCTCCTTGCGCGGCGACGTGGGTCAGCAGCCAGGTGGGCGATGCTGCGCCCAGGGCCGCGCCTGCTCCAGCAGGGCGCCAAGGCGCAGCACATCCGTCTCGGCGTGCCAGCGGCCCACGATCTGCAATCCGATGGGCAGCCCATCGGCGCCGAAACCCGAAGGGACCGTCAGCGCGGGATGCCCTGTGAGGTTGAAGGGGTATTGCGGTGCGGTCCAGCCTTGCCGCGTGATGCCGCACTTCACGCCGTCCACTTCCACCTCCTCGTTCGCGGCGTCGAAGACGGCGGGCAGTGCGGTGCGGGACATGGTCGGCATCAGCAGCGCGTCGTAGCGTTCCAGCAGCGCTTGAACGGTGCGGAACAGGCGGGTGCGGGCGAATTGGGCGTTGCGGAAATCCATCAGCGAGAAGCCGCTGCCGCGTTGCATGAAGGCCAGCGTCACAGGGTCCATACTGTTCTGCCAGCGCGGCAGTTGGGCTGCCAGCATGACCGCGAAGTTCGCCTGGTAGAGCACGCGGCCTTCGTACTCGATCCAGTCGATCTCGTCGGTCACGTCTTCGACCGTGGCGCCCATGTCGGCGTAGCAGGCCACGGCCTCGCGCGTCGTGGCCTCGACCTCGGCAGCGACGCGCGGATTGGCCAGGCGCATGAAGCAGCCGAGACGCAGCCCTGACAGGTCAGCGCCGGTCAGCCCTGCCGAAAGCGGCTGCGCCGGGCCCCCACCGAGTGACCACGGATCCTTCGACGCCGGCCCCGCCAGCACCTGATACATGATGGCCGCATCGGTGACGCTGCGCGCCATGGGACCGGCATAGCTGTTGTTGGAGAACGCATCGCGCGAAGATTCGAGCGGCACAGCGCCCAGGGTCGGCTTCAGGCCAACAAGGCCACAGCACGCCGAAGGTCCGCGAATGGACCCCGCGCCATCGGTGCCGAGCGCCACCGGACCGATGCCCGCGGCCACCGCCGCCGCACTCCCGCCCGAGGAACCGCCGGCCGTTCGCTCCAAGTTCCAGGGGTTGCGGGTGATGCCGAAAGCCGGCCCGTCGGTGAGCCCCTTCACACCGAACTCAGGCGTCGTCGTCTTGCCGATCATCACGGCACCCGCGGCACGGAGCCTGGCGACCTGGACGTCGTCGAGGCGCGCAGGCCCCGCTTCGTCGTAAATGCGCGAGCCCATTCGCGTCGGCACGCCGGCGACATCGATGAGATCCTTCACGCCCATCGGGATGCCGTGCAGCGGACCGAGTGGCGCGCCGTCCATCACTGCCTGCTCGGCCTGGCGCGCCGCGGCGCGGGCGGAGTCCGCCGTCAGTTCGACAAAGCAATTGAGCCGGGGCTGCTGCCGCTCGGCCTGCGCCAGCACGGCGTCCACATACTCGACGGGCGAGAGGCGCTTGTGCCGGATCAGCGCGGCGGCGCGGTTGGCCGTCATGAAGAGCAATTCGGTATCGGTCACACCAGCATCCTTGCGACTGCGGATCGTCAGTTCACCGCACAGCACCGCCTCGGGCAAGTCGTGCCTCAGGTGTGGGAGAAAAGCCCCTGCCCCGGCGTCTCCACGCGGACGCGCAACACGCTGCCCGACTCGCTCTCGGTGATGAACAGGTCACGCATGTCGGCCCCACCGAAGCAGACATTCGTGGTGCCGAGGCCGCGCGGCGAGCGGATGCGCAGGATCGGCTCGCCCAGGCGCGAGAACATCCAGACGGTCCCCATCCCCGCATGCGCGATCGCGATGTTGCCCGCCACGTCCATCGCCATCCCGTCCGGCCCGGCGAGGCCGCCCGACATCGCGATGAACCGGCCGACGCGGATCACGCCGCCATCGGCTGTCAGTGGCACGCGCCATATCGCATTGTCGCGCGTGGCGGCGACGTAGAGCGTGTGCCCGTCCGGCGTCAGCACCAGGCCGTTGGGGCTTGGGACGTTGCTCACCAGCGCATCTGCCTGCTCGGCGCCGGCGCGCAGGCGATAGGCCCGCCCGGCGGGATCGTGCAGGCCGGTCTGGCCCTGGTCAGTGAAGAACAGGTCGCCGTTCATCGCGAAGGTGCAGTCGTTCACGCCTCGGAAGCCCTCGCGCCGCGCCCGCGGCAGCAGGGGTGTCACGCTTCCCGTCAAAGGGTCGCAGCGCAGCAGGCCGCGCTTGGCGTCGGTGATCGCGGCCCAGCCATCACGATGGAAGGCGATGCCGTTGGGCTCGCCGTCGTACTCCGCAACCACGGTCCACGCGCCGGCAGGGGAGACGCGGAAGATGCGGCCGAAGGCGATGTCGGTCAGCCAAAGGTTGCCCGCACGGTCGAAGCTCGGCCCCTCCAGGAACGAGTGCATCGCGCCGCCGCCCCGGCCGTAGAGCCAGTCGCTCGTGCGATCCTGGAGGCGAAGTGCCGGGGGGACTTCGGTATGGACCTCGGCGGTGATCTCGGGCGGTGCGGCGTACATGCGGATCAGCCCAGCGTGATATTGGCGGCGCGGATCAGGCGGGCCGCGCGTTCGCGCTGTGCCACCACGAAGCGGCCGAATTCGGCCTGGCCGCTGCCGACCGGCACAATGCCGATCTGCGCCATCCGCGCCCGCACGTCCGCCTGTGCCAATGCGAACAGCGCCGCTGCATGCAGCCGGGCGACGGCCACAGCCGGCGCACCCGCCGTGGTCCAGAGGCCGTTCCATTCGTCGAAGTCAAAGCCGGGGAAGCCCTGTTCGGCCATGGTTGGCGTATCGGGCAGAGCGCCGATGCGCTGCGGGCCGGCAGCGCTCAACGCATGCAGGCGGCCCGCCTGCACATGGCCCGTTGCCGCAGCGGCCGAGGCAAAGGCCATGGCGACGTTGCCGGCAAGCAGGTCGGTCATCGCCGGCCCACCGCCACGATAGGGAATGTGGATCACGTCGATCTCGGACATGCGCGCGAATTCCACCGCGGCGAGATGCGCGCCCGAGCCATTGCCCGAGGAAGCATAGCTGAGCGTGCCCGGCTTGGCCTTCGCCTCGGCCACAAGTGCCGCGAGCGTGCGGAACGGAGAAGCCGCGGGGACCACCAGCATCTGCGGCTGCAGCGTCAGCTGGGTGATGGGCGTGAAGGCCGTCGCGTAGTCGAACGGCAGGCCCTGCATCAAGGTCGCGTTCACCACATGGCCCATGGCGTCGAGCAGCAGCGTGTGACCATCGGATACCGAGCGGGCGACCTCCGCCGCGCCGATCGAACCGCCCGCGCCGCCGCGGTTCTCCACCAGAATGGGCTGACCGAGTTGCGCCGCCAGGTGCGGCACCAGCAGGCGCGCCACCGTGTCGGTGCCTCCGCCCGGCGGATATGGAGCAACCACGCGGACCGGCTGGCTCGGGAAGCGCTGCGCGTGCAGCGTTCGAGGGGCCAGAAGCGCCGCCGCACCCAGCACGGCGCGTCGGCCCGGTGACGTCAAGCCGTTGATAGGCATGAAGGAACCTCCTCGTCTGATTTGAGCCTAGGGAGAGAGCGGATGGAGGTCCATCCGGACGCGGTTTGCGTGTTGACACAGCGGTGGCCGGCGTGGACCGTGGCCTCATGTCCCGCACGCTTTCGCCCGATATCCTCGTCATCGGCGGTGGCCCCGCCGGGTCGACCGCAGCGGCCCTGCTCGCCATGCGCGGCCGTGACGTGGCACTCGTCGAGAAGGAGGCGCATCCGCGCTTCCACATCGGCGAGAGCCTGCTGCCACGCAACCTCGACATCCTGGAGAAACTCGGTGTGCTGGAGGAGGTGCGGGCGATCGGCGTGCACAAGCCCGGCGCCGAGTTCGTGTCGGACCGCACGGGCCGCAGCTGCGCCTTTCCTTTCGCGCACGCGCTGAACAACTCGCGCACCAGCGCCTGGCAGGTGAAACGCGCGGATTTCGATGCACTGCTCTTTGCCCATGCGCGCCGTAAGGGCGCCACGACGCTGGAAAATACCCGCGTTACCGACATCCGCTTCGGCGCGGCGGGCGAGCGCGCGACCGTGACCGCGCAGGCCAGCGACGGAGCGGCGGTGGAATTCCGCCCCCGCTACGTCCTGGATGCCTCCGGCCGCGACACCTTCCTCGCGGGCAGGATGCGCTCGAAGGACATGAACAAGCAGAACAACACGGCGGCCATCTACGCCCATTTCGAGGGCGTGCAGCGGCGGGAGGGCGAGCTTGACGGCTACATCGGCATTCATCTGGCCGAGGATGGCTGGTTCTGGCTGATCCCTCTCCCCGGCGACGTCATGAGCATCGGCTTCGTCGGCAATCAATCGGCCTGGAAGGGCCGCAAGGGCACGCCGGCCGAGCTGTTCCTGGCGCGCATCGCGGGCAGCCCGACCGTCAGCGCCCGCACGCGCGGCGCCGCCATGGTCTCGGAGATCTTCAGCACCGGGAACTACAGTTACCGTGCACGCCAGGGCCATGGCGAAGGGTTTCTCATGATCGGCGACGCCTATGGCTTCGTCGACCCGATGTTCTCGACCGGCGTGCTTATGGCGATGACGGCGGGCGACCTCGGCGCCGAGGCCGCGCATGTCTGGCTCGACGATCCGGTGCGGGGCGACGCGCTCGCGGCCCGCACCAATCGTGAGCTGGCGCACGCGATGGACCGCATCGGCTGGCTGATCTACCGCATCAACGATCCCGTGATGCGGTCGTTGTTCATGGCGCCGAAGAACACGCTGTGGATGCGCGACGGCATCATCAACATGCTCGCCGGCAACTTGCGTGGGGACTGGCGGGCGGTGGTCCCGATCCTGAGCTTCAAGGCGGTTTTCCACACCCTGTCGTTCCTCCATCGCTTCGGCCTGGGGCCTGCGATGCCGGAGAAGCGCCCGGCTCCCGTCGCGGCACCCGCGGAGTGAGGCGCATCATGCACACCCTGTTGCTGCTGGCGTGCGCCGCACCGCTTGCCGCGTGCGAGGCGAGCCGCCCCGCCACACGTACGGGCGAGGCGCTCGACCGCGCCGGCAGCCGTACGGGCGAGGCTCTCGGCCGCGCCACGCGCTCGACCGGTGCAGCGCTTGGCCGCGCCGGCGACTGGGTGCGCGACCGGACCGAATGACCTTGGCCCGCTCTCAGATCAACCGAGACCGCCGCTGACCGAGATCACCTGACCCGTGATGTAAGCTGCACGGTCGGAAGCCAGGAACTCCACAAGTTCCGCCACCTCATCCGGCCGCCCGGCGCGGCGTGCGGGCACGATCTCGGCAATGCGTTCGCGCGGCATCGCGGCGTCCACCGCGGGGGTTTCGATGATGCCGGGCGCCACCGCATTCGCCGTAACCCCGCGCGAGGCATATTCGAGCGAGAGGGACTTCACCGCGCCGATCAGCCCTGCCTTGGCTGCCGCATAGTTCACCTGCCCGCGGTTGCCGATGATCCCCGAGATCGAGGAGATCGCAACGATGCGGCCCCACCGCGTGGCGATCATCGGCAGGATCAGCGGCCGCAATGCCGCGAAGAAACCGGTGAGCGAGACATCCACGACGCCCCGCCACTGGGCCTCGGACATGCCGGCCAGCGGCACGTCGGCATGCGTGCCGGCATTGTGCACGAGGATCTGCACAGTGCCGTCCGCCAGCACCGCCTCCAGCGCCACCGCGGTCGCAGGGATGTCCCTCAGGTCGCAGGCGAAGGCCCGCGCCTGGCCGCCAGCGGCTGCAATCTCCGCCGCCACTGCCTCCGCGCGTGCGAGGCTGCCATGCGCGTGAATGACAACTTCGTGGCCGGCGGCCGCAAGACGGCGGCAGATGGCTGCCCCGATCGGGCTTGCCCCGCCCGTGACAAGCGCACGACGGGCCTTCATTTCGACAGGATGACCGTTGCTTGGCCGCGCAGCAGCGCTCGGCCCTCGCTGAAGATGCCGAAGCGGTAGATGAAGCCGCCGGCTTCCGCCACCAGCGCCTCCGCCTCGATCCGCAGGGGGCCGGCAATTCCGTCCAGGCGCTCCACCTTGAGATCGACGTCGCGCAGGCTGGTCACGAAACCGACCGGCTGTGGCGCCGTGGCGCAGACGGCGCCGTGCAGCGCCATCGCCTGCAGGGCGAATTCCGCACCGCAGATCGCGGGCAGCAGATCGTCGCGCCGCAGCGGGTTCGCGGGGTCGAGGTGACGGCTGGTTTCACACAGGATGTGCGTGGCGTCCCAGGAGAGCGCACGATCCAGCAGGCACATGGCGCCGGCATGCGGCACAAGGCGCGCGATGGCGACACGATCAAGCGGCGCGGTCAGCACGGCGTGACGCGCAGTTCGAGGTGCGCGTCATCGCATAGCGGCAGGTGCAGCATCGCCTTGCCCCGCCTGGCGAGAGCGCGCAGCAGCGGCAGCGTCCGGGCGGCGGCGTTGCCCGCAGCCAGCGCGTCCAGCAAGTCACCCTGCACCGGCTCCGGCGCTGCGCTGGCGACGTAGCGGAGGTCGAGCGCGGCGCGCGACGCTGCGTCCGGTGCGGGCCGCAGGACGAAACCGGCCGAGAAGGCGAAATCCGTGCGCCGGACGGCGGCGAGCGGCGGGGGCATGGGCGTGTCGTAGGCGCAGAGCAGCACGGACACGCTGCGCGCGGCGACCGCCGTGGCAGCGGTCAACAATCCGGACGCGAAGGCCGCGTCGTGCCCGCCCACGCTGACCGAAGCCGCCGTCGAACCCACTGAGATGTGCCAGTACCCCGCCGCCGCATTGTGGACGGAGTTGTGGAACTGCGTCGGCGAGACAGCGCCCTCGGCGTTGTGCAGCGCGTCCAGGATGGAGACGATGACCGCGCCGTCTCCGTTGCCGCTGGCGAAGACCGTCTCCAGCGCGGACCGGTCGCTGTCGGACGCCGTCGCCTCGGTCGCGGCAGCAAGGGCGAAGCGGACGCTGGCGCTGGCGCGGCGGCGTTCCGTAGCCGGCAGGAGGGCGGGTGCGGGGGGCGCAACATCCTCCATTTGCCAGGGCCGCGTGCCCGCCAGCACCGCCTCGCTCGCAGCCCAGCCTGGAAGGCCGGGGCCCAGGATGGCGACACCACCGATCCAACACCTCACGCGGGGCGGCCCAGCAGCAGGCTGCAGTTGCTGCCGCCGAAGCCGAAGGAATTGCTCAACACGTGGCGAAGCGGCAGCGCCCGGTTGCCGGTCGCCACATCGCTTTGGAAGGCGGGGTCCGCTTCATCGACGCCGATGCAGCCGGGCACCAGGCCATCCTCGATGCACATTGCCGCGATCAGCGCCTCTACGGCGCCGGACGCGCCAAGCGCGTGACCGGTCCAGCCCTTGGTCGAGCTGCATGGCACCTTCGCTCCAAACACGTGATGAACCGCGCGATCCTCCATCGCGTCGTTCGTGCGTGTGCCGGTGCCGTGCAGGTTCACGTAGTCGATGGCATCCGCCCCGAGGCCCGCCGCGGCCAGCGCCGCGCGCATCGCCGCCACGGCGCCAAGGCCCTCAGGATGCGGCGAGGACATGTGGTGCCCGTCGCTGCTGGCACCGCCGCCGAGCAGCAGGATAGCGCCGGGTGCGGCGTGCTCCGCGCGCTCCAGCAGCACGAGGCCGGCCGCTTCGCCAATGGAGATGCCGTCGCGGTCCGCCGCACAGGGACGCGTGGGGCCGGCGCTCAAAAGCTCGAGCGAGGCGAAGCCGTGCAGGGTGAGGCGGCAGAGGCTGTCCACCCCGCCGGCAACGGCCGCGTCCACCACGCCCGTCGCGATCAGGGCGGCCGCCTCCATCATGGCGCGCGCGCCCGAGGTGCAGGCGGTGGAGACGACGATCGCCGGTCCGCGCAGACCGAGCCGCGCGCGCAGGTAATCCGGCAGTGCCTGGAGGTCATGCGTCCTGGCATAGTCGAAATCCGCCGGGAGTGCGCCATCGGCTGGCATGCGGCGCGCAAAGGCTTGCTCCGTCTCCTCGATGCCCGCGGTGCTGGTGCCAACCACGACCGCGATCCGTTCGGCGCCGTGGCGTTGCCGCGCGTGGGCAACAGCCTCCGCGAAGCCGTCGGTCGTGAGTGCCATTTCGGCTAGCCGATTGTTCCGGCAGTCATAGGATGCAAGCGCGGCGGGTGGCCGGTGGGCGTCCAGGCCCGGCGCCTGGCCGGTCCAGATGCCAGGAGGCGCGCCAGGGAAGGCGCGTTGCGTCAGGCCACTGCGGCGCTCGTGCAGTGCGGCGCGCAGCGGCTCCGTCCCCGCGCCGAGTGCGGTGACCACGCTGCGGGCCGAGATGGCAAGCGGCCACATCATGCGAGCTCCGGCGCGCGGCGGGGTGTCATGGCGCAGGCGAACAAGAAGGCGCCGACGACGCCGAGGCTCACCGTGAGCCCGATCCCGTGCAGGACAGGGGTCGTGCAGAAGGCAAGAAGGCCGAAGGTGAGCAGCGTGGAGACGGCACAGGTCAAGACGGCTCCGAAAGTGTCGCCGAGCACGCCATCATCGGCGGTCGCAGCATGTGCCAGAAAGAGGGAATAATCCATGGCGAGGCCGGCAAGCAACAGGAGGGAAGCCAGATGGAACAGGCTCAATTCCTCGCCCGCCAGCGCGAGCCCGGCGAGCGCCACGACCAACGCGCCCGCGATGGGCGCGGCGACGCTCAGCGCCCGCGTGGCGCTCCGCAGGGCGAAGGCCAGCATCGCGAGCATTGCCAGGCCCCCGCCCAACGCACAAAGCAGCGTCAGGCGAGTGTAGTCGGCCAGGAGGCGTTCCATTTCCAGCTTTACGTCCAGGAACATGATCCCTGGGATCTCCAGTGCAATCGCCGCCCGTTCGAGGCGCTGCGGGTCGGTGACGCCGGCGGCTGGGGCGATGCCCCAGAACGCGCCTTCATGGCGGGTGATCAGCGGCGCGAGGCGTGAAGCGAGCGTCGGCGCGCTTGCGGTGAATTCCGCAATGCCGAGCGGTGGCATCGTCCGGCTTTCCTCCACCGCGACGAGAAAGGGCGCGAAGGCGGTCGGCCGGAAGGGCAAGCCCGCCACCGCCTCGCGCAGCGCCGCCGCAAGCGCCTCAGTGCCGGGCAGCATTGCCTGGCGAAGGGCCTGAAGTTCGGGGCTCGGCAGATAGTGGCTCGGCAGGTCGAGGCCGGTGAGCATGCCGATACGGATGAGGGGTTCGGCCGCGGTGGCCAGAGCTTCCGAGCGGCGCAGCACCTCCGCCCCGGACGGCGCGGGGCCAATGACAAAAAGACTGCGGACATCGGGCGCGCCAAGCTGCCCGCGCAGTTCGGCATCGAGCGCCTGCTGCGCCACAGGCACCGGGCTGAGGGCGGCGAGGTCGCGCTGCCACCTTGGCCCACCCATCCCGACGAGGAGCGCGCAGGCCAGGAGCAGCGCCCCGATCGCAGCACCCCGCCGCCCCTGCAGCGCGCTGGTCAGGGCCAGGATCACTGGCGGGAGTGGCCGCGCCGCGACCGCGGCCCCTTCCGGGAGAAGGCGCGGCAGCACCCAGCGCGTGGTTGCTGCGGCGGCCAGCAGGCCTGCGCCCGCAAAGGTGCCGAGTTGCACGAGACCGGGTAGTCCCGAGCCGAGCATGGCCAGAAGCCCCGTCGCCGCGGCCACCGCGGCGAGGCGCAGGGTGGGCCAGATGCGCGTGGCCGCCGAGGCCAGGGACTCGCTCTCCCGACTTAAGGTCAGCAGCAGGATCGGGTAGTCGACCGCCACACCCAGCATGGTCATGCCGAAGCCTAGCGCTATGGCGTGGACGCTGCCGAACAACAACGTGGTGGCCGCATATCCTGCCAGCATTCCGGCAAGCAACGGCACCGAGACCACCGCCAGTAGCAGCCATGACCGGAAGCGCCAGTAGAGGAAGGCCGCAAGCAGCGCTGTGCCGCCCAACGCCACCCGGCGGACGTCGGCACGAATGCCTGCCGCCGCCTCGGCCGAAAAGACGCCAGGGCCGCTGAGCAGCAGCCGCGCAGGCCCAGGACTAGCGCTGGTGAATGCTGCGCGAAAGACGTCCATCGCCGCCTGCTGCGCCTCCGAATCGAGGCCGGCTCCATGCCCGCGCGCCACCACCAGGGCACGCGGTGCGCCTGCTGCCGTGGCCGCAAACCAGGCGCCGTCAGACGTCTCGACCTGCGAGCCGCCCAGCCAGGTCGCAGCAAGGCCAAAGAATGCGCCCGTCGGGTCGGCGAAGCCGATCCGCGCCAGCAGGGGCGAGGCAGCGGAGCGCAGCCCATCCAGCAACGCCTCCAGCCGCGGGCGCAGCGCCTCCGGGGTGAAGGCCTCCGCGTGGGTTTCGGGGGAGAGAAGATAGCGGTGGCGGAACAGCAGCGCCTCCTCCGCTTCGCCCAGGCGCAGCGTGCCGTCGCCCACGAAGGCGAAGCGGCCCGAGGCGCGCAGCGCCGCAGCCGTGTCGCGCGAAAGGCGTGCCAATTCAGCGCGTGGCGCGCCCTCGATGGCGGCGAGCAGCAGCGTCGTCGCCGCGCCGCTTTGCAACTCGCGGAACAGGAAGGCGCTGGCCGGCGTACCGCCTGGCGGGAGAAACGCCGCGAGATCCGTGCGCGGCGGCACGGTCCAGCCCAGCCAGCCGCCAAGGCCGAGCAGCAGGAGCAGGACGCCCGCAAGGCGCCGCACGGGAGCACTCACGGTGCTGGTTCGATCCGCATCCGGCTGATGCCGCCCTGGCCCTCGGTGTCGACGCCGCGAAGTTCCGCCCCCTGCCCGGTCACGACGATGCGCTGCACGGCTCCCAGTACCCGCCAGGCGCGGGGCGTCAGCACCAGCCGCCACCCGCCTGCGTCCGAAGTGCTGAACGCCACGTCGTAGTGCCGGCGGAGGGCCGGAAGGTCGCCCGCGAGCGTCGCGCGGATGGCCTCCGTCAGGGCTTGCATCTCGGGCTGCTCGGCGAGCGCGAAGTCCCGCCGGAGGCCGCGGTCCGCCCGCTCATAGATGAGGCGGTCGCCCGTTACGGTGAGGCGCTCGTCGATCGGCCAGTTCGTGTGCTTCTCAAGGCGGTCCGGCGCGATCCAGCGCAGGGTGCCCGAGTTGGGCAACGGCACGTCGAGTTCGGGGATCGCGCGCTCCTCCGTGAAGCGGGAGGAGCGCTCGGTGACGGCCGCCAATGCGCGCATCTGGCGCTCGAGCGCGGCATCCGCCGCGTGGGCGACCGAAGCGGGCAGCAGGAGAAGCAGGGCGCGGCGCGCGATCATGCGCCGTCCTGATTCCAGAAATCGTGGAAGTTGAACCAGTTGTAGGGGTACGCGCGGCAGAGGCTCTCGAGGTGCCCGGCGTAGCTCGCGGCCGATCGCGCCACCGCCGCCTCGCGCGCTGCCCGCCCCGCCTCCTCGGCTCGGCCGGCTGAGAAGCGCTCGAAGCGGATCTCGTAATGGCGCGGCCCGCGCCAGATGCCGAAGGCAAGCATCACCGGCACCCCCAGGACCGCCGCCAGCAGGTGCGGCCCGGTCGGCAGGTCGGCCGGATGACCAAGGAACGGCAGGCGTTGGAAACGCTCGCCGAGCGCGCTGCCACGCGGTGCCGCGCGATCTGCCAGAAGGCCGACAAGGCCGCCGCGCTCCAGGCACTCCCGCACGCGCAACATCGAATCAGGCAGCCCGAGCGGGATGATCGCCGAGGTGCGCGCCGGCCCCCCCAGTGCGTCGAACAGGGCCTTCACCCGCTGGGCGTTGGCCTCGTGCATCAAGACTGAGACCTCGACCGGGCAGCCGGCGTCGGCGACGGCGCGCAGGGCCTCAAAGCTGCCGAAATGCGCGCCGAACAGAAGGCAGCCCCGGCCCTCCGCGATCACGTCCTGCAGCGCGGGCAACCCGGTCACCTCGATCCGCCAGCCCTCGGTCTGGCGGGAAACAAGCCAGACCCGATCGAGGATGGTCGAGGCGAAGGCGAAGTAGAGCCGGAACAGGTCTCGCCAACCGGCCGCGCGGCCCAGTGCGCGCGTGAGGTAGACACGCGCCGTCCGCCGCTGGCGGGGCGACGATGCCAGGAAGTAGCCGACGATGGGGTAAAGCAGCACATGCCCCGCGCGCCACCCGAGCGTGCGGCAGATCCCGACCATGAGGCGCAGCATGGTCCCGCTGCCGCGCTCGGGCGTTTGCACCCACGCCGGGGCAGCGCCCGGCGCCGTCATCCGAATTCGCCACGCAACGCGACGCGGCCCTCGCAATGGCAGGTGAAGGCGACATTGCCATCCGCGCAGCGGCGGAGCTGGATCGTCACTTCCGCATCGGGCGGCACCGGCGCCATGAATTTGGCACGGAGCAGCCGCATTGGGGTTGTCGCGCCCGGTTGGGCGGCGATGGCCTGCATCACGGCATCGAGCAGCAGCACGCCCGGTACGATCGGCCGGCCGGGGAAATGGCCCGGCAGCGCGGGATGGCTGCTGGGAATGGCGATCTGGGCGTCGGCCTGGGGCATGTTCACGCCTCCCCCGCCCCAAGCGCCGCCAGCGCGTTCCGGGGCAGCTTGCCCAGCCGGTCGCGCGGCAGGGCCGCCACCACTGCTACCCGCCTCGGCAGGAAGGCGGGGTCGATGCGTGCGCGAAGATCGCCGAGGATCTCCTCGGCCGAGCAGCCTGGCGCCACCACATAGGCCGTGAGGCGCGCCGCCGGGTTGCTCTCGATGTCCTCGGGCGCCACGA
>Ga0105047_10006254_pt1 | contig 20224 bp, 19 predicted proteins | sample MAT04_FD_78384 | JGI IMG/M metagenome (GOLD analysis project Ga0105047, IMG submission 78384) | Freshwater microbial communities from Lake Fryxell liftoff mats and glacier meltwater in Antarctica - MAT-04 (megahit assembly) | ecosystem: Environmental > Aquatic > Freshwater > Ice > Liftoff...
CCCTTCTCCCGGAGGGAGAAGGGTGCCGGCAAGCGTGTGCGGGGCATCGCGCATGGGACCGTAAATGAAGCACGGTAGTGGACTCCGAAACGGCGCGTTCTCTGGAGAGTGACGGGGGCGATCGAAATGAATCGCGTCAACGCAAGGAAACCGGACGGGATCCGGACTACCTAACCTAACCGGCTCCTCGCGAGCGGCCGCTGACGACGCAGGAACTTGTGGGCGGATCTCGAACCGCCACCAACGCCCCGATGACCGCCGGCACCCTTCTCCCTTCGGGAGAAGGGATGGGGATGAGGGCAGGTCTTCTGGTTGTGGCGCCTGTTAGATGTCGACGGACCAGAGCCCCAATCGGTCACTTCCTCTGCGTCGGGGTACTACAGCCTGCGAAGCGAGATCGCGGCCTGGTCGCGGACGAGGCCGTCGGTGTCGCTGGAGAGCGCCTCGAGGGCGGCGCGCGCGCGACCGTCGCGGATCTGACCGAGGGCATGCGCCGCCGAGTTGCGGACGCTTGGGTCGGCGTCCTTCGTCAGCGCGATGAGGCTGTCGACGGAGTCCTTCGCGCGCATCGACCCGAGGAGGTCGGCCGAGCGACGGCGGACCTTCGCGTCCGGGTCACCGGTGAGACGCGCGACGCCCTGGACGTCGGTGAACGTGTTCACGCGGCCGGCCGAGGCGAGGGCCGAGAGCTTCACGCGGCCGTCGGCGTCCGTGAGCGCCTTCGCGAGCGCGCCGTGGCCGTCGTCGTTGAGCCGACCGAGCGCCGAGGCTGCCGCCGCGCGGACGTTCGGGTCGCCGTCCTTGTCGATCGCGGCCGCACAGGCCTCGATGCCGGGCGCGGCGAGGAACTCGCCGAGCGCGTAGGCGGCATAGGTGCGGCGCTTCGGATCGGCGTCGTTCGCGAGCGTCTGGATGGTGCGCTCGTAGACCTCGCCGGCGCCGAACACGCCGAAGACGCGACGACGGAGCCACCACGCCGCGATCTCGCGGGTGCGCGGGTTCGCGTCGTAGAGGAGCGGCTCGACCGACGGGATGCAGTCGAGGCACTCGACGCGCTCGCCGTGCTCGAGGGTCTCCCAGATCGCCATCATCGAGCCCGAGGCGGCGACGCTCTTGATGCGGTCACCGGTCGAGAGGAACTCGATCTGGTCGGGCGGGATGGCGCCGTAGATGGCCTGGGTGCCGCCGATGTTCTCGGTGGCGTTGCCGCCCTTGGCCTCCGAGCCGGAGAGGAGGGATGCGCACGCGAGGACCGCGGACGCGAGGAACGTGAGGTTCATACCGAGCTTGTTCTTCAGGGAGCGCATGGTGTTCTCTCTTGCTCCTCAGTACTTCAGGCCGGGGGCAACCGGGTCGCCGGTGAACGGAACGAAGCCCGTGTTCTGACGCGAGTAGAACTGGCCACCCACGTCGATCGATCGAATCAGGGTCGCGCGCTCCTCGTCGGTCAGGGTCACGCCCTTGTCCTCGGGATGCATCGCCGGGACGCCGTAGGCGAAGCTGCCGTCGGCGGCCTTCACGTTCAGCTTCTTGATGAGCTGCGACTCACGCGAGTTGCCGACGATGGCCCACTTGGGCGGCACCTCGCCGACCGGCTTCGCGTTGCCCATCCCGAGCTCCATGGTCGCCGGGAAGAAGAGCGACACGTACGAGGCCGGGTAGGTCTCGACCTTGCGGTCGTAGACGACGGTGATGGGCTTGGTCGAGAGGTCGAGGTACGGGATCGTGTGGACCTGCGACGCGCCGGTCGACGGCGTGGTCGACGTGACCGTGTAGCTCTTGCCGGCGAACGGGTCGTTCGCGCCGCCCGAGTGACAGGACACGCACTTCTTGTCGAGCACGTCCTGGACGACGTTCTTGGCCTTCGCGTCCGGGTACTTCTCGATGTTGAGCGCCCAGGGGAACTCCATGCGATCCGCGATCGGCTGGAGGTACGACTGTGCCTGCGCCTGCTCGGCGACGGTCGGGTTCTGACCGAGGCGCGGCGCGCCGATGCCGGAGCGCTGCTCGTGGCAACCGACGCAGCGACGATCCTCACCGGGCATGCCCTGGATCCAGAGGCGCTGGTTGCGGATCGACATGCCGTACTTGTCGATCGGCTGGAGGTGGACCGGGATGAACGGCGGGATCTCGGCGAGCCAGCTGCCGTCGGCGTAGATGCTCGCCTCGCCGAGGATGGCGGCGCCTTCGTCCATCGTGAGGCCGAACATCGTGACGCCCTTTGCGCCTTCGCTCGAGAAGCCCTCGATGATGCGGACCTTCACGGCGTCCTTGAGCGCGACGCCGAGCGGAGCGCCCATGTCGCCGTACTTGCCGCCCTTGACCGTGTCGGTGAGGCTCGTCTGCGTGATGTCGACCGAGCCGATGCGGACGGGCGTGCCCGGGTCCTGGTTCTTGCTGACGAGGTCGCCGATGACCGGCGGCTCGGTGCGGGGCGCGACGGCGACCGCGTTGAGCGACCAGGTCTGGCGGTCGTTGTAGATGAGCTGGTTCTTCTTCGTGACCGGGTCGTAGATGTAGATGCCGAACTCGGGCGGCGTGACCGACTGCTCCGAGAGGTCGTTGACGGGGCCGTCGGCCCACGACACGAGGATGCGGCCGTCGGGGAGCATCGAAGGCTCGCGGTAGCGGCCGACGGGCGACGGGCCGTTGCCGGTCGGGACGTCGGGCGTGAGGAGCTCGTACTTCGTGTTCTCCTCGTCGAGGCACGCGTGGCCGGACTGATCGGCCTTCGGGTCCATGCAGACCGGGTCGGCGGCGTTGCGCGAGTCGATCTTGACGAGCGCGCCGGCGTGGATGGTGCGGTTACGCGTGGTCGCGATGCCGATCATCACGTTGGGCTCGATCTCGCGCACGCTGAAGAGCGCGTTCGAGGGCTTGCCGTGCTGGCCGCCGACCGCGAGCATCTGCGTGCCGTCGGGGTTCGCGGCGAAGAGCTTCACGTCGTTGACGCCGCCGAGGTGCTCCCAGCGCGAGTAGCCGATCTTGCCGTCGTGGCGGACCCACGGCGCGACCGTGTGCGAGAGGTTCTGCGAGGCGAGCCGGCGGTCGGCGTCGCCGCCGTCGACGGAGATCGTCGCGAGCTGCGTGACGACGCGGCCGTGCTGGTACTCGTCGGCGCGGGTGCCCATCGCCGTGTACATCTCGTTCGTCACGAACGCGATGCGACCACCGGGGATGTAGATCGGGTTGATGTCGTCGCGATCGCCGCCCGTCTTCTGGTGAATCTCGAACTTGCCGTCGCCGCCCTCCGTGAGCTGCGCGGTGTAGACGTGGTAGCGGTCGTTCGCGTCCTTCTTCATCGAGAAGACGACCTGCTTCGCGTCGAACGAGACGTCCGCGCCGTTGAAGTCGGCCGTCGGAAAGTCCGCCGTGATGTTCTTGAGGACGCCGTCCGGCCGCGCCGGCGAGAGGAGCATGAGGGAGCCGCCCGGCACGAAGCGCTCGTAGTCGAGGACCTGGCCGTTGCCGCCCGCGACGTCGACGGTGACGCCCTGATCACCGACGGTCGTGTGCTGCCTCTTGATGAAGAGGACGGAGCTGACTCCGGCGCCCGAGCTGTCGGCAGAGGTATCGCTGCAGGCGACGAGCCCGGCAGGCCCTCCGACGGCTCCGAGGACGCAGACGATTCCGGAGAGCGCGGAGAAGGCACCGAGTCGAGTGAGGTTCCTCATGGCGGAAGACCATCACAGCAGGAGTCGCGCCATCGATGAAGTGAGCTGTTCAGGCATCGTTTCCAGGGAGATCGGCCCTTTCCGCGCAGGCTGTAGGGGCGGGCCCCCCGCTACCCTGGGGGCGCCCGCCCACGTCCTACATTGGTTCGCCGGAAAAGATTTCGTGCGACCTGACAGGGGGGGCCGGCTCTTCAGGGCATGAACGCCGGTCGCACCCTCGCCAAGCAGCGCCTCCTCTCACTCGCTCTCGTGCCCCTCGCGGTCTGGGGAGCGGCCGGCTGCGTCGATGCCCGGCGCGGTGGACGCGCCGAGTCCGCCAGGTCGCGGAGCCGGGTCGACGCCGCGGCCGAGATCCAGCGGCTCATGAGCCGCGAAGGCGGCACGTTCGCGAAGCACCGCCTGCAGCTCTTCGGCGGGCTCGTCACCGGCGAGTACGAGGCGAGCGCGCCGGCCAAGGTCGAGTGCACGCCCTCCGACAGCGACGGTGACTCCTCGTGCGAGGTGCGGCTCGGTCTCGGGCAGGACTCCGACGGTGACCCGAACGACATCCTCTGCCTCATCGACACGACGCCGCGTGGTCCGTTCGGAACCGTCATCGCCAATCGACTCCAGGGCGGTGGGCTCATCGAGATGCCGAAGCTCACGGTCACGAAGATCGGCGACGGCGCCAGCGTTCAGCTCGTCGCGAACTGGCTGAAGCAGGCCGAGGACGTGAACACGGTCGGCACGCTCAAGGTCGCGACGTACTTCAGCCAGGGCTACTCGGCGACGTGCTCGGACGTTCGGCCCGGCGGACGCAAGACGTTCGACCGCGTCGTCGGCGAGCTCTTTCGCAGCATGAAGCTCGCGCCGAACCCGAAGCGGCCCACGTTCCTGACGACGGCCTACGATCACCGTCAGGGCGATCGGAGCACGGGCTTCCGGTACAGCCTCGTCGAGAAGCGTGTCGGCGGGAAGGCAGGATCCGCCGAGATGGACTTCGCTTTCCAGCTGAAGACCGACGGCAAGACCTGGCAGACGCTGGACTCGAGCCTCCTCGTCACGCGCGACGCCGCGGGCAACGTCGATCTCTACCGGCACGCGATCTCGGGAGGGAACGGACAGACGCACGCGGTGCTCACCGCCAAGCCGTCGGAAGATCGTAAATTCAGGCTCAAGGTGGAGCGCGGTGACAAGACCGACGCCCTCGAGTCCACGCCGAAGGCGCCGCTCACCACCGAGCTCTGGTCGGCCTCGGAGTTCGCCAAGGTCGCGAAGGGCGCTCGCCCGAGCTACCGCTACGCGATCCTCGGGCTCGACGACTCCGGCGAGCCGGAGTTCAAGTACCTCTCGATCACGCGTTCGTCGGGCAGCGTTCTCCTCGAGGAGGAAGAGTCCGCGAAGAAGAACGACAAGGACCTCGCGGGCGCGTTGAAGGACGAGCTCCACGTGAGCAGCGACGGCTCGGTGGCCAAGGAGGTCGGCGTCGATTCGGTGAGCCAGCGGCTCTTCGCGTGGGGCAAGCTCCCGGACGCGAGCGCCACCGCGGCCACTGCGGGCTCGACGGGAAACGCCGCAGGCGCCCTCGACACCAAGGAGCCCGCTCCGGTCGCGAACGGCGCCCGCGCCAAGGGCAAGGGCAAGGCCCGATGAGCGCTCGTACCCGACTCGCCGTCGTCGCCCTCGGCGCCGCGATGGCCGTGGGCTGCGGTCAGGCAGGAGCCGTCCCCGCCGCGGGCGCCGACGGAGCTCGCGCCTCGAACGACGTGGTCGACGCTGCGACGTGCAGCGCGCTCGGCTCGCTCGTCGACCTGCGCCGCTCGATGATGTCGTCGCCGACCACCTCGACGGCACCGCTCTATGCCCTCGTCGATACCGAGGAGGAGCTCGCGTATGCGCGTGCGGCTCTCCAGCAGCTCGCGCTCTCGCGCAAGCCGACCCCGATGCACGCCTCGGTTCGAGGTCTCGTCGGGATCCTCGAGACGCGGACCGGCGAGGCGAGGCGCGCGACCGAGAACGCGCGCGAGTCGTACGCGACGGCCGAGAGCACGCTGCGCACGGCGTCGACGTGCCGGGGGATCGATCTCCGCGAGCTGTCGAAACACCAGGAGAAGGCCGAGGACGTCGCGATCGCGCGCTCGAAGGCCTGCGATGGACCGCTCCGGCTCTGGGCCGCGACGAAGGCGACGGAGCTGAGCTCGGACGTCTCGACGGCGGCGGTCGCCGTGCAGCTCGGCGAGCTCAGGCTCGACAAGGACAGTGCGCTCCGTCGCGATCGTCTCGCGTCTGCGCTCGGCGCGCACGCGAAGCGCCTCGGTCAGCTGAAGGCGCTCGGCAGCGCGGACGAGCCGAGCGCGGAGCGGCAGGCGCTCTTCGTTGCGCGGAAGAACGTCGGCGAGCAGATCGAGAACGCATTTCGTGGATGTCTCGCCGAGCCGGTGTCGCCGTCCACGAGCAAGCGCGTGGCCGTCGACCCGCGGAGCGCGACGGTGATGGTGAGGCCGACCTGGTCGGGCGCGCTGAAGGCGCTCGGCGCGGGAGAGCGACGCTTCGGGAGCGGCTTCGTCGTTCGCTGGACCCGGCGCGACGGACGCAGCGAGATGCTCGTCGTCACGAACCGTCACGTGATGGAGGGCGCGCTCGAGGCGGAGATCCTCCTCTCCTCGGAGGTCGACACGCACGACAAGCGTGACAAGGCGGCCGCTCGCTCGGCGCGCCTCGTCGCCGCCGACGAGATGGATGACATCGCCATCCTTCGCATCGAGGGTGGCGCGCCGGCGCCTTCGCTCGGGCTCACGTTCCGCACCGACCCGCCGCGCGAGCAGGAGGTGGTGGTCGCCGCAGGATTCCCGGGCGTCGGGATGATGCCGTCGTTCCAGGTCACCAAGGGCGTCGTGTCGAATGCGCACTTCGGCTCCGAGGAGCGCGACGTCGGCATCGCGTATCTCCAGCACACCGCCGCGATCGACCCCGGCAACAGCGGCGGCCCGCTCCTCGACGACAGCGGGCGGCTCGTCGGCATGAACACCGCGAAGCTGAACGGGCGCGACAACGTAAGCCTCGCGATCCCCGCGGCGCGCATCCGCTTCGCGCTTCGTCGCGCCGAGGAGCGACGGAGCCTCGACACCTCGCATGCCGCGGCGAGCTGCAACGTCGTCCTCGAGGCGCTCTCCGCGGAGCACCCGACGCTGGCCTCGATCGATCGCTTCGGGCTCGCGCTCTTCGAGAGCGTCGAGAAGCGGCGCGAGGACGGCAAGAGCTCGACACACCGGCACCGCGCTCGCGTCGTCGGTGAGGCCGAAGGACCGCTCGACGATGCGCGCCTTCGCGCGTTCGAGGTGGTGCGCGAGGAGGTCGAGAGCGCAGGCGGGATTCTTCCGTTCGAGGCCTGCAAGGACGTCGCGCGGAGCCCCTCGGCGTCGGGCGCGCCGGCCGCCTTCACGGCCACGTTCCAGACGCGCACGGGCACCGTGTTCCGCGCGTCGCTGGTCGAGGAGAACGAGGTCGTGCGACTGGCCGCGGTGAGCCGGCAGTAGCGGCCCGGCGGGCGCCTTCAGTGCTGGAGGCGGAACGCGAGCGGGAGGAGATCGCTCAGGTGAACGACGGTGCCGCTCTCGCCCTCGGCGGCCGCGAGGCCGACGAGGACGATGGGCATGTCGCGCGCGAACTCGGCGAGCACCTGACGACAGATGCCGCACGGAGAGCCGCCGTCCTTCGTGACGACCGCGCACGCGATCGGCTCCGTCTCGCCGGCCGCGACCATCTGCATGATGGCGCCGCGCTCCGCGCAGATCGTCGCGCCGAACGTCGAGTTCTCGACGTTGCAGCCGACGTAGACCGCGCCGCTCTTCGTCGCGATTGCCGCGCCGACCATGTAGCCGGAGTACGGGGCGTACGCGTGATCACGGACGGCCGTGGCCTCCTGCACGAGCTGGTCGAGGACCGACGCGGGGACGTGCGCCGCCTTGATCTTCGCGGCGGCGTCGAGCTGGCGCGCCGGCTTGGCCATCGCCTGCGGCTTCTTCGGCGCCTTCGACTTCTTGGCCTTCGGCTTTGCCGTGGCGGGCTTCTTCTTCTTCGAGCTCACGAGCTTCCTGCTTTCACGATCCAGCCTTTGAGGAGTCGCTGGAGATCGGCGCGACGCATCTTCGCCGTCTCCTCGACCTCCTTGTGATCGAGCTCACCGGTGCCGAGGCCGGCCGCCATGTTGGTGATGCACGAGAGCGCCGCGCAGCGCACGCGCATGTGCCGCAGCGCGATCACCTCCGGCACCGTGCTCATGCCTACGGCCTGCGCGCCGAGGATGCGGAGCATGCGGATCTCGGCGGGCGTCTCGTAGGAGGGGCCGGAGAGCGCGGCGTACACGCCTTCGCGGAGCGGGAGGCCCTCGGCCTTCGACACCTCGCGGAGCTGCTCGCGGAGGACCGGGTCGTACGCGTTCGTCATGTCGGGGAAGCGCGTGCCGAGCGCGTCCTCGTTGGGGCCGAGCAGCGGCTGCATGCCGGAGAGGTTCAGGTGATCGCTGATGATCATGAGATCACCCGCGGCCCAGCCCGCCTCGAGCCCGCCCGCGGCGTTCGTGATGAGCACGCAGGAGACGCCGAGCCGCGCCATCGCGCGCACCCCGTGCACGACCTGCCAGAGCGGATGTCCTTCGTACATGTGCACGCGGCCCTGCATGCAGACGACCGGCACGTCCTCGACGTGACCGAAGCAGAGGTTGCCGGCATGACCGACGACCTTCGACGCGGGCAGGTGCGGGAGAGTCTCGTAGGGGACCTTCACGAGCCCGGTGAGGCCGTCGGCGAACGCGCCGAGCCCGCTGCCGAGCACGACGCCGACGCGCGGAACGAGGCTGACCTTCGCGCGGACCGCCTTCACGGTCTCCTCGAGACGCTCCGCGACGCTTGGCTCGGTGTGGCTCATGGGGCCGACCAGGATACCATGACGTCGTGGCTTCCCGTCCGGGCTCGACAAAGGCGTGGCGCGCCACGCTCAGGCACGTGAGCGGCTCGAGGGCACACCTGTCGATGATGATCGGCAAGGGAGGGATCGCCCCGCTCCCCGATCCCGTCGCGCTTCGCATCCTCGCCGACGGCGCCGGCTACTCGATGCTGCGTCTCGACAAGGCAGGCACGAGCATCGCGCACACGTGGCACGCGACGCTCGAGGAGGCGAAGGCGGAGGCCGCGCGCGCGTTCGGCGTCGCCGAGGAAGGCTGGGCGCCCGAGTAGCTCAGGGCTTCTTGGCGAACTTCTTCGAGAGCGCTTCGCACACGACGGCCGGCGCGTAGCGACTGACGTCACCGCCGTGGCTGGCGATCTCGCGGACCAGCGAGGCGCTGACGAAGCCGTGCTTCGTGCGCGTCGGCAGGAAGATCGTGTCGATCTGCGGGCGCAGGTCCGCGTTGGCGTGGGCGATCTGCAGCTCGTACTCGAAGTCGGTCGTGACGCGCAGGCCGCGGACGATGACGCTCGCGTTCTTCGCCGCGCAGTACTCGATGAGCAGCCCGTCGAACGAGTCGACGACGACGTTCGGGATGTGCGACGCGATCGAAACGATGAGCTCCTTGCGCTCGTCGGCCGAGAACAGCGGGTGCTTCGTCGGGTGAACGCCGATCGCGACGATCACGTTGTCGAACAGCGCCGCCGCGCGCTCGATGAGATCGAGATGACCGAGCGTCGCCGGGTCGAAGCTGCCCGCGTAGACGGCGAGCGCGCGGCTCATTTCGCCGCTCCCTTGCTCTCCGTCTTCGGTGCGTTCGTCTTGGCGCCGGGGCTCGGCGCGGTCGCCGGCGGGGCCGTGGGGCCGATCGGCGGCGTGGGGCCGGTCTTGGGGGCCGGCTTCGGCGGTCCGACGGGCGCGGGCCCGACGGGCGGTCCTGCCGGCGGAACCGGTCCGCCGCCGGGCGGCGGCAAGGGCTTCGGCCCCTCGTCCAGCGGTGAGCCCTGCGCGCCGCCCATGAGCGACGGGTCGACCTCGAGCCACACCCAGCGGCCGTCGTCGCCGAACGTCACGCGGAAGGCCGAGAGAAGACCGGCACCGACGACACCCTGGAGGTCGACGTCGAAGTTGTTCTTGTACTCGCCGAGCGGCGTGCCCTGCATCGCGGGGATCTGCGGGAGGTCGAGCGTGCCGAGCTTGAAGTACGGGAGCGTCCCGAGCTTCCAGGACGCGGGGGCGCCCGGCTCGCTACGGAAGGCGCCGAGGTCCGCGCCGGAGCGCTTCAGCATCTGGTCGTCGAGCGCGAGCGGATAGAACGCGGAGGAGTCTACGAAGAGGAGCGCGTTGCCGTCCTCCTTGTTGGAGACCGACCCGCGCATCATCATCCCGCCGCCACGCACGTAGAAGAGCGGCACCTTGCTCGCGTCGGGGGGCGCCGTCGCGTCCGTCTTGCGGACCACGAACTGCGAGCCGCGACGGTCGAACGTCACGTGCATGTGGCGGAGCGCGTTGATCCCGATGAGGGCCTTGATCGGCGCGCCGAGCTGGCGCGAGATGTTGCTGAGATCGGTGGTGAGCGCCGGGACGTCCTTCACCTCGAGCTTCTCGCCGAAGCGCAGGTTCACCCAGGCGGGCTCCTTGCGGCTCGAGGAGTCGATCATCAGCTCGCCCATCGCCGTCGCGACGAGCGCCAGGATGCGCTCGCCCTCGAGCTCCACCGGAACGACCAGCGCGGGGCCGGCCTGGGGCATCTCGACGGCGGCGACGAGCGCGCCCTCGATCGCGAACGGATGACGGCCCTGGCCACGGCGCGCGAGCTTCGCGACCTCCTTGGCCCAGTTGTCCTTCACGGACGGGTCGCGGAGCATCTCCTCGAGCTCGTCGGCGGCCTTCTCGATGTCGCCCGCGTACCAGAACGCGCGGCCGCGCATGCCCTTCACGTCGCTGCCGGTCATCCCCTCGGTCAGCTTCACGGCCTCGGCATAGTCGAGCTTCGCGAGCGCGATGCGTGCGCCGAGCAGGCGGGTCTCCGGGTCTTTCGGGGCGTTCTTGAGGGCGCCGTCGATCGCGGTGATCGCGTCCTCGAGGTCTCCCGTGCGGTAGGCGGCCTTCGCGCGGGTCAGCCATTTGTCGGCGAGCGGCGCACGGCCGGAGGCGTTCGGATCAGGCCCACCGCACGCGATCGCGGTGATCATGAGCACGGGAGCCGCCAGCAGACGGAGGGCGGTCGTTTGGTGCAGGCGTCGCATCCTCTATGGCTCCACTTTCCGAGTAGTCCCGTCGATTTCGATACGTAGGATTCGATCCGCCCGGAGCTCGCGGCGGCCCCGCCCCGGCAGCTGATAGCCGATCACCCGTGGGGGGTCGAGCCCCGCGACGATCTCCTGCAGGACCATCCTCATCGGCTCCTGGGCCCGGCCGCGGGGGCGGTAGATCACGGTCACCGGCGCCCCAGAAGCGATGGCTTCCGTGCATTCTGCAAGAATCTGCTCCCGCGCTCTTCCCTGGGCGATACGCACCTGCCACACGTCGCGCGGCGTCTGCGGCTCCAGCACCTCGACGCACTTCTCCCAGACCACCCGGAGGGCGGTGACGTCCGAGTCGGCGCGGTGCGCACGCGAACGGTCGAGGCCGAAGTGCTCGCGCAGCGAGTCGAGCGAGTGCTTCTTCAGTCCGAAGGTCCGCCGCGAGAGGTTCAGCGTGTCGACGTAGTGACGCAGCGGCATCGGCTTGCCCGAGCGCGCCATCTCCGCCTCGAGGAACGAGACGTCCCACGACGCGCCGTGCGCGACGAGGACCGCGCCGTCGAAGAGCGCCGCGACCTGATCCGCGATCTCCACGAACGTCGGCGCGTCGCGCAGCGCCTCGGCGAAGATGCCGTGCACGTGCGCGTTCCCCACCGGATCCTTCGAGGCGTCGGGGGCGTCCGAGCTCGAGACCGTGGGGATCTCCGCCCTCGCGATGTTCTCGGGCCGCACCAGCGTGTAGAGCCGCGCCTCCACCACGCCGCCGCGCACGCGCTCGATGCAGACCTCGACGACGCGATCCTTCACCGGATCGAGCCCCGTCATCTCGAGGTCGACGAATGCGAGCGGCGCCTCCGCGAGGGGGAGGTCCCACGGCGCGCCCGGCGGGGGCGGCGGAGTCGTCACCGCTCGACGCACATCGCGATGCCCTGACCGACGCCGATGCAGAGCGCGGCCATTCCGCGCTTCGCGTCGCGTGCCTTCATCGCATGGAGGAGGGTGACGAGGATGCGGCAGCCGCTCGAGCCGATCGGGTGCCCGAGCGCGATGGCGCCGCCGCGGACGTTGACGCGCGCGGCGTCGAGCTCGAGGCCGCGGATGCACGCGAGGGCCTGCGCCGCGAACGCCTCGTTCAGCTCGACGAGGTCGAGGTCCTGCGCGGTCCACCCGGCGCGCGCGAGCGCCTTCTTGCCGGCGGGGATCGGGCCTTCGCCCATGAAGTTCGGCTCGACGCCGGCCGTGGCGCTCGCAACGACGCGCGCGAGCGGCTCGAGGTGCTCGGCCTTGAGCACCGCCTCGCTCACGACCATCAGCGCGCTCGCGCCGTCGTTGAGCGGCGAGCTGTTGCCCGCGGTGACCGTCCCGCCCTTGCGGAACACGGGCTGCAGCTTGGCGAGCGCGGCGAGCGAGGCGTCCTCGCGAGGGCTCTCGTCCTTGGCGACGACGATCGAGACGCCCTTCTTCTGGGGGATCGACACGAGCACCAGCTCGGCGTCGAAGTCGCCCGCGGCCTGCGCCTTCAGCGCTTTGTCGTGCGAGGCGAACGCGAACGCGTCCTGCTCGTCGCGCGAGACCTTCCACTTCTCGGCGACATTCTCGGCCGTCTCGCCCATCGACTGGAGCGGGAAGCGCTCAGCCATGAGCGGGTTCTCGAAGCGCCAGCCGAGGCTCGTGTCGTAGACCTTCGGCGCCGAGCGCGCGAAGGCCTCGTCGCTCTTGCCGAAGACGAACGGCGCACGGGTCATGCTCTCGACGCCGCCCGCGATGACGCACTCGGCGTCGCCCGTCGCGACGCGCCGGACGGCGTCGCTCACGGCCTCGAGGCCCGAGCCGCAGAGCCGGTTCACCGTGACCGCGGGCACCTCGTAGGGCAGCCCCGCGAGCAGCATCGCCATGCGCGCGACGTTGCGGTTGTCCTCACCGGCCTGGTTCGTGGCGCCGAACACGACGTGATCGACGCGGGCCACGAGCGAGGGCGCGCGCGCCTGCAGCGTGCGAACGAGGTGCGCGGCGAGATCGTCGGCACGCACGGGGGCGAGACCGCCGCGGTGCTTCCCGATCGGCGTGCGGACCGCGTGGACGAGATAGGCAGGGCGAATGGCAGAGCTCGAGGTGGACGCGGACATGGCCCGGCGACCGTAGTCCCGTACCGCAGGGCGCGGAAGGACCTCTTCGGCCGGACGCTGTTACGCTCCGCGCCATGCAAGCCCCGACGCGGACACTCGGAAGCACGGGTATCGACGTGGAGGCCGTGTCCCTCGGCGGCGAGGGCATCCTCCGGACGCACGGCCGCGAGCACGCGGCCGTCACGATGATCCACGAGGCGCTCCGGGCCGGGGTCCGCTACTGCGACACGGCTCCCGCTTACGACGAGAGCCAGGAGTATTACGGCGCCGCGTTCCGCTCGATGGCGGGGGCACGCGATCGCGTCTTCCTCGCGTCGAAGACCCACGAGCGGCGAAAGATCCCGGCGCTCTCGCTCCTCGAAGGAAGCCTCCGCGCGCTCGGGACCGACCACGTCGACCTCTGGCAGATGCACGACCTTCGCACCCACGCGGACCTCGATGCGATCTTCGCGCCGAACGGCGCCATCGAGGCCGCGGAGCACGCGAAGAAGGCGGGCAAGATTCGCTTCGTCGGGCTCACCGGGCATCACGACCCCGAGATCCTGCTCGCCGCGATGGAGCGCTACGACTTCGACTCGGTCCTGCTGCCCGTCAACGCCGCGGACCCCGCACGCATTCCGTTCATCAGCACCGTGATCCCGCTCGCACGCAAGAAGGGCATGGGCGTGGTGGGCATGAAGGTGATGGCCGCGGGCAGGCTTCCCGGAGAAGGCGCGGCGACCGCGGAGGAGTGCATTCGCTACGCGATGGCCCACGCCGACACGCTCATCATCGGCTGCAGCTCGCCTGCCGAGGTACAGGAGAACCTGCGCATTGGCCGCACCGCGACGGCCATGGGCGCCGAGGAGCAGCGCGCGCTCGAGGCCCGGCTCGCCGCGAAGGCGGCGCGCTACGCGTACTTCAAGGCGTGAGCGACGCGGCTCAGACCTTGATGGCGCGCGTTAGCAGGTAGTCCTCCAGGACGTGGTTGCCGTCGAAGTGGAGCGCGACGAGCTCTTCGCGTCCTCCTTGAATCGAGAGATGGAATCCATGTCTTTCCCCTGGGGTCGTGTGCCGGTCACTTCGCGACGGGCTGACCGTCCACCCACTTGTAGAAGCCCTCGCCCGTCTTCTTCCCGAGCTTTCCCGCGCGCACCATAGAGCGCAAGATCGCGGGTGGCCGGAACTGATCGCCGATCTCCTTCGTGAGGTGATCGAGGATCGCGAGGCGGACGTCGAGGCCGACGAGATCGGTGAGCTTGAGCGGGCCCATGGGGTGCCGGTAGCCGAGCTCCATCCCGCGATCGATGTCCTCTGCGGACGCGACGCCCATCTCCAACATGCGCATCGCCTCCGCGCCGAGGATCACGCCGAGGCGGCTCGTCGCGAAGCCCGGGACGTCGCGGACGACGATCGGCGTCTTGCCGAGGCCCTTCGCGAAGTCGACGGCGCGCGTGATCGTCGCCTCGCTGGTCGAGAGACCGCGGACGACCTCGACGAGCTCCATCACCGGCGGCGGGTTGAAGAAGTGGAGCCCGACCGTGCGATCGGGGACGCCGAGGCGGGCGCCGAGCTCCGTGACCGAGAGAGAGGAGGTGTTGGTGCCGACGAGCGCGTGCGGGCCGAGCACCTCGAGGAGCGGCTTCAGCACGTCGAGCTTGAGCTGCATGTCCTCGGGGACCGCCTCGATCACCACGTCGGCGCCCGCGCAGGCGTCACGGGCGTCGGTCGCCGCGGAGAGGCGATTCATCGCCTGATGGCGCTGATCGCCGGTGATCTTGCCCTTGCCGAGCAGCTTCTCGAGCTGTGCGCCGATGGCCTTCACGGCCGAAAGGGCTCGGCCGTCGACGGCGTCGAAGAGGCGGGTCGTGTGGCCGCTCTGGGCCGCAACCTGCGCAATCCCCTGGCCCATGGTCCCCGTCCCGAGGACGGTGACGTGAAGCGATACCGCAATGGGCCTTGTTTTTCCCGGGTCCGCGCTCATGCGTAAGTGCTCCTTTGTTTTGTGGGTTGCGGCGCAGGAGCATAGTCTAGATGCCAGTGGCTCGGATTCTCTTGGTCGACGACAGCGCGAGCGCGCGTGCGCTCCTCGGCGTTCGCCTTCGCGACAAGGGCCACGAGGTCGAGGAGGTCGCTCACGCCGCCGACGCCGCCGAGATGGCGCTCTCGAGGCCGCCCGACGCCGTGGTCACCGATCTTTGGATGCCCGGCATCTCCGGCCTGCAGCTCTGTCGGCTCCTCCGGGCCGAGCCCGCGACCGCCACGGTGCCCGTCGTGCTGCTCACCGCTTCGGACGATCGCCGCTCTCGCTTCTGGGCTCGCCACGCCGGCGCGACGGCGTACGTCACGAAGACGGAGATCGACCGCCTGACCGACGTGCTCGGCGATCTCACGTCGTCGCCGAAGACACGCCCGCCGCCGTCACCGAACCCCCAGGTCGTCACGCGCGGCAACGTCCAGGAGCGGCTCTCGCAGCTGCTCGACGTCTCGCTCTTCGAGTCGACCATCGCGGGTGAGGTCCGCGCGCTCTCGCAGAAGGCGGAGGAGCTCGAGGAGCTCTTCGCGGACCTCTGCGCGCTCGCGTGCGACGTCGCCGGCTATCGATGGCTCGCGCTGAAGACCGACAGCGCCCCCGCTCCGCACGTCAAGTACACGACGCGGCTCTTCGTCCACACGACGCCCGATCTCAAGGAGGCCGCCGAGCGCGAGGCTCGCGATGCGCTCGACGTCGCGCCGCCGCCCGAACGGCGCAAGCCCGACGAGGGCGACGCGTTCATCATCGCCGACAAGCGCGCCGTCGACGCCGAGTGGTCGTCACCGCCCATCCTGTTGCCCGTGAAGTTCGGCACCGTGCCGATGGGCCACATCGCGTTCGCACCGAGCCGCCGCGGCGCCTCGCACGACGATCGCCGCCTCATCGCGATGATGGCCAACGAGCTCGGCGGGCCGCTGCGCATGGCCGCGCTCGTCGCCGAGGCCCGCCGTCTCGCTTCGACGGACACGCTCACGGGGCTCCTCAACCGCCGTGCCTTCGTCGAACGGATCGAGAAGGCCCGCTCCGCGAGCGACAAGCAGCTGTTCCCGATCAGCATGCTCCTGCTCGACGTCGACCACTTCAAGAAGGTGAACGACACGCTCGGTCACGACGCCGGCGACGCGGTCCTGCAAGGCGTCGCGCGTGTGCTCCTGTCGATCGCACGCAAGAGCGATTTCGTCGCGCGCTGGGGTGGCGAGGAGTTCGTCCTGTGCCTCACGTCGACGGCCGAGGCCGGCGCACGCATCGCCGCCGAGCGCGTTCGCCGTGCCATTGCCGACGCCAAGTACGAGCTCCCGAACGGCACCGAGCACCGCGCGACGGCCTCCGTCGGCCTCGCGAGCGCCGAGAACGCCGACTGGGACATCCATGATCTCATCGGCCGCGCCGACAAGGCGATGTACTCCGCGAAGCATCGCGGAAGGAACCGCGTGGAGACTGCATGACGACGACGCGTGCGAGGTTCGGGAGAGCGGTGCTCGGCGCTGCGATGGTCGTGTTCACGACGCTTGCGTCGACGGCCCACGCCGAGCTCCCGCCGCCTCCGGACGCGGCAAGCGCGCCGGCGGCAGCACCCGCCGGCGCAACCGCCACGCCAGCGCCCGACGCCTCGGTCACCACCGAGCCTCCGGCCACGAGGAGCGGTCGCACGGCATGGCCCTGGGTGATCATGGGCGGCGGCGTCGCGCTGATCGTCACCGCGGCCGTCCTCGAGGTCCACTCGGTGAAGGAGGATGATCGGCGCGAGGCCGACGAGATCAAGTTCTACCCGCTCCCTGCAGGCGACCCCGCGAAGGCGGAGCTGCAGAAGTCGGCGGCGTCGCACGACGACTCGGCGAAGAGCGCACGCACGAGCGCGCTCATCATCGGCACCGTCGGCTTCCTCGCGGTTGCCGGCTCCGTGGTGCTGTGGTTCGTGGAGGGTGGGTCGAGCTCTGGCCCGGCGGCGCCGGCCTCCGCGAAGAAGAAGCCGTCGCTGTTGCCGTCCTTCGGCCCGGGCTACGCCGGCGCGAGCCTCGGCGCGTCGTTCTGATCACGCGGGGTCGAACGACGCCGCGCTGAGCGCTACTGGCAGCGCTCGACGGTCACAGCCGACGTTCTTGCCGTCCGACGCCGGCTTCAGCGGCAGGTCGAGCGCGGCACATGTCGACGTCTTGATCTGCGCGAAGATCCCGGCGTCACGGCACAGGCCGATGCCCGAGACCTGCGCGAAGATCGACTCGACCGGCAAGCGACCGATCACTCAGGGCAACGACTCGCCGTCGGTCACGACCAGCTCGCGCTGACCGACCTTCGGCTTCGGGCGCGCGCGCGCGCGACGAGACCGATCGGAGAGGAAGAGACAGAGAGACGCGGGGACGCGGAGACAGCGCGGAGAGGTCTCGCCTCGATCGCGGACTGGACCCTCGTGGTTCCGAAGGGAACCCGCAAAGCCGGGTTCCCTCCGGTGGGGAGTCCTCCCCACCGTGCTGCGTCCGTCGTTCCTCGCTCCATTGTCCCGCCCTGCATCGGACATCTCTTCATCGACGACCCGTAGGACGAGATGTCCGATGCGTAGCGAGACAATCGAGCGAGGAAGTACCTCCGTAGGGCGGGATCGAGTCTCCCCACCGGGGTGAACCCGCTGCGGGGTCTCCCCGGCACGACGGGCGTCCAGTGAGGAATCGAGAGGAGACCCCTCCGCGTAGTCCCCGCGTCTCCGCGCCTCTCTGTCTCTTCCTCTCCCTCTTCAATCGGCGACCAGAGCTCGCGCCGTGTGAGTCACACGACGCTCAGTCGCCCGTCCAGATCTCGCCCTTCGCCCCGTCGATCGTGATGATGGCGCCGCGCTCGAGCACGATGTCGGCGTCGCCTTCACCGTCGGTCGAGTCGCGCCAGACCGTCAGGCAGTCCTTCGCGTAATCGACGCGCATGGGCGGGCAGCTCGCGATGCACGGCTTGCCCAGGCTGCGCGCGACGATCGCGGCGTCTCCCGTGATGCCCCCGCGCGTGGTGACGATCCCCGCGGCCGCGCGCATTCCGGGCACGTCCTCCGACGTCGTCTCGATGCGGACGAGGATGACGGACGTGCCCTTCGCGGCCATTGCGACGGCGTCCTCCGAGCGAAAGACGATCGCACCCGTGGCCGTGCCCGGGCTTGCGCCGAGTCCCTTCGCGAGAAGCTCTCTCCCCATGGTCATTTCCTCCCCGTACCGCGCTCGGTCCCGGACGCCTCGGACTCGTCGTCCGTGTCGTCGTCGTCATCCGTGTCGTCGTCGTCCTCGTCGGGGTCGTCCTCGGTGATCTGCGCGCGGAGCTCGGCGAGCGAGTTCCCGCACTTGCACTTCTTCGGCACGCTCCGCTTGAAGTAGACGCGCTCGCACCGCGTGCAGACGCGTGCGTCGGGCTCGTACGAGATCGTCTTGCGCGTGACGGCGTCCTTCTTGCCCACCACCTGCAGCGGCTCGAGGTCGATCTTCATTCCCGCGTGCGGGTTCGCGCCGGGGAGGCCTTCGAGCACGCGGTCGGGGATGTCGACGGCCTTGGGGATGCGGTCGAGCGCCTCCTTCACGAGCCAACCGACGGCCTCGGCGTGCGACTTGAGCGGCACCTTGAAGGTCCACGACGAGCCCGACTCGTCCTTGCCGGTGACGACGAGCGAGAGGTTGCCGGACTCCCACGTGATCTGCGAGACGCCCCACCAGGGCATGCGGCGGACCTCGCCCTTCTCCATTGCGATGCCGGGGTCGCCGACGCGCAGCGGGAGCTCGCTGCTCGTGCCGAGCCAGATCGTCGCGCCGGTGAGCACCGCTCCGCCGGCGATGAGATAGGACGGGATGGCCTTCAGCTTCTCGTCGGCCTCGAACGCGTGCCCGTAGGTGTAGGCCCACGTACCGGCGCCGAGCGTGGCTGCGCCGAGACCGCCGAGCACGCGAACGAGCCACGGGTTGTTCGAGCTCTGCGCGACGAACCTCCGCTCCTGGCGGCGGCCTCCTCGCTTCTTCTTCGCGTCCTTCTTCGAGGACTTCTTCTCGGCCTCTTGATCCTGATCACTCATCGTTTGTCCTCGAGGCGCGACACTTGACCGGCTCGGTTCTAGCGCGAAACCCCGTTGAAGTCTGCGTCTGCACCCCGTGCCCGTGCGCGTGCCCGATCTCCCGTCACTTCGACAGAACCGCCAGCGCTTCCCTGAGCAGCTCGGGCAGGGGCGTCTCGCCGATCTTGGCGCTCAGCTGCTCGACTGCGCGTTCCGCTTCGACCTGCCGGTAGCCCATGTTGACGAGCGCCCGCGAGAGAAGATCGCCCGTGGAAGACGACGTCGGGCTGCTGGGCGCCGCAAGTGCGGCGGCCCCGCGCGGCCCTGCGGCCTCGAGGATCGGGACCTTGTCCTTCAGCTCGAGGAGCAGCCGCTCGGCCGTCTTCTTGCCGATGCCGGTGATGCTGGTGAGCTTGCCGAGCTCTTTTCTCGCGATCGCCTGCCCCAGGTCGGGCGCGGGGAGGGCGCTCAGCACGGCGATGGCGGTCTTCGGCCCCACGCTGCTCACGCCGATCAGCGTGCGAAACGCGATGCGATCGCCCTCGGTCGCGAAGCCGAAGAGCGAGAAGACGTCCTCACGCACGTGCGTGTGGACGAAGAGCGTCGAGCGGCCCTCGCCGTCGGCCTTGGCGCGGCCGATGGTCCCGAGCGGGACCACGAGCTCGTAGCCGACGCCGTTCACGTCGACGACGACGTTGCCGTCGTCCTCCTGGGTCACGTGCCCGGTGAGCCGGCCGATCATCGCGCCCTACTCTAGCCGATTGGCGTCAGGCCGCGACGAACTGCTTCTCGACGAGCCTCTTGTAGAGGCCTTCCTCGGCGAGCAAGGAGCGGTGGTCGCCTTGCTGCACGATCTTCCCGTGGTCGAGGACGACGACGCGGTCGGCGTCGACGACGGTGGAGAGGCGGTGCGCGATCACGAGGGTGGTGCGGCCCTTCATGAGGCGATCGAGGGCGTCCTTCACGAGGTGCTCGCTCTCGGCGTCGAGCGCGCTCGTGGCCTCGTCGAGCACCAGGATGCGAGGGTCCTTCAGCACGGCGCGCGCGATGGCGATGCGCTGCTTCTGCCCACCCGAGAGCTGCACTCCGCGCTCGCCGACCTTGGTGTCGAAGCCCTCGGGGAAGCCCGTCACGAAGTCGAAGGCGTTCGCGGTGCGGGCCGCCTGCTCCACCTCGGCGTCGGTCGCGCTCTGTCGCGCGTAGCGGGTGTTGTCGGCGATCGAACG
>Ga0105047_10006257_pt1 | contig 20216 bp, 15 predicted proteins | sample MAT04_FD_78384 | JGI IMG/M metagenome (GOLD analysis project Ga0105047, IMG submission 78384) | Freshwater microbial communities from Lake Fryxell liftoff mats and glacier meltwater in Antarctica - MAT-04 (megahit assembly) | ecosystem: Environmental > Aquatic > Freshwater > Ice > Liftoff...
CATGCCACACTCCGCACCCTCATCCGTCACTTTGTGACACCTTCTCCCGTAAAACGGGAGAAGGGAATCATATAAGTTAGTTCGTTACGTTTTTCAGTTCCTGTATAAAGGCTCGCAATGACGGACTTTCGAAACTAACCTGTATATTCCCCTTAGGGATAAGGAAAACTAAGGTTTTGTCGGACATAATTTCTCAAGTGTCTCAAGTGTATCCGCTTCACTTGCAGGTTTGTCCCAACGAATGCGATGAATTCGCGGAAAACGTAATGCAATACCAGATTTATGCCTGGCAGACCAGTTAGCGGCATCAAATGCGACTTCAAAAACCAGCGCTTTTTCTACTTCCCTGACGGGTCCAAAGCGTTTTATGGTGTGATAACGAATCCATTTATCTAACAATATTAATTCTTCATCAGTAAAACCAAAATAAGCTTTCCCAATCGGTAACAATTCATTTTCACGCCATAAGCCAAACGTATAATCAGAGTAAAAGGATGATCGTTTGCCATGTCCGCGCTGTGCATACATCAATACTGCATCAACCAATTGCGGGTCGCGTTTCCATTTATACCAATGGCCTTTGGGTCTGCCAGCAATATAAGGGCTGTTTTTATGTTTTAACATCAGTCCTTCAACAGCAATGTGTTTTTCTTCAAGAATCGTTTCGCGTAATTGCATTAATGTTTGCTGAGCGTTGATTTGTAACAGATCAGACAACAGCAGGTTTTCTGTTTTATAAACAGCGAACCATTGCTCCAGTTTTTTTCTGCGTTCCATAAAGGGCAGGGCGGTTAAATCCTCTCCTTCAGCCGATAAAATATCATATAAAATAATACCGGCAGGTAAAGATTGTATTAGTTTTTTATTGGGAATTTTACGGTTTAAGCGCTGCTGCAAATCATTAAAACTGCCCACACCATGCGTATGAGAAATAATTAACTCTCCATCAAGAACCACCGAATTATCAATCAGATCAAGAATATCTGGAAAAGCATGACTAATGTCATCGCCTGTGCGTGAATATAAAGCTTTGCCATGTTTACTACAGCCAGCCTGCACCCGAATACCGTCGTATTTACGCTCGATAGCAAAATCAGCAAAATCCATAGTGATTAACTCATTATCATCAAGTGCATGCGATAACATGACTGGATGAAAATAAATACCTTCTGTTATATCCGGTAATGGCTGCATACCTTCAAGCCAGGCAAATAAATCAGTATAAGGCGGTTGCAAGGCGTGCCATATTTTTTCAATATTACCTACTTCAACCTGACCATATTGAGCCAGGGTTTTTTTCAAAAACCGCGCGGATATACCAATGCGTAACCCGCCAGTTCCCAGCTTTAATAAAGCCCAACGTTCTATAGCTGAACTACTATTTAAAAGAGTAGTTAAATAACCGGCAATTTCCATGCTGCTCAATGCGTTAATCGTTTGAATTAATTCATTTAATTCAGGTAATGGTTGTTTGTCAGCATCGTGCTTTTCTGGCCATAACAAGGCAATGGTTTCAGATAAATCACCAACATAATCGTAAGATAATTCAAATAATACTGAATCAACACGCTCTTGCATCAATTCCTTGATAATCGAGCGTTTAAAAGTAGGAAATTTAAGCGTGCCAGCCATAACTGCCAACGCTAGACCACGCTCTGGATCAGGTGTGGTTGCAAAGTAATGTTTAAGTAATTCAGCTTTTGCCAGATTACTGTAAGTAAAATAAAGATTATTAAGAAGTGCTGCAAATTTTTTCATCCTTAATCCTCATTTTCTTCATAGCCCAGTAAATTTAAAGCCTGCGCTTTAAATCCCTGTTTGGTTGCATAATAAACCAATGCCTCTTCGCGGCCATGCGTTACCCACACTTCCTGCGGGTTTATTTCATGGATGGTTTGAATTAATTCATGCCAGTCAGCGTGATCCGAAATGATTAACGGTAAATCAATTCCTTTTTGTTTGGCACGGGCACGAATTTGCATCCATCCTGAGGCATGGGCAACCACTGGATTTGCAAAACGCCTGCTCCAGCGATCGTGTAAGGCACTCGGCGGGCAAATAATGAGTTTTCCAGCCGAAGTCTGCTGGTTTAATTCACTGGCTGGTTTAATGATGCCCAGATCAATATTCATTGACTGATATAACTCACATAGTTTGATTAATGCCCCATGCAAGTAGATAGGCTCCTGATAATGCATAAGGCGCAGTGTTTTGATTAAACGCTGACATTTCCCTAACGCATACGCACCAACCAGATGACATCGTTCAGGAAAAAAAGCCAGGGATTCCAACAATTTTTTGAGTTCGGTTTCTATAGGTGGATGCTTAAAAACGGGCAAACTAAATGTTGCTTCGGTAATAAAAACATCACAGGGTTCGACAATAAAAGCAGGGCAGGTTGGATCGGCTGCGCGTTTATAATCGCCTGACACAATTAACCGGCTGCCTTCATAATCAATAACCACTTGAGCACTGCCTAAAATATGTCCGGCAGGTAAAAAATACAGGTTTACGCCATTAATCGTTAAAGGAATGTGATAAGCCAGACTTTGTAAATTTTCCGCACAATTGTCACCATAACGCGCCTTCATAATGGCTATGGTTTCCGGTGTGGCTAATACGTTTTTATGGCCGGATCGGGCATGATCGCCATGCCCATGCGTAATCACAGCATGATCTACTGCATAAACCGGATCAATATAAAATTTCCCCGGTTCGCAATACAGACCTTCTTTTTTTATAGAGAGCCAGTTTTTGGGATGCGACATAACAGGCTTGAATAGTGAGGTTAACTATTAGTGTATACTGCATGAGATACTTCTGTATTTAAAAGAGCTGAGAAAGTATCGTTTTCGGTCAATTTTGATGTACGGGAAGGAATTTTTTCCTTTAACTGTTTTAGAAGGTTATCCATTTCATTGGGTTTAAAACTTTGAATAAACGTTACAGCTTCACGTTGATTACTTAAGTAATCAATCATAAATTGTTTATCTTCTACAGAAGAACCAAGTTCATAAATGACTAATAATCTCACTAACTGAGTTAGCTCCGTATCGTCGTCATCAATTAAATCCATAGCCAAGATAAAATATATTCTTTGGAGAAACTGTTGATTAATTTCAGAAGGCAGGTTTGGTGCGAACCTGAGCATGGCATCAATTCTAGCCGGAGATAATTTTTTGCCTGTATGCTCAGTAACTAAAATTTTAGCTATTCTGTCTACGTTAGCTTTCTCAAGGTCATCCTGTTCGTGAGTTGCGCATTCGGCAAAGAATTTTTCGACAGCCGTTGCTTTTAAAGGTTCTTTGTAAAGTAATGTAGTTGCAAATGTTAAAACGGAGTTTATTTTTTCACCATCGAGTCCAGATAATTTTGAGACTAAAGAAGTAAAACATTCCAAAATATTTAACTCTAGTAACGCATTGGAGAAATGCCTGTTTAAAGACAAATAGATGTTTTCAATCTCAGCTATATCCATATGAGATGAATTATCTTTAATCCAATCGATAGATGCTGACAACGCTTCATTATCATTGCTGGTTGCCAGGGTATTCAGTACATAGTCATAATTAATTGCCATTTGATTTTACCTCCTTGTGATAGTCGTTCAAGTTTAGTTTTTTCCCGTATAATTAATAAACTAAACTATTATTGCTGCGCGACTATTATGACTATACCTGCCTGGCTTAGAAACTGGTTTCAGCAAAAAAATTGGTGCATGCATGCCTATCAGGAAAAAATGTTCGATTTTTTTTCAGCGGGTCAATCGGTATTATTGATTGCTCCAACAGGTGGGGGAAAAACATTGGCGAGCTTTTTACCGGCATTAGTCGATATTCATGATAATCAGTTTAAAGGATTACACACCATCTATATTTCGCCTTTAAAAGCGCTTACTTATGATATTCAACGCAATTTATTAAACCCTATAAAAGAAATGGATTTAAAAGTATCAGTCGAAACGCGTACTGGAGATACCTCCTCTTATCGCCGTCAACGTCAGCGGCAAAAACCACCCAATATTTTGCTCACTACGCCTGAATCGCTTATGTTGTTGTTATCGTATACCAATAGTGCGACGTTCTTTAGCACTATTAAAATGATTATTGTTGATGAATTGCATAGCATTGCACCAACAAAACGCGGTGATTTGTTGTCCTTGGCGCTCGCACAGTTAACAGCTTTTTCACCGAAGGCACAACGTAATGGTCTGTCAGCTACAGTAGCTGAACCGGAGAAGTTAGCGCAATGGCTATCATCACCTAAACAGCCGGTCAAGGTGTTACAGGTCAAACCAACACTTAAACCTATTATTAGTTTGCTTACTACTTCAGAGCTTCCTTATAGCGGTTTTATGGCCAAATATGCGGTAAATGAAATTTATAAAATCATTATTCAAAATAAAATGACTATTGTTTTTGTAAATACTCGTGCGCAGGTGGAGTTTCTGTTCAGACAGTTATGGCTCGTGAATGACGCTGGATTACCCATTGCCATTTATCATGGTTCATTAAGCAAGGAACAACGTTTAAAAACAGAAAATCTGATTGTTGCGGGCGAAATTAAAGCCATAGTCACAACTTCTGCTCTGGAACTGGGAATTGACTGGGGAAATGTGGATGCGGTTATTCAGGTGGGTGCGCCACATGGAATCAGCCGCTTGCTGCAACGAATTGGTCGCTCTAATCATCAGTTTGATCAATCAAGTCTTGCATCACTTGTACCTGCCAATTGTTTTGATGCACTGGAATGTCAGGCAGCCATTTATGCAATTGATAAAGGAGCGATTGATGGTGAGGACTTTCACGCCGGATCACTGGACGTAGTAGTGCAATTTATTATTAATTATGCTTGTGGCCAATCAATAGAGCCTGATGAGCTGTTCAATGTTATTCGATCCGCATATCCCTATCGATTGCTGACAAAAGAAATTTATTTAAAGCTTCTGCAATTCGCAATTAATGGCGGTTATACGCTGCAGCATTATGATCAGTATCATCGCTTGCTACCGGATGAAAAAAATACTTATAAAATAGCCTCGGCACAGGTGATACGCCGTCATCGTCAAAATATAGGAACCATTATTGAGGCTGCCCGTTTACGCGTTAAAATAATGAATAAACGCAAAGATAAAATAGTGGGTGACATCGAAGAAGCATTTGCACAGCAATTGACCCCAGGCGATACATTTTTGTTTGCAGGCGAGGTGTTGCAGTTTATTCGTATTCATGACATGCATCTCGAAGCAAAAAAAACAAAGGCTAAGGACTCAAAGTTACCCTCCTATAATGGTGGAACCATGCCGCTTTCAACTTATTTGGCAGAAGAGGTACGGCATTTAATTAATACACCATCGTTATGGAAAAATTTACCCGAAAAAATAAGAGACTGGCTGCATTTACAACAAAAATTTTCATTATTACCGAGTGAAAATGCTATTCTAATTGAGCAATTTCCCTATAAAAAAACCTGTTATCTGGTGATTTACAGTTTTGAGGGTCGGCGGGCAAATTATACATTGGGTATGCTGGTTAGCCGGCGCATGGAGGAATTGAATCTTAAGCCGATAAGTTTCACAGCGACGGACTATAGCCTTGCAATCAGTGCACTGCGTCATGTGGATGAAAACACGATACAGAGTTTATTTACGCAAGATGTTATGGATATGGAGTTGGAAAAATGGCTTTTGCAATCGCCTTTATTAAAACGGACATTCAGGCAGGTAGCCATTATTTCTGGCTTGACAGAAAGGCAGATTGCGGGAAAACGAAAAACCATGAAACAGGTTACTTTTAGCACAGATCTGATTTATGATGTTTTGATGCGCTATGAGCCGGAGCATATTTTATTAGCAATTACCCGCCATGATGTAACTAAAGTGTTGCTTGATATCGAGCGGTTGAAAATTATGATACAACGTTTTCAAGGTAAAATTATCATAAAAGAACTAACGCGTCCTTCTCCATTTTCTGTGCCCGTTTTAACAACGTTTAAAACAGAAAGAGTAGTCGGGGATGCTCAAGAAGAATTATTATCATATGCCGAAATTGAAGCCCAGGCTAAAGGCATGATTGACGAGGTCAGAAAGATTGTTTAGAGAAATTATGTTTGCAAATCATCGATTAATTTTCGATGGCAATGCCTGTATTTACTGGCCTACAAAAGAGATGGTGATAGTTGCTGATTTGCATCTTGAAAAAGGTTCTTATCTGGCTGAAAAAGGTAATCCAATACCTCTTTATGACACTATTGACACTTTATCGCGTCTGGAAAAAATTGTTGATTATTATCAGCCAAAAACTCTGGTTTCATTGGGTGATAATATTCATGATATTGACGCATTAAACCGAATCTACCCCCAACATAAGTTACTTTTGGAAAAAATTGCCAATGAGGTCAGGCAATGGGTGTGGGTAATGGGCAATCATGATAAAAACGTCAAGCCCTTGAACTGGGCATCTTCGATGATATTTTCAGCATCAGTGAACATCGATAATATTTTATTAACACATGATCTTGTACATGAAAGCGCATTTCAGATAGTTGGTCATTACCATCCAAAAACAACGGTAAAAAATATAAGCGGAAAATGTTTTTTACATAATGACAGCAAGATAATTATGCCGTCTTTTGGCAGTTATACAGGTGGTTTTGAAATAGAGAGTACAGCGTTTAAAAAGGCATTAAATCATGAGTTATTTAATGCCTTTTTATTGCATAATCAAAAAATATGGCGTGTTAAATAGTGTTTTAATTAATGCATAAACCCATAATAGTTAATGAGCAAACCAGACCAACGAACCAGATTAAAGAGCGCAGCGTAGAAATGCCCATTAAATAGATAATATGATAAATAACACGAGATACAATAAAAGCAATTGCCAGGTATTCAATTAATGGCGTGATATGGCTGGTAGCAAGTGCTGTAACAACTGCCAGACCAAAAATTATCAACGCTTCAAAACTATTTTTATGCGCAGCAACGGCACGGCCGCCAAATCCATGCAATAAAGCCTGTTGAGCGCGAGGCTCGTCATTATTATATCCACCCGCTTTAGCCATGGCAGAAGCAACTGGTATGCGAGCAAGGTAAGGCAGTATGGCTGCAATCAGCAGACAGATAATTAGTGTATTCATTTTCAGGTAACCCCTTGTTTTTAAAAAGCTGTTTACTCTAGCTAATTGTCGGAGAAGAAGCAATGACGAATTGAAATTTTATTTTTATTAAAGTTACTGGTTAAATGGTTAAAACATTGCTACCTTTTTCATATTTTATTAATGGATAGCAAAATGTCAGAACCTTTATTTATATTTATCGCGGGTGCTTCAGCGTCAGGAAAGTCAAAATTTGCCGAATTGTTGGCAGCCAGATTGAATAGTTCTACGCCAGAAATCAAGACAGAAATTGTTACACAGGATAAATATTATAAAAAGCGAAAAAAAATTGCCGTACCCGAAGCGGAGTCTCAAGAGCAACCGCTCCCTAATTTTGATATTCCTGCAGCATTTGATTTGAAATTACTACAAGAACATTTATATGCTCTTAATGATGGGATCGATATAGAGATGCCTCAATTCTGTTTTGAAATAAAAGATAGATTAGAAACAACAGTACTTGTTAAAGCAAATGGTTTAAAAGTTGTTATTTTAGAAGGTATACTAGCTCTTGAAGATTACGAGAAATACAAATTGAAAAATAAAATGGCAATTTTCATCGATCAAAATGATTATCGATTGCTGATGAGACGTCGCGTTCCCCGAGATATAGAAAGCCGAGATACGTCGGGAAGTGTAACATTATATAGAGAAAAACAGCAGGTAGGGCCAGCGTTTTTTGCTCACATTTCGAGCAGCAGACGTAAAGCTACTTTCGTTGTTGACAATAATTTTGATCCGGGGAAACATGATATTGCCACCTATCCCGATTTGCATGTGGGTGTTGAAGAGGTGTTGGATATGATTAGAGAGAAATTAGGATTGGAGGTAGAGGTGAATAATAATTTAGAGGCATTTGCGATGTAGGTTTTGTAGCCCGTATTAGCGGAGCGTAATACGGGAATTCTGTGCCTCATACCGATGTCCCGTATTACGCTTCGCTAATACGGGCTACGATCATTCTAAACGCCACTCAAGCCACTTACCAGTTGCCAGATAATAAACACCACAACGAACAGGAAGTTCACTCTGCGAAGCTAATAATTCTGCATAACCATTAACTTGCTTCTGATGAGCTGATTGAGCGCGTTCATCTTCCTTGCCTGTTTTAAAATCAATAACCCAACGCTCTCCCTGATCAACAAACGTTCTGTCAATTATCCGAGTAGCCAGGTTGCCATTATCAAGCATTAATAATTCATATTCATTCTGTTCATTACTATGTTTCTGGCAGAGCCACTGACCGGTTTCACAGGAAAGCATGGCGGTAATTTGTGAGCGTAACAGGCTCATGGCTTCCTGAAGGTCATCAAGGCTAAAGCCTTCACTTTTAAATCGATTTTCTATCATCGACCAGGGTAAATCACTCATGTCATAAGGGTGATTATCACAAATCCACTGAAGCAATTCATGCGTTATAGTGCCTATAACCCGAGTTTTATTATCAAGCGTAATTGGAGCCAAACCATTACTGGTAGTCAAAATCAACGCAGGGCAGGTGCGATAACAATCAACCGGCAAATGTTTAAGCGGTGGTAAATTCGACAGCTCATCAACCACGTCAATTTTATCATCATGAATAAAGGGCTGATGCTGTAACAGCTCACGAAAAGTACCAGTGGCTGTTTTTTCCTGACTATCAAGAAGATATAACCTTTTTTTGGCTCGAGTTGCCGCTACGTAAAGCAAACGTTGCTGCTCATAGCGATCTTTATCTTTATCAAGTTCACCCAGATAATCATAAAGCAGGCATTGCTCATCATGAGCTGCACGGACTGGCGAAAGTAACAGTAATTCTTCCTGCTGATGAACTGGCAATCGGAGCCAACGTAATAATGGTTTATCACGGATAGATGGTTTTTTACCAAGACCTGGTAAAATCACGCAGTCAAATTCCAGACCCTTAGATTTATGAATAGTCATAATTTGGAGTTGTGCCGGAGTTACTCGTTGAGAAAAGAGTTGCTTGAACTCACTTTCAAATTGCTGCCAGTCAGCAATAATGCCATCCATTTCATAACGGGTTATCAACAGCCAGAATTGCTCTAAATCAGCCTGTTCAGTACTAATCAGAATATTATCTTCCTGCAAGTGTCTGAACGTATTCCTGAGCCAGTCTACCAATGAATGCTGATGACGGCAGGCCAATGCGTTATGCAATACAGCATAAATATATTGTGATCGCACTAATCCCTCAGCAGTTAAACCATCGAGCTTTTCCAGATGAGCTAACGCATGGAAAATGGATTTTTTACGATCAAAATTGGCAATACAATGCAGGTCGCCAAGAGACAAGCCACACCATGGACTTCTTAATAATATTAACCAGGATAGGCGGTCGGCGGGCATAAGTAATGCCCGGGTAATTGACCAGATATCTCTTAAGTGGGATAAATCAGCCAGTTTTTCTATTTCCACACCTTGAAAAGGAATATTCTTTTGCCGAAGTAATGGCACAATATGCGACAGCTGGCTGCGTGAACGGACTAAAATTGCAATAGTATTATCTGGATAATCTGCTAATTGTTGTTCAACGATGCCTACCAAAACTTCCGCTTCGTGCTGTTTTGTTGTGCAAGACAGAGCATTGATGCTGCTATTTTCCGATTTAGTCAATACATTAACTGCCGGGTAAAATGAGATAGCCCCTGACTCCATATCATTCTGTTCAGGAAAAATAAGCTTGAACTGTTTATTAACCCAATCAACAATAGGCGTGTTTGAACGAAAATTGCAGCATAATTCCAGCGGTGTCAGCTTAACGTCCCCAATACCTTCGTATTTTGCTTTTAAAAAAAGCCCGACTTCAGCCTGACGAAAACGATAAATTGACTGCATGGGATCGCCAACGATAAATAATGTTCGACCATCATCCGGCAACCAACCCTGTACCAATCGGGTTAACAATTGAAATTGTTGGATAGAGGTGTCCTGAAACTCATCAATTAGCAAATGGTGAATGCTGTTATCCAGATACAAGGCTAAATCAGTTGGCTCTTCGTCATTACCCAAGGCAAATAAAGCCTGTTGTGAAATTGCGGTGAAATCGACTTCGTTGTTATCCCGAAAAACAATTTGCAAATGCGCGGCCAATAAAGGAAGCAGAGTCAAAACGGCCTGTAAAACCTGCCATTGTTCAGGTTCATAATAAGGCGCTGGTAACTTGCTGATTCGTTTCAATGCATTGAGAAAATCATTACACTCGCCTAATTTGGCGAGCAGAATTTGACTCTGCCCCTTAAGATTTTTATATAAGTTATCGTCACAGATTCCTTTTTTAAAGCCAACATGATGATCAAAACTTTTTCTTAAGGTATGGGTTGTTGTTAACAGCATTGCGCCAAGGCTTGCAGCAGTTTCACGATTTAATTCTTTAAATTGGCACCAATCCCGCAATAAAAAACGCGATGACTCACTGTTATTTTCCAGAGCAACAACTTCAGAGCAAAGTTGACATAATTCATATTGTAACTCAAGCGGGATGCTGTTGTAGAAACGTTCAAACTCATGTTCTTCAATGAGTGCTAATGCCTGCTCATAATCACCTTGTGTTTGCTGTCTGGCTGTATATAAAATTGCTAGCCATTGCTCTCTTGTCCTTAATAAGTCACAAAAAAGCTCCAGTAACTTATCCTGACGATTATCCAAATGTGCTAAAAGCAATTTGACTGCGTGCTGGAAATCAGAGGTATCAATTGCCTCAGTAAAGCAGGCACGTGCTGCCTGTAAATATAAAGCTAATGGCTTATCACTAATGTCTGCATAGGGCGTTTGTTGTTCATGAACAGGAATCGCTCGAGTAAGTGATTGGCACAATGCATCAATTGTAATAATTTTTAAGCGAGCAGGCTGTTTTAATATTTGCCAACCTCGTTGGTCTGCACGTTGTAACGCTGTTGTTGCATAATCATAGGTTAATTGCTGATGGGGCGAAGTCGGATTTTCCTTTTGCTGAGCCTTTGTCAACGCATGCAAAATACGTTCGCGCATTTCACTGGCTGCTTTGCGCGTAAAGGTTAATGCAACAATTTGCTCTGGCTCATTGACGGTGCCTAACAAGCGTAAATAACGCTGAGTTAATAACTCGGTTTTACCCGAGCCAGCAGGTGCCTGGACTATGAAAGATTGCCGAGGATCGGTTGCCTGCTGACGCTGATTTTGATCAGTAAGCATAGCCTTAATCCACTACAATTTCTTGAGCCGGTGGCCTTAAATTATAATTGGAACTCATGCAATAACCGTAAGCGCCGGTATTTGCAATTAAAATGATGTCATTTTCTGATGTAGCAGGCATTGGCCTGTCATAACCCAGGGTATCACCCGATTCACAAATCGGTCCAACAATATGGGCAAAATGGGTTTTTTCATTAGACAAGCGAGTAAGGTTAACAATTTCATGATAAGCACCATATAAAGCAGGGCGCACCAGTGAGTTCATCCCTGTTTCAATACCAATGAAATGTACTTTCCCTTTTTCTTTACACTGGGTGACTTTGGCAAGGATTACACTACTTTCTGCAACAAAATAACGACCAGGTTCGAGCCAGAAGGATATTTGCTCAAAGCTTGATTTAATAGCTAGTAACGCCGCATCCATTGCTGCCAAATCCAATGGCTGTTGACCCGGCTTGTCAACAATACCCAATCCTCCACCCAGATTAATTACTTTAATATGAGGGAAGATAGCAACCAGATCAGTCAGCATTTGTGCCGTATCCTGCCATAATTCAGTCGTTAATATGCCGCTGCCCGAGTGTGCATGTAAGCCAATAACGTTAATATTATATTGTTCCACCAGTTCGGAAACTTTCGATAGATCATTACGAGGAATACCAAATTTTGATTCATTACCGGCCGTAGACACGAATTTATGATGGCCTGCACCGCTGCCTGAATCTATCCTGAGGAAAATAGATTGATTTTTAAATAGCTCAGGCCATTTTTCCAAGGGATATAAACTGTCAATTGTCAAATAACAGCCGAGATCCAACGCAAACTCATATTCATTTTTAGCGGCAAAATTAGGTGTGAAGAAAATACGTTTACGATCTATGGCAGGGAAAAGTTTAAGAATTTGCTGTAATTCATTGATTGAAACACATTCAAAACCTATACCTTTATCGTAAAATGTTTTTAAAATTTCAGGATTTGAATTGGCTTTCATCGCATAAAATAATTGATCAATGGCCTGCAGTTTTAAAAGCTCATTGGCTTTATTGATAAGTGTTTGTCTGTCATACACATAGCAGGGTGATTGCAGTGCTGCCAAATCGAGTAATTGAGCACGTTTATTTTCCCACCAGGGTGCAGTGCGTAAAGCTGGTTTGCCAAATTCTTCATGCCAGCTTTTTGAGTAATAAAAACTTTGAGGGTTATTTTCAATGAGCAGATTATGAAGTTTCTGACACAGTTTTTCTGCGTGAGACTCATCAACAACAAAGGTCAGATTCAAATCATTGGAAGCAAGACACATCAGATAAACCTGTTTCGCTTCAAAGACTTCAAGGGTTGGGCCAAGTTGATGTAAAACAGTACGGATATGATGTCCAACAAGGCTTACAGCGCTACAGGGTTCAATTAATTTTGCCCGACCAAATTTATTTAAATCGTTTATTAACGCGTCAAGTGCGCGCCGATCACGTAATTTTGCATTGCTATCTAATGACAGTGTGACGTTAAATTCTGAGGACGAAAGTAAATCCACTGAAAAACCATGTTGTTTAAATGCGGCAAAAACGTCTGCAAGAAAGCCAACTTGCTGCCACATATTCAATGTATCAATCGATATAAGAATAATACTGTGTTTTACCTGGATCGATTTGATAGGGGGAGCCAAATCATCACTGTCTTTGGTAATAAGTGTGCCGGAATGTTCGGGCATGCGCGTAAATTTTACTATCATAGGTATACCAGCCTTGCGTACTGGCGGGATGCAGTTTGGGTGCAATACTTTTGCCCCCATAGAAGCGATTTCCTGCGCTTCATCGTAATTAAGCTGTTTAAGCAAACGGGCATGCGGCAACTGATGCGGATTGGCTGTATAAATACCAGGTACGTCGGTCCATATTTCACAACCGGCAGCCTGCAAAATGGCAGCAAGTAATCCTGCAGATGTATCTGAGCCACCACGCCCTAATAAAACGGTTTCACCCTGTGGATTGGCAGCAAAAAAGCCTTGGGTAATAATGGCCTGCGCACCTGATTCCAATAATTGTGTGCGAAGTGCTTCATTAGGCTGACTGTCACAATGTGCGGCCAGAAAATTGACTTCATCACTCACATTTTCATGAATAGACACTAACGCTTTACGCACGTCATACCATTGGCAATTGATATGTTGTTGTTGCAAATATTGATGCCCAAGCCGAGTCATCATAATTTCGCCAAGACTCATTATTTGAGCGCGTGTTTTGGCGGGCGCTTCTTTTAATAAAGCAATACCGGTTAGCAGTTGATTTAGTTGTTTTAATTCATCATCAATAAGAGTCATTGCTACATTTAATGATGCGGCAAGGGTCTTGTGACCATTAATAATATCTTCTTCTATTACTTTGTGCTGATTTACAAGGGCGGCTTCAATAGCCTGCTCAAGTTTATTAGAAACTTGCGTAAGGGCAGAGCAGACAATCACCGGTTGAAAACCATTGGCAATATGCTGTTTAGTAATTTTGGCGATATTCTCCCAGGTTTGTAATGATGACACACTCGTACCGCCAAATTTGGTAACTAATGGTTGCATAAAATACTCGCACAAAAAAAGAACACGTTAACATGGACTTGAATGAAATTTCAAGCGCTATGCAAAATATTGGTGGTCATAAAATATCAGTTGGAATTTATTGTAAGCACATTGGTTTTTTGATGGATAATATATGATTTTATTGATAAATTTTTTATAGAAATATTTGAAAACTGCTCAAATTCATTTATTATGGCTACTGTTTCGCAAAGTTTTGGGATGCATTTAACGTAAGGAGTGTCGAGTGAAGAGCATGCAACGCCCTATTAGAACAATCGTCAGTACTGCTGTAGCAACAATTATAGCAACAAGTGCTGCACATGCAGGATCATTTTCCCTGTATACAGAATCAAGCGCCCGAGCAATCGGTAACTATGCAGCCGGTATTGCAGCAGAAGCTGCTGATGCATCAACTGGCTGGTATAACCCCGCTGGTTTGGCCTTGCTTCATACCCAACAGGCAGTAATGAGTGGTGCTGGTGTATTTCCATCTTCAAAAATTTCTGGAAATACTACTTATACTACTACAGGTGTGCCTACTCCTTATGTTCAGTCTTTCACTAATATGGAAGGCGCGAAAAATGGATTTGTACCAGCATTCCATTATGCAAAACCTATTGGTGAGAATGCTACTGTTGGTTTAAGTATGACTTCGCCATTTGGATTAGCAACAGATTGGAGTCGTATTTCACCAGTACGTTATGCAGCAACTTACAGTGAATTGTTAACCGTAAATCTTTCACCGGAACTTGGTGCAAAGGTTACTGAACATTTTGCGTTGGGTGCTGGTCTTGATCTGCAGTGGGCAAAAGTAAAATTCAATAGTGTTTTGGGTGCGCCAGCTGCTATGCAGGCTGCAAGTGTTGTGCCTGGTATATTCCCAAGTCGCCTTGACTCTTACTCTGCCAATAAAGGGCATTCTGTCGGAGTTGGTTTTCATGTGGGTGGAATGGGTATGTTTAATGAAAACCATACTCGTATTGGTTTAAACTACCAATCCACAATGAAGCATAAATTCCATGGTTACAGCCGTCTGGTTGGCTCACTGGCTTCGCCAAATCTGGTTACAGTTACACCAGCTGCTGTATTGGCTACAAATTCAAGTGCAACTTTCAGCAGCAGTACTCTATATAGTAATCCTATTGAGTTGCCAGATGTTGTTACATTGAGTGGATATCAGGATGTCAATGAGAGCTGGGCGGTATTAGGATCAGTAGTTTACACAGGCTGGCATACATTACGTACCATTCAGTTGAATAACGTTGCTGCATTTTCATCAGGATCAGGTCGGGTACTAGCGAATTCGACGTCTACTCTGTATTATGATAATGCATGGCGTGCTGCTTTAGGTCTTAACTATACAGTTAATCCTGATATCATGCTGCGTGTGGGTGGTGGTTACGATCAGACACCAACTAATGATGCAAATCGTGATGTACGTATCGCCGATTCAGATCGTTGGGCATTATCTGCCGGTGCGCATTATCAGGCACGTCCAAACATTGGTATTGATGTTGGTTATACTCATCTGTTTTCAACAGGCAATGTTCCAATCAATAAAACAGCAGTAATTGGCTCAAGCACATTTAATGTGAATGCAAGTGCTAAAGGTTCAGCTGATTTGGTAGGTTTGCAGGCTGTATGGCTTATGGATGATGTTGTAGTACCAGTTGATACAAAATAAAGGTAGTAAAATGTCTTTTAAAAGCCACGCTTGTCGTGGCTTTTTTTGATATTAATTCAAAAAAACGGAGCCGCGACTGTCAAGGAGCGTTCACGAACAAGATTAAAAGTACGACTAGTAATTCGCTAATGCGCCATCGAAATTAGTTAAAATTAAGTGAAACGTGATGATGTAAGAAGTGGTTTTGAAGAGAAAGCAGCTGGAGAATATCCAACTGCCTGGTTAATTAACAACGAAGATTAACAACATGTTGTCCATGATTAGTAATACCTAATCGTGCACGCGAATTTAACTCTAATTCAATTTTATCACCTGGACGAACGATTAGGCTTGTTGCATAACCTTCGTCAATGATAATGCCGTTTACTACAATACGTTTTTGCAGCGCCTGAAAAGCAAGCTCCACGGCTTCATTTTCTTCAATTCGAACTTCACAAGTTTTGTGAGTTCGCCAAATCATGTGATTTTTTATCGTTTTCGCTTGATTAGGTTGCAACTCAATGTATTTTGCAAAACTTTCAACATTTTCTTCGGCTTCAGCAAATACATTTGTTGCCAGAAGAGCAGTGGAACATAGTAAAAGTATAGCTATTTTTCTTAACAAGTTAGTTAACATGGTTTCATCCTTAATTTAGTGGAGCATAAGCTCGGTAATTACCAAGATATTAACGATTTATTTATACTGGATCAGGTTGAACAACGCAGATTTACCAGATGTTGTCCATGATTTGTGATTGCAGCTTCTGCAAGCGAATCAACTTCCAGGTAAATCTTATCACCCAACCGAACCAATAATGTTGTTAACAGACCTTCGTCTAAAATTACACCATTAACAATAACCCTATTTTTTGTTGCCTGAAAGGTAAGTTCATCCGCTTCATTTTGTTCGGCTCGAACTTCACAGGTTGCCGTAATTTTCCATGGAAAATGATTTTTCATGATCTGAAATTCACCAGGTGGTAAATCATAGTCAGTTGAAATATGTTTTGCTAATTCATGGCTTGTTGCAAACGTGGAAGAAGCCAGAAGAGCGCCTGAGCATAAGAGGATAGTTTGTAGTTTTTTTAACATAATTTACTCCTTAAATCTATGTGAGCTGATGCTCATTATTCTTTTAAAAAATTCTCTTAATTTTAAGTTAAATTGTTATCTCCTTATCGTTAATAAATTTTGTTTTCAAGTGGTTTTATTACAAGTTTATTGTGAACAACTTTGACACCATTTACATGAGCTGCTATGTAGGCAGCTTCAGATTTTTCCTTGAAAGTAGTGACAAATCCACTCAGAAGCACGGTACCATTATCGGTTTCAACATGAACATATCGAGCTGATATTTTATTGCTTTCAGCAAGAGCTGTTTTTACCGAAGCTGTAATTGAACCATCAGTACTGTATTTCTGCATAGATCGCTCACCAGAAATAACCTGACAACCGACCAACATTATTAATACTGCTCCTGCAAAGACACTGCTATAATTTTTAACCATAATTTCAATTCCCTACCTAATGCTTGTAATCCAATTATTCTCAAGCAAGTGACAATTATTAATCTACATATTTGTGACAGAATTGTCAAATTAATATTGATATTGGTTTTGGATATTTAATAAATAGGAGCGGGTGATATATTCCCGTATTACGCTGTCGCTAATACGGGGGACAAACTACATTTCAGAGCGCAGGATTTTTGGAGGGAGCAGCGGGAAGGGTGCTTGTAGTTGAATCTGTAGCATATATACCATGAGTATTAAGCATCTGCGCGTTGGCTGATTGCTGTGATATCTTGTTTTGCATAAACTCTGATTTGGCATCAACCAGCGTCTGGAATTTCGCCTTCGAATCATTATTATAATATTTTTTGTCCGTATTAATATCTGGAAAAGAAGGTATGAGGTATTCTTTTATCGCTATTAAAATATTTGCAAAAGCCTCATTTCCTTTTACTATTTTAAAAATAGTAGCTTCTGGCATTGATTGAATGATCGAATTCACTTGATTAAAGGCATTTGAAAAAATAGTTTCAGTTTGATTTTTACCCCAATCATCCATTAATTTCATAAACTCACTCTGTTTTTCTACATCGCCCAGTTTCGCCATTTCTAGAAGTGAGTCAGCGTTAGCTATCGCCTGATTAGTTATAAGCTGAAACACTTTAAGATTAATCGTTTGTTCTGTCACATATATAAACTGAATTAATGGTGAAAGCCCTTGCAAACGCTCACAAAATTTATTGGCGGTGCCTCCAAAACAAATTGGCTTGTCATCATTGTTAACCGTGTTGTCTTTGCCGTTTTCATCCAGATTATATCCTCGCTGAATCTCATAAATCGCATTAATAAATGCCTCCATATGATCCGCCTTTCCCTCAGAATTAATTTCTTTAAACAAACACTCGATAAAGAAATTTAATGGGATTTTAAGATCTGTATTCTGATCATCCCGCAGTTGTGATAATAGATTAGTAACGGTTTCATTTTTTGCCAACGCAGTTTCTTCGATTAATCGTAAGCAAACAGTTTTTTTCTCAGGGCTTGTTTTAATATGGACGAATTGCTCATTCAACCTTTCCAGACAAGCTATGGCTTTATCTATTTTATAAGTAAAAGTATCAGAATGTGATTCCTGTTTGAACAATTTTATTTTATTAATAATCGGTAAAAGGGATATGTTGGAATTATTAATATGTTGATCGGCATACTTAGTAAGTAGTAGCCAAGCCGTTAAATCAGTAGTGCTGTGCACACTCGCTGTATGTGTATTTTGCGCATTGTTTACTGCTCGGGGTTCTTCATATGCCCTTCTGATTTCCCCTAGCATATTTTCCAGGGCGGTGCGGAGAAAATAGTTATATATATTACGTTGAACGATAGCAGTATCTTCCTGTTGTGCATTTTCACACAAAGCCACTATCGCATCAATGTCAGGATTGATAGATAAATATATACCTAAAGTACGGTAGAAATGTTCCAACTCGGGGTTATTGCATAACAGGTTACCGTAGCCTACAAGCCGGTCAAAACCAGGTTGGTCAGGATTAGTATTAAAGAGGATATTTAATAAAGTCATAAAATCCCATGGATTATTAAGTGCCCCAATTGCTGCAAGATTTTGTTGAGTTTGTTCACCATTTAATAAATTAGCATCGTGAAGTAATTTTATACTATATGCTAAGTCTGCTGGCGATGAATGTGCTGAGATAGCATCCCTAAAACGCTGGGCATTATTACCAGTAAGCAAGTTTGCTTTATTTAGAAGGTCTAGACCCCATACAACTCCATAGCATGTTTTACGTGGTAAAGCAGCATTGAGATTTGCTTGTGCGTCTTCGCCAATTAATAAATTCGCCTTGCCAAGATCTTTAATTGTTATGGCAGCGCTCCAACAGTCATCGTGTTTCGCCACTGCATCAATATAGTTATCGCTGGCTAATCCTGCTTTTATAAGGATTACAAGCGCAGAGGCTATTCGATTTGGACTTTTCTGTTTCACCAATAAATCACGATAGTCCTGTGCCTGATCAGTAGCTAACAATCCTTCTTTTTCGAACTCGCAAAGTCCTTTCGCTACCTCTTCAGGAAAGGCGTGCGCGGTTACAGCATCCCGGTTAGAATCGTTTAATAGATTAGTCTTATTAAGATGAATAAGAGCATTTGCAAGGTCTTGAGGATTAACATGGTTTGCTACAGCATTTCTGTTTACCTGAGCATTATCACCAGTTAATAAGGTTGCTTTCTTTAATGCAACGAGAGCATTTGCAGCTTTGTCTGGACGCAATGAGTTTTTTATTACTTCACGGTTTGCAATTGAATCAATTTCGTTTTCACAACTTAACAAAGAATTACTGTACAATGTGAACAATCCAGATGCAGCCAATTCGGGAAACTTATGTTCCGCCACAACTATACAATCATTATCATCATTGCCGAGCAATAATTTTTTATTATCCTCTTTATCACTACCTGTAAAGAAGTAGATTGAACTTCGATACAACTTATTAAAAGCATTTGCGATTTTCAATGGCTCATTAGCTTGTGCTATAAGCATAAGCTTAGCTTTAACATTTGCCTCAGTATAGCGAAGGGTTTGAGCGGATCTTTTATAAATACTTAAAAGATCCTGCTCTTCCAGATAAATAAGTGCTTCAACGGTGGTTTCGGGGTTACTATTTTGTGCTGCAACCTCGAAATAGTCTTGTGACAACTTACCTAATCGTTTTAATTTTTCAAGGTTGCTAGTGAGTGAGTTATTCGCAAAATCGTCAAGAAAAGGAAAAAGCCACTTTTGAAACCAGGACGGTTTTTGAAAGGTTTTCCAAATATGCCATCCTTGCTCAGTCGTTTCGATTGGGGTGCTATTAAAATTGAGTGATGTTGCTAGTTCACCAGGAAAGAAGATGCGCTTGAACCAGCCAAGTTTATCAAATTCACTTTTTAATTTAAGAAATTCGGTTTTAGTTGTTACTGATAAATTAGGCATAACTATTTGGCGCTTATTAAAGGCAGCATGATTAATTATATCCTGCCTATGCAGTTTACTGATCTAACCACTACATATAGTGTTTAGTGATTTTGCTGGCACCGGGTCAATTTCAAGCGCCTGCTGTATTAATCTCAAAAATAATTTACCTCTTGATGAAGA
>Ga0105047_10006258_pt1 | contig 20216 bp, 13 predicted proteins | sample MAT04_FD_78384 | JGI IMG/M metagenome (GOLD analysis project Ga0105047, IMG submission 78384) | Freshwater microbial communities from Lake Fryxell liftoff mats and glacier meltwater in Antarctica - MAT-04 (megahit assembly) | ecosystem: Environmental > Aquatic > Freshwater > Ice > Liftoff...
CCCCATGAACTAGGCAAAAAGTCTCGGCTTAGCGAGGTGACCGTGATCACAAATCGCTCGAACCACATTCCGATGTTCACGAAAATACAAACGATCACCATGGCGACCGGAGAGGTCCTCAACTTCTTGAACCAGAACAATTGCGGCGAAATAACGTTGCAGGTCACCATGATCCAGTAGGCCCAAAAGTAGGGACCAAAAGCGCGGTTGATAAACGCAAAGCTCTCGTACTGGTTCTGACTGTACCAAGCCATAAAGAATTCCGTCGCGTAGGCAAGACCCACCAAAGATCCAGTGGCAAGAATGATCTTGTTCATGTTGTCCAGGTGACGCAACGTGATTAAGTTTTCTAACTTGTAGATGGACCGCACCGGGACCAACAAAGTGACCACCATCGCAAAACCACTAAAAATTGCCCCAGCTACGAAGTAGGGCGGAAAAATGGTGGTGTGCCAACCCGCAACCTGCGACACGGCGAAGTCAAAACTAACGACCGTGTGAACCGAGAGAACGAGGGGGGCTGCCAAGGCAGCCAACAAAGTATACGCTTTTTCGTATCGGAGCCAGTGCCGAGCTGAACCGGTCCAGCCCAAACACAACAGACCATAAACCATTCGGCGCAGTGGGGATTTACTGCGATCCCGGTAAGTGGCCAAATCAGGGATCATCCCCATGTACCAAAACACCAACGACACCGACGCGTAAGTTCCCACCGCAAACACGTCCCATAGCAACGGACTTCTGAACTGAGGCCACATCCACAAATTAAGACTAGGATAGGGCAATAGCCAAAATGCCAGCCAAGCTCGTCCAACGTGGATCCCTGGGTAAATCCCAGCGCAAACCACTGCGAAGATAGTCATAGCCTCGGCTGCACGATTGATACTCGTCCGCCAGTTCTGGCGGAACAAGAATAGAATTGCAGAAATCAAGGTACCGGCGTGCCCAATACCTACCCAGAACACAAAGTTCACGATCGGCCATGCCCAGAAAACCGGGTTCATGTTACCCCAAATACCAACCCCGGTGAAAATCAAATATCCTATCAATGACAGGAACATGACCGCGGTCAACGACGAAAAACCGAAGAGAACGTACCAAAGTACGGGTTGCGGTTCTTCCGCCACCCGACAAACCATGTCGGTGATCGAACTGTACGTTTGATTGCCTGTGATCAACGGCGCGCGTCGACCCGGCACATCGTCCGTGTTATCGATTTCGCGTGGGTTGTAAGGGCTAGCTATGGTGGCCATGGTCACCTGATTCATGAGAGTGGTCATCCCCGTGATCGCCGGGTCGAGTTGGGTTCACTTGCTTGGCAGTCGCTAGCCTCTTTGGCACGTTGCGGATGCGAGACAGGTACAGTGTTCTTGGCTTAATGTTGAGTTCTTCGAGCACCGCGTAAGCTCGGGAATCGTTCTGCGACTTATACACTCGGCTGGTCTTATCGTTTAGATCACCGAACACAATCGCATGACTAGGACAAGCCTCCTGGCAGGCGGACCGAATGTCGCCATCATGGACCCGTCCGTCTCCTCTGGTTCTCGAAGCAATTTTTCCGTTCTGAACCCTCTGGATGCAGTACGTGCACTTTTCCATAACTCCGCGACCGCGGACCGTTACTTCGGGATTCAGTACCAAAGATTGCAGCTTCTGAGAGGCTTGCTCTCGTTTGTCCTGCCAACCGTAAAAATAGCCGTACTCGGTGTTGTAGTTGAAATAGTTGAACCGGCGAACCTTGTACGGACAATTATTTCCGCAATACCGAGTCCCAATGCACCGATTGTAGGCCATCGCATTGATCCCTTCCTCGGTGTGAACCGTGGCCGCGACGGGACATACTTCTTCGCATGGTGCCGTTTCGCAGTGAGCACAGGCCATCGGTTGCGTTACGATCGTTGCATCGATCGGGTCCATATAAGACTGATTCTTCTCCGACATGACATCTTGATCGCATTGGAAATAGCGATCGATGCGAAGCCAATGCATTTCGCGTCCGCGAATCATTTGTTCTTTACCAACAATAGGGACATTGTTCTCGGCTTGACAAGCGATCACACAGGCATTGCATCCGGTGCACTTGTTTAAATCGATGGTCATTCCCCACTTATAGTTCTCATCGACCTTCGGCTCCTGCCAAAGGGACTCGTTCGCAAAGTGATGCTCCACCGTCTTGCCAGTGAAGCTCGCGTCTTTCTTATATTCATCCAGCGTTCCCTCGCGAACCAACTGAGGGGCTCGCTTGGCCTGCTCTTGCATCCCAAGATTGTCGGATAAAGCGAAGTGATCCTGGCTTGTAGCCAACTTGTAGGGCAGACTGGTTCCGACCGCATCGATACCCGTGTAGATCGCAGCTTGATTCCACCGTCGGAACGATGCCAGATTCGTCCCGACTGCCCCGGCGATTATCCCACCCTTGGCTTTCGAGCGTCCGTATCCCAGATTGACCGTAAAAGACCCTTCCGCGTGTCCAGGAACTACGAAAACGGGAAGCTGCACCATCGCGTCGCCTTGGCGAAGCGACACCAACTCCCCTTGCTTTAGACCCAGCCGATTGGCAGTCCCAATACTGCAAACGGCAGCATTGTCCCAAGCCAATTTCGTAATCGGCTGCGGCAATTCCTGCAACCAACCGTTATTTCCCAATCGACCATCGTAGATCGAATCGCTTGGATGCAAAACAACTTCTAGCTGATTCTTGTCGAACTCAAGCCGAATGTCGGCGTCTGGGAGGGCATAAGCGTCGGTAGAAATGCCGCCGCCGCTCAGCGCTTTGCCGTCGGTCTTCAATTCACCAGCAAACTGCTTTCCAGTCGAGCCCGCCAAGAAACCTTGGTGAACCCCTTCTTTCCATTGACGCTCACTCAGCGAACCCAACAATACTCGAGCAGTTTCCTTGACGATTTTTTCACCATCGGTCTCTGGCAGATCCGCCATGATCGACAGGAACTCTATAACGGATTTGCTTCCCAACAGGAGCGGGGAGATCATCGGCTGACCTAACCCCAAAACTCCGTCGAGCGACTGAACATCACCCCAGGTTTCGAACGGATGCGTGGCGGGCACTGTCCAAGCACAACAATCGGAGGTCTCATCATCATAGTTGGACAGGTAGACTACTTCCGCAATCCCCTTGAGCGCATCGGCCAGCTTCAAATCACCGGAGACCGAGAACACGGGATTGGGGGGTAGAACCCAAAGAGATTTGAACTCGCTAGCTTTTGCAACAAACTCATCGAGCTTGAGAGACTTTTCCGACGCCAACTCGTTGGGGACCTCAAAGAGCTTTACGGTTTTTCCGAAGTTACCAAGCTTGGCATTGATCCTAATCGCGGCCAACTGAACGGCCATCGCGTGATGCGTCCCAACCGTTAGAACACTCGCCCCCTTGTTCGATAACAAATCACTTGCGATCGAATCAATAACCCTTTGGACCCGTTCGCTACCCTTCAGTTTGTTATAAGGAACTTCCTCTTCTTTGTCTTCAATCACTTTGCCGGAGTCGATCGCTGCTTCGATTTTACGAAGCAACGCCGGTATTTGAGAGGACTGCAATGCCAGTCTGAAGTCAGCGGACGAGCCAGTGATCGAATACTGGGCTTCCACCGAGTAAAGACGATTCATCCACGGACCTGTCGGCGATCGGTGATTCGCAAACTGACGTGCGTAGTGAACCGCATTCACGTCTGCGCCCAGCAAGTCCGAATCGAGCGAGACAATTACCTTGGCCTGCTCAAGATCGAAGACCATCGAAGATTTACCGGCCCCTGCCGCTTCAATCGCTTTGCTCACATTCCCGGAGAAAACCGATTCGTAACGAACCAGTGCCACCTTCGGATACTTGGCAACCACCTCCGCTAAAACTCGTCGCACCGAAGGGCTTCGACTCGGCTCGTACATGATCGCCAGCCCTTCACCCTGATTGGCCGCCAAAGATACTCTCTGCTTTGCAACGTAATCGCCAAATACCTCCCAGCTCTTCAAGGAATTCTTTCGGTCGTCTGGATCGGCCTTTTTATCCGCTTTGACAAATCTTTCCGGAACGCTGCCAGCAGATTCTCTTTTGAGAACACCAGCGATGCGATCTTGATCGTAGAGCGACAATATAGAAGCCTGAGTGAACGAATCGGTCCCTGCCGAACGGAGCTTCTTATTTTCTGCGTAGTCAACAGGTTGGCTGTTCGCGTAGGACGGGTGGTCTGCGTTGCCATCCACCTTGATCGGCCGGCCTTCGAGGCAGGTCACTAACGCTTGTACTGGCCTGCCGGCCCATTCGAAATTGGAAGCGAAATACTGGGCGACGCCGGGAATTCGACCTTCTGGCCGAACCACGAAAGCAGCGATCTCCTCGCGGTTGTAGCGGCAGCCAGCCACTCCACCTAACGCGAGCGATGCACCCATCATTTGCAGCCATCGACGCCGAGAGACCCCCTCCGGGAACTCCGAAGCAGCTTGAGGAAACTCACGCGACAGGAACTGCTCAAACTCAGGAGTCTGTTGCAATTCGTCCAAGCTGCGAAAATAACGCTTTTGGTGATCGATACCGGATTGGCTCATCGGTGGCATACCGCACAGTTGGCTTGGGGATTGATATTGTTTTCAGCTTTTAACTTCTTGCCGAGCTCCAATTGCTCAGCTTCCGAACCGGCAGACCAAGCGAGATTCGTGATGTGTTCCAAAGGTCGCAGATGCGGCTCGGGATTTCTATGGCAATCGATACACCAAGCCATCGACTGATCTTTGTCTTGATGGACGATCGTCATCTGGTCCACACGGCCGTGACATGTAACGCAGGATACACCCCGATTAACGTGGGCGGAGTGATTGAAGTACACGTAATCGGGCAGCCTGTGGATCCGAATCCAGTCCACAGACTCTCCGGTTCGCCAACTATCGTGGATCGGCTTGAGCTTGAGGCTGTCCGAGTGGACTGCCGACAAAGCCGGAGCCCCCGCCGCTGTCTTTGGACTATGGCAATTGATACACGTCTGGGTGGGTGGAATGCTAGAGTGTGCGGATTTGTCTACAGAGTTATGGCAGTATCGGCAGTCCATTTTGAGTTCGCCAGCGTGCAAGGCGTGGCTGAAAGGAACTGGTTGCTCGGGCCGATAACCGATATTAAGGGTTACAGGACTGGTAGCCCCTAGGAAAAGGACGCCGGCGTAAGCGCCACCGGCAGCAGTCAAAACTCCTAGCAAAGCCAGGAATTTATTCGTCCAGCGAGGGAACAAAAATCGTTGCATGATGGATTAGAGGTCGCTTCTTAATGGCACCCGTCACGCCGGACCGGCATGCGGTTGTGAATTTTGCAAAAGTTTACTAGCTTCGGAGGCTTGACGGAAGATAGCCTACAGAAAGTTGCGATCGATGTATCACTTCTTTCGTCATTTGGTCAACCGGAATGTTGGTGATTCTGATACCAAAGAATAAGAGAGACAAATAGTCGCAGTCCTTGAAAGTGGCTCGGATCTTACCATGTCCGAGCGCTTCGCCAAGCGTGGGGTTAGTTTCCTGGCTATTCCCTCGGGATTGATTCATCCACACAATCCGTAGGACCGTAATTTCGCACGGTTTCTGGGCTGTAGAAAGACTGCTTTCGGGAGTTTGGATCGCATGGGCGGACTTCCCGGACTAGATTAGCAAAGTTTTGATTGAAATCGTTCACTTTAGCTCGTCCTGAACGTTCCGCTTCACAAAGTCATCCATGTCCGACCTATTCAAGGCTATCCTCCAAGGCATCGTTGAGGGGCTTACCGAATTCTTGCCGGTCAGTTCAACCGCTCATATCGTTATTGCGCAAGAATTGCTCGGCATCGATCGAGCGATTCCTTTTTGGAAGATGTTCACCGTAGTGATCCAGCTGGGCGCCATCCTGGCCGTGATCGCTTATTTTTGGCAGCGACTGGTTGGGTTTGCGGCATCCTTCCTCGCCAAGCCAACGCAGGAAACATTAGGGAAAGGCCAAAGATCAAAGTGGTTGTCTCATCCGTTTGCCTTGGTATTGATTAGTTTTGTCATCACCGCAGTTCCGTGTTTTCTCATCGATAAATTCATTGGCGAGAATCTGGAGAGCCTGCGAGTCATCGGCATCGCGTTGATCGTGGGGGGGATAGCCATGTATGTGATTGACAAAATGTGCAGCGGCAGAGTGACCACGGATCGCATCGACCAAATGAATTTGCGACAAGCGATCGTCATCGGTTTAGCACAGATCCTGGCGGCGGCATTTCCTGGCACCAGCCGATCTATGTCAACGATCGCGGGGGGGCAAGTGATGGGGCTATCGCGCAGCGCTGCTTTGGAGTTCAGTTTTTTCCTGTCGATCCCCGTGATGATAGCAGCGGCGAGCTTTAAACTGCTACAGCATCTTCGGAAAGAAGAGTTTCCATCGAGCGGCGACTGGCTTGCGTTGTCTGCGGGATTTGTTACCAGTTTCCTGGTTGCGTTCGTGGTGATCGCTTGGTTCATGTCATGGGTCCGCAAGCATGGATTTACTCCATTTGCCATCTACCGCGTGATCGCGGGCACAGCGCTGCTGTGGTGGAGTTCGAAAACCTAGTTCATCGCCTCCCTAAAAAACCTGGGTTGGACGACACACTGGGCGAATTAAAGCATGAAAGAGTCGCCAAGAAAACGGCACGAAGTGCAGTTCTAAACTGATTCGGAGTCGCACAAGTTTCCTGCCGTTGAGTATATTGTTCGGGTAACAACTGAATTGCTCTCCGAATCCCCTATGCGTTGTCGACTCGATCATGAAACCGCTCCATTTGGTAGTGTCTTTTGTCGTTTTGTTCCAAAGTCAAACTCTCTTTGGCTTGGGGCAGGAACGCTACGACATCGTAGTTTACGGGGGGACTAGCGGGGGCGTGATTGCAGCTGTGCAAGCGTCGCGGATGGGCAAATCGGTGGTCTTGATTGAGCCCACGAGATTCCTGGGCGGATTGACCACGGGTGGGCTTGGAGCGACCGATATCGGAAACAAACGTGCGATTGGCGGTTTGTCGCGAGAGTTTTATCAACGCATCTACCAATTCTATTTGGCAACCGACCGATGGAAGTGCGAAACGCGAGACGAGTACTTTAAGAATCGCAGCAAGAACGAGGACACGATGTGGACGTTTGAACCGAGCGCTGCGACTCAAGTCTTCGACGAAATGATTGCTCAAGCCAAAGTGCCTGTCGTCTTGGGTGAGAGACTGGAGCTCAAACGTGGCGTGGTCAAAGACGGGCCCCGTATTCTGAAGATCGTCATGGAGAGTGGTCGGACATTCGCTGCCAGGGTCTTTATCGATGCGACCTACGAAGGTGACTTGATGGCCAGAGCAGGGGTCAGCTATCACGTCGGCCGTGAGTCCAACCAAACTTATGGCGAGTCCATCAACGGCTTGCAGGTCGCTGGAACTATCCATCATCAGTTCACGAAACAAGTAGATCCGTTCGTCAAGCCAGGGGACCCGGCTAGTGGTCTACTGCCCGGGGTGGTCCCGATGCCAGAAGGGAAAGATGGCGACGGAGATCACCGCATTCAAGCCTACTGTTTCCGGCTTTGTACCACGGACGATCCTGCTAACCGTCGAGCCTGGCCCAAGCCCACCAGTTATGACGAGAGCCACTACGAATTGCTATTTCGTAACTTCGAGGCGGGGGACATGCGTGTGCCTTGGCATCCATTGTGGATGCCCAATCGCAAATCCGATACCAACAATAACTTCGCGTTCAGCACCGATAACATCGGCATGAACTATGACTATCCCGATGGCGATTACGCGACGCGCGAAGCCATTTGGAAAGAGCACGAGCGGTACACGCACGGGTTGATGTGGACTCTCGCTAACCATCCGCGCGTGCCGGCCAAGGTCCGGGATGAGTTTCAACGCATCGGGCTCACCAAAGACGAGTTTCTCGATAGCGACAACTGGCCGCGTCAGCTGTACGTTCGCGAAGCGAGGAGGATGATTTCCGAGTACGTTATGAGCGAGAAAAACTGCAAGCGTGAAGAGGTGATCGCGGATAGCGTCGGGATGGGGGCCTATAATATGGATAGTCACAATACACAGCGATTTGTAACTCCCGAAGGCTTCGCTCGCAACGAAGGGGATATCCAAAAACCTACCAAACCCTACCCGATCAGCTACCGGAGTATCCGCCCCAAGGAGGAGGAATGCACGAATCTGTTGGTGCCTGTTTGTTTGGCAGCAAGCCATATTTCCTATGGAAGCATCCGGATGGAACCGGTATTCATGGTCATGGGGCAGAGCGCAGCCACGGCAGCTGTTCATTCGATCTACGAGAACACTACCGTCCAGAGGATCGACTATTCGCGACTGAAAGAGCAGTTTATCAAGGATGGCCAAGTGTTGGATTTTGAATAGCCGGGATGCTTGGAAGAGATTTGGATTTGCGAGATTTTGAGCCGAATGCGAATCGATTCCAGCAAAATCTATGCGCCGCAATCGACTTGGGTTAGACTAACGGATTGCCTACCCTGGATCCTCTCCCTCCTCCTTTTTTGTCGTGCATGAACATGGCTTCAATCCCTTGGTCCGTTGCGGAAGAATCGCTCGACGTCAATTTTTCGGTGCCTCAGTTATTGAGGCTTCGATGCACTCGAAACTGCTTCGAGAACGACTGGGATCAAGTCTTGCCATTGCTGAAGTCCGATTCTGCAAAAGCGCGCGTTCAAGTCTGGATCGACAAGAGCGTCGTGGACAGCAGTGATTGCGTACTGTCGCATCTGTCGCACCGACTCGCGGAATCCGAAAGCACCGTAGAATTGGTCGCTCCCATCGCGCTGGTCGACGGTGGCGAACAGATCAAGAATGAACCTAATGCAGTGGAAAACATTTTTAGAGCGATCGATCGGGATGGTTTAGATCGCCGAAGCTATGTCATGGTCATCGGAGGAGGTGCCGTTTTGGATGCAGTAGGCTATGCGGCTGCAATTGCACACCGTGGCATTCGACTCATTCGATTCCCAACTACCACGTTGGGACAAGCGGACTCGGGGGTGGGGGTCAAAAACGCCATCAACGCATATGGCAAAAAGAACTGGAAAGGGACGTTTTCCGTCCCCTGGGCAGTGGTGAACGATCAGTCGTTGATTGCTCGTCTGCCCGATCGAGATTTCCGTGCTGGGTTTTCCGAAGCGGTGAAGGTATCACTGCTGAAAAGCCCATCGGCTTTTCGATTTCTTTGCGATCACGCAACCGCGATCGCACACCGCGATTGGAATGTCGTCATGCCCGCCATTCGCTCAAGCTGCTTGATGCACCTGCACCACATCACCCATGGTGGCGATCCTTTTGAAATGCAGGAAGCACGTCCTTTGGACTTCGGCCATTGGTCCGCTCATAAACTGGAACACTTGACCGGCTTCCGATTGCGGCATGGGGAAGCCGTGTCGATCGGTGTGGCGCTGGACACTGTTTACTCGCATCTCGTGCACGGTTTAGATATCTCCGACGTGCAGCGGACATTGAAAGTGCTGAAGGACCTTGGGTTACCTTTGTTCGATCCGGAATTAGCCGAACAAGCGATTTTCGATGGTCTGGAGGAGTTTCGACAGCATTTGGGTGGTAGACTGACGGTCACGATGCTCAAGGCTGTTGGCCAAAGCATTAACGTCCATGAAATCGATCAGGTAGCCATGCGTCGAGCGATCGAAATTGTCCGCGAACAAAGTATGATTTTAACGTCATGAGCGATATCTTGACCGCCGCCCCGATGGAAGCTTCACAAGCCACCGGTCTCTATCTCGTACGCGTGGGGTATCAGCAAGAGATTGTCCCTATGAGCGCTGGAGCGGCCTCCCTAGAAAGGGGAGATCGTGTACTTTGTAGGACAAACCGTGGGGTCGAGATCGCCGATGTGCTGGCTCGGGTGCAGCCCGACTATCTGGATAGCAGCACGGTGGCCGGCAGCCGTTTGATTCGTAAATCGCGGCCCGAGGATGCTCTGCTATGGAAGCAACTGACTCTATTGAGCGTCGATGCGAGCAAGGCTTGTCAGGCGTTTTTGGAAACGCATGGGCTCTCGGATATCTTGATCGAAGTCGAGCCGTTGATCGATGGTCGAACGTTGTTCTTTCACTTTCTGGGTACGCCGACTGAGCAAACCGAACGGCATGTCCAAGAGCTCTCGGAGGTCTATCAAAAAAGTGTTGCGGCCTCTCGTTTTGCTGAGTTGTTGGAAAAGGGCTGCGGGCCGGGTTGCGGCACCAAAGAGAAATCGGGCTGCTCAACGGGCGGCTGCGCTGTATGCGCGATCGCGGGCGGATGCACCAGCAAGCCGAACCCAGGCATCACGTAGTTTTAGTTGTGGCTGCACTATTTGCTGGTAACGATTTGGATTGTCTTTTCTTCGCCGCCGCGTCGAATGAGGACCGCCACGGACCGTCCAATCTTTATGGTGTTGATCGCATATACGAGCAAATCCGTCTCGCGTAGAAAATCGGTGCGTTCGTCGTAGGCGATGATGATATCGCCTTTCTTCATACCTGCTTTCTTTGCAACGTCATGCGGTGCGTACTCGCCGATATGTTCCACCCGCAAAGCCATCTTTCCAGAATCGATTCCTATCTCTTTGCGTTGCCCTTCGGAAGCGGGCTCAAGCTGCATTCCTCCGAACCCAAATTGACGTAGCTGCCAGCGTGAGACTCGCCACCGAGCGTCTTCCTGGGTTCGCCATTGATCGGGAAATTCTACACTGATTTCGAGTCGCTGAGCTCCGCGATCCACAGTCGCTTGGATCGAATTGCGTGCGTCGGGGAGGTGATGCAGAACCCACTGAACATCGGCGATCGAAAGGATCGGTTGTCCCTCGAGCAGGACAATGCGATCCCCCGCTCTAAAGCCGCTTCGTTCGGCAATGCTGTTCTCGGTTATGGCTTTGACTGTTGCGCATTGTGTTGGGTCAAGCACGAGACCAAAGGTTTTCGGGTGTGGATAGGGCATCATGAGTGATGATGGAATCGTTCCGCTTTCGTTCCGAGCATGGGAAATGAGCCCGTCACCAATCATGTGACAATGAATACAACTCTTCGCCGTGTCCCCTTCGTAATCAATCTTGCTTTTGAATCGTGTGGACAACGAAGGAATATTTTCGGGGGAGGCAAACAGTGGATTCTTTGCTTGCTTATCCCTCAAGCTGGATTGGTTCGAAGGGTAGTTGCGATGTAGTTCCAGGGCGGCTTGCAACGCTTGGTACAACCCCGCGACCGAGACATCGTCTTTCCATTCCGTTTGATCTGATCGCGTTCCGTATCGGCAGTACAGCGTGCCATCGGCGTTGCAAACAAACACCGCAAAGGACTGGTCTGTATCGAACTGGAATCGCGAGAGATCCAACCCGTTGGCCGCTACCACTCGAACGCGGACGAACGATTCAAGCAACTTTTGAAGTTTCGGATCGGCTTCGATGAGATCGTCATCGAGCTTGACGCACTCGGAGCAAGGGATACAGCGCAATACTACCAATACCGGCTGATTCTGTTGGCGTGCCTCTTCGAATCCCTTTTCCAAATCGTTGTAGAACCAGGATCCGATTGTTTCAAACCTGAGTTTGTCTTTAAGAAGCTTTTGTTGGCGGGTTTGAGCGTGCGCCGCTCCATGGAGCAGCAGAACACAGACGAGAACGGGACAGCAATGCACAAGCAGCGTTCGAATGGATAGCATATGTCGCACACCTAAGAGTCTGAAGGAACCAGGGTTTGTTGAATCCTTCCTTAAGCTATCGACTCATCGACGAAATGACAACCACCGCGATAATGGCAAACAGCATAAGCAAGAACATAGCCGCAATGACCCCCGTGAGTTTCGCATAGGAAAATGGGGCAGTCCCGAAGACCTCGCCGGTCTGACCGTTTACCAAAACACGAAAGGGCTGCTTTCGATATTGGTAAACCATGATCCAGATCGGCAGCAGCAATGGAACGCTCCGCATATCCTGTATGCGGACGTTGGTGTTTAAGCTTCGCACGCTGCCATGCACCGACTGTTTCGACTCGATAGCCTCATATTGCTCAATGACTGCGGCCGCCTTCATGCGTGCGTCGCGGCGTGTGACGCGAAATTCTTCGACAATCACATTGTCCAAATCGACGGTCGACGGCTTGACGGCTAGTGCGAGATCAAACGGTGCGATCTCTTGCACCTCAGCGGGTGTTAACGTTCCACTTGCTCCCACTAACACACCATCGTGGTTGCCGCGATGCGTACCGAAGACTGGCCGCCAAGTGCCGCGTGCACCGATTGGGACGGAAGAACTATCTGCCGTCCAAGCGGTCTCGGTCGACGCCGAAAAGACCCAAAACGGAACGTATACCTGGGTTACTTTGCTGACTACAGAACGTTGTGAAGCGTCCCCAGGTTTCCAAAATCCTCGGCTCAGCCATTCTCTCAGCAGGGATTCCACCTGCGATTGAACCACTTGAAATGGCACGACTCCACTCGGCTTTAGTGTGCGGGCATTGGGCCGCGATGACATCTTCGCCGAGCCACAGAAAGGACAGCGAAGCGTTTTGGCCGATGCATCGTAGCTCATCGATGCCGCGCACTGATCGCATCGAAAACTCATCACGCTGGCTTGTTGCGTGACGGCTGCAGTATTGCTCTCAGCCCCGACCCCGTCGGCATCCACTCCCTTGGGATTCTCTGTACCGCAATTGCTGCAGAATAAATCTTCGGAGTCGAGGTAGGTGCGGCACACGGCGCAGCGATTTTCGAAAATCATCCTTCCAACCTCGGATAATTGAGGACGATGATCAAGCCGATGGTTACGATTAATAAAAGAGCGATAGCGATGACGACAGCTGCGATCCGGGAGCTGGACCAAGGCTTCTCGCCAATCATCTTTCCGGTCTGACCGTTGACGAGGAACCGATAAACTTTGTTTCCATAGCGGTAGCTGAGCACATGTACGGGCAGCAAGACCAAATCCGATCCGCCAACATCGAGATCGGTTTGTACCGAGAGACCCGACTGAACATCGCCCGGCAGGAAACCTTCGATCGAAGCTCGCTCGCGTTTTCGAAACTCTTGTTGCGTGACGGCTAATGCGGCTTCGCGGTTAATCGAGTATTCCTCGGACATCCAACCCGCCAAATACATGGGGCGGTAGCGCATCATGGTGTTCAGCTGGTAGGGCTGTATCGACAACGCTTCGGATTGTGGCAAGCCCTTAGACGCCGAGACCATATAGCCGGAATAGTACTTTCTGTAGATCCCAGACAACGGCCACCATTCTGTTTCACGCACGGTTCGCGTTTCCGTCCGCGTCTTTCCTTTGGAGTCCTTGACTCGGTACGTTTCGGTGCGATACCAATACTCACCGATTTGCGCCGACCAGTCGCTTTTGGCTATCATCGAGAAATGCCAAAATGGGATATAGATCCCTTGTTGTTTATCGGTTGCAGCTTTGCGAACCAGGTCACCCGGGCGAAAAAAACTATTCTTGCCTATCCATACAAAGAATAATTCCAATGCCTTTTCTCGCGTAATCTCAAATCCGATAATGAACTCCGGAGATTGCGAGGTGCGTTGTTCTTGAGGCAATTCAGCAACGTAGGTCGAGTCGCAAAAGGGGCAGCGCAGACTACGTTGGTCTCGGGGGGCGTCGACTTCGCTCCCGCAGTTCTCACAGCGAAAAGTTCGAGTTGTGTCTGACGTTTGGATCGCTTGCGTCTCGACAGTAACGCTGCCACCTTGGTCGCTGGCCCCATCATGGGGAGTTGAAACGTCGTTTTCTGTTTTGCCCGCGCGCGGTTCGGTAGGTGTTTCAAAAGGGATGCCACAAGCGACACAGAATCGCGAGCCCAACTGACGAGGGCTGCCGCAAGCCGAACATGGCATGAGCGAGCTCGCTAGCGAACGGTTCGGATCGCGCAACGGATCGTAGTCGATGACTTGGGCATCGACGATTTCAGGTTCTTGGAAAGACCGTTGGCTCATGCTGAACAAAGGGTGTGTGGACGTGTTCCGGTTCGACTCACTATTGCCAGTCCAAAGGGGCCAGCCAAGTTTCTCGCAACTGGCTCCATGGCCGATCGATCAGTGTATCGCCATCGCACTGAATCGTCACTCGATCTTGATCGGTGACTATACCCAGCTTAAAGCAGGGCAGACCCTGCATAGCCAGCTCGAATGTGGGGGACTTTGTCGACGGTATCTCGCACAGCAATCTACTATTCGACTCCGAAAACAATGCGACTTCACGATCGATGAAACTGGCTTGACGCATGCTGGTGATATCGATCGCCACACCCAACTCGCCAGCAAAGGCCATCTCGGACAATGCGACAGCCAAACCACCCTCGCTCAAGTCATGACAGGATGCGATCAAGCGATTCTGCATGGCGTGATGGATCGCTTGGTAAATGCGCATCGCTAGCGTTGCGTCGACGACAGGAACCTTTCCACCCGATTTCCCAAGAGCCAGCGATGCATAAGAACCGGCCAGTTCGTCGCGAGTGACTCCGATCAAATAGATTGCATTTCCACTCCGCTTCAAATCCATCGTGGTCGCAAGGCGGCAGTCGGCGATCTGCCCCATCGCGCTGATCAGGAGAGAACATGGGATGGCAATAGTTTGCTTTTCGCCACGCGCATTGAACCAGGAGAACTCGTTATTGAGACTGTCCTTGCCGCTGATGAACGGTGTTTTCCATTGGACGGCCAAATCATGACAGGCGATCGAGGCCCGTACCAACGTACCCAGCGTCTCAGGTCTCTCCGTATTGCCCCAACAGAAGTTATCGAGGATCGCCAATCGGTTGGGATCTGCACCCACCGCGACCGCATTGCGGACCGCTTCATCAATGGCTGACGTGGCCATGTGATAGGGGTCAAAATCCCCCAAACGGGGATTCATGCCATTGGAAAGGACCAGCCCGCGTTGGCTATTGAGTTTGGGGCGAATGATAGCCGCATCGCTCGGTCCGCTGTTCGAGGGTCCCACGAGCGGTTTCACAACGCTGCCGGCCTGTACCTCGTGATCGTACTGGCGAATGATCCAGTGCTTGCTGGCAACGGTCGGATTCGACAGGATCGTATCCAACGTCGATTCTATTTCGGACTGGGTCAATGAGCCGAGCGAACATGGCTGAGACGCGATCGGGGTATAGGTGGCTTGCCGAACAACGGGAGGTCGACCTCCGTGCAGGAACTCCATGCTAACGCAACCCACTTCTACTCCGTAGTACATCAATCGAAGCAAACCCGTTGGAGTGAACTCACCCAGAACCGATACTTCGACATCCTCGCCATTGCAGAGCTTCTTGAGCTGCTGCAGTTTCGACGGAGGGACAGCCAAGACCATACGTTCCTGGGCTTCGCTAATCCAGATTTCGGTGTAACTGAGCCCCTCGTACTTGAGTGGGGCTTGGTCTAGCCAAACCTCAGCGCCGATAGTTTCTCCCATTTCGCCAACCGCACTGCTAAATCCGCCGGCACCGCAATCCGTTACAGCCGAGTATAGCCCTTGATCGCGAGCTTGAAGCAACACATCCATAACCATTTTTTCGGTGATCGCATTCCCGATCTGGACGGAGCCACCGGATATGTTCTCGCTTTCCTCTGTCAATTCAACGCTGCTGAACGTGGCGCCATGGATACCGTCGCGACCGGTGCGGCCACCGATGGCCACGATGAGATCCCCGGGCCTTGCCCCTTTCTCGACTTTATCGACCGGGATAATGCCGACGTTTCCGCAATAGACCAGCGGGTTGCCAAGGTATCGATCGTCGAAATAGACCGATCCGTTGACGGTTGGGATACCCATGCGATTTCCGTAGTCTCGAACTCCTGCTACGACCCCTTTCATGACGCGTCGGGGATGAAGAACGGCCGGGGGCAGATCGTCCGGGGAGAAGTTAGGCGAAGCGAAGCAAAAGACGTTGGTACTGCAAATCGGTTTGGCCCCCAGGCCCGTCCCGAGCGGGTCTCGAATCACGCCACCCAATCCCGTGTTTGCCCCACCATAAGGCTCGATAGCGGAAGGATGGTTGTGCGTTTCGACTTTAAAAACGACATGGTCTTCATGGTCGAATTGGACCACACCCGCGTTGTCTTTGAAAACACTGACGCACCAATCGTCTTTGCCGAGACTCTCTCGGATCTGAACGGTTGCCGCGAAGATCGTTTCCTTCAACATACTATTGAAGTATCGCACTCCATTCTCATCTCGGTATTCGATCCTGCCCCCTAAGGTCTTGTGACTGCAGTGCTCGCTCCAAGTTTGCGCAATTGTCTCCAGCTCGATATCGGTTGGATCTCGTCCTTGTTCGGAGAAGTGTTCCTGGACGGTTTCCATTTCCGCTTGCGATAGATAGAGTTGTCCCGACTTGCTTAGATGCATTAAAGCAGCCGTATCCAGGTCGCGAATGGGGACAGTCGTTAGACGAAACTGGTAGGGTGATCCGATCGCCAGTTGTTCCAATACCAATGGGCCTACGACGACTTGCTCGATCGAGTCGTTGGTGAGCACTTTCTGACAAATGCGTTGGATGATCGACTGGTCCACGGCCTCTTTGAGCTTGGTATTCCTAATCCAATACTTGCGAAAAGTGCGGACCTCTTCCACGTCATGCTTGAGATCGACGAGCATTTTGAGAGTGCTCTGCGCTACCGGATCGGTCACGCCCGGCTTGAGCAAAGCATAGACTAGGGTCGTCGATTGCGAGCCCGTTTCGGACGAGCCCGTTTCGGACGAGCCGGCTAACGATGAATCGAGCTGCGGGTCACCAACATAGGTGGCGATGAACCGCTGTGCGATAGGGTCTGAGAGGAGATCGTTGGCGATCTTTTTGACTTGTTCGACCTCAAGCCTACCTTGCAATAAGAAACCGTAGGCGGCGTCGATCGCGAGATCTTTTGCAATTCCTAGCTCGAACGTGGAGGTGATCGCAGAATGCCCGAGAGAATCCGGTTGACCCTTAGCTGGATGAATATCTACTTGCCACAGCCTCACGTGTTGCTTTTCCCGCTTTGAGTAATTGTTCGATGCGGTCGAAATCTGCTTTTTCTAAAGCCTCGACCCAAGTCCCACAAATTGTGGCAAAGTTCTTCATCGCCTGTAAGGCAGGCGCGTGATTTTCTTCCAAGATCTGTCGCCACATTTGGCTGTTGCTAGCTGCGATCCGAGTCGAGTCCATCCAGCCCTTGCCAACAAATTGCAGGATCTCCGCGGGGGTAGATGACGCAAGCGCGGAAGCCACCATATGCGGCAAATGGCTGGCCGTGGCAAGCGCTTCGTCGTGTTCGGCGGGGGACAGACAGCATGTCCGGGAACCCATCGACTCCCAAAATCCGGTTATTCGCTGAACTAATTCCGGCGTATTGTCCTGAGTGGGGGTAATGACGACCAAGGCGCCGTCAAGGAGAGTGCCGACCGCATGCTCGACACCGCTGTGGTGGCCGCCCGCGATTGGGTGGCTGCCGATAAACTGGCTGTGAGACAATCGTCCTGCGGCGGCGAGCGTGATGCTTTGTTTCGTGCTCCCAACGTCCGTCAGGATAGCGCTTGACTGTGCCACGCTAGCGGCCACGCAGAGCGAGTCGACGATCGACTGCACAGGCGTGCAAGCGATCACCAAGTCAGCATCCCTCGCCCCGACGAGGATATCGTCCGTGGCTTGGTCAATGGCACCGCGACTGAGGGCCGTATCGAGCTTGGCGACCGTCCGTCCTACGCCGACTACCGACTGAGCTAGGCGTTTTCTTTTCAGAGCGAGTCCGATAGAACCGCCGAGCAAGCCAACTCCGATGATGCAAACGCGCTGCCAAACCATAAGTGCCACAAAGTCCAAGATGCCGAAATCCCACGTGACTAGTGTACCGGCCTGAAGTGGAATTGCGAGTGGTCGGCGACCGACTACTTGGGTTGAACCCAGATGTTTCGAAAGGAGACGGGATTGCCGTGGTTTTGAAGGAACAGCGGGCCATCCATAACCGATTCCTGACTGCCGCCGGGAGTCGCGTTGGGCAACTCTAGATTTTCGTGGATCGAGACGCCATTGTGTACCACGCTGATGCGAGCATTCTTGGTTTTTTTTCCAGCGGAGTCGAAAAGGGCGGGGGTAAAGTCGATATCGTAGGTTTGCCACGTCAGGGGCGGATAGCACATGTTCCACTTTGGTTTGGAAGCCTGGTAGATCCCCCCGCATTCGTTGTCTTTGCCTAAAAGACCGAAAGAGTCGAGTATCTGAACTTCATAACGCCGTTGAACGTAAGCCCCGCTGTTGCCCCGTTTTTGCCCCGAATCGTCGGGTTGGAATGGGGTTCGAAATTCTAGGTGCAAACGATGGCTTCCGAAAAGATCGCGGCTGGTACAACCCACGTCCAGAAGTTTTTCTTCGTTGACTTTTCCGTCTTGGAAACGGTTTGCTTCCCCGTCGAAGAGTACGATCGCACCGGAAGGTGGTTTTGCTCCAAGCGTTTGGCTTTCTCGCACTATCTTAGTGAGCACACCTAGTTCTTTTCCGACGCTGTTTCGAATCGATAGCGATTTTGAAGTTAGGACAACGGTGTAGTCGTCAAGCGTTTTAGTTGCTTGTGCGGACTTGGGTTCGATGTCGGTTTGAAATTGCTTCGATGGAGTTCCGCCCGTAAAGCCTTGTCCTGGCAGTCCGCCGCTGAGTAAATGAACTTCGATGGAGTTCTCCTTGATGGCCACCACTTGTGCGCCCCAGTTGCCACCCCATGCTTCAACAACCCCGAGGTATTCTCCCTGAAGCTGGTAGATCATACCCGCTTGGGATTGCGACGTGTAGGTTTTGGCACAAGCGAACGAAGGATACTCAAGTGACAAGATCGACACGGTTGCAACGACTAGCATGGAAGGTAGGCAACGAATCATGGTTTAAGTTCTCTCCGAACTGGGCTAGGGTTTATTCACGTAGTCGAGGGGGTTACTTTTTATACCAGATGCTGGATGATCTTTTCTGCCAAGTTCACGAAGTCGTCTGCATCTTTTGGTGCCGACAGAAATCGCGGGACTTTATTGGCATCTTCCGTAGACCCGATCGGATACGCCCCGATCCGAGTCCAAGCCATATCGTAGACGGTATAGGAGACGCTCAGACCTTTGGCGATCGAGTTTACTTCCCGTTGCAAATCGAAAGCGGTAACGGCGGCGTTCAAAAAGATGGAAGTGGTGATCAGCCAGTCTCGATAGCGTTTGTGCTTTTGGATTTTCGTGCCGTGAACCTGCTCTAGCGCTCGGGCTGCGCCTCGGACCGAAAGCATGATTCGGTCGACGAGCGATCGTACAGCGTGGCTGGATGCGATTTCTGTAAAATTTGACGGGGATAAATAGATATCGACAGCTGCGGTTACGGCTCCGCATCCGGTATGACCCAACACGACTACGCTTTGGATGGTCGATCGGAGATGGGTTGCGGCGTAGTCGACGCTGCCCAGGCACTCGATACCGAGTACGTTGCCAGCAACACGTACGACGAAGAGGTCGTTGGCGGAACAGTCCAGGATATGTTCGATGGGAACGCGTGCGTCCGAACACCCCATGACCATGGCGAACGGAGCGTGCGCCGGCTCGAGTCCGCTGACAATCGGTACACCAAGCTTCACAGGATTCACGGGGATAATCATCGGCGGATGCTGCTGCTCTCCCGTTCCAATAGCTTGCAAATGCGCAACCGTCGTGGCAAAGCGGTCATTGCCCGACGCTAAGACTTTGAGGGCCTCTTTGTTCGATTTGGGCTGCTTCCATTCGATTGTAGCGTTTGGATCGAAGCGATATACGATGTCCAAGGTTGATCAAACACTTTCTTGAGCGTTGAGATGGGCTGATTAGCTACGTGAATATCTTGCGGCCAAAAGACGAGAATTGCTAGCGTGCCAACCGCGTTCTCGGAGGAATCGGCAAAGTAGTCAAGATCCGTAATTCATGCTGAGTTGGTACTTCAGGAATCAATAGTAGGATCGTTAAAAGCCGAAGGAAGGGAAAGGTAGATTCCTATTGACCCTTTTTCAACGCAGTGGCGGTTCTGGGATGAGTGAGAAAACTCTTAAACGGAATTGGATTCGAGACAGTCTAAGGTGGTCGTGCTTGGCAGCCTTTGCCGGGACGGTCACGGGTTTGTCGCCTGGCTGTAATCGAGCCCACTATCGTACTCGGGCCGACCAAGAAGTTACAAAACTCATCGACGAGAAAATAGCGGACTCTTGCTCGCCCGCTGTTCGAAGCATCGCGGTCGATCGCGA
>Ga0105047_10006261_pt1 | contig 20213 bp, 18 predicted proteins | sample MAT04_FD_78384 | JGI IMG/M metagenome (GOLD analysis project Ga0105047, IMG submission 78384) | Freshwater microbial communities from Lake Fryxell liftoff mats and glacier meltwater in Antarctica - MAT-04 (megahit assembly) | ecosystem: Environmental > Aquatic > Freshwater > Ice > Liftoff...
ATTATAATAACCTTTTTCATTATTATCTTCAGCCACCGTATATTCCAGCTCTTTAATATAATGCGGTGTACCAGATTTTAAAACCTTGTATAATATTGGCTCTGCAATACTGCGGGTTTCCGGCATGGTTTCAAAAAGATTTTTTCCTACAAAATCTTTTTCTGTCATTCCTACAATTTGTAAAAAAGCTTCGTTAGCCATTTCTACATGAAAATTTATTCCTTTAAAAATACTTATGCCAACAGACACCTGCAGCAATATATTTTTAAACCTTCCTAAAAATTCATCGTCTTTTAACCTATATTTTTTTTGCTCTGTTACATCTTCAATAGCCAGTAAAATAAATTTTTCAGCACCCATTTCACTAATTACCTCTCTGGCATTTAACAACAATATTTTTTTACCAACCAATGGAAAATTATGTACTACTTCAAAATCTGTAAAGGTTTTATTTTCTTCAACAATGCCACTTAGCAAGGTTCTTAATGCAGGAATATTCCAATGTTTATCGGCCAGATCGTAAATTAAAATACCTTCTGTATCTTTTTTCTGGATATGAAAAGTGCTGTAAAAGGATTTGTTTGCGCTACGTATTCTTAGGTTTTTATCAAGCACCAATAGTGGTTCTCTAATGGTTGCTACAATAGATTCTGCATATCGCCTTGCAGTAGTTATTTGCTCGTTAAGGCTTATTAACTCCTGGTTTACTACCGTAAGTTCTTCGTTGGAACTTTGCAACTCCTCTTTACTTGTTTCCAGTTCTTCATTTAAACTTTGCAACTCTTCGCTGCCACTAAGCAATTCTTCATTGGCACTTTGGAGTTCTTCATTGGCAGCTTCCTGGTCTTCGGTAATGCTGCGCATATCTTCCCTTGTCTGCGTAAGTTCCCTTTCAATTTGTTTTATGTAAAGGTCTTTTTCTTCCGTTAATAAAGTAGATTTTCCATTACCATTTACAATTTCGGGTGTTGATATATGTAGGGTTTGATTATCGTGAAAAAGTATTAAATAATGCGGGTCCACCATGTTTGGAATTGGCATTGCTTCAATATCTACAAATCGTTTTACATTATCTATATTTAAAACAATATTTTCTTTTAAAACTGTTCCATTTAGTTTTTTTGCTTTGTGCACAATATTGCGAAGTTCAAAAGCCAGACCGCTGCGTGCCATCTTTAATAAATTATGGCTTGGCTTGCCTGATGCCTGCTCTAAATATAAATTTGTATTTCCTCTAAAATGCACAATATCCATGGCATCATTTACCACTACGCCTGCCGGGGTATATTTACTGAGAATAATCTCATCTGCCGTTTTTTGAAAGTCAGTTTGCATTGGTTCACTTTTAAAATAGGAAGAAATATTTTGAACACTTTTTTCGCTGCGGGGGCTGGCAACATGCATAAAGGTTGAGGGCGCATCTTTCTTCACAAATAATTTATCATGTTTTACTATTGCTGAAAAAAGATCTGGCATGCTGTTGCTCGTTTCAGATTTTCCCAGCAGCAAATAGCCATGAGGGTTTAATGCATAATGAAAGGTAGAAAAAGCCTTTTTTTGCAAGTATTGCTCCATGTAAATAAGTACGTTTCTACAGCTTACAAAATCAATTTTACCAAATGGTGGATCTTTTAAAAAATTGTGTACAGCAAATACACACATATCCCGCAACTCTTTGTTTATACGGAAACCAACATCAGTTTTTGTAAAAAATTGCGCCAGTCTTTCCTCACTCACCTTTTCTACTTCCCCTTTTGTATAAGCACCGGTTCTTGCTTTTGTTATGGCAGGCACACTTATGTCGGTTGCAAAAATTTGTACCCTTTCATGACTCTCACCTAAAAATTCTTTTAAACATATGGCTATTGAATAAGCCTCTTCGCCTGTACTGCAGGCTGCAACCCATATTCTTATGGGGGTATTTTTATCCTTATTTTTTACAATTGTAGGAAAAATTGTTTCGCATAAATTTTCAAAAACTTGTCGTTCTCTAAAAAAGGACGTAACAGGTATTAACAGATCCTGATACAACGCATCCTGTTCTGCCTTATTCAGCCTGGAGAGGGCAAGATAATCTGTCACATTTTCCGTTTTGGTTATTGCCATTCTACGCAATATTCTTCTTCTTACAGTAGTTTGTTTATAGTAAGTAAAATCTGTTCCTTTTCTTAAACGTAGTAGGGTTAAAATCTGCTTGTATGTTTCTTCTTCCTGCTTGGGTAAATTATCAAGATCTTCTTCATTTAATTTTATTTTTTGTATTACTTCGCTTAATTTTTTCGGGATATCATCTGGTGCTAACACAAAATCTACAACATCAGCATATATAGCACTCTGAGGCATGCCATCATACTCAGCCGAAGCATCCTGTGCAATGGTTATTCCGCCATTGTCCTTTATAGCTTTCAACCCAAGCGTACCGTCAGATGCTGTGCCAGATAATACAACGCCTATTGCATGCGTCTGGTGAATTTCTGCAAGAGATGCAAAGAAAAGATCGATAGGTAAATTGAGTTTATTTTTACTTTTTTCCGGCCTGGGGCTAAGTTCCAGCTTGCCATCATTTGCTATCAGCATTTTATTGCTGGGTATTATGTAAATATGGTTTGGTTCTACCCTTATATTGTCAGATATTTCAACCACAGGTATCTTGGTTACTTTTTGTAAAATTTCTGTAAGAAAGCTTTCATGGCCGGGGTGAAGATGCTGAACCAAAACATAAGCCATACCTGAGTCTTCAGGTATAGCTTTTAATAGTTTTTTAAAAGCATCGAGCCCGCCTGCAGAAGCACCAATACCAACAACCGGGAATTGATTGGTTGATTTTGTGAGCGTTTTGTCTGTATTATCATTTGTTTCATCATTTTTCATGATGCCACTTTTTCATCTGGAAGTATAAAATATTCCAATGCAGGTTGTGGAGCATCATGCAGCGCCAACAAAGTAATAGAATGATATAATAAAAACTTTAGCTTAGAAAATGCATTTGGTTTGCGAATAAAATAATGTGCGCCATTAGCATATAAAAATTGTATTAAACTTTGTTCCAGCGATGTTGATATTATAACAACAGGAATAAATTTTAGTTTTTCTATTGATTTAATTTCTGTAAGGCACACAGCACCATTTTTTCTGGGCATGTTCATATCCACAAAAATAATATCAGGCAACACTTCTGCCTTATCTAAATACTGCATTAATTCCTCACCATTTTTCACACTTTCAAATGTTGTAGCAACTGCTATTTCATCTAATGCACTTGAAAATAGCAGGCAGTCATCTGCATCATCATCTGCAAGTAAAATAAATGTTGCAGTTTCTATGGTGTTATTATCCTGTTGGTTGGGCATCAATATTTATTACAGTTTGCCTAATGATTTTCTTACAATTAAAAATATAAAATATTTGTTTGCAGTGATGGCAAAAAAATATTTTAAAAAATAGCTTCTCATTAACAAGGTAATTATATTTGACGATTAAATGGGCAAAAGATAACTAAAATGTTAATAATTTGTACGAAAAAATCAAGCAATCATACTTTTAAGCATCGCAGTTACTTCCTCGGCATTGCTCACCACCATTAAATGAGCACCGCCTTCTATTTTGCCATCAACCATTACATTTTTAAAGGGTAGAATTCTATCCGCTGTACCGTGAATGTGCTTCAGATTATGATGAATGGTGATGTTTTGCCAGGTGACAATCTTTGCTATTGCCCATTTTAAAAAAACAGGATCGGTATCGTGCAATATGGCAGAAAGCATTTTTTTATCTTCTACTGTTCTGCTACTAAAAAACCAGTTGGTAAACATATTTACTTTTACCAGCAAAGCGGGTGGAATAATTTTATGTATTCCTAATGTACCTGCAACCCTAAAATAATATGGAATTTCGTTTTTGTTTTTTGCAGACGATATGAGAATTACTTTTTCTGCTGAAATGTGTTTAGCAACTTCTACAGCCATCATTCCGCCAAAAGAAAGACCTACTAAAATGGGGTTTGTGGTAGATATTTGTGTAGTTAAGCGAAGGGCATAATTTTCTATAGTTTCATTTTTATGCGGAGTTATCCATTCAATAAATACTACATTATAATTTCCGAAATCTATTTTATAAAAAACTCTTTTATCTGCGCCTAGCCCACTAAAAACGTACAACGTTTGCATAAAGTGTAAAATGTTTTATTGCCACTATCGCACTAGTTAACTTAAAGAAAAAATGAATTTGACCGCATAGTTAGCATTAAAATTTATTAAGATGGACTTTGCACTCAATAAATTATTCAACATCCAGCTTTTTACTGTATGCTTTTAAAAATATGGCACCAAGGTTTTTATATGGCGGAATGTAGTCATCCCAGCTATCTCTTACATTACTATTAGGATCAGTAGAAAAAGTTTTAGTTAGATTTTGCCACATTTTTCTCCACGATAAATTGTCGCCTTCAGTAAATGTTTGATTTATATAAGTAAGTATTGGGCGATTGATATCGCCGGTGCCAATTTCTTTGGTTGATATAATATGTGCTTCAGGGTTTATCTCCAATATTTCGTTGAGGTTTTGATAACCACCGCAAGAACCTAACACTACAATTTTAGCATCGCCCGGCATACGGCTCATGGTACGCTCCAGCCAATAACTGTGGCCACGGTGTACTATAACTGCGGGTTTCAAACCTTTTTCTTCCATATATTTTGCAAGATGTATCTGGGCAGTGTCATCTAAATTAGCATCATTATCCAATGGCTTATTGGCAAATACCATCACATTTCCTTTTATAGAAGCTGCTTCCATCCATTCTTTTTTATCAGTCACTTTCCATTCTTTTGGCGAGAAGGAATTTCTAAAAGCAGGGTAAAATTGTTGACCATCTTTATCACCATAAAAAAACACCTGCTCTACAATACAGCCATTTGTATCCTGCACATATTTATTACCTACTTCATATATTGGCGGTATACCAATTTGTGCAGCAAGGTCAATGCTGTTATCGTCAAAAGAAAGAAAAATAGTTTTTAATAAGCCATAAATAATTTTTGCTTTTGTGTTATTACTTTCTATGGCTTCGCTTTCATTTGCCGTTACATTAGCCAACATTGTTTGTTGCAACTTTTTGTTAGATATACTGCTGTAAGAATCTGCTACATCTACCGCATCTTCCAAATTATTATCTAACTGCGATACAAATGCCCGCATTAATTGTTCGGATCTTTCTGCTGGCATTAATTTTAAAAAAGTATCTAACCTGTTATAATTTGCAGCCATTTTTATAAACTTTCTAAACTGGTTAAAATTTACTGCCAGCAACAATGAATCTCCTTTTGGTTTTGGGCCCATAATCTGAAGCATTCTATTAAAACTATGCTTGTAACTGCTGGTGTAAATATCATTTTCACCTGCTACCAACATGTAGTATAAATCTGTGGCAGATAGTGGTTGTATAGCCCTCATTCTTATAGCAAGGTTATTTTGGTCGTGAAGGGAATTGATGGGGGTTATAAAATGCTGTAACGCTTTTTTCTGTAATGTTTTTAGTAGGCCATTAGCACCATAATATGCTATGGCAGTATCATAAAAAGGTTTGCCCATTCTTTTAGAATAAGCAGTAGCGGTGTTTACCAGTAATTTAAAATAGCCAATGCTGTCGTAGCCTTTATCACCATCGCCTACATAGTTTTTTATACTGTCTATACTTTGCCTTTCCGATAACAGATCATCTAAAAATGGAAAGTAAAAAAGGGCGTTTTCAGTTTTACTCAGTTCCGCCACCTGCATTACCATCTTATCTTTATTACGGTGTATCAATTTACCAACGGTAGATCCGTCAGATTGTGCATAATTATAAAACTGAACCGGGTTTGTTTTACAGGCAACCACTACAAGGCTATCTGCATAATTTTCTGTTGCAAAAGGGGCAATGGTCTGTAAAATTTTATCGTGGTGTAATGCTGCGTATTTTAAATACACTATAGCGGCGGCATCATTTCTGTCATTTTCTTCTGCAAATATCCGTGCATTTATTTTTGCAACCTGGTACGACGATTCTTGCAGAAAAGGTAATATAGACTGCCCGGCAACTTTTGCTTTTATCATCTTATCAAACGAGGAAAGTAATGCTGGTAACTGGGTAAGATTTATTTCGTTTTCTTTTTTGCTTATCCTAAAGTAAAGCAACACTTCGGCTATATTTCTTAGGTAACGAACCTTATCATTATTGGTGGGCAACTGTTCATCGTTAGTTTCTATCCACTGGCGCAGTTCATTTGGTTTTCTAAAAAGTGCGTCGGTAACCTGCATAGTTATCATCTCATCAAGCCCGGCTTTTAACATCCCATCTTCTTTACCATCCATTTTGTCTACCATCCGTTGCTCTGCACGTATGTCATCATGCCTGCTTTTTCTACTTATAGGAATATTGGTTGTATCAGAAAAAGCAATTGCCTCAAAAAAACTAAGAAAAATTAAACATGTAAAAATTATATACTTCATATAGGGTTATTCGTATGCAAATATGGTGCAATTTTTATAGCAGTAACTTTATAGACTGTTATATTACAAAAACAGTTGCACAGTCGTTAACAATTTAATAATGTTATAACACTCATTTAACGTATTGTTGGCATAATAGAAAGTTTACTTTTGCAAAACATTTACCATTATGAGTACAGCAAAAAAAATCCTTATTGCAGATGATGAGCCGGATATTTTAGAAATTATCTCATTCAATTTGCAAAGTGAAGGCTACGAAGTATTTACTGCAAAAAATGGTGATGAGGCCTTAGAGCACGCAAAACAACACAAGCCAGACCTTATTATTTTAGATGTAATGATGCCTGGTAAAACAGGAATAGAAGTTTGCAATATTTTGCGCTCTCAACCTGCATTCAACCCAACTCTTATAATTTTTTTGACCGCTATGAGCGATGAAAATTCTGAAGTAATGGGACTTGAAACAGGCGCAGATGATTATATAACTAAACCGGTAAGTCCAAAGGTTTTAACGAGTAAAGTAAACGCCCTATTTCGCCGTTTAGGTAACGAAGGCGCATCAATAGTTAAAGTAGGCAATTTTGAAATAGACAGAGAAAAATATCTGGTGTCTTTCGATAACACAGAAATAGTACTTGCAAGAAAAGAATTTGAACTAGTAGCATTACTTGCATCAAAACCTGGTAAAGTTTTTTTAAGAAATGAAATCTTAAATAGAATTTGGGGAACAGATGTAATTGTAGGTGACCGAACCATTGATGTACATATTAGAAAAATAAGGCAAAAGCTTGGTGTTGATTGTATTTCTACTGTAAAGGGTGTAGGATATAAGTTTGAGATTTAAGGAGCAATTTGCAAAAAGCAATGTCAATTAGCAAACTGTTCTTTCTAAACTGCCAACTGCAAACTGCCAACTGATTTTCTTATCTTGTGTCTAACATTTATAGTATCACGTTTACCCTAGTTCCAAATGTTTTCTACCAGACACTTATCGCCGCAACAACTTTCTCTCCTCACATCCGCTATATTATCAATCCCCATTAGCCTTGCCATTTTAATTTTTGAACCATTATGGTGGATTGCGCCAGTATCATTTATCATCATTTTTGCAGGCAGCTATGGTCTTATTCTATTTACTTTACAAACATTTATTTATCGTAAAATTAAATTGATTTACAAATTAATCTACCAAACAAAAGCTACCAAAAGAGAAGAGTTTTATTACAAAAATATATTACCACAAAAAGGAATAGACGAGGTTAGAGAAGATGTGGAAGCGTGGGCCCAGCAGCGGAAAAAGGAAATAGAAACACTACAGCAAAATGAGAAATTCCGGAAAGAATTTTTGCAAAACCTAAGTCATGAATTAAAGACACCCATTTTTGCAATACAGGGTTATGTGCATACGTTGCTCGATGGCGCATTAAACAACAAAGAAGTAAATGAAAAATTTTTGGCAAGCGCATCCAGAAATGTAGACCGACTAGTAAACTTGCTGGATGATTTGGATGAAATTTCGAGTTTGGAAAGTGGCGAAATGAAACTAAACCCACAGCTGTTTATTGTGCAGGATCTTATAAAAGAAGTTTTTGACGCACTTCAATTAAAAGCGACCGAAAAAAATATTTTACTGAGCATCAAAAAAGGATCGGAATTCCCTCTAAATGTTTTTGGAGATAAAGAAAAAATAAGACAGGTTTTTATAAATTTTACCGATAATGCTATTAAATACGGAAAAGAGAACGGGATAGTAGAAGCTAGTTTTTACAATGTAGATGGCACAAGCGTTTTAATTGAAATTAGTGATGATGGATATGGCATTGCAGCAGATCATTTGCCAAGAATATTTGAACGTTTTTACAGAACTGACCAGGCACGTAGCCGTAAAGCCGGCGGCAGCGGCTTAGGTTTAGCTATTTGTAAACACATTGTAGAAGCCCATAACCAAACCATACACGTACGCAGTAAGCCAGATGTGGGAACAAGTTTTGGTTTTACATTGCCTGCAAAAAAAGAGTAATGTTAGACAATTTAAATTATTGATTACAACAGTAGTTTATTTTCAAGTTTTTTTGTTGACTAGTATTTGCTTTCATACTGTACCAACACATCAAACCCCTATCTTTGCACACTTAAAAAAATAAAATGAAAGTATTGGTAACAGGCGGCGCAGGCTATATTGGTTCTGTATTGGTTCGTCAATTATTAGGCAAAGGATATAACGTGAGAGCATTGGATAATTTAAATTTTGGTGGCGATGCATTAATAGATGTAATGCTTAATCCCAATTTTGAATTTATGAAAGGCGATGTACGCAATGCAGATGATGTAAAACTTGCATTGGAAGGTGTAGATGCAATAGCTCATCTAGCAGCAATAGTTGGTGACCCTGCCTGTAAAAAATACAGCGATGATGCAAACACCACTAATTGGGACGGCAGCGTAGCATTATTTAATGCAGCAGAAGCAGCCGGCGTAAAACGTTTTGTTTTTGCAAGCACTTGCAGCAACTATGGTAAAATGGCAGATCCTGATTCATTTGTTACAGAAACATCGGAGCTCAATCCGGTTTCTTTGTATGCAGAATTAAAAGTAAAGTTCGAAAAATATTTGTTGGAAGATAATAAGAACTCCAACATGTGCAGTACAGCATTGCGTTTTAGCACAGTATATGGTTTTAGTCCACGTATTCGTTTCGATTTAACTGTAAATGAATTTACCCGTAACGCAGCAGTAAATGGCGAGCAGCCTATTTGGGGAGCACAATTTTGGAGACCGTATTGCCATGTAGATGATCTGGCTCGTGCAGTGGTATTAGTAATAGAAAGCCCTGAAGAAAAAGTACGTGCAAATGTATTCAATGTAGGCAGCACGGAAGAAAATTATAATAAAGGAATGATCATTGAAGAGGTTTGTAAAATAGTGCCCAATGTAAAAGTGGATTATGTGGAATTGAATGAAGATCCAAGGGATTACAGAGTAAATTTTGATAAAATAAAAAATGAATTGGGTTACACCATTACTAAAACAGTGCCTGATGGTGTGAAAGAAATTTATACATTATTAAAAACAGGAATTGTTACAGATTCATTTGCCCAAAAGTTTAGAAATATATAAGAACTTTTAAATTTTAATATTCAGACCCCGTTTTAACAGAGCGGGGTTTCTAATACATTTGCAACTTATTTTAGGCTACTAAAGCCTACTTAAAAATAAAATTAATATGCTTTTACTTAGTGGTCCAAACATGGGTGGTAATGAATTGAAATATGTAACAGAATGTATAGAAACCGGTTGGGTAAGCAGCGTAGGAAGTTATGTAGATAAGTTTGAACAAATGAGTGCAGCATATGCAGGAACAAAATACGCAGTTGCTACAAGTAGTGGAACCACTGCTTTGCATATTTGTTTGATACTAGCGGGCGTGGGACAAAATGATATGGTAATTGCACCTAATATTACTTTTATTGCTACACTTAACGCTATAAAATATACAGGTGCTTCGCCCATATTGATAGATACAGATGCTGATAACTGGCAAATGGACTTAAATATTTTGGAAACATTTTTACAGAATGAAACAGAGCAAAAAGAAAATGTTTGTTACTATAAAGCAACCGGCAAACGTATTCCTATCATTATGCCTGTGCATGTATTGGGTAATATGTGCGATATGGAAAAATTGCTGGCATTGGCAAAACAACATAATTTAGTTGTAATTGAAGATAGTACCGAAGCATTGGGTAGTTATTATAAAGGCAAACATGCAGGCAGTTTTGGCTTGATGGGAACTTTTAGCTACAATGGAAACAAAATAATTACAACAGGCGGTGGTGGCATGATTTTAACCGATGACGAAGCATTAGCTAAAAGAGCAAAGCATCTTACTACGCAAGCTAAAAGTGATGCTTTTGAATATATGCACGACGAAATTGGTTATAATTACCGCTTGGTAAACGTAGCAGCAGCAATGGGTGTTGCTCAAATGGAACAATTGCCCGGCTTCATTGCCCGAAAAAAAGAAATCATTGCTTTTTATAAAAATGAATTACAAGGAGTAGGAGATATTAAGTTTCAACAAGTGAGTGATGATGTAACGCCCAACTGGTGGTTGCCCACAATATTTACCACAAAACAAAAAGAAGTTTTAAAGGTATTGAACGATAGCAAAATGCAGAGCCGCCCATTTTGGATACCGATGAACCAATTGCCAATGTTTAAAAATGATTTATACATACAGCACAACGACCGTTCAGATTTTGTTTACCAGCATTGCCTTAGCATACCTTGCAGCACTTATATTACAGATGCAGATTTAAAAACAGTAACAGATAAAATAAAAGAAGTATTTATTTAATGGGAGATTTAACTTCCTACATACAAGCTCTCGGCGATAATATTTCCCATGCGGAAAAAATTAACCCTACCATATCATCATCTGCAGTTGGTTGGCATGTGCAGCACTGCATAATGGTAATTAACGGCGTTTCACATCAATTAAAAAAATCAGATCCATCACAATACAAATACAGATTTAATAAAGTACGATCGCTCGTGTATTTGCTTAATAAAATACCGAGGGGTAGAGGGAAATCTCCTTCCATAGTAAATCCAGCAGAAGTATCTTCTAAAGAAGATTTGCAAAAAATGATTGAAATGGCAAAAGCAAACTTTGAGGATTTAAAACTTTTACCAAGACAAAGCAATTTTATTCATCCTTTTTTTGGCATGTTAAACCTTCCGTCTACCTGCAAATTTCTAAACATTCATACCAACCATCACCTAAAAATTATTAAAGATATTATACGATCTTTAAAATAATATTTTCCTGAACAGTTTCCATTTTATGTATCAATTTATAAAACGTATCCTCGATATTTTCATTGCCGGTTTTGCTTTTATAGTTTTATCGCCCATACTTATTCCTGTAATGATTATTTTAAAATTTACGGGCGAGCATGAAATTTTTTATTTTCAAAAAAGGCTTGGATATAAAAATAAGCCGTTCGATATTTGGAAATTCGCTACCATGCTTAAGAACAGTCCAAGCATTGGCACAGGCGAAATTACTTTGCGCAACGATCCTCGGGTAATGCCATTTGGCACATTTCTTCGCAAAACAAAAATGAACGAATTGCCACAAATTTTTAATGTTTTAAAAGGCGATATGAGTATTGTAGGCCCACGCCCTTTAATGGAAGTTAGTTTTATGCAGTACGATGAAAACATTCGCAAAAATATTTACAATGCTAAGCCTGGTATTACCGGTATTGGATCACTAATTTTTAGAGATGAAGAAAAACTTGTTTCGGAAGCTTCAGATCCTAAAGCCATGTACAGCAAAATATTTCCTTTTAAAGGAGAACTGGAAATGTGGTATCAAAAAAACGCTTCAGTATTAACAGATTTTAAAATAATATTCCTTACAGCCTGGTCAATTATTTTTCCTGAAAATAAATTGGCTGCCAAGTTTTTTAAAGACTTACCTGTAAGAAGTTTTTAATTTTCTCAATATTATTTCCCCCATTTATTCCCTCTTTCGATATAAGTAAAGTCAACTGTTATTTATTAACCTTTAAATTTGCGATGCATCTTTTAAAACGCATCCATTTTAAATGAATAAAGTTATAGTGATCGGCAGCGGGTTTGCGGGTTTATCTGCCGCTTCATATATGGCCAAAGAAGGCTGGGAGGTTACTTTGCTCGAGAAGCATTTACAGCCCGGCGGTAGGGCGCAAAAATTTATTACAGAAGGTTTTACGTTTGATATGGGCCCGAGTTGGTACTGGATGCCCGATGTGTTTGAACGTTATTTTAATTGCTTTGGCAAACGAGTTTCTGACTACTATTCCCTTAAAAGATTGGACCCGTCTTATTCGGTTTATTATCCTGATACAAGAATGGATATTCCCGCTGACTACAATGCACTTAAAACTTTATTTGAATCAATTGAAAAAGGCAGTGGTGAGCAGCTCGATAAATTTCTTGCAGAAGCAGCATATAAATATGAAGTGGGTGTAAATAAACTGGTGTATAAACCCAGCCTCTCTGTTACTGAATTTTTAGATATTGATCTGGCAAAAGGTATTTTAAAGCTGGATGTATTTACAGATATGAAAAAACACATCAGTAAATATTTTACACACCCACACATTGTAGAGTTAATGGAGTTTCCGGTGCTATTTTTAGGCGCACTTCCACAGCATATTCCCGCTTTGTACAGCCTTATGAATTATGCTGATATAAAATTAGGCACCTGGTATCCCGAAGGTGGATTAAATACCGTAGCCAGTTCTATGCATAAATTGGCGGAAGAATTAGGAGTAAAATGCATGTTTGGGCAAAATGTGGAAAGTATAAATGTTGAAAATGGTAAAGCTGTTTCTGTAACGACCGATAAGGGAACATTTACAGCCGATGCTGTTATTTCAGCAGCCGATTATCATTTTACCGAAACGAAATTGTTACCGAAAAAAAGCAGAACTTACAGCGACGCCTATTGGGATAAAAGGGTAATGGCTCCATCATCCCTGCTTTATTACGTGGGGATTAATAAAAAATTAAAGAATGTTCATCACCATTCACTGTTTTTCGATGTAGATTTTAATAAACATGGTAAAGAAATTTACGATACGCCCATGTGGCCAACGGAACCGCTTTTTTATGTTTGCGCATCATCTGTTACGGATGAAACGGTAGCCCCGGCAGGTTGTGAGAATTTGTTTTTTCTAATACCCGTTGCTGCAGGTTTGCAGGGCGATGATGAAAAACTGAGAAATGATTATTTTTATAAAATTGTAAAACGTTTTGAGGAACAGACAGGAGAGGAAATAAAAGATAATATTATTTATAAAAGATCTTATTCTGTATCTGATTTCGTTCATGATCATAACGCATTTAAAGGAAATGCTTATGGTTTGGCAAATACATTGATGCAAACGGCTATTTTAAAACCATCTTTAAAAAGCAAAAAAGTAAGTAACTTGTTTTATGCAGGTCAATTAACTGTACCGGGACCGGGTGTTCCGCCTTCCATAATAAGTGGAGAAGTAGCAGCAAAGCAGGTAATAAAACAATTTAAAAATGCGAAATAAAAAATGATATCATTATTTCATAAGGTAAGTCACCAGTGCAGCAAAATAACTACAGAAGGGTACAGTACGTCTTTTAGCAGTGCTATACGTATGCTACATGCAGATCTTCGTATGCCTGTGTACGATATTTATGGTTTCGTGCGGTTTGCAGATGAAATTGTAGATACATTTCACGAGTTCGATAAGCAATCTTTATTAGCACAATTTAAAAAAGAAACTTACGAGGCTATTGAAAGAGGTATCAGTTTAAATCCCATTTTACATAGTTTTCAAATTACCGTAAATAAATTCAATATTGACCATGCATTAATTGAGGCATTTTTTAACAGCATGGAAATGGACCTTAGCGAAAAACAATATGATGCTGAGTGCTACTCAACTTATATTTACGGCAGCGCAGAAGTGGTTGGTTTAATGTGCTTGTATGTTTTTTGCAATGGCGATAAAGTGGAGTATGAAAAGCTAAGACCATCTGCACAATCTTTAGGTGCAGCGTTTCAAAAAATAAATTTTTTAAGAGATCTTAAAGCCGATCACGAGCAATTAAACAGAACCTATTTCCCCGGCGTAAATTTTAAAAAGTTTACAGAAGAAGATAAGAGAATAATTGAGGAAGACATTGCCACAGATCTTAAAAAAGCATACGAGGGAATTTTGATGCTTCCCGTAAAAGCACGATTTGGTGTATATGTAGCTTACAAATACTACCGTACTTTATTCAGAAAAATTCAGCAGGCGCAACCACAACTTTTATTGGAGAACAGGGTACGCATCAGCAATACTTTTAAAGCAGTTATTTTGCTTAAAGCTGGTTTGCGCAGTTCATTCAATTCTTTATAAGAAACGTTTTATGCATCAAAAAAAAGCAGTTATAATTGGTAGTGGCGTGGCAGGTATGGCAAGTGCAATAAGGCTTGCGGTACAGGGTTTTGCTGTAACTGTATTTGAAAAAAACAGTTATCCGGGTGGTAAATTATCTGCTTTTAAAACCGATGGTTATCATTTTGATGCAGGTCCTTCTTTGTTTACGCAACCTCAAAATATAGAGGAGTTATTTGCGCTGGCAAACGAGCCAATTGAGAGTTATTTGTCTTATCATAAAATAGATATCGCTTGCAAATATTTCTTCGAAAATGGCAAAGAAATAAATGCATACAGCAACCAGGATTTGTTTGCGAATGAAATGCAGGAGAAAACCGGCGAGCCAAAAGAAAACATCACAAACTATTTAGGGAGATCTGAAAAGCTGTATAATAACGTTGCAAATATTTTTTTAAATTATTCACTGCATAAAAAAAGTACCTGGCTAAATCCCCGGTCTTTTAGAGCACTTAGCTCCATTAAGTTTCCGTACATCTTTAAATCTTTAAACCAATACAATACAAGTTTTAAAGCAAAAGAAACGCAGCAGATATTTAATCGTTTTGCAACATACAATGGCAGTAATCCTTACAAAGCGCCGGCTATGTTAAGCCTTATCCCACATTTAGAGCAAACAGAAGGCGCTTATTATCCGCAGGGCGGCATGATAAATATTACCAATGCATTGTACAAACTGGCACTTAAAAAAGGAGTTCAATTTCATTTTGATGCAGCTGTTCAAAAAATAATTTGTCCAGATAATATTGCTGCAGGCATTGTAGTAAACGACGAAAATATTATGGCAGATGTTGTTGTTAGTAACAGCGATGTTTATTTTACCTACAAAAATTTACTCAGCAATAATATCAAAGCAAAAAAAGTTTTAAAGCAGGAAAGAAGCAGTAGTGCACTTGCTTTTTATTGGGGCATCAACACTTCTTTTTCACAGCTGGAGTTACACAATATTTTTTTTAGTGAAAATTATTCAGCGGAATTTGAACACATTTTCAACAGCAAAAAATTATACAGCGATCCAACAATTTACATAAACGTTACTAGCAAAATAGAAAAAGCACAGGCACCCGCTGGTTGCGAAAACTGGTTTGTAATGATAAACGTACCCGCAACAAATGCATACGATGTTGATGCGGTAAAAACCATTGCAAAGGATTATATCATTGCAAAATTAAACCGTATTTTAAAAACAGATATCGCTGCTCATATTGTAACAGAAACGCTTTTACATCCACAGTCTATTGAAGCCAATACCGGTTCATATTTAGGTTCGTTATATGGTACCAGTTCTAATTCTAAAACGGCAGCTTTTTTACGGCATCCAAATTTTTCAAAACGAATTAAAAATTTGTATTGCTGCGGCGGCAGTGTCCACCCCGGCGGCGGCATACCACTTTGTTTAAAAAGTGCAAAAATTGTAAGTGATCTTGTAAAGCATGATATTAAAAATGATAGAACGGTACATGCTTAAAAGCAGAACACAAATAGCGACTGCGCTGGCGATTTTTTTTCATATGATCGGTTTGGTGGGCATGTTTTTTAATAAGGAGTTTTTTTCTGCTGCCACACCTTTCAACCTCTTGTTGATGTTTGTATTGCTTTTATATACACAACGTACGATAAATATTCAGTTTGTAATATTTATGGTCGTTTGTTTTATAACTGGCATTGCGGTAGAAATAATTGGCACATCAACCGGGTATTTGTTTGGCGAATATGCGTATGGAAATGCACTTGGGCCAACCATTAAAAATGTACCGTTTGTAATTGGTATCAACTGGATCATAATTATTTATTGCAGTGGTGTTGCTGTGCACATGTTATTAGAAAAATTATCGGCAAAGTTGGAGACTGTTACCGGCGCACCTTCACCCGCTGTTCGTTATTTCTCAGTTATTTCTGATGGTGCTATGCTCGCTGTTTTCTTTGATTGGATAATGGAGCCGGCAGCCATTAAACTGGGTTATTGGCATTGGTTGGGAGATGGAGAAATTCCGCCCTATAATTACCTCTGTTGGTTTATAATAAGTATGGGGTTAATGACTCTTTTCACTTTCTTAAAATTCAAAAAGAAAAATATTTTTGCAGTAAATTTGCTGTTGATAATGATGATGTTTTTTATGTTGATAAGAACTTTTTTATGAACCTGATTCTATATATTTTAATAACATTCGGTACGTTTTTTTTAATGGAAGGCATTACGTGGGCAACCCATCGTTATGTGATGCATGGTTTTTTGTGGTATCTACACGAAGATCATCACCATCCACACGGATCTTTTTTCGAAAAAAATGACGCCTTCTTTTTAATATTTGCCATACCAAGTTGGTTGTGCATTATGCTTGGTTTGCAAAATGGAAATTATATTGCTGCAGCAATTGGCTTTGGTATTGCCATGTATGGATTTGCTTATTTTTTGGTACACGATGTAATAATTCACCAGCGGTTTAAATGGTTTACACGCAGCAATAATGTGTATGTGCGTACCATTCGTTGGGCACATAAAATGCACCACAAACATATAGGCAAAGAGCATGGGGAAAGTTTCGGAATGTTATACGTAGCCAAAAAGTACTGGGAAAAAGTAAAAGCAGACAAAGCAAGAAAAGTTTTTTAAAAATGTTTTGGGCGTGCGCCCTGTCGGGGGGCGCCGGGCTTTCCGCATGTACTCCTCGCATTTGCTAGCGCAAATACTGTGGGGTACATAGCTACAATCCCTCACGCAGCGGCTCACGAATCATAACCGTATTTTAAGAAATTCACTTAAGCCATAAATAGGCAAAGCAGGAACCGCCTCTTTTTTTAATTGTCCGTCTCTTGTTATGAAGTAATCTAGTTTATGTTGTAAGGCACAATAATACTGCAGTGCATCTTCAATATCATTTATTTTTGAGTGCAAAGCATTCACTGTGGTACTATGAGAAATATCAATCACTTTTATATCTATCAATAACGTCAGTAAAATTTCTTTTGCTTTTTTTGCACCATAAGCTTTTGTAATCCAATACCCGACAATATGAACAATTGCAGGGCTTATATAAGCTTGTAATTCATTATTTATTACCAACTCTATTAGGCTTTTGGCTTCGTCATAATGCGTACGTTGAAGTGTAAAATCAAGTAAAATATCAGCATCTATAAATATTTTAAAAGCCATATTTACCTGATTGTTCTTTATAAATAAGTTCTTTTAAATCTGCATTTTTTTCTATAGCCGCCGGTTTCATACTCTCTATCATTTGAATGATGTTTTTTTTCTTAGTCGTTTTTGTTAACGTAGTAAAATAATCTTCTACCAATTCCGACACACTTGTATTTTGTTTTGAAGCATACTGCTTGACCTCAGATAATATATTTTGTTCTATTGTAATATTCAGTCTTGCTTTCATTGTATAAATATACGTATCTATTTAAATGATGCGCATAAATGATGTATAAATATTTATAAAAATTTATTTCATCTTATATTTACCAATAATTTTAAAATTGAATACCCACTATACTTATTATTTAATACTAGCCTGTTCTTTAGCAGGTCCGTTTGCATTAAGCTTCGATAAAAAGGTAGCGTTCCATAAAAAATGGAAGGCGGTTTTTACAGCAATGCTTTTGCCTGCACTTTTTTATATAGTGTGGGATAGCATTTTCACCTCTCTAAATGTTTGGTTTTTTAATGAGCCTTATGTGCTTGCTCAAACATTTTTATTTAACCTGCCTCTGGAAGAGGTGTTGTTCTTTTTTGTAGTGCCATATTGCTGCACCTTTATTTACGAGTGTATTCGATCTTATTTTCCTTCCTTAAAAAGTACGAAAATATCTGAGACTATTTTATTTTTACTTGGGGTTGTACTTATAATTTTTTCCATTTTTACCAGTCATCTTTATTATACATTTTACACCAGTATTTTTCTTGCTGCTTTTATATTTATCTTTTTCATTTTTAGAAAATATTTTTCTTCCTTTAACAGCAACGTTTTTTTTATTGCGTATGCTATTATTATCATTCCATTTTTAGTGGTTAATGGTTTTCTTACAGCTATACCTGTAATAACATACAACAATGCAGAAAACCTTGCAATCCGTATTTACACAATACCTGTAGAAGATATTTTTTATGGTATGCTGATGGTGATGATGAATATTGTAGGGTATGAGAAATTATTGAAGCGACCATAATGTAAGGTTTCCCAAAGACGTTTTAGAGTTTGCAGTTTGTCTAATGCACTTCGCACATTTCTTCCCAACGAGTAGTGTAACGAGGGCTGCGCATTTCTACCCTCATTTTCCAATCTCGTTTTGTGCCGCTTGCGGCAAATTTTAAAACATCGTCTCTCATTGAAAAATTTACATTGTCAATCATATCCATCAGTAAACGTTTGCCATTATTTTTTTCTGACACAAAAAGGTTTGCCTGTATAGTATCATCCGGTACCAAACCACTGAGCATTACGCCGGCTTTTTTGTAATGCTTGGTTTTATCAAAAATTTTATCTACCAAACCAGTGGCAAACTTTATAAGTTCGTTGGTAGCACTTGTCGCAACGGGAATTACAGTGTAATGGCTTAGCGTATTGCCGTGCCTAAAACGCCCGTTGTTAGATGGCTCTTTTGTTACAACAAAAACGCTGATTACAGTTGCAGCACTTTTTTGTCGACGTAATTTTTCTGCTGCCCGGCTGGTATATGTCGCTATGGCTTCTTTTATGTCTGCTTTGCTTGTTACTGTTTGCCCGAACATTCGAGTGCAGGCAATCATTTTTTTTACAGTTAACTGTTCATCGGCTAATGCCAAAGCAGGCTCCCCGTTTAATTCTTTAATCATTCTAGAACCTACGACGCCGCCCAAATTTTTGTAAGCCCACGGCGCAGATTTTTTACTGAGATCTAACGCTGTATAAACTGCATTAAATTCTTTAAGTTTTTCTGCATACTGCCTGCCAATGCCCCATACTTCGTTTACCGGAGTAGCTTGCAAGGCTCTTTCAATTTTTTCTTTGGTATCTAACACCACTACGCATTGCGTTTTTAGTTTGTGTTTTTTTGCTAAATGATTGGCAACTTTACACAACACTTTTGTTGGTGCCACACCAATAGAGACTTTTATACCCGTCCATTGCTCTACCGTTTCTCTAATGTATAAACCTACCTTAAAAAAATCCTGTTTATTAAATTCAGTTAGGTCTAAAAAAGCTTCATCTACAGAATATACTTCTACATTTTCATCGCCTAATAATATGCGCAGCGTATCCATTACACGCTTGCTCATATCGCCATATAAATTGTAATTGGACGAAAAAGTGGCAACGTTGTGTTTTTCTATTAGCGGCTTTGCCAAAAAATAAGGTCCTGCCATTCCCACACCAATTTGCTTTGCCTCATCTGATCGGGATATAATGCAACCGTCGTTGTTGCTGAGTACAACAACGGGTTTCTCATCTAACTCAGGACGAAACAATCGTTCGCAGGAGCAATAAAAACTGTTACAATCAATAATGGCTTTCATATAACGTTTTATAAGGTTGGTATTTTCTTTTAATTATTGTAGACTTTCGAAAACCCCGATGGCGGCTTTTTAGCCCCATCGGCGGTTCTGTATAAAGTATTATTTTTCACCCAGCCGCCATCGGGGTTTTTAACCGCCGATGGGGCTTAGCGTTTTAATTTAGAAAATTTTTAGTTGTCAAGTTTAATATTTCCTTTTAATTATTTTAAAGTTCTACAACCCCGGTGGCGGCTTTTTAGCCCCATCGGCGG
>Ga0105047_10006262_pt1 | contig 20211 bp, 23 predicted proteins | sample MAT04_FD_78384 | JGI IMG/M metagenome (GOLD analysis project Ga0105047, IMG submission 78384) | Freshwater microbial communities from Lake Fryxell liftoff mats and glacier meltwater in Antarctica - MAT-04 (megahit assembly) | ecosystem: Environmental > Aquatic > Freshwater > Ice > Liftoff...
CAGCCGATCAAAGCGGCTAAACAAGGAGGTGCCAGACAGATGTTGGCACAAAGACCGAAAACCACATTGAGAACTGTTTTCAGTTTTTATCATACTCTCGTTGACATGTTTTGTGCAAGTCAAGATTATTCCTTTTTGGTTCTGGCTTGTCCAGGTTAGGGGAAAGGATGAAGAATAAACTGCGCAAGTTACACCCAAATATTTGGATCGTTACTGCCACATCCTTTCTGACCGACATCTCCTCCGAGATGCTCGTGTATCTCATTCCGTTGTTTCTGTCCAATGTGCTGGGCGTGCGGATGGCGTTCATCGGGTTGATTGACGGGGTGGCAGAGACAACCGCCAGCCTGGTCAAAATTTATTCAGGCATGCTTTCAGACAAGATCGGCAAACGCAAATGGCTGGCGGTGTTGGGATATGCAATCTCCACAGTTGCGAAGCCGTTTTTATATTTTGCGAATACGTGGAGTTGGGTACTTGGTGTTCGATTTTCAGATCGTGTGGGCAAGGGGATCCGCACTGCGCCGCGTGATGCGCTGGTCGCTGCCAGCACAGATGAGACCAATCGCGGATTTGCCTTTGGCTTGCATCGCGCGGGCGATACGGCGGGTGCTTTCATCGGCATTGGGATCGCCGCGTTGATCATCTGGCTTACGCAAACCAACAAGGCATTACTAAGCGCTAATACGTTTCGTATTGCGGTGCTGGCGAGTGTGATCCCTGCGGTTTTGGCAGTCATCGTTTTGGCGGTAGGGACAACCGAGGTGGAAGGAACAGGCAAAGGGTCGGGGGTGATGCGTTTGTCGCTCAAGGGGATGGATGCCCGTTTCAAGTCATTCCTGTTTATCGTCATCCTTTTCACACTTGGAAATTCATCCGACTCTTTTATTATTTTGCGCGCGCAGGAACGTGGACTCTCTGTGCTGCAAACCATGTTCATGCTGATGACCTTCACCGCGATCTACACGATTCTTTCCGGCCCGCTTGGTGCATTGTCGGATAAGATCGGAAGAAGAAAGTTGATTATCGGCGGCTGGTTGGCGTATGGTTTGGTATATCTCGGATTTGCATTGGCGCAGACTGGCTGGCAAATTTGGATGTTGTTCGGTCTTTATGGAATTTACTACGCCGCGACAGAAGGCGTAGCCAAGGCGCTGGTTGCTGACCTCGTGCCCGAAGTACAACGCGGCACAGCATACGGATTGTTCAATGCCGCGATTGGAATTACCGCCCTGCCTGCCTCGCTTCTTGCGGGGCTCCTTTGGCAGGGTGCGGGAACCTGGGCCGGATTCGGCCCCTCAGCACCTTTTCTCTTTGGCGCAGTACTCGCTTTGTTTGCAAGCTTTTTATTATGGCGGCAGGTGAAGTGACGGGCTATACTTCCGCTTTCCAAATGCGAAGAGGTTTTTATGAAAGGGTATTCTAGAATCACATCAGGGTTTCCGCCGTTTCAACAGGGCGGCTTGGATTCGCTGTGTGGACTGTATAGCATCGTCAATGCTGAGAGATTTATCAATCATTCATCAGATGAAGAGACACAGCAATTATTTGACGACCTTGTTTATTTTCTGGCGCGTCGAAAATTATTAAGCAAATTGTTGATCGGGGGAATTATTCACATCGAAATGCTGATGCTATTGGACAAGGTTGTAGGCAGGCAAAGAATATCAAATGTGCAAATCCCCTGGCGCGGCGTGCAGAACCCAGACCTGACCAAGTTCTGGAAGTCGATGCTGAATTTTTTAGACGGCACTTCAAACCGCGCCATCATTCTGGGCTTGCAAGGTTATCACGACCATTGGACTGTGATCGAAAGCATTACCAATCGTTCCATTTTGTTATATGACTCGGCGCTTATAAAACGCTTGTTGCGTTCATCCTGCACAACTGTTTATGCTACATGGAAACGCAAACATTTACTCCTCCCCGCGCAGACGTATTTCCTTTCCAATGAAGTGATTGACATCAGCCAGTATGATTATTAGTGTTGTTTGACACCCCAACTTCAATACTATCTCCAACTTCCAGATCGTTTTGAAATTATAGACTCTGAATAATCATTAAAAGGTACTATTGATTCTCCTCAATGATCGAATCGATGATAACCTGAAAACTTGGGCTGTATTTATCGCGGGCGTATTTCCAGAATGTGTTCGCAAAACGGTTGCTGATGAATTTTTTCAACGTGTTTTGATACAGGTTCCACATATGTTTATTGATAAGTTTTTGATTGTAATAAAAGAACATCTCATCGAAGAAATTCAAAATGCGATACATAACTGAAACCCTCGGGTCACCAAAATATATGGTTGATTTAGGGTTAAATGGTTTTGAGAAATTTTTGATGTTTTCATAATGAGCAATGATGTCGTTTAACAGAGCGTCATTCCTCTCGCTAATTCGGGTGACTACGGATATTCTCTCTGCTTTAATGTAGAACCGCATTTGAATGATTGCCACCACGATGGTAAATATAATTCCCAGAGTTTGGATGATGTCAATTCTTGACATTTTGCCTCCTCAGAATTAAATGGATGGTACACTGTCGTTATTATACTTTCTCTCATAAATATTTAAAGGAGGAATGACATGGGCGTAATGATGCAAACTTTTTACTGGGACTGTCCGCGGGAGGACAAAAAGGAATTTCAATGGTGGAACTATATCAACGAAAAAGTCCCTGCGCTGGCAAAGGCGGGATTTACCTCGTTGTGGCTTCCTCCGATTCACAAAGCCGCCAATCTTGGCGGATCCTCGATGGGCTATGACCCCTACGATTATTATGATCTCGGCGAATTTGACCAAAAGGGGAGCATCCCCACCTGGTTTGGCACGCGCAAGGAGTTGGAGTCTGTCATTGAAAGCGTACATAGGCATGGGCTAAGTCTGATCGCGGATATTGTCATCAATCATAATTCTGGCGCAGATGCGCAGGAAGTGAATCCCATCACTGGGCAGTCACGTTGGACGTTGTTCAATCCCAAAAGTGGAAAGTTCGCGCGCAATTGGGAAAGCTTTCATCCCAGCATGTATGAGTCATGGGATGAGATGACTTTCGGCGATATGCCCGATCTTTCGCATCGCAATCCGTATGTGTATGCTGAAATCCTTCAGCTCATGCGCTGGCTGATCGAAGAGGTCGGCTTCGACGGTTTTCGGTATGACTTTGTCAAAGGCTATGGGGCGAACACCATCACAGCCATTCAGGAATATCGTTATATGCGCGGGGGTATGCCTTTTGTGCCGTATGGTGTTGCAGAATATTGGGACTCGGCAACCAACGCGCTCAACTGGGTGAATAATACGAACTTCTCAAATTCCAATCCGGTGGATGCCTTTGATTTTCCCCTGCGTGAATTGCTCAAGGGTTTGTGCGATCAATACGGCTTTAGTTTGAGGAGTCTGGTCACCGGCGAATCGTTATTGCAAAAGCAGCCGCAAAGTACTGTCACTTTTGTGGAAAACCATGACTTGCGCGATGAGGGACGCCCGATCATCAATGACAAATTGCTGGCATATTCCTATATTCTGACGCATGAGGGGTATCCGTGTGTGTTTTGGAAGGATTACTATAATTTAGATCTCGCGCTCGAAGATACGTCCAATGGAATTGCTGCGCTCGTCAGTGCGCATGAAAAATATGCCGCAGGCGCCACCAGCATATTGTATCTGGATGACGATCTCTACATCATGCAGCGCCGTGGATATGGCGACCAGCCCGGCTTGATCTATGTCTTGAACAATCGCGGTGACCGCTGGAGTGGTCGATGGGTGAGCACTCAGTGGAGTAATACGGAGTTTGTCCCTGTGGCATGGTGGAGCAAAGCCGACATGGCGCAGCCCATCACCCAACATACCGATGCAGAAGGACGCACACAGTTGTTCGCAGGTCCGCGCGGGTTTGCGGTCTATGCGCCGAAAGTTTAATAGTCACATTTTTATGTAATTGAAGGATTACTTTCGCGTCGTCAACCCGCAGGTGATGAAAAGCTGTCTGCGGTAACTTGTTCACCTTTTGCCAAAAGCAGAGGGTGTGCGCAATTACTTTAGAGGTGATACATGGACGCATACGAAAAAAATGTTGATAAAGCCGTGAATGCAGTGGATAAGGTTGCGCGCGGCGTAAATCGTTTGTATATTGGCTGTGTCACGATCCTTGCCAATTTATTTTTCATGGCATTTTGTTTGTGGGGCGCGTATGCCGCTTTTGTAAGTTGGCGGCTGGAAACCAATGGGGAAACAACAACAAGTGTGGTGGTACGCCTTGATGAGCAGGATGACGCCGATGGGGGATGTTGCACCTATGTGCCTGTCGTCGAGTTTGACGCAGGCGGCAAGGCATATTCTTTTCGTGGAGGTTCAGCATCCGATCCTCCTCAATATGAAGTGAATGAAAAAGTATCCGTGTTGTATGGATCCGTCTGATCCAAAGACGGCACAGATCAATAAATTTTCAGAGCGTTGGTTGTTCCCGATTATCATCATCCCCGCTATGATTTTTACATCCATCATTGTTACATTCTTTTTGGTCCGCGCCTGGCGTCGTGGTGATGATATTATAAATGAGTGAACTTGAGCTGAAAATAAAGCCCCGTAAACCGTCCACGGTGGCGCAACGTGGACGGTTTATATTTTTTCATGAATAGAGGTCGAATGTACGAGCATCACAGACAACCCCTGGCGAAACAATCGGTATTTGTTAAGCGGTTAGCTATGAATGGAATCGCAGGTTTGATTTTGTTGGCGTTTTCATTGGGAATTGGCATGGCAGGTTATCACTTTTTCGAAAACCTTTCATGGATTGACTCATTGCTAAACGCTTCCATGATCCTCGGGGGAATGGGTCCTGTCGCGCCGCTGCAAACAGTTGCAGGAAAAATATTCGCCTCTTTTTATGCCTTATATTCTGGGGTGGTTTTGCTGGCAGCCGTAGGCATTCTTGCGGCGCCTATTTTCCACCGCTTCATGCATCGCTTCCACCTTGCCGAAGATAAATAAAACAGACATCCCGTTCAATAAACGGGATGTCTGTTTCTGAGTAAAGACAAAAGGTATTTCACTGCCGATAATCAAATCAGGGAAGTCGTTTGAAATTCTCGATTTCTTTTTGCATGACTTCAACGGGGAAATCCATGCCATGTGCGGGATAAATACGTTTGATCCCCATTGGCAAAATCTTTTTCCAGCTTTCAACAACCATGTTGATATCGTCGGCGAGCACAGGCAATCCGGGCGTGAGACGCAGGAACCATGAATTCATCGCCATGTCTCCAACGAGGGCGTCGCCCGAATCAAGAAGGATGCTGGAATGTCCCATCGAATGTCCGGGTGTGTAAACCACTTTGCCGGGAATGCCATATTCAGATAAAGACAAACCATTATCGTCAAGCACCATATCCACTTTTATTTTTGGAAGATGCGGATGAATTAATTTTTTTGATGACCACGACATCATGCGTCCATATGGAGTTGCGCCGTCTGGAAAAGGCGGCTCGCCTGTCTCAATCATAAACTGATCCCGTCTATGAATAGCCACTTTCGCCCCGGTCATCTCGCGGATGCCGCTGAGATTTGTGATGTGGTCCCAATGCCCATGTGTAAGCAGGATGAGGTCAATTTGCTTTGGGTCAACATTGAGTTCTTTCATTCCACTCACAAAAGCAGACATTCCACTCCACGCACCAGCGTCAATTAAGATGGCGCGTTCGCCGCGCAGAAGGAAACAATTACAAATGCCAACAGGGATGCGGTGAAAAGTGAATGTCATTTTTCATATCCATTCGGATGTGATGTGTGCCACTCCCACGCGCTGGAGAGAATTTCCTGCATGTTGGTATGTTCCGGCTTCCACCCTAATTCGCTCATGATCTTATTTGGTGATGCGACCAGACGCGCTGAGTCACCTGGGCGGCGCGGGGCTTCCACCACGGGTATGGCGTGACCTGTAACCTGTCTCGCCGTCTCGATCACTTCGCGCACCGAAAATCCGCTTCCACTGCCGATGTTGTAGATCATCCTATCTTTTGATTCAAGCGCTTCCAATGCCAGGATATGCGCCGAAGCCAGGTCGGCGATGTGTATGTAATCGCGGATGCACGTGCCGTCAGGCGTTGGGTAGTCAGTGCCAAAGATGGTTGCGGACTCGGCTTGTCCCAATGCGATTTGCAGCACGCGCGGGATGAGATGCGATTCGGGCTGGTGTGCTTCGCCGCGGCCGGGCAAGGCTCCGCAGGCGTTGAAGTAGCGTAGCGCGCCGAAATGCAAGCCGTAAATACTGCGATACCATTCGAGAGCCTGTTCAGTCATGAGTTTCGTATGCCCGTAAACATTTGTCGGACCGATGGGCGAGTCTTCGGTCAACGGGGTTTCGCTGGATTGATAGACTGCTGCGGTGGAGGAAAAGACCAGTTTCTTTACCCCAGCCCGCACAGCGGTCTCCATCAATTGCAGAGAGTTGGTGAAATTGTTTTGAAAGAATTTGCCAGGGTCTCGCATGCTTTCACCCGCTTCAATGAACGCGGCAAAATGCATGATGGCGTCAAAGCTGTTCGAGGTGAGTGCCTCTGCCAATGCGTGGCTGTCATTGAGGTTGGCATGGATGAACTTTGCGCCTTTGGGCACTGCGGCGCGATGACCCGTGACAAGTGAATCGAAAACTGTGACGGAATGCCCGGCCTTGATCAATGCTTCGGCGGTGGCTGAGCCAATATAGCCTGCGCCGCCTGTAATAAATATGTTCATGGATTCTCCTGAAAATAGGTAAAGAAATTATATCTTATTGTTCTGCGGGTGTTCCCTGCCAGACCTGTGCATACCAGTGCAAGTATTCTCCCACATGGGCGCTCCAATAGTTTTCAGTATGTTCACCGGTAAAGCGATGAAATTCGTGGAGATAATCGTTGCGCGTGAGAATGTCTTCCAATAATAAGGCGCGTGTTAATTCCATATCTGAGTCGCCGATGTCGAGCCATAATTCCGGGCGGGTTTCCTGCGGAATGGCTTGGATGATTTCTTCCACGTAGGGCGCGTTATCCTTAAAAATGGCAGGCGAGTGTAAGCCGAGGGCGCCAAATAATTCGGGATGTTCCAAGCCTAGCTGTACAGTCCAGCCGCCGCCGCGCGAAAGGCCACCGAGGGAACGATGTTCGCGGTCGGCGATGGTGCGGTAGTTTTTATCCACATAAGGAATCAGGTCGTTGATGAAGCGGTCGCCAAAACCGGCTCCAGCGGTAGAGTTCCAGTAGCGGTCATCGGGAAAAACCATGATGAAAGGCATGGCTTGATCGGAATGGATAAGTTGATCGGCTATTGCGGTCACACCCATGCGTACCCATTGATCCTGATTGTAGGTTTGCCCGTGAAGTAAATACAAAACAGGGAAGCGCACATCTGCAGAATTTTCATAACAGGGTGGCAGGTAGATGATGAATTCCTGCGGTGGCTTTGTCGTTGGGACGACATCCTGTTTAACAAGTCCCGGCTCCGTAAGACAGGTCAACGGGGTGGGCATGAAAGTGGCTGGCACAGGGCTTGGGGGCAGGGTGGCGGTAGCAGTTGCTGTTAAGGGGATCACTGTTTGGGTTGAAGAAACGCCATTCAATGGCGAACAGGCTGAAAGTCCAGCAAGAAGCGAGAGATAAGTGGTGAGGAGAATTACTTGACGGGTACTCATCCTTCGCATTATACTCGTCCAGTTCATTTGATCGGGGCGTGGCGCAGTCCGGCTAGCGCGCTTGCTTTGGGAGCAAGAGGTCGGAGGTTCGAATCCTCTCGCCCCGACAATTGGTCACAGAGACACGGAGACACGGAGTTAATTTCTCTGTGACCCGTGTCTCTGTGGTTTAACCTGTGTGTGTTAAAATTATCAGCGAGGATAGCCAGTGACCAAAAGGATTGATGGTGTGATCGAAGCGGTTCGTTACAAAAATGGTCAAGTCATGGTCGTGCGCGCTTATGAATGGCGCGGGGCTGCGTTTTCAGACTGTGTTTTATTGGAGCGCAAAACGCTTTTGGAACGTTTGCATAAGGGTCAACAATATTTAACTGGCATGCGTGAAGAACTGCGTGCCGGCACATTTAAATTCGGCAAACCGGTGTTGATCATAAAACTGGATGACCGTGAGTTGCTTGCCACAAGCGAAAATGCAACCCGCGATGAAATTGAGGAAGTCCCCGTTTTCTAAAAGTGAATTTCAATGAAAATCATTGACAAGACCCCACTGCAAGATGCCAATGGCAACATCAGTATTTTCGCCCGTGTTCAGGGAACCCTGAAATATGGACTGAGTTGGTTTGCCGAGCTGGAAGCCCAAAAGGTGGTGATCGCGCAATTGGATCGCTTGCTTGAGAAGGGCTTTGTGCTGATCCGCAATTTCACTCTGCCAAATAGTGAGATTGTGATCCCAATTGTTTTGATCGGTCCCGGGGGGATCTGGGTAGTGTATGTGACACATGTCAAGGGAAACTTTGAAGCGAAAGGCGATCAATGGAATGTGGTTAATAACGACGGGAAATCGCTTCCAGCCAGCATCAATTATATTGGACGTGTTGTCCAATTGACAAATGTGTTCCACAAGTACCTAAAAATTCAAAAAGTTGAGATGCCCAACCCTGTGGAAGCCGTGTTGATCGCAGCGGATCCTGGCGCCCAAATTGACTCGGTGCGTCCCGTGGCGCGCGTGGTCAGAAGCGATGCGGTCAAGCAGTTTGCGGGTTCACTCTTGCAGGCACGTCCTGCCTGGCGGACGGATTTTGTTCACGAGCTTGCAGAGCGACTCCTTGACCCCCGTCCGCCTGAAGAGTTAAAGCCTGTCGCGCCTGAGCCTGTGCAACAACCTGTTTCGCGCGCAGGTGTTTCTGACCAGGGAACCTCCTTTGATGCAAATGAACTTGGCTTTGCCTTCGAAGAAGGCGAGTCTCAGCCTGCTTCGAAAAACCCAGGCGAGGCTAATCAGGCTCGTCCACAATCCTATGCAAAACCTGCGCTGGCAAAAAAGAATTTTTTTGGTTTGAAGGATACGCAAATTATTATATTGGCCGGCATGTTCATCGTTGGGTGTTGCGTTGTTTTTGGCTTGTCCATCATCCTGTACGTGAATCTATAATTTACTTTGATATCACCATTCCTGTCCATTGTCATCCCGGCTCATAATGAAGAGATGCGCCTGCCTCGCGCGTTGAGGCAGGTTTTTGCATTTCTTGAAAAGCAATCTTATTCGGCAGAAGTCATTATTGTTGAAAATGGAAGTTCAGACCGCACGCTGGAAATGGCGCATGAATTCGCATCACGCCATTCCAATCTGATCGTCATACATGAGGAAAAGGCTGGTAAAGGCAACGCTGTGCGGCGCGGCGTGTTGGAAGCGCGCGGTGAATATCGTTTTATTTGCGATGCCGATCTTTCCATGCCCATTGCCGAGTTGGAAAAATTCCTGCCACCCATGTTAAATGATTTTGATATCGCCATTGCGTCGCGCGAAGCGCCGGGCGCGGTACGCTACAACGAACCATCCTATCGTCATTGGGGCGGGCGCGCCATCAACCTCGCCATTCGCTTATTGATCCTGCCTGGTTTGAACGACACACAATGCGGCTTCAAATGCTTCCGCGCCGAGACGGCTGAATCTCTTTTTCGTCAACAAACCCTCATGGGATGGTCTTTTGATATTGAAATTCTTTACCTTGCGCGCAAAAAACGAATGAAAATTCAAGAGGTTCCTGTTCAATGGTATTTCGATGCGGATAGTAAAGTGAAAGCAGTACGTGATGCCCTGCGTATGATCGGCGATATTTTCCGTATTCAGATCAACGCCTTGCGCGGTCGATATGATCTCAAGCCCTAACCTCTCATACGAAAAAAAACTTTGGCTTGCCTATCAATATGTTGCAGGATTGGATGAAGCAGGGCGTGGCTCCCTCGCGGGACCAGTCTGTGTGGGCGCAGTGATCCTGCCAGATGACAACCCGCTTCTCCTACGGACCTTGAGCGGGGTGCGTGATTCCAAGCAGTTGACTCCCCTCAGGCGTGACCAACTTGCGCCGCGCATAAAAGAGATTGCACGCGCCTGGGGTGTTGGATTTGCCTCAGCAAATGAAATTGATACGTTGGGAATTGTCCCCGCCACACGTCTCGCTGCCAGCCGCGCACTGGCAGCGATGTCATTTTTTCCCGATTATTTACTGACAGATTTCCGCCTCGAACTCCCTGAACTGGATGTGTCACAAACTGCGCTGGTAAAAGGAGATCAACGCTCCCTGAGTATTTCATCCGCTTCCATCCTTGCGAAAACTACGCGTGATCAAATAATGATTGGGCTGGACCCTCAATACCCGCAATACGGGCTTGCGCGTCACAAGGGATATGGCACTTTAGCTCATCGCAGGATGATTGCTAAACTTGGATTTTCCCCCGTTCATCGGAAAACATTTCAAATAAAAAACAGCGGATGTTGAAAACATCCGCTGTTTTTTATTTTTTTAACATGCCTTTGCCGCCTGATAATTTACTTTCGGGTCTGCCCGACCTCCACGCGTAATACCCCAGCGCGGCTCCACCCAACAGAAGCAAACCTCCAAGAATACCGAATAGGGGAGATGTTTTTGGCGCGCTTTGGGGAGTTGCGCCCGTATCTGCCACTATGTCTTTTGATTGAATGCCGAAATCCACAAAGGCACGGTCGCCGGCTTTTACATCAAGCGAATAGTTTAAGTTCATTGTTGGGTTGTAATTATCGGGGATGCCCACGGTGATGTTGTAACTGCCTTCTGGAACATTTGAAAAACATATTCCCTGATACGCGGCGGGGTCGGCTGGGATGCTCGTATCCTGCGCGGCGGAATACTCTCCATTGTTTTCGGTGACGCTGACAGCGCCGCCTGCAACGGCAGGCTCTGTCTCTTCGCGCAGAGCGTTGCCATTGGCGTCTGCAAAGAGCAAAATACAGATCTCAGTTGTGCCTGTGAATGGCGTCGGCGAAGCGGTTGGCGGGGCAGGGGTGGGAGATGGACCAGCGGTCGGCGTCCCTGCAAGTGAGACAATTCCGATCAGCAGTTCCTGTCCCTCGATGAGGTTGCAGTCCTGATCCAACTTTGAATTCAACTGGCGCAGTTGTTCCACTGTGATCGCATTTAAAGCCGCTACTCGATAGCAATTATCATCTGCCTGTACAACATAAAGAATACGCCCATCTGCGCCCGGTGTAGCTGTGGGAATTGTTTGCTGCATAGTAGGTGCGGCATTTGCCGGAAGCCATAGCCCGAGAATGAGAAAACTCATTAATGTGAATAAGATAAGGAAACGCTTTGGATTCATAAGCAAAATTATATCAGGATTCAATTATGCCCCCATGTTTTGCAGGACAAGTTGTCAACTTGCCCTGCATTCGTCTTTTATTCGCCTTCATCACCGCCTGCGCTTCCGGGTTGTTCGAGGCGCACCACTTCACCGTGATAGTTGATGATTACCTTGAATCCCATCATGCCGAGGTAGGCGCGCATATCTTCCGGGATTCCAGTCTGCATGAGCGTGTCAAATTGTTTTTCAATATTTTTGAGCTGCTGTTCAATGATCGCTTTTGAGAAAGGATCGTCCTGTCCCATCATTTTGGCAGTTTGTTCCGAAAGGATGTCTTCACTGCCTTTCATCATCTCTGCCATTTGAGCCAGCACGGCGCGGTCTATCTGCTCGGCAGGGATGTGGTGACGGAATCCAGAGTCGTTGACTACGTAACATGGCTCAGTTCCAATGAACGCACTTTCGGCAAGGTTGCCGAGTTCGTCTATTACAAGTCCAGCAAAGAGAGGTTGGTTAGGCATGATGATTAGGTGTATATCATTGCGAGGACGATGCTCTCTCGCCCGAAGCAATCTCCAACCTGTAGGAGATTGCTTCGCCGCTAAAAACAAGAGCGCGGCTCGCAATGACTTTATTTAACTCTGACGGCCTTCAATTGCGGCGAGGAGAATGCCTGCGGCAAGTCCGATGCGGCGATCCAGGCGATGGTTGATGTCCATGCTGAAATCCACGTTCAATTGGTAGGTGAAGGGATTGAAGTTTTGTTTCAAGTCAGCCACGCGGTCTGTGCCGAGGGTGATGTCGTAGTTCTGCGGGATCAGCCCGCTGAGGAAGCGGCGTAACAATGCCAGTCCCATGCTGTCTTCGAACAGCTTGCCGATCACATTATCATCCACACCCAGAATTTCCCACTCATCACGCAAAATAGACGCCAAACCTTTGCGGCGGAGCGCTCCCACTTTTTGGCCTGTGGCGCTGTCGACCACATCATAGGCGGCGGAGAAGTCGATGATCTGGCGCGCTTTGATCATTAATATTTCCTGCGTTTTGCTTTCGTCAGAATACACGCGGATATCTTCGCGCAGTTTGAACATTTTCTGCTCGCTGAATAAGACAAGTTTTCCGCTTGGGTCAAAGAAGCGGAATTTTCCTGCCAGCGCAAAGACCTGTCGTTTGAGTAAATATTGATTGTGTTGAAAAGCTGGGTTCATTTTTTTCTCCTGTTTGAATTTTGAAGTGCAAAAGTTCTACTTTTGCACTTCGGAAGTAGAACTTTTGCACTCCGTCGATCTTACACGATCTGGACGCGTGTTCCTTCGCCGGGCAGGTGCAAATAATCCTCACCAATCGGGACGTTGGGGCTGGTCCAGCGATAGATCCATTTTGCATCCTCTGATGGGAGGTTCACACAGCCGTGACTGCGCGGACGGCCGTAGTCGTTATGCCAGTACGTTCCGTGGAAGGCGTTGCCGTAACCGGTGAAGAATGAGCACCACGGCACGCCGGGCAGGTCATAATGATTTTTGGTGTCTTCGTCCTGGTTGTTCATGTGGACAGAGGGTCCCTTGTGATAGGTGAGGAAGTCACCCGTTGGTGTGCGTGTCCCTTTTGAGCCGCTGGAACAGCGCGACGAGAACACCATGGTGTCTCCTTCGAATGCAGTTACCAGTTGTGTGGGCAGATCCACGTGGATCAATTTCTCAGATTCGGGAATATCTGGAGAAAGCAGAGTCAGCTCCTCGTTAGGGATGAGGCGCATGTTGTAAGAGGGGATGAAAAATGATTTATCGATCTCACTATCAAATATCTCGTACCAGATGCTTTTTTCTTCGCGAGTTACGATTGTGTTTTTTACCCAGTGCGTGCTTCCGTAGTACAGGCGGTAGCCATTTTTACCGTTGGTAAATGGGATGAGCCGCGTTTCGCTCATTGGCACGGTAATCTCGCCAAGCTGTCCCTCGGCGGGGATTTTATAGATGGGTTTTTGAAGCCGGGTCTCCACGGGTTGCAGCCAGCCTGAGTAGGTGTAGCCGTCATTCACTTTGTACCAGGTTTTGTTAAACGGGTTGCCTTCGCCGCCTTCCAATTCGGCTTTGAGATTAACAACCTGATCCATACCAAAGAGGTGCATTTCTTTGGCTTTGAAGGAGGGTGCGTCATAAAGCGGGACACCGCTATATGTGACGCGCCCCTGCGAGGCGAGCGGAGCGGCCAAGGCGTGGTCAATGCCCAATTCGGAGAGAACAAGCCCGAGCACGCCAGAGGCGGAAAGTTTCAAAAAGTCACGGCGGGAAATTTGATGATTTATCATGTTTATAGCAGACGTTTCTTTGCATCCATATTCTTACAGAATAATTTCGACATTCGTTCCCTTGCCTCCGAAGGAAAATTCCTTGTCGATGGAAACTTGTGGAGAAGTCCAGCGGTACAGCCATTTTGCAGTTTGCACAGAGAGGTTGATACAGCCATGTGAGTGCGGGCGTCCAAAATCATTATGCCAGAATGTGCCGTGAAACGAAATCCCACTTTCGGTTATGTATTGCACCCAGGGCACGCCCGCCAGGTCGAATCCGCTGGCGGCGATGTCACCGGCGGCCATGTGACGGGATGGTCGTTTGTAGTATGTGATGAACGCGCCTTTGGGCGTGGTGTATGTGCCGATGCGATAGATGCCGCCTGTGGAAATTGGCGCGACAAATACAGGTTGATTGTTTTCGTAGGCGAGCATAATTTGTTCGCCCAGCCGCACCTGAATTTTTTTGTCTGCATTTGGAACATCTGGAGCAAGCGGAGCAAGTTCTTCTTCTGTCATGATGCGCAGGTGTTCGGCGCGCGCATAATATAATTTGTCGAATTTATCGTCGCGCACCTGAGCCCAAACCTGACCATCGCCGCCGGTTGTGACAGACTTGACCCAATGTGTGGTTTCATAATACATGCGGTATGCCACTTTGGATGTTTTATCGGGGGTTTCGTGCGCGTCTGTAAAAGGTACGCTGATCTCAGCCAGCAAGCCAGCCGCGGGAATATCCATGCGCGGCGTGTTGAGGATTGTCCGCACGGGTTGGATGTATCCAGAATAGACAAAGCCTTCCGTGCCGATCTGATACCAGACTCGATTGTGCGACGTTACGTCGTCGCTGATGGCGGTGTTTGTGATGTTCAATAATACGTCGCGCTGACAGAATTTCACCGGCGTTGCTTCACTGGACGGCTGGTCATACATCCAGACCATACGTGTGGTGACACGCCCCAGAAGTCCGGTGAAGGGGTCGTCAAAATGAAAATTGAGCGGGGGCACAAATAACCCTGCCAGCCCTAATCCGCTCAATTTCAAAAAGTCGCGCCGCGATACTTTTTTCGATTTCATATTAAATACTAAAGGATGAATGGAACGTGTTGCATGTTCCGTTGTTTACCAGTGTCCTGTTTACATCTTCACCTAATAATGCACATTTACCACTGTCCCAACTGAAGAGAAGTTGTATATCCACTCTGCATCGGGGATGGAGAGATTCACACAACCGTGACTCATTGGCGTTCCAAAATTATTATGCCAGTATGTGCCGTGCAGACCATAGCCTTTATAGAAATACATTGTGTAAGGGACATCAGGTAAATAATACCCAGGACCCGTCATGGTTGTTGAGCGCAGTTTGACCCAGACATTATATTTGCCCGTCACCGTGGGTGTTTGCCATGTGCCGGTTGAAACAATAAATGAATTCATCAGCGTATCGCCGGCGTAGGCGTACACACGCTGCTGCGAAAGGTCAACGTCGATCCAATGTTCGCCGTCACCGACCGCCATTTGCGGAGGAGCGTACGGCGTAACTGTCGGCTCGGTAAACTCAGGCGTGGGCGTATCCGCAATGACCTCGGCGTATAACGTGCCAGGTTCACTTGTGACTTCCGGCAGGGCGGCGGTTGGCGGGACAATCATGGTATCCGTAGGCAAAGTCAACGCTTCGAGTGTGGGCGCGATTGTCGGGGGGATAACCAAAATTTCCGGTTGCGATTCTGCCGTCGGCAGCTCGGTGACGATTGCGGTTGGAGCACCCGCCTGCGCCATCTGCTGAGCAGCGGCAGCTGGTTTGGCGATATTCACCTGCGCGAAAGGCGGACTTTCTTCAACTTGCGGCGTGGATGTAAGATTCAAAATGGATGCAAGCACGGGCGATGTCACAGCAGACCACGCAGCGACGGCAAAGACCGCACATCCCATCACGATCAACAGGATGGGAAGAATCCGATTTCGCTTCTTTGGATTTTTCTCATCTCCGCTTTGCTCCTGACTCTTTGACACGCTCGGGACGCTGCCTTGAGCCTGCTTCCGGTCTTCCGGGCTGACTCTAGCCTTTGGCTTTTCACCCAACTTTTGCAACGCCCATTCCATCCCCTTCTGCGCGCGCGGACTGTTTGGATTCAACTCCAGCGCCTTGCGGATATACTCCACACTTTCACGCGGGCTGACAACTGCCGCGAGGATCAACCACGGGTCTTCACTTTGCGGCGAAAGTTCTGCGGCACGTTCCGCCCATTGACGTGCTTCAGTCATTGCTCCCCTTTTCAAGGCTACGCGCGCGTTGGCTATGGCTTTACGAGATTCGATAAAACGCTCATTCATGAGTCACCTTCGGGGATGCTGGGATACGGGTAAATATGTAGATATGTAAAAAATAATTATAAGCCTTAGAAAAAGATTCGTTTGTTACCATTGGATTTCCACTGGCGTTCCAATATCAGCCCAATCATACAGCAATTGCGCTTCGTAGGTTCCGAGCACCACACAGCCATAGGAAATGGGTACTCCCAAATATCCAGCCCAGAGGGTCCCGCCGTTTGGCAAAATGGGCAGGGCATGGATTCCATTTTCCATACTATCAGCCCAATAAATGCCAAGCCAGTTTGGCATCCAGATATCCCAAGTCGCGCCGTAGGCATTGGGGATTTTATCCAGTACACTGAAATGTCCCGCGCGCGTGGCGTTGTTCATTCCAGTGGATGAGACGAAGCTATATACCAATGTGTTGCCTTCATAGATATACATGTGCTGTTCTGAGATGTCTATCAGAATGTATTTGTTCCCACTATAGGATGGGGGAGCATCGTACTGGGTTGTGTTTGAATAGCCAGGTGCGGGCAGCGTATCCACTACGATCTCGGCATACACCATTGACTCGGATGTTTGGGAAGCAGTTGGAAGGCTGATGGTGGGTGGGGGATTTGTTGGGGAAGTGGTCAGTGTAGCGATTGGTTTTGCAATTTTTACAAACGCAAAAGAGCGTGAGCGGGTGGGTGTGGCTGTGCCATAAAAACCCAGCACAGGTGACGAAGTTAGCGTCCACGCCACAACTCCAAGTGCGGCACAGGTCAGGGCGGCGACTAACAAGCGGTAAATCGGATTTCGTCGCGGAGCATCCGTTTTTTGGCTCATGGCGCTAAAGTGGGAAATGGCGTCGGCAGTACATTTTCATTATTTATGAAGCATAAAATTCCTTGCGTTACACCGCTTGCCACACGTTCTGTTTGATGGGTGAGAATCTCACGGTCTAGGTTCAGGAATCCGGTTTCGATGATGGCTGTGATCGTGTTTGGGTCAATTTCAGAAAAGGCGTGATATTCGCGCATATCGCCCGTGATACTGCCCGCGTGAAAGGATAACTGGGTCGCGCGCTGGTATCTATCCACGAGACAGGCGGTGAGACGCTGCGCGCGGTTCACGTCGCGCGTTTCAAGTGAAGACGCCACCTTGAAACCAGTGGCTTCATCGTTAACATATTCGCATGAATCATTGTGGATGGAAATAAGCGCCACAGCGCGGTATCCGTTCAGGCGCGTATCGAACTCGTTGAGCAGGTCCACTTGAAAGCCTTGCGCCACCAGACTTTTTTGCACAAACTCGGCAATCGCAAGGTTTACATCTGCTTCTTTTAAGGTTACCAGTCCGTTCTCGTCCGTGCAGACTGCGCCTGAGTCGTTGCCGTTATGCCCTGCGACAATCCCGATGCGGAGTTGCGGTTGCGGCGTGCTGATGGTGGTGTTTGGCGCCGCTTGCGGCGTGAGGATCAAGCGAAGCTGCTCCTGCAAGTTGCTTGCAAATAGACTGGTGGGAGTCCATGCGGTGAAGAGGGTTGCCAGTAAAATGGCGATTCCCAGCGTTGGGAGAAAGGCATTCACAACCCGCCGCTTTGGCGCAGGCTTTGGTTTTGGCTTGGGGTCTGGTGTTTGGTCTGTAGATTCCATGATGAATTTGAATCATTATAATGCCTTCATAGGTTCCACGCAAAAAATGTTGGAGGCTCTATGGGATATTTCCAAACATGGGGATGGTTCAGCGCCGGGCTGTGGGAATAAAAAAACAACCCGCTGATGCAGTGGGTTGTTTTGTGTGCCGAGGGGGAGATTTGGACTCCCGACCAAGGGCTTATGAGTCCCCTGCTCTGCCACTGAGCTACCTCGGCGTTTGGTGGTGAGCGGGGCAAATATTACTATGGGAGTGGGCATTTGTCAACGTGAGGTCTATAATAGCGGAAGATCCATTTGGTCACATGCCAATGACCAGGATGATTGACAAGCTAAACAGGAGGATTTAAATAAGCGATGACTACGGCGATGACTTTTGGCCCGATGATTACGAAGAAGAACACCAGAAAATGCGGGTAACTGCTCAGCCATGTCATTGCGAGCCACCGTTCTTGCGGCGAAGCAATCTCTAAAAGGTCAGTTTTGCTTATTAATAGGAGATTGCTTCGGGCAAGGACACACCTGCCCTGGCGGGCGGTGCCAGGGAGAGCGCCCTCGCAATGACATTGTTTTTAGTAGCGGCTGAGCAGTTACAAATGCAGGCGCAAAAACAGGAAGAAGAGGATGATGATGAAGAAGAAGACGAATTCATTTTCTTCGGCATCTTCAGCGGATTTTTCGATTGGCTATTCAAGTAGTTTCTGACGCCAGAAACCAGAGGCATTAAAGAAATTCAAATCCATTGTAAAGTTAATCAAAGTAAGAGACCTTTGCTATAATTAATCCGGTAATGTTAAAAGGGATTTTATCCCTTAACAAAATACCTGGAGATAAGACAATGCAATTTTCAAAGGATGAGCTTCGTCTACTGCTGAAACAACCAAAACCGCTGTGGCTGGTGAATGCCGACCTAAGCGGCGCCGACTTGATCGATGCTGACCTGATCGATGCCAGGCTAAACGGCGCCAAGCTGAGCGATGCCGACCTGAGCGGCGCCGACCTGATCGATGCCGACCTAAGCGGCGCCGATCTGAGCCGTGCCAAGTTGACCAGCGCCGACTTGCGCCGCACCAACTTGAGCAAAGCTAACCTGAGCAAAGCCGACCTGGTCGGTGCAAAACTGAACGGCGCTGACTTGATCGATGCCGACCTGATCGGTGCTGTGTTAAGCGGTGCCAAGCTGAACGATGCCGACCTGCGTGGCGCCGACCTGATCGATGCCGACCTGAGCAAAACCGACCTGAGCCGTGCCAAGTTGATCAATGCCAACCTGAGCAAAGCCGACCTAAGCCGTGCCAGATTGAGTGGGGCTGACCTGAGCGAGGCTGACCTCCGTGGTGCCAACTTGATCGGCGCCATCTTGAAAAGTGCCAAACTGGTTGGCGCCAAATTGAACGGCGCTGACCTGCGCTGGGTCAACCTGAGCGAGTCTGACTTGAGCAGAGCCGACCTGAGACATACCAAACTTAGCGAGGCTGACTTCAGCGAAGCCGACCTGAGCGAGTCCAAGTTGAGCAAAGCCGACTTGAGCCAGTCCAAGCTGATTAATGCCAAGCTAGTCAAAGCCGACCTGAGCGAGTCAAAACTGATCGGTGCCGATCTGAGCGGTGCCAACCTGCGCTGGGTCAACCTAAGCGAGGCTATATATGACCTAAGCACAATCTGGCCTGATGGATTTGATCCAAAGGCGGCTGGTGCGCTGCTCAGACCATGAAAATGCTGAACCGAATTTATGAAATACGCCCCGTCGGTAGTTCGGCGGGATATTGCGATCATCTGCCAAGAATTCCACTTTGATTTTAACGGTAGCTGGGAGTTTTTTTTACAAGTTTCTTCATACGACTAAAACCAGCAATTCCCAATATGGAATTGGGAGGGGATAGATGAGGGAAAAATGAAGATGAACAGGCCCTTATTCAAGAAAGATGGGGCTTGAATTATAGCCAGCAGCGGAAATTGGGCGAACAGGCCAGCGCAGACATGCGACTCAGAACACAAACTTTATATAGGAAATTAGGTGACTCATGAGCAAAATAACCACAGAAAAATATCTCGTCAAAGCATTACTCAATGACGGGACAATGTCAAAGCTGCTTTTCGACGATGAATTGCAGGAACAAATAAATAACTTCCTGAAATCCAAGCAGGAAGATGAAGATGATTTTTTCTTTGCGATCACTGAACATGATAATCAGGTCGCCATGCTTCTGATTGATGGCGGAGATAAGGTTTATGTAAACGAAGAAGCCCGCGCGGTGTTGAAGACATATTGGCAGAAGTCGGTCTATGAACATAACATGCTGATGTTGATCCCTCAAATGGTGGATGAGTTGAGCGAAGGCTACTATTTTGTGACGAGTGTGAAGATACAAAAGCAGTAATTGTCAGGGTGCTGACCAAAACGCCTGCATGGGCACAGGTCACGATTAATCAGCCTTTCGCGGAGACATGTTAGGTCTTGCCTTTGTTTCATGTGACGTGCTTTTTTATTTCGGATATAAAACACTTGAATCTGTTGTATACTCTTGTTGAAAGTCATCTTTTCCAATTACTTAGGGAACAGGAAAGAATAAATTATCCAAATGTTTGTGCTGGTTGGCTGACAAAAGTAATCTTTCTCGCAAAAAGCCACAAGCAACCCTGATTTTTGCCTCAAAACCTGTCCTTTTCGA
>Ga0105047_10006263_pt1 | contig 20210 bp, 14 predicted proteins | sample MAT04_FD_78384 | JGI IMG/M metagenome (GOLD analysis project Ga0105047, IMG submission 78384) | Freshwater microbial communities from Lake Fryxell liftoff mats and glacier meltwater in Antarctica - MAT-04 (megahit assembly) | ecosystem: Environmental > Aquatic > Freshwater > Ice > Liftoff...
CGCTGGGTCTGCGGAAAGGTGCGCCACGTCGTCGCGCCCACCGCCTGCGATGAGATCTCCCAGGCGTAGGCGCGCGGGGTGGTGCTCTGCACCCAGCGCATGAGCACGGAGCTCCGCGTGCCACGCGCCGTCGGCGCTCCCGTGCACGCGGTTGGCGTGGCGGGAGCCGGCGGACCGCTCGGGGTGGTCGGCGGGGTCGCGCCCGGCGTCGGCGGGGTCGTGCCCGGCGTCGGCGGGGTGGCCGGCGTCGTGTTTGCGCCCGGCCCGATGAGCCGCTCGGCGCTCGCCACCTTCGTCATGTGCCCAGTCTGCCCGTAGTAGGCGACGCAGATGAGCTTGCGATCGAGGTCCGCCGTGACAGGGACATAGTGCTCGGAGGTGGCACCCGGGATGGTTGCGCCGGCGCGCAGCCACAGGTTGGCGCGGTTCGGGAGCGCCACCGTGGCGCCCGTCGCGCTGCGTAGTGAGCAGGTGAGCGAGCTCCCCACGCGGGCGTCGCCTGTGATCGTCGCGACCGCGCGCACGTCATTCGTGGGGCTGGTCCCTGCCTCGGTAGCAGCACCTGCATTCGGTGCGAGGACCGCACAGGTGGCGGCGGTGGTGAGCAGGACGGCGAGTGATCGGCGAATCGTCATGCCAATCACATCGACCGCTTTGCAATCGAACTCGATCTACTTAACAAATTCTGCAAATATTGTGCAGTGGTAGGCCGGGCCAGATGGCCTACGTAAACCTCGCGGCCGCGGGAAAAACAAGTTTGAGCGCCTCGACCCGGTCGACTCGCAGCTCAGCCCCAGTGCCTTTCGGGGGCGTCAGTGGGCGCCGGCGGGCCTGCAACCAGGCTCGGCTTGGCGGCCGGTCCTGTCAGCCACTGCGCTGCCAACGGGCCCCAGTTGCCACCTGAGTCGCGCCCACGCACGTACACGAGCGTTCCATCACCGGCATCGGGCGCAAGCCCGGGAGCGCCCGCAGCGGAGCCCGTCACGACCTCGTCGACCTCGTCGAATGCGCCGTCGGCCGCCTTGAGCGCAACTCCCGAGCCCGGCGCGGCGGTCGGATCCGTCACGAGCTCCGCGCCTGCGAGGGCCTGCTTGCCGTTGTTCGCGTCGGTGAGGTGCGCCTCGACTTGCTTGGTCGTCGGGTCTACGAGCATGTCGAATGCATCCGGACCGAATATGCGCTGGAAGGGAGCGTCGAGGATCTTCGTGGTGTACGTGAGAACCGGCAGATTCTCGCGAAGTGTTTTTTGGAACTCGGTTTCGGACTGGTGGAAGGATGAGCCCGTCTCAACCGTCATGCCTGGCACGCCGAACTTCCCGTACACGAAGTCGTCAGTGGTGCCCGAGGTCGGGTACAGCTGGATCGCCTGGATGGGCGAGTAGCCGTTGTACGTGGTCCACTTGTTGGCGATCGCCTGGAACGCCTCGTGGTCCTTTGTGTGCTCTTTGGTGTCACCCCACGGGAAAAGATTGAGCTTGGAGTAGGAGTGCCAGTCGATAAAGAAGTCCGGCTTCTCGACGCCGATGAAGTTTTGCAGCGCCTGTGTCTCGACCTCGCTGGCAGCGCTCGGGCCGCGGTAGGTCTCTGAGCGCGGGTTCGAGCTCGCACCCGGGCCGCCCCAGTGGAAGTCGTAGTTGCGGTTGAGGTCGGTCCCCACGCGCGGGTCGCCAGCGCTGGTGTTCTTGCGTTGCATGGTGTCGCCGTCCTTCTCGCCCGCGAATCCGCGCTCGACCACCGCGTGGCCGTCCGGGTTGAGGATCGGGATGAGAATGGTCTCGCGCGAATCGAGGAGCATCGTCGCCTCGGCATCGCGGCCGTGACCCTCGAGCAGCTGCGTGGCAAACGTCATGAGCAACTCGGGATTGGCGATCTCCCGCGCGTGGATACCACCGACGTGTACGGCCTTTGGCTTGTCCGTGCCGCCCACGTTCTTGTTGGTGAGCACGAGCGCGAGGATGTCGCGGTCGGCCTTGCCGGCGACCTTTTCGGCGCTGTCGCCGATGTCGCGCACCTCGACGAGGTCGGGGTACTTCGCGGCGAGGTCGTAGATGGCCGTCTTCATCTGGTCGTACGTGCGGAAGTAGGAGGGTGCGGCGCGACCAATAAGGTGGGGCGGCAGCTCGTCAGCGGTGAGCTCGGCGCGGCGGCCGGCCTCGACGCGCTCCTGGATGACCTTGGGATCGAAGGGGTCCACGGAGAAGCTGGTGGCCTTGCGCGATGTGGCCGCGAGCGGCGAGGTCGGAGCGATGATCGGCATGGCGATACGTGCGGTTCGGGTGATCATCTGTGGTGTCCTCGTATCCCGGGTGGCGCGCGGCTGCGCGGCACGATTCGGTTCGTCCCAGACCGCGGTGACGCGGATCGCTTCGACGCTACGTCCTGACCGGCGTCACGCGAAACAATCGGCTCAGACGGTTGGCCGGTAGGGGGTCCGGGCGTGGCCGCGTGAACGGTCCGTCGCTGGCCGCTCGGGGTTTGCTACACTTTTTCCTCACTGAGGGCGTATAGCTCAGCGGGAGAGCACTCGCCTCACACGCGAGGGGTCACTGGTTCGATCCCAGTTACGCCCACCTTGGTACAGAACGGCCGGCAGCTTGCCGGCCGTTCTTCTTCCTTGGGTCCTGCCGCGCGCCCCCATTGGGGTCCCCTGATTGATACGATCTCCTCGTTCCCGACCGCGCGCGTGCGTGGTCGAGGTCCGCGATCGTCGGCATTGATGCACTGGTATTCCCTGAACCGGGTCAGGGCCGGAAGGCAGCAGCCCTCAGGGGACCCTGCCAGGTGCGGAGTCGGCGATCGTGGTCCTCGGTCACGCGGTGCAGCGCATCGGGTGCGATCGGCGCCCTGCCCGTCGGGCGCCCCAGGGATGGGAGCCCCGCATGAGCCAGGCGCTGTATCGTCAGTATCGGCCGCAGAAGTTCGGAGACGTCGTCGGCCAAGACGTCGCGGTCCGCACGCTCCGCAACGCCATCGAGCAAGACCGGGTGGCGCACGCGTACCTCTTCACGGGCACGAAGGGCACGGGCAAGACCACGCTCGCGAAGCTCCTGGCCAAGGCGATGAACTGTGTGAACGGGCCGACAGTCGAGCCGTGCGGCGTGTGCGAGGAGTGTGTCTCGATCGCCGAGGGCCGCTCCATGGACGTCGCCGAGATCGACGCGGCGTCCAACACCGGTATCGACACGGTGCGCGAGAAGATCATCGATACCGTCGCCTTCCAGCCGTCGCGCGGCTCGCGTCGCGTGTACATCATCGATGAGGCACACCAGCTCTCCAAGGCGGCGTTCAACGCGCTCCTCAAGACCATCGAGGAGCCGCCGCCCCATGTGATGTTCGTCTTCTGCACCACGGAGACGCATCTGATGATGGCCACGGTGCGCGACCGGTGTCAGCGCATCGCCATGCGCTCTCCGGGTCCCGATGCGCTCGTTGAGGCGCTGAACACTGTGTGCGCGGGCGAGGGCATCACGTCGGATGAGCCGGCGCTGCGCGCGATCGCGCGAGCGGCGCAGGGAAGCTTTCGCAATGCGCTCGGCACGCTCGAGATGCTCACCACCACCTTCGGACCCACCTTCTCCCGCGATGACGTGCTCCAGCACCTTGGCGTGGTGAGTGAGGAAACGCTGTTCGAGATGTCCGACGCCATTATCGACGCGCGGCCGGCGGATGTACTGCGCCTCATTGAGCGGCTCACGCAGGACGGCGTGGACCTCGAACAGTTCGCGCGCGCGCTCGCTGAGCATCTGCGGGCCGTGCTCCTGCAGCTGCACGGAGTGGCTGAGGTGGCCGTAGTCGGAGACACCACGCGCCTGGCCCAGCAGGCCGAGCGCGCGGACGAGCGTCGTGTGCTCGCCGCGATCGACTGCATCGCCGACGCAACCACCCGCATCCGTGTCGGCAGCGACGCGCGCATCGCGATCGAGACGGCGCTTGTGCGCGCGTGCCTGGGCCTGGGTCTGCCGCTGCTCGCCATGCGCCTGGCAGTGCTCGAGCAGGCGGCGAGCGGGAGCTATGGTCAGCCGGTGAGTGGCGCAACGCCCGCCGCCGCCCCGGCTCCGCTTGCTGCGGTCGTGGTCCCACCCATCCCCGCGAATCCAGTGCCCGCTGCCGTCCCCGCCGCAATGGCGCCGGCGCCAAGCGCTTCGACTCCGGCACCCACGCCCCCGACCCCGGCCGCCGCGCCCACACCGGCGGGGCCTACACCCATCGGGAGCGAGCAGCTCGCCGCCGTGGGTGACTGGTGGCCGCGCGTCGCGCAGCGCATCTCGCCGGCATTCCGGCCGCTCCTCGGACAGATCACGGCCGAGGCGGCAACGGCAACCAAGCTCGTGCTGCGCCATGGCAGCGTGCCGGTCACGGCCAAGCTCCGCGAGGCGCTCGTCACGGCGACGCTCGAGGTCACAGGACATCGGCTCGCGGTCGAGCTCGTGCCGATCGCCTCACCGGCTCCGGCATCCGGCGCTGCACCCACCGCTCCCGCGACAGCGGGGCCAACGAGCGTGGCGCCACCCGCGTCGGCCCCGATCGCAGCCCCTGGCGCTGTAACGAGTGACATCGCGCCGGTCAACGCCACACCCGATCTTGAGGACGAGGGCGTCGCCAATCTCATGTCGATGTTCGACGCCACCCCCGTCGCTCCGGGCGGCGACACGAGCGACCAGTAAGCTCCCATCACGACCACCACAGCAACGAGGACGAACACCATGGACATGCGCAAGCTCATGCAGCAGGCACAGCAGATGCAGGATCAGATGGCCGCCGCGCAGGAGACCCTCGCCAAGGAGACGGTCGAGTCGAGCTCCGGCGGTGGCATGGTCGTCGTCTCCGCCACGGGCACCGGCGAGATCAAGTCGATCAAGATCGATCCCGAGGCCGTCGACACCGACGACATCGAGCTGCTCGAGGACATGGTCCTCGCTGCCGTGAACGAGGCGCATCGCCAGGCGTCGGAGCTCGCCAACTCGCGCATGAACTCTGTCGTGCCGGGTGGCCTCGGCGGCCTCGGCCTCCCGGGCATGTGAGCCGCGCCCGATGAGCTTCGACCAGCCAGGCGGGATGCCCGACAGCCTGTTGCGGCTCGTCACCGAGCTCGCGCGCCTCCCTGGTATCGGTCGACGCACTGCGCAGCGGCTCGCCGTCCACATCGTGCGCGCCGATCCCACGCAGTCGCAGCAGCTCGCCCGAGCACTCGACATGGCGCGCGAGCGCATCGTGCGCTGCGAGCGCTGCTTCGGATTCAGCGAAACGCCGCTCTGCGGCATCTGCTCCGACCCGCGACGCGACGCCACGAGCGTGTGCGTGGTGGAGGAGCCGACGGACATCCTGCTCATCGAACGCGTCGCGGAGTTTCGCGGGCTGTACCACGTGCTCGGTGGCTCGCTCAGTCCGCTCGAGGGCATCGATCCGGACGATCTCACCATCCGCCAACTCGACGCACGCATTGCCACGGATAGCGTGATCGAAGTGCTCGTCGCCACCAACCCCACGATGAGCGGCGAGGCCACGGCCTCCTACATCGCCGACATGCTGCGCGGTCGCTGCCGCGTCACGCGCCCCGCCAGCGGCCTGCCTGTGGGCTCCGATCTCGAGCAGTCGGACGAGCTCACCATCGGCAAGGCGTTCAGCGGTCGGCGGGACCTCGCGTGACCGGCCCGCACGTCGGGCCCGTGCCCGAAGCACCCATGCGTACCGGAGCGGCTGGCGGCCAGATCCCGGACGGCCCCGGCTGGTACGTGCTCAACGTGGCGGACGCCGAGTGGTCCACCGATGGACGCACGGGCTTCTGCGACTTTGAAGGCGCATCCCCGTTCGAGCAGTACGGCACGAATATCCACGTCCTCGAACCGGGCGAACCCAACGGCAGCTACCACCGCGAGTTTCACGAGGACGAATCATTCTTCGTGCTGAGCGGCACCTGCGTCGTCATCATCGAAGGCGAGGAGCGTGCGCTGCGCGCCGGCGACTACGTCCGCTGCCCCGCAGGGACCGCACATATCTTCGTGGGGACCGGCACCGGGCGATGCGCGATCTTTATGTTCGGTGGCCGCAACAAGGTTCCGCCGGGAGGCGAGTGGGGCGTGTACCTCGCCGAACCTGCTGCGGTTGCGCACGGCGCAGCCGTCCACGAGGACACGAGCGATCCCCAGATCGCCTACGCCACGCGCGGCGAGTTCATCCCGTGCACGTCCTGGTGGACGCCCAGCTGATCCCGCCCGGTCCGGATCCAACGACGCGAGGATCGGGTAGCCTGTCGTCGATGGATGCACGGACGATCAACCCAGGTGAGACGGCCCGTTTCGAGGCGGTGGCCGAGATCACCACGGACATGCCGGCAGTTGTCGCTCCCGACCGCAAGCTGCTGGTGATGAAGTTCGGTGGCTCGTCCGTGGCGGACCCCGCCAAGCTCAAGCGGATCGCGCAGCGCGCGGTGGCTGCCCGCGAGGCTGGCAACGACGTCGTCGTTGTGGCCAGCGCCATGGGCAAGTCGACCGACCAGTTACTCTCGCTCGCGCGTGAGGTCAGCGAGACGCCCAACGAGCGCGAGATGGACATGCTCCTCTCGACCGGGGAGCGCATCTCGTGCGCACTCATCGCGATGGCCATCAACGACCTGGGCCATGAGGCAGTCTCGCTCACGGGCTCGCAGGCGGGCATCGTCACGACGGGTGAGCACACCAACGCCAAGATCCTCGAGGTGCGTGGCCACCGCATTCGCGCTGCCGTGGACGCTGGCAAGATCGCGCTCGTCGCGGGCTTTCAGGGTGTATCCACCGAGCAGAACGTCACCACGCTCGGGCGCGGCGGCTCGGACCTCACGGCCGTGGCCATCGCGGCCGCGCTCGGCGCGCACGCGTGCGAGATTTACACCGACGTCGATGGCGTGTTCACTGCGGATCCTCGCGTGGCGCCTGATGCTCGCAAGCTCCACTTCGTCTCCTTCGAGGAGATGCTCGAGATGGCGGCCTCCGGCGCACGCGTGCTCATGCTGCGCTCCGTCGAGTTCGCTCGCAATCACGGCGTGCGTCTGCACGTCCGCTCGTCCTTTCACGACGAGCCCGGTACCTGGATCGGAGAGGCCGACGAACGTATGGAACATGCCATCATTAGTGGGGTCACACACGACGCCACGCAGGCTCGCATCACCGTCAGCGACGTTCCCGACCAGCCAGGTAGTGCCGCCAAGATCTTCGGTGGCTGCGCGGAGCTGGGCGTCAACGTGGACATGATCCTGCAGACGCCCTCGGTCAACGGTGTCACCGACGTGGCCTTTACCGTGCCCGAGGTAGATGTCAGCCGCATCGGCGCAGTGCTCGATCGCATCAGCTCAGAAGTGGGCGCGCACGGTTGGCGCAGCGACGTGTCAGTGGGCATCGTCTCACTCATCGGTGCGGGCATGAAGACGCATCCAGGGATCGCCGCGCGGATGTTCGCATCGCTTGCCGACGACGGCATCAACATGCAGATGATCTCGACGTCGCCGATCAAGATCAGCTGCGTCATCCCATCCGAGCAGGTCGAGACTGCGGTGCGCTGTCTGCACGACGCATTCGAGCTGGCCACGGCGGCCGACCTGCGCGATCACGAGGAGCGCTGACACATGGCCGATGACACCACGCGCACCGGAACGGAGATCGGCTCGATCGTGCACGGCGTACGGCCGCTCCACATCGCGCTCGTCGGGGCTACGGGTAATGTCGGCACGGCAATGCTTGAAGTGCTGGAAGAACGCGGTATCCCCATCGCAAGCCTGCGCGTGCTGGCATCCAAGCGCAGCGTTGGCAAAGAGCTCACCTGCGGCGCGCACACCGCGCGAGTCGAGGACCTCGCCGAAGCCGACCCGGCAGGAATCGATGTCGCGCTTTTCAGTGCAGGTGGTGACCGCTCGCTCGAGCACGCCCCCCGATTCGCGGCAGCCGGCGCCATTGTCATCGACAACTCGAGCGCCTATCGCATGGATCATGACGTGCCGCTCGTCGTCCCTGAGGTCAATCCCGAGGCGCTCGACGACATCCCCAAGGGGATCATCGCCAACCCGAACTGCTCCACCATCCAGCTGATGGTCGCGCTCAAGCCGATCCATGACGCCTTTGGCCTAGACCGGGTATCCGTGACGACGATGCAGTCCACCTCGGGCACTGGGCGCGCCGCGATGGAGGAGCTCGAGCACCAATCGCGCGTCGTGATGGGGGTGGCTGCTGAGCCACCCAAGGTCTATCCGCACGAGATCGCCTTCAACGTCATCCCGCAGTGCGACAGCTTCGGCGACGATGGGTTCACGAAGGAGGAGCTCAAGCTCGTCAACGAGAGTCGCAAGATCCTCGGAGCGCCTAACCTGCGCCTCGTCGCCACGTGCACCCGCGTGCCCGTGTTCATCGGTCACTCCGAGTCCGTGCACCTCGAGCTTGAGCGCGGCACCACGGCTGACGCCGTACGCGAGCTCCTCGCGGCCGCTCCGGGTGTGGAGGTCGTCGACGATCCCGCCGCGAGCGAGTACCCGCTCGCGCGTGACGCCGCCGGCCGTGATGAGGTGTTCGTCGGTCGCATCCGCCAGGATCCGACCATCCCGGATGGGCGCGGTCTTGCGCTGTTCGTCGTCGCCGACAACCTGCGCAAGGGTGCCGCAACCAACGCGGTGCAGATCCTTGAGGCGCTGGCTGAGCGCGGCAGATTCACCACACCGGCCTGATTGCTGGTCGAATCAGCGTCCGCGCAGCGCGAAGTACTTGTCGTAGGCGGCCACCCAAGCGGCGGAATCACTGCGTGATGCCTTGCTCGCCATACGGTTCTCGTCGTCGTCGACGTAGTCGATCTCGTCATCGTCTTCTGGATCGGGGTTCGCGGCGTCGGCCTGCTTGACGACCTCGCAGGAACGGCGGGCCTGGTCGAGCTCGCCCGCGTCCACGCGCGCCTCATCCATGCCTGCACCACAGGCGACGGAGTCGCGTTCGCCGTCGCGGGCCCGGAGCAGATCGTTACCCGCGCCCCCGTCGATGGCGTCGCGGCCCAAGCCGCCGAACACCTCGTCGTCGCCGCCGCTGCCACTCACATAGTCGTTGCCACCCTGGCCGCGCACGAGATCGTCGCCCGCATCGCCGTCCATCATGTCGTCGCCGCCACCGCCGAACATGTAGTCGAGGTCACCGCCGCCGGTCATGCGATCCTTGCCTCCGTCGCCGAACATGAAGTCGAAGTCGGCGCCGCCGCTCACGATGTCGTTGCCGCCGTTGCCGCGTACGTAGTCGAACCCGGCGCCACCAATCACAATGTCATTGCCCTGGCCGCCGTAGAGCGTGTCGTCGCCACCCTTGCCCTCGATGACGTCATTGCCCGCCCCAGGCTCGACGATGTCGGCACCCTCGCCGCCGTCCACGAGCAGGGAGATGCGACGCGGCATCGTGTCTGCATGGACCCAATCGTCCTCATCGCCGAGGTTGATATCGAAGGCGAGCCAGCCGCGCAGGTTGCAGGTGGCGCTCACGCCGATGTCCACGGGTAGCTCTGTGCAGCCGCTCGGAAGGTTGCGCGTGAAGTCGTCCGAGCCGAGATCCGCGAAGGTCACGGCGCGCGTGGTGGCCGTGATGGTGAGGTCGTTGATCTCCCCGGGCGCGGCGTCGTAGCGCAGCCCTGACCAGGTAGAACGCAAGCTGCTGGCGTTCGCGGAAGAGGCCATGGCCAACAGCGCGAGCACGGCCACGAGGCCACTCAGCGTGCGTACGTATCCGACTCGTTGGAACAACATGTTTTCCTCCCGGAAACCACTCACCCGATGGCGCACGCACATCCCCCCGGATGTCGGCGCTGAGAGGTGTATCGGTCCCCAGGCCCGAATCCTGAACGTCGAATCGACGAATTCGATGTCGACAGGCGCAGGATTGGGTCCGGCCGGCTGTCATCCAAGTGTCTCGTCCAGAGCGGCGATCCGGGGTCCGTGGCCCGCATCCGTCGACGATGTTGAGCGCGCGCCGTTCGTCCCCCAACGCCGTCGCACACGCTCGCACCCCGACGGTCGCGGGCTCCGGGTCGCGTCAGGCGAGGCGGATCAGCTGGGCGCTGAGCCCGTACGCACGAGATCGAGCTTTGCGCGGACCAGATCGAGCGCACTGCCCGATGCCTGGGAGACGCGCAGCGTGATCCAGTCACCTGCGGTCAGTGCTACCAGTCCGGTGACATTCTGATACGTCCGTGCGGGATTGCTCGTGAGCGCCTGCGCTCGATTCATTGCGACAATGGTGCCGGAACCCGCCACGGCAGTCGCGCCTGCCACGATTTCGACCTCGCGATAGCTCGTGCTGTTCTGTGACCATACGACGTTCGCTGTCACCTGGTAGAGGCCGGACTGCGTGATGGTCACCCGCGTCGGTGCGCCCACGAGATCGACCATCCCCGCCGTAGCGAACGCCGACGCACCGCCGACGAAGCTGACGAGTTGTCCATCTCCTTCATCCGTGGTGTAGGCAAGCTCACTACCGAAGTCCAACGTATCGTGAGGTATCGACTGAGCGGCGCCGGTGTTGACCGCCGCGCCGACAACTGCGCTGAGCTTCGCGCCCGTCACAGATCCATCCGCGAGCTTGTTCGTTGCGACGGAGCCGTCCGCGATGCTGGCGGTGCTCACTGCACCCGGCGCAATGTCGGCACTCGTAATGGTCGCATCCAGGATCTTCGCACCCGTCACGGCACCCGTCGCGATCTGCGTCGCGGTAACCGCATCTGCCGCAATGTCCGCAGCCAGGATAGTGCCGTTCAGGACTTTGCTGGATGTGACGGCATCATCTGCCAATTCATCCGCCGCGACCGACGCGGTGCCCAGCTGGGTCGCGGCGATCGTTCCAGCTGCAATCTGCGTGGCCGTGACCGTGCCGGGCGCGATGTCAGCGGCCGTGATGGTCCCGTCCGCGATGATCGCCGACGTCACTGCGCCAGTGGTAAGCTGGTTCGGTGGCGGGACGATCGCGGGTGGTGCCGGGATGGTGCCGGGCGCCAGGTCCGCCGCAGTGATCGAGCCGTCCGCGATCTGCGCGGTGCCCACCGATCCAGCTGTGAGCTTCGTCCCGTTGACCGACCCCGCCTTGATCTGCTTGGTCGTCACGGAGTTCGCCGCAAGATCAGCGGAGGTGATCGATCCGTTCTTGATGTGTTTGGACTGCACCGCGTTGGGCGCGATCCCCGTCGCCGTCACGAGGGCCGCACTCGCCGGAGCAGCGACCGCGAAAATGAGCGCGAGCAAGGCGAGAAAGTGGGCGGAGCTGAGAGAGCGGAGTCGTCGCATGTCGCTCATCATGCCCGGGAGAAGGACTTCACGCACTTTTCGGTCCGATCGCATCCGCTGAAACGACTGAGGGCCGCCCGTGTGGACGACCCTCGGTACCGCGCTGGAGACCTTCGTCTGCTCACCTGACGATGGCGTCCTGGATCTTCTTGCTCACTGGCGTGACGTGACGCTGGAACTTGAGATCGCTGCCCGGCAGGCCTGCGGCCAGACCGATGAGCTGGCTCATGTGCAGGGTCGGCATGTTGAACTTCACCCCGGACTGCTTCTCAGCCTTGCCCTGCCACGCGTCGAGCGACAGGTGACACAGCGGACACGGCGTGACGATGCAGTCCGCACCGCGCTCGCTCGCTTGCTGCAACGGCTGAGTTACCTCGTTGAGCGCAACCGATTCACGCGCGAGCACGATCGGGAACCCGCAACACTTGAGCTTTGCCGGGTAGTCGATCGGTGTACCGCCACACGCCTCGATGATGCGCTCAAGGCTCTGTGGGCTGTCCGGATCCTCGAAGCCGAGGATCTTGCTCGGGCGCAGGATCTGGCAGCCGTAGAACGGTGCGATCTTCATCCCGGTGAGGCGCCCGCCCGCGACCGTCTTGAGCTTCTCGTAGCGCTCGCCCGTGGTGATCAGCCAGAGGAAGTGCTGCACGTCGACGGTGCCGTGGTACGGCTCCACGCCAGCCTCGGCGAGGTGGCGGTTCACGCGCTCGCGGACCTCCTCATCGCCCTGCATGCGCTGGTTGGCCTGGCGCAGGTTGAGCGTGCAGACGTTGCAGATCGTCATGAGCGTATCGACGCCCATCTGCTCGGCCTGGCTCAGCACACGCGCGTTGAGGTGCAGGTAGAAATCCGGCTTGGCCTCGTGGATGTCTCCCGCACCACAGCACGTGGCCTTGGGCATGTCGACGAGCTCGAGGTCGAGCTGCGGCGCGAGCGCGCGCGTGGAGCTGTCGAGCTCCTTGGCGGAGAGGCTCGCGAGGCAACCGGCGTAGTAGGCGACCTTCTTCATGTCTGAGTCACGCGTCCTTCGTGACACCCGGGCGCGAGCCGTGGGTGTCGATCTGCGTCGATTGCTGCGACGCGTAGTTGGTCGGGGTGGGCCCCTTGAGCCCGTGGTCGCGATCGAGACCGCCGTCGGCCACGAAACGCTGCACGACCGTCTTCTCGCCGTAGTAGGAAGCGAGGTCGACCTCGACCGGTGGCTCCTTGCCGCCACCGGTGTTGAGGTCGGCGCTCACGACCGCGCCGGTGCGCTCGAAGATCTGCTCAGGGGTGAACTGTGTGCGCACACCCTGCGCGATGTTCGGCGGGAGCGGCACGGGCGGCTCCTCAAGATCGCCACCACGGCGATTGGCCGTCTCCTCGCCTTCGAGGATGCGCCAGAGCTTGCGGACCTCGTCGAGACCCTTCACGCGGTGGAATGCGCCGTGCCATGGCGGTGGCACCTTGCCCTTGATGCCGAGTTTGATACCCATGCCGGCCCAGCCGGGGAGTGCCGCTTCGGCGCCGAGTGTGAGCGGGATGAGCGCCGTCTCCGAGAGGTGACCGTTGTAGAGCATCGCGGAGCCGGGTGCCTCGATGCCGAACGTACCGGGCGCGGGTCCACGACCCTTCGCCGAGTCGATGAAGACCTTCGCGTGCTTGGCGCCCTTGTCGCTGGTCATGCCGTGATCGAACATCGCCGCGCCGAGCTTGGCGATGGCGTCGCGCGGATCCACGCCCTTGGGGCATCGCTCGTTGCAGAAGTAGCAGCGCGTGCAGTCCCACACGCCGTGCTCGCCGTTGTACTGCTCGAGCCGATCGCGCGTCTTGGTGTCGCGCACGTCACCGACGAACCGGTAGCCCTTGGCGAGCGCGGCCGGTCCAAGGAACGCGGGATCCGCCTCCATCGAGTTGCACTCGGAGACGCAGCATCCGCACATGATGCACATGGTCTCCTTGGTGATCTTCTGCTGCTCTTCGGGGCTGACGAGGAACTCGCGCCCGTCGGCAGGTCGATCGTTGCGCTCGCGCGTGAGCCACGGCGTCATCGCGCGGACCTTGCCCCAGAAATCGCCCATATCCGTGACGAGGTCGCGGATGACGGGCATGTTGCCCATCGGCGCGATGACCGGTACGCGACCTTTGGCCGCGAGATCCTTCATCGGCGTCTTGCACGCGAGCACTGCGCGGCCGTCCATGCGCATGCCGCACGAACCGCAGATCGCCATGCGGCAACTCTTGCGGTACGCGAGCGTGCCGTCCTGGGTGTGCTTGATGGCATCCAGGCAGTCGAGCAGCGTGGCCTCCTCAAACGTGTCGACTTCGAAGTTCACGAGCTCGCGAGCGGTCGTGCCGTCCTCGCGGGGCGTCTGGCGCCAGATCTTGAGCTTGACCAACATGGTCGGGTTCCCCCTGGTTCTCAGTAGGTGCGGATCGCGGGCTGGTAATCGGTGATGCGCACCGGGTGCGTACCCACCTGGATGGTGGGGTCGTCAATCGTTCGCGTGGCGAGCGAGTGTGCGAGGAACTTCTCGTCATTGCGCTCGGGGAAATCGAGTCGCGTGTGACCGCCACGGCTCTCCGTGCGCTCGATGCCGCAGCGCGTGAGCACGTCGCCCATCTCGAGCAGCGCACCGACCTCGAACGCGTAGGTCAGATCGTTGTTGAAGCTCGTGCCCTTGTCCTGGATGAGCACGCCGTCGTCGAACGTGGAGCGGATTGCGGCGATCTTGTCGCGCGCGCCCTCCATGCCCTCGCCGGTGCGGAACACGCCGCAGCCCTCGTACATCGCATCGGCCAGCGCCTCGCGCAGCTCGTCGGCGCGCGGGCCGCTCTGCTTGGCGAGCATCTCGTCGACCTTGGCCTGCGTTGCCGCGATGGACGCAGCGGCAGCGGCGGAGTCGGGACGGGCCTTGCCCTTCACGGTAGCGGCGGCATGCTCGCCCGACCGGCGACCGAAGACCACAGCCTCAAGGAGCGAGTTGCCACCGAGGCGGTTGGCGCCGTGCACGGAGACGCAGGCCGTCTCGCCCGAGGCCCACAGGCCGGGGAGCGGAGTCATGCCGTCGTTGTCGGTGTGGATGCCACCCATCTGGTAATGGGCACCTGGGCGAACCGGAATCGGCTCGTCGATGGCGTCCACGCCGGCATAGTCGAGCGCGAGCTCGCGGCTGCCCGGTAGGGCCCGATTGATCTGCTCAGCACCGAGGTGGGTGAGGTCCAAGAGCACGCAGCCATCGACGCCGCGTCCTTCCATGATCTCAGTCCACTCGGCGCGGCTCACGACGTCGCGCGACGCGAGCTCCATCGCGTTGGGCGCGTACTTCTTCATGAAGCGCTCGCCCTCGGAGTTGCGCAGCACGCCACCCTCGCCGCGGCAGCCCTCGGTGATAAGCACCCCGTTGGCCTTGAGCGTAGTGGGGTGAAACTGCATGAACTCCATGTCCTTGAGCGGCGCGCCGGCGCGGAACGCCATCGCCATGCCGTCACCTGTGCACGCGAAGGCGTTCGTCGTGCCGTGGTACATGCGGCCCATGCCGCCGGTCGCCATGATGGTCGCAGTGCCGAGCACCGTCTTGAGCCCACCGTTGACGATGTCCCAGCTCGTCACGCCGATGCACTCCCCGTTGGCGTCGAGCACCAGGTCGATGGCGTAGTACTCCTCGTAGACCTTCACGCCGTACTTGAGCAGCTGCTCGTACATGACGTGCAAGAGCACGTGGCCAGTGATGTCGGCGGCGAACGCGGTGCGCGGGCGGCCGGCAGCTCCGAACGGACGCTGGGCGATGCGACCATTGGGCAGACGGCTGAAGAAGCAGCCCATATTCTCGAGCTCGAGGATGTCACCGACTGCGGCCTCGCACATGATGCGCGCGGCGTCCTGGTCAGCGAGGTAGTCCGAGCCCTTCACCGTGTCGTAGGTGTGGCCCTCGGCGGAGTCGTCGCTGACGTTGCCGAGCGCGACGTTGATGCCACCTTCTGCGGCGCCGGAATGCGAGCGGACGGGGTGCAGCTTGGTGACGACGGCGACATCGACGCCACCTCGGGCTGCCTCGACCGCGGCACGCATGCCTGCCAAGCCTGCGCCAACGATGACGACGTCATGGGATGCGATCACGCTAGGAACTCCTGCTGTTCGGGACGACTCGGTCTCGCGCGGGGACGCTCACGCGTGCGTGAGAACACCCGGTCCCGAACCTAGCACGGCCAAATCGCGTAAGGGCACCCTAACTTCAGGCAGTGTCCGGTGGATGCTCAGATGGTCGGAGGGACCGTCGGGTGCGACTTGGAATGGTGCACCGGATTCGATGGCGCGATGCCTTCGAGCAACCACTTCGCTGCCTCGGGACCGTGCAGGTCGTAGTGGTGCGGCACGTACTCGAAGTCCTTCGTGTGGATCCACCCCTGGATGGCGTCCACGAACCCGCCGGCGACTTGCAGCCCGAGGTGCGCAAACAGGCTGGGCACGATGTCGTCGGTGTGCCGCCACTCGATGATGCCGCTCGCGCCGGTCGGCGAGCCGGGCAGCATCGCGGCGCCTAGTCGCGCTGCCCCAACCGGTGGGGGCAGCTGGGCGAAGCCCGGCTTGGCGAAGAGCGCGACGCGCGTGACGGCGGCGGCGAGCGCCGGGTCGGCGCGCAATGTGTCGGCGATGAGCCACGCACCCTGGCTCTCTCCGGCGAGCAAGATCGGGCGGTGCGGCGCGGCGGCCTTGAGCTTTTTGAGCACCAGCGCCAGCACGTTGGTCGCCTCGCCAACCCCAATCCGCAAGAAGCGTGTCGCGATGTCGGGGATGCCGTTGGGATACGGAATGGAGGCGACCGAGAGCGGCGCGCCCTTGGATGCGGCGATCAACGCACGTGCCGTGGCAAGCATCGATGATTGATACGCCACCCCGAGCGTGCCGGGCACGACGAGCAGGATCGGTCCGCTGCCCTGGAGGATCGTTGCACAGATGCCGTCGGCGACCTCTTGTGCGGACATGCCCTTGGGCATCCCGCGCTGCTGATCAGCGGGGCGTGAGGCGAGGTCGGGATCGAGCAAGATGTGGGGGCGCGCCTGAGCAGCAGCGGCTTGGAGCACCTTCGCGGCGCGCGCGGCCTCGGTCCCCTCGACCGGCGTGACACCGAACACCACCGGCGGACTGCCGGGCACAGCGGGTGCAGGGGTGGTCGCGGCGGGGGCGCCGGCGCCTAAAGAGGCGCGCTGACGGCGTGCGCCCACGGGCGTACCGAAGATGTTGAGCGCAAGGCTCGATGTGTCATAGCCGGACAACGGGATCCCCCTCCCGATGACCCGCTCGAAGCGCGCGGCAAACGCGTCCGAAATGCGGGTCAGGCAGCGAGATTACCCCAGCAGCGAGAATCGGAACCGACTGACGCGCCAGTCAATTGCGGCGAGAGGGTGGAGGGGCTCAGCAACTGGGTAGTGCAGGCCCGATGGATATCGCGATCGCTCTGCTCCTGTTATGGGCCCTGCTCTTCCTGCCGCTCGGTCTCGTGCTGCATTGGTTCGTGCTGGGCGACGGCTCTCGGGTGCGCGCGCTACCGATCGCGCCGGTCACTGGTATGGCCTTCGGGTTCGTTGTTCTGAGTGCGCTCGGCCGATTCGATGTGGAGGCCGGCACGTCGTGGGTCCCCTGGACGTTCGTTGGCGTGAGCATCGCGTGCGGCGCGCTCATCTGGCGTGTCGAGATCCCGTGGCGGTCGCGCGAGCTCATCGGGTCAACCCTGCTCTTGCTGTTCGCGGTCGTTCTCGTACAGCTGCCCGTGATCGGCGCCGCAGGTGACGGGCCGCTGGGGTACGGCACCCGCACGAATCCGGTCGACGAGGTCGCCGCAATCGACGCTGCAGCGCACGGCCCCGCGTCGCAGCTGCGCATCGCGCGGCAAGCTGCAGACAGTGCCGGCGACCGACCGATCGGATTCGAGGAGTTCGCAGCCATGACTGTGGCGCTCGGTCGAGGCGCCGAGGACTCAGCGCCGACCGACGACGCGCGATGGTCGGCCTACTCACTCCACTCGGCGATCACGGGCATGCTCGTCGCACTCCTCGCTCTGCCGCTCTTCGCATTCGCGCGGGCTCGTGGAATGGGCACGTTCGGTCTCATCGTGCTCGTGCCGCTCGGGGTGGTCACGCCGGCGGCGTTCTTCGCGCTCGCAGAAGGCTCGGGTGCCGCCATCGGTGCCGTCCCGTTCCTCATGGCGGCGGTGTTCTCACTCCTCGTGACCCGTCGCGACCGCGGATGGTGGGCGCTCGCGATGCTGTTCGGCGCGGCCGCTGCCGTGAGCGCAGGCCCGCTCGCACTCTTGCCGCTGGTCGCGGTCGGAGTGGCGTGGAACCTCCTGCGATCTTCCACCTACGAGCATCTCTCCCAGCACGATACGCCGGTTGCGGCATCACGCACGTATGGCATCGTCGTTGGCGCGGTCGTGCTGGCAGTTGTCGGACTAGGGTCTACCTTCGGGGGCGCCGGTGAGCTGCTCGCGTGGCCGCGCGTGCACGAGTCGCTGGCGGACGCCGCCCGATCGTGGCCGTTCGTCTGGCTCGATACGGATCTGTCTCCGGACGGGCCGCGCTCGGCTGTGGAAACGGCGGTGTGGCTCATCGGTCCCGCCCTGCTGGCGATGGCTGCGATCTACGCGGTCGTGCGCAATGAGCGCCGCGAGCTGGGGGTCCTCGTCGGCTCGGTGGCGTCGTTCCTCATCGCACTGCTCATCGCATTCATCGACCGTGACGCAGGCATTCGCCTGTTCGAGTTCACGGCCCTCGCAACCTCACCGTTCTTGGCGGCGCTCGCACTGCGCGCAGTTGCCCTCGCGCGTGAGGAGGCGGCAGACAAGAAGGAGACCGCTCGAGGCCGATGGTCTGGTCGCGGTCCCACAGCGGTTGTGCTCGCGTTCGGTCTGCTCTCGATCGCGGCGACGTCAGTGACCGGGACGCGCATGGTGCACGCACCCTCGTTCGACTCGGTGAACGCCGACATGTACGGCCGCACCCTCATCGCGGCGGGCGATCCGTGGCTCGCGTTCGTGCTCGACGGCGAGCGCGCAGGCGGAGATTCCGGGTATGCGGACGCTGATGCGCTGGCGTCAGGTCGGCGCCAGATCTCGGATCGGGAATTGACCTTCGGCGGCTACGACTCGGTCGTGCTCGGGAGCAGCCCGCTCGCGAGTGACCCCACGCGACGGTTCACCGAGCTGGGCGCGCTCGATCCCTACCAGGTACGCCTGTTCCGTGATCGCGGGGGAGCCACCGCCGTCGCGCGCGATGCGGAGGTCGACAGATCCTGGTTCCTCCAGCAAAACCGCACTGCCACGTCAGATCGTCCCGCTGCCGAGGCAGCGACCTCATCCGGCACATCCATCGCCAACGGAAGCGCCAGCGCGGTCGACAAGCCCCCGGTGTATGACATCCCGAGTAGCCACGATCCCGTCGAGGGCGTCGATCGTGCACCTGCGCGTGACCGTCCCGCTGGCTTGCTGCTTCCCGCCCACGACGTACCGGGTTGCACCATACCGACCGGCACCAACGACCAGCAGCCGTGCGTGCCTCGCAAGCCGGTTCTCGGGCCGGGTTGTACCGATCGAGATGTCGTGGCGGCGCGCAGCACAGCAGACCGCGAGCTCGATCCATCCATCGATCCAGATTCCACCACTACCAAGGACGCCGCCGCCAATGCGGATGGTGACGACGGAGCGAGCGGCAGTACCGTTGCTTTCGCGGGCACGGCCACGGCCGGAAAGGGTGCGGCGCGAACCGCGCGCAAGGGCGTCGAGGCGAGCTCGGCCGCGCAGGGGACTGCTGCCGCCGCCACGAAGGCGGCGAACAACCAAGCCGATCCAGGCGCGCCCAGCGCGCCACAGCGTCCTGTGCGCCCTGATGATCCACAGGTCCTGCAGTTCGACGCCGACGACGAGTTGCCCGACCGCCCGCGCCTGCTCGGCGTGCAGTGCTTTGAGGTGGACCTCGACGACAACTCGACGTCGCTGCTCGTGCACCTACGTGACGTCGGCCTGATTCTCGCGCCGGAGCGTGCGACCAAGGTCGGCAAGGCGAATGCCTGGGACGTCACCCGAGAGCGTGAGCGCCAAGGCGGCACCGGTGGTGTCTTTGGTGGTGTTCGCGTTGGCACGAGCGAGCGAGCCGCACGTCTCAGCTACGGCAGAGGCTTGCTGAACGGACAGTTCGATCTCGTGCTCGAAGGTTCGTTCGGCGCAGGGGTCGATCTGTCGGGATTCCCGCCCGACGTGGATGCCCAGAACGCCACCACGGGCGCGTCAGTCGAGTTCAAGGACCTTCCGTCATTCGGTCAGTTCCGCGGCTCTGCCAATGGGTTCAGCTCGATCGCGAGGAACGTTCAGCTCAACGGCGCCGCGACGGTCGTGAATGCCAAGGGCACCGACATCGAGTTGGGACGCATGTTCGCGCGTCCCGCAAACGATATGCCGCGCAGCTGCGATGTGCCGATCGCCATCGAAGCAGGCGAGCTCCGCGAGATCCGCACCGAGAGCGCGGGCACCGCGAGCGTCGCCGTGCTCGAACGTCCCGGCCTCACCGTGGCGATCACCGACATCACCGGGGAGGGGGATTCGCGTGTCGCCCACGTGGCCGTCGGCGCGTATCTCTCGCGCGCGGGCCTGCCCCGCCATACGCTCATTGACTGGACCGAGCAGTACGAGGACCCCGTCACGTTCGAGGCATGTGACGGCTCGCGTCGCACCGAGCCCGGCGCCATGGGCCGCGACCAGCTCGTCACCACGCCCGATGCCCTCACCGCACTCGGCAACAAGTACGGCGCCGACCTCACGAGCAACGACACGTAGCCACTCCACCACCTAACGCATCCCGTCGGTGCCGTCTCCGCACCCGGCCGGGCGCCGCGCCCCCACCGCGCGCCTCCCGACCCCGCCCCACCGCGCGCCTCCCGACCCCGCCCCACCGCGCGCCTCCCGACCCC
>Ga0105047_10006264_pt1 | contig 20207 bp, 13 predicted proteins | sample MAT04_FD_78384 | JGI IMG/M metagenome (GOLD analysis project Ga0105047, IMG submission 78384) | Freshwater microbial communities from Lake Fryxell liftoff mats and glacier meltwater in Antarctica - MAT-04 (megahit assembly) | ecosystem: Environmental > Aquatic > Freshwater > Ice > Liftoff...
CAATCATCTCCCTGCGCGTCAACGCGCGCCAACTTAGCGCGCCAACTTAGCGCCAGCAGTTCTCAGTTTGACCCCGACCGCCTAAGGCGGGACTCCCAACCCCACTCTCCGCTGCCGAAAGCAGTTTGGAGTCCCGGCTTTAGCCGGTGCTGGGCGCGACCCAGGGCCAAAATGAGAACGGCTGACGTGGCGCAGCCCATCCCGACGGCCGTTCCCCGGCCCCGACGGACATGCGCCGGCCCCAGCTTGAGACCCCCGAACGCAAGCTGGTTCAAGGCAAGCGCACGCGCAGGAAGCCTGCGGGCAGCGCCCCGGCGTTTGTGTAGGCGTAAGCTGGCGTGGCCGACGTGACACTGGCGAGCTGGCTCCAAAGGGTCAGGTTCGTGCTGGCTTCGACCGCGAAGGTGAGATTGCTGAGGCTGGTCCAGGTCACGACATTGGATTGCGTCACCCCCAACATCGGCGGCTGGAGCAGGCTGAATTGCTTCAAACCCCAGGCACCTTGCGCCGAGCCGGTGTTGTCGCCGAAGAAGAGGAAATTGGGCGTTTCATAAACGTCCGGGAAACCATTGAAGGGCGTGTAGTCCCGCACCGGCCCGCCGAGGATGCGGTTGCCGTTGGCGAAGAGGGCATAGTTTGTCCGGCCCACCGTCAGCACGTAGTTCACAAACGCGGCGGTGGTCACGAAGTTGGTGTTCTCAGCGCGGGTGAAAATGGGTGAGTCGGACTGTGCCCAGACGGAAGTCGTCCAGAAACCGAGTTCGATACCGCGCGCGTCGCTGCCCAATGCGATGACGGAGAAGCCGGCGCGGTTGGCGTTGCCGGTGTGGCTTTCCACGGCGAGTTTCAGGGTGCAGTTCAGCGCAAAGCCGTTGGTCCGGTTCAGATCCGTGAGCGGCGTGATCGCGTAACCTGCCTGGGTGCTGTTGGCCGGCGAGCTGTCCAGAAAGAGCACGCCATTGGTCACGGTGACAAACGGCGCCGGGGCGAAGGGATTCGCGGCGTAGCCCCAGTTCTGCTCGTCTGGCAGGGTGCCCAGGCCCGCGTCGTAAAGCACCTGGGCCGCGGCGGTGAAAGCGGATGCAGCCAGGCACGAGCACAGCAGAGGCAGGTTGACGGCGCGCGGGGAGAACATGGCGCGCACGGTAAGGGCTGCGAGGTGGCGGTCAAGTGGGCCGCGAATCGGAGCGCCAAAATCCAGCGCGTATTCATGAAGGGGCCTTTGCTGCCGGAGCGCGGGCGTCCCGCCCGCTTGGGACGACCGAAGTTCCAGCGGATTGCCCCTTTGCCAAAGGCGGTTGACCTAGCACGACCAAAGCGGGCGTGACGCCCGCGCTCCGGAGCCTTCATGCATACGCGCTGGCCAAAATCACCCTCGTCTTGCGCCTGGCTTTCCGGTCTATTCCCCCGCGATGCAGCAACTTTTCCCCGGCTTGCGCCCGGCCCTCGCCGTCCTCCTGCTGAGCCTGGCCCATGGCTTCACCGCCCCGCCGCCTACGCCAGTCCGCCCCGTCACCGACGAATACCACGGCGTCCGCGTGAGCGACGATTACCGCTGGCTGGAAGACGGCCAGTCGTCGGAGTCGCGCGAGTGGGTCGCGCAGCAAAACGCCCGCAGCCGCGAATGGCTCGACGCCACGCCGTTGCGCGACGCCCTGGCCGCCGACCTCCAGGACATTTACGAGCAGAACTCGGACAGCTACTCCGGCCTGACCTATCGCAGCGGGCTCAACTTTCTCCTGCGCTTCCGCCCGCCCGCGCAGCAGCCCGTCCTCATCGCGCTGAAATCTCTCCACGCCCCCAAGGACGCGCAAATCGTCTTCGACCCCAACCAGTTCGATGCCACCGGCGGCACCTCGATGGACTGGTTCGTCCCGTCGCGCGACGGCAAGCTCGTGGCCGTCTGCCTCTCGCAGCACGGCAGTGAGGACGGCACGCTGCATTTCTTCGCGACCGCCACCGGGCGGCAACTCGGCGACACAGTGCCGCGCGTGCAGTTTCCCACCGCCGGCGGCAGCGCCGTCTGGAACGCGGACGGCACCGGCGTCTTTTACACGCGCTATCCGCACGCCGGCGAGCGGCCCGATGCCGAGCTCGCGTTCTTCCAACAAGTCTGGTTCCACCGCCTCGGCACGCCAGCCAGCGCCGACACATACGAACTCGGCAAAGACTTCCCGCGCATCGCCGAAGTCGCGCTCGACGCCAACCGCGATCACAAACGCCTGCTCGCCAGCGTGGCCAACGGCGATGGCGGCGATCACGCGCACTGGCTGCGCGGCACGAACGGCCAGTGGACGCAAATCACCCGCTTCGAGGACGGCGTGAAAACGGTCGGGTTCGGGCGGGAAAATGAGTTGCTCCTGCTCGCCCGCCAGGGCGCGCCACGCGGGAAAATCCTCCGCCTCGCTCCGGGCGAAACCCGGCTCGCCGCCGCCACGGTGGTCGTGCCCGAAAGCGAGGCCGTGATCGAAGCCGTCGTCCCCGCGCCCGGCGGCCTCTACCTCAAGGAGATGCTGGGCGGGCCATCGCAAATCCGCTGGCTGCCCCGCACCGGCGAGCCGTTGCTCGTGCCGCTTTCCTCCGTCTCCGCCGTGCAGGACATGGTGGTGCGCAGCGGCGACGTGCTGACCTTCCGCAGCTTGACCTACCTGCGGCCCTTTGCCTACCGCGGCTTCGATCCGAAAACGCGCCAGATGGACAGCCTGCCGCTGGCCGGCAAATCGCCGGTGAGTTTCGGCGACATTGAAGTCGTGCGCGAGTTCGCCGGGTCGAAGGATGGCACGAAAGTGCCCTTGAACATCTTGCGGAAAAAGGGCCTGAAGCTGGACGGCCGCAACCCCACGCTGCTCACCGGCTACGGCGGCTACGGCCTCAGTCAAACGCCGCGTTTCGATCCCGCGTGGCGGCTGTGGTTCGACGCCGGCGGCGTGGTGGCGGTGGCCAACCTGCGCGGCGGCGGCGAGTACGGCGAGGAGTGGCACCAGGCCGGCAATCTGACCCGCAAGCAAAACGTTTTCGACGACTTCCTCGCCTGCGCGCAGCACCTCATCGCCCGTCGTTACACGCAGCCCGCGCGCCTCGCCATCCAGGGCGGCAGCAACGGCGGGCTGCTTATGGGCGCCGTGCTTGCCCAGCGACCGGATCTTTTCTGCGCCGTCGTCGCGCAGGTTGGCATCTACGACATGCTCCGCGTCGAACTCGATCCGAACGGCGCATTCAACATCACCGAGTTCGGCACGGTGAAAGATCCCGCGCAGTTCGCGGCGATCTTCGCCTACTCGCCCTACCATCACCTCACCAACGGCGTCGCTTACCCCGCCGTGTTGTTCACCACCGGCGACAACGACGGTCGCGTCAACCCCGCCAACTCGCGCAAGATGACTGCCCGCCTGCAAGCCGCCACCCGCGGGGATCGCCCCATCCTCCTCCGCACCAGCGCCAAGGCGGGCCACGGCATCGGCTCCTCGCTCAGTGAAACCGTGGCCTTGCGCGCCGATGTGCTGGCCTTCCTCATCCGCGAAACCGGCGCCATGGCTGCGCCCTGGCTCAACCGTCCGACCATCGAACGTGGCCCGTGGTCCGGCGCGATCACAACCAACTCCGCCGTCGTGAAGGCGAAGCTTCGCGCAGGTGCCACCGCCCGGCTCGTGGTCAGCCGGCGGTCGAGCCTCAAGGAACCGGTGCACTCCGCCCCCGACCGCGCCGAGGCCGCGCGGGGCCGCATGGTGGCGCTGCCCATCACCGGCTTGCTGCCGGACAAGGAATACTTTTATGCGGTGGAAGTGGACGGCAAGCTTCAGCGCGAGCAGCGCGGGCGCTTCCGCACCTTTCCGGCCGGTCCGGCGAAGTTCTCTTTCGCCTTCGCCTCTTGTGCGCACACCGGCTCGACCAATCAGGTCTTCGACGCCATCCGCAGCGAGCGTCCGCTGTTCTTCCTGACCACCGGCGACTTCCACTATGAGGACATCAACCTCAATCTACCCGGCCTCTTCCGCCACGCCTACGACCGCGTGCTCGCCTCGCCCCCGCAGGCCCGGCTGCATCGGGACGTGCCGTTCGACTACGTCTGGGACGACCACGACTTCGGCGGCAATGATGCCGATCGCAACGCCGAATCGCGTCCGGCCGCGCGCCGGGTTTATGAGGATTACACCCCGCACTACCCGCTGGTCTTCGCCGGCCTCGATGCGCCGATCACCCACAGCTTCAACGTGGGCCGCGCGAAGTTTCTAGTCACCGACCTGCGTTCGCAGCGCGACCCGACGAGCCAGCCGGACAGCGCGTTGAAGACGATGCTGGGCACGGAGCAGAAGGCCTGGCTGAAGCGCGAATTGCTCGCCGCCAACGGCCAGTTCCCGGTCATCTTCTGGGTCAGTTCCGTGCCGTGGATTGGCGAGGCGGGCGTGAATTACTACCCGTTGCCGGCCAACTTCTATGGCGTCGCGTGGCACACGAATTACACGCCCGTGATGCCAACCAACCACGCCAAGTGGCCCTACGACGAAGACCGCTGGAGCGCCTATCCCACCGAGCGCCGCGAACTCGCTGACTTCATCAAGGACCACGGCATCCGCGGCGTGGTCATCCTGCACGGCGATGCGCACAGTCTCGCTGCCGACGACGGCTCGCACAGCGACTACGCGACCGGCGGCGGCGCGCCAATTCCAGTGCTGGCCGCCGCGCCCTTGGATCAAAGTCCGAGCCTCAAAGGCGGTCCCTACAGCCAGGGCGTTTATCGTCGCCGGACCGGCGAGGGCTGCTACGGACTCGTGACCGTGACCGACACCGGGCATGCCGTGACGGTGAAATACAGCGGTCGCAACCAGCGCAATCAGGAGAAGATCCGGCTCGAATTCACGCTGCCGGCGAAGCCATGAAGCCCGAAGTGCGAAGGGCGAAGGGCGAAGGAAGGCCGAGAGTTAGACCGGCGCTCCAGTTCATGGCAAGGGAACACTCTCCAGCTCGGGTAGTGAGTTGGGAACCTGAGCCTGTGGGACAAGTTCGTGTTGCATATCCAACACAAACTTGTCCCAGCCGGTGGCGCCGGTTCCTGGATTGCCTGACCCCCACCGGCCAAAGCCTGATCACGTCGGCTCCTACCAAGCCGGGAGCGGCTGTCACAGCCGGGATTCGTCGGTCAGGTGCCCGGCCAGCTCAGCACGGTCCCTCGCACGCCACTGCGCTTTCGGATTTCGGGTTTCGGTTTTCCTTCGGATTTCGGGCCTTCGGATTTCGGATTTCCCCATGACTCCCGCTCCCCTCACCCCCGGCACGCTCTATCTGGTCGCCACGCCCATTGGCAACCTCGAGGACATCACCCTCCGCGCCCTCCGCGTGCTGCGCGAATGCGATGTGGTCGCCGCCGAAGACACGCGGCGCACGGGGCAGTTGCTCCGGCACTTCGAGTTGTCCAAGCCGCTGCTCAGTTACCACCACTTCAACGAAGCCCGCCGCAGCGAGCAAATCCTCGAACGCCTCCGCGCCGGAGCCAAGGTCGCCCTCGTCACCGACGCCGGCAGCCCCGGTATCAGCGATCCCGGCGAACGCGTCGTGCGCGCCGCGGTGGCCGCTGGCTTGCGCGTCGAAGCAGTGCCCGGCCCATGCGCGCTCGTGGCCGCGCTGACCGCCAGCGGGCTGCCCACGGACGAGTTTCATTTCATCGGCTTCCTGCCGCACAAATCCGGTCAGCGCCGCAAACAACTCGAAGCCTTGCGCGCGGTCCCCGGCACCCTCGTGCTCTACGAGTCTCCCTACCGCGTCGAGAAACTCCTGGGCGAACTCGTCGAAGTCTTCCCCGAGCGCGATGTCGTGCTCGCCCGCGAACTGACCAAGAAATTCGAGGAATTCCGCCGTGGCAAACCCGCTGCCCTGCAGGCGACCATCAAGACCAAGCCGCTCAAAGGCGAGTTCGTGGTGTTGATCGGCGGCAGCGGGCCGGCGTCGTCGCGGGAGGATGCCTCGGAGTCGCCGCCACTATGCCCGGCGGAATCTGGAGCGGGGGTGGCGTGAGCTGCGTCGGACCCCGAGGCCCTGGCCTACGCCGGCTGCCACGCGGCCGAATCCGCCTCCGCTGGGAACCGCACCGCCCACCAGCGGGCGGCACTTTGGCCGGCCGCCGACGCCACCGCGCGCTTGTCTTCCGCCCGGTGGCAAACCTAGACTGCCGCCATGAGCAACGAAGTTGTCCCGGTGAGCGTTCGCGGCATCGTGCCCAATGAGGGCGGGTGCACGCTGTTCCTTGGCAACGACGACAAGGTCTTTGTCATCCACGTGGACCGTGGCATCGGCGAAGTCATCGCCAATTTCATCAATGGTGTCAGCAAGGAACGCCCGCTGACGCACGACTTGATCAACCACATCTTCAAGGGCTTCGGCATCACCCTCGAACGCGTCGTCATCACGTCCCTCAAGAACGGCACTTACTACGCCCGCCTCATCCTCCGCCAGGAAAACGACCTCGGCCAGGCCATCGTCGAGGTGGACGCCCGCCCCAGCGATTGCCTCGCACTGGCCACCTCGCGCAACAAGCCCGTCTATGTCGCCCGCGCCCTCTTCGACCAGCTCGAAGACGTCAGCGAAATGCTCGAGCGGCTCAACGAGGCAGGCCCCGAGACCGAATAGCCATGCCCCGCGCCGAAGCCGCCGCGAAGGCCCCCTTGCACTTGATCTGCGGCGAAGATGACTTCGCCGTGCGCCAGCGCGCCCGCCAGCTTTACCATCAGTGGTGCGACGAGCTGGGCGGCATGGATCACGAGACCATTGACGGCTCGGTCACCAACAGCGGCGAGGCTCTCAACGCCCTCGCCAAACTCCGCGAAGCCCTCCAGACGCTGCCCTTCTTTGGCTCCGGCAAAACCGTCTGGCTGCGCGACTGTTCCTTCCTCGGCGACGACCGCGTGTCCGCGACCAAGGACGTCAACGAGCAACTCGCCAGCCTGGCCGACGATCTCAAGACCTTCGAGTGGCGCACCGTGCGACTGCTCATCAGCGCCGGCAAGGTGGACAAGCGCAAGAGCTTCTTCAAAACCCTCGACAAGCTCGGCACGGTCGAGGCGCTCGACGGCTGGTCGCTCAGCGATAAGGACTGGGCCGACCAGGCGCAGCAATTCACCCGTCGCGAACTCCGTGCCCGCGGCAAAGACATCGCCGATGACGCCCTGGCCGAACTTGTCCAGCGCGTCGGCCCCAATGCCCGCTTGCTCGCGAACGAGGTCGAAAAGCTTTCGCTCTATGTCGGCGACCGCGCCGAGATCGCACTGGGCGACGTGGAGACGATTTCCATCAGCAACAAGTTTTCCCGCGCCTTCGCCTTCGCCGACGCGCTGGGCGACCGCAACCTCCCCGCCCTGTTGCGCTGCCTCGATGAGGAGCTGTGGGAAATCCGGCTCAAGGTCAACAAGGACAAGTCCGAGTTCGGCCTGCTCTACGGCTTGATCACGAAAGTCCGCTCGATGCTTCAGCTCAAAGAAATGCTGCGCGAGGGCTGGATCAAAACTCCGAACAACTACAGCAGCTTCAAGACGCAGCTTGAGCGCGTGCCCGCCGATGCGCTGCCCGAGGACCGCCGCTACAATCCACTCGCGTTGAACCCGTACGTGCTGTTCCGCGCGCTGCCGCAGTCGGCCAATTACTCGCAGGAGGAACTAATCCGCGCCATGGATCTCCTGCTTCAGTGCAACCAGCGGCTCATTTTTAGCAACCTCGACGAGGCGCTGGTACTCCAGCAGACGCTCGTGGAAATCGTCGGCGCCCGGCCCGCGCCGCGGTCGGCCAGACCTGCTTACTCGTGACTACTCACTCGCAGCCAGCCGCGTGGGACAGGCGTCGCGCCGGTCTCCAAATTCATTCCCCGCCGCCGGCCAAAGGTGACGGTGCCCAAGCTCGCGAAGGCGGAGCAGACTCTTTTTCAGACAATGTCAGAGACCGGCGCGACGCCTGTCCCACTGAATAGTCATCGCTTGTTGATTATGCCCCTCGAAGATCATCTCGGCGACCTGCTCGCCAAAGCCCGCGCCATGACGGATCTCACGCTCGAAACCGCCGCGCAGACTGCCGGGCTGCCCGCTGCCCGTTACGCGGAAATCGAGAGCACCGGCCAGATCCCCGGTTCGCTGGACCTCGCGCCACTGGCCCGCATGATCGAACTCGATCCCGCCAAGCTCCAGGCCATCGCCGATGGCTGGCTGCCAGCGGCGCGCGATCTGGCTCGTTGGCCGCACCTGCATCAGATCGTGACTGAGCGCGAGGGCACCACCGTGAATTGCTACCTCGTCTGGGATGAGGCCACGCGTGCCGCCGCGCTGTTCGACACCGGCTGGAACACCGTCGAGGTGCGCCGGCTCGTCGCCGCGCACGGGCTGCGTTTGGAGACGCTTTTCATCACGCACGCCCACACGGACCACGTAGCGGCGCTGGATGAAGTGGTCCGCCATTTCCCCGGCGTGCGCGTGCGCCGCAAGCTCGCGGATGGCGATGGCACCGCCGTGGGCAACTTGCGGGTTCGCGTTCGCGCGACGCCCGGCCACGCCTCCGAAGGGCTGACCTGGATCGTGGATGGCTGGCCCGGCGGGGCGCCCGCGGTGGCGGTGGTGGGCGACGCGATCTTTGCTGGTTCCATCGGGCGTGGCTTCCAATCGTGGTTGCTGGCCCGGGCAGGCGTGCGCGAACAGATCTTTACGCTGCCGCCAGAAACCCTCCTCTGCCCCGGCCACGGACCCGTCACCACCGTCGCCGAGGAGTTGGCGCACAATCCGTTCTTCCCGTCCGCGCCGCCCGCATGAGCGAGCTGCCGAATGCCCCCGGGCCGCGGCCCGCAATCCTTGCCTGCTGCGCCGTCCTGCCGACGGTGTGGTCCAACTGCCTCGCCGGCCTCTGGCTCGCGCAGGGCGTGCCGGTCGAGCGCTGGACGGATTTCTTCCGGTCTCTCGACCTGATGCGTGGGCTGCTCGTGCTGCTGGGCACTTCGGTGGTCTTTGTCGGCTGGGCTTTGCGACGGGAGGATGAAGCCCGGCGCCGGCTCCCTGGGCTGGTGCTGCTGCTGGCGGGAGGGCTGCTCATCGGCCTCGCCGGACGCACGCCGGCGATCCTCGCAATCGTGTTGCTGGCCACCGTTGCTGCCGCGCTGACGCTGCCGCGCACTTCGCTGCTAGCTCCGATTTTCCAAGGGCTGGCGCGACTGGCGGTCTATCTGGCCGCGGCGGCGACGTTGTCCACCGGCATCAACGGTTGGGCGATCTGGGGCGGCGTGGTGATGGCGGCTTTTGTGGCTGGCAGCGGCTATATCGTGCGCCAGCAAGAATTGGGGCAGCGACTCGAATTCCCACCGTGGCTGCTGCTGGCCGCGCCGCTGGTGCTGGCTTGGGTGATGAACAACGGACCCGCACGCCAACCCGCGCTGCTGCTCGGCTTCGTCCTCCTGCTCTGGCTGGCGCGCAGCGGGCAGCGGCTCTTCCGACCGCGCAGCCACGAGCCGTCGCGCGCCGCAGTCGAGTTGATTCCCGCCCTCGTGCTGGTGGACTGGCTGGCGCTCGCTGACGCGCCGCGCACCTCTGGCTTCATCTTTCTCCCGCTGTTTGCGCTGGCGCTCGTGGGGCAACGTCTCACATCGCGCACCCCGGCACCGACGCCTACGCCTACCCAAGCAACCGCCGCAGTGCCTTGAGGTTGGCGTCCCGGCGGAACACCGCGGCCACCGGCGCTTCAAAGCCGGCCATGACGGTGCTGGTGATGTTGCCCTTGCGAAAGGTGCCCGCGGTGGCAAAGGCTCGGCCTTTGAGCACGAACTTCTCGATTTGCTCCGCCCGCGGATCCACCAGCCAATACTCGCGGACTCCGTGCGCCGCGTAGTCCTCGAACTTCACGCCGCGGTCGGCTTTCTCCGTGGAGGGGGAAAGCACCTCGGCCACAAAGTCGGGGGCGGGAAACTTCATTTGCTCGTCGGTGAACTCCTCCGCCCGCTCGGCGGTCCAGAACGCCACGTCCGGCTCGTAATCGTTGCGGGTCAGCGCGACCAGCAGCTTTTCGTGCCCAACCCAGCCGAGCTCCTGGGCGTTGACGAAGGCGCTGAGCAAACCGAAAAGCAGGTCCGAGGCAATGCTGTGTTGTCGCCGCACGGGGGAATGAAGGATCACCTGTCCGTTGATGAACTCGGCCTTCTGTTGCTCGGTGATCTCCTCGTAGAACTTCCGTCGCAGGGTGGATTCGCGCGCGAGAACTTCCCGCAACTCCTGCATGTAGCTGGGCAGGTGCGGGGAGGCAATCAATGGCTCAAGCAGCTTCGTCACGGGGCGAACCTATGGCGCGGCCAGGGCGGCGTCAACTGGAGCGGGCAGCGCTGAGCCTTCAGTGGGACAGTCCGTTCCGGCTGCCGGAAGCGGCAGGCGAGACGCCCGCCGCTACCAAGGCAGCCGGGACGGACTGCCCCACTATGCCGGTTGCCCGGCTTGCGGTAGTGGCGCCGTGCCTCCGGCCTGCGACGGTTGCGGCGGGCGTCTCGCCTGCCGCTTCCGGCAACCGGCCGGACTGCCTCACTACCGCACTCAGGCTGCGTCGGCCACCAGCCCGCCTTGGAGTTCATAGGCAAGGATGGAAAGGGTATAGAGCGCGGCGGTCTCGCTGCGCAGGATGAGCGGGCCAAGGGTGATGGGGAGTGCCCCACTGCCTTTGATCGCGCCGAGTTCGGCGGGGGTGAAATCGCCCTCCGGTCCGATCCAGGCGCAGAGCGTGCGTGGCAGACGCCCGTGGTCCCGCTCAAAATCCGCGAAGCACTGGCGCGGATGCCGGCGGTCGTTCAGCAGTGAACCGACCAGCGGCAACTCGAAGGGTTCGTTCCGGGCGAGGAATTCCTTCGTCGTCACCGGGGCTTCCACGACCGGCAGCCAGGGGTTGCCGCATTGCTTGATGGCCTCGATGGCGACCTGTTGCCACTTCTCACGCTTGGCCTCGGCGGAGTCGCCTTCCAAATTCGGGACGGTGCGCTCGGAGAGCAGCGGGACGATGCGGGCGACCCCGAGTTCGGTGGCTTTCTGGATGATGGCGTCCATCGTCCGGCCCTTGGGGATGGCTTGCAGCAGGGTGATGCTGTGCGAGCGCGGCGGGGCTTGGTTCCGCTGGCGGACGGTGAGCCGCAGCAGCTTGGCGGAAGTTTCGCGAACTTCGCAGAGCAACTCCGCCCCCGCGCCGTCGAGGACTTCGAGGCGTCCGCCGACGCGCAGGCGCAGCACGTCTTGCGCGTGATGCGCCTCGCGGCCGGTGAGCGTGATTTCACTACCGAGGCACTGCGCGGGCGGGACGTGGAAGCGGTGTTTGTGCATGGGAACGCGAGGGGAAGCCGGTTGCCAGATACCAGATGCCGGATGCCGGATACCGGGAGCCGGCTCAGACGCCGCTGAAGAGTTTGCGGGCTTTTTCCCAGAAGCCTTCGTGGAGGGGGTGGACGCGGCTGTCGCACAGGGCGGCGAACTCCTCGAGCTTCGCGCGCTGGACTGAGTTCAGGTGGGTGGGAACTTCCACGCTGACGCGCACATGGAGGTCGCCGAGGCCGTGGCCCTGGACGTTGCGAATGCCGCGCCCGCGGATGCGGAATACCGTGCCGGGCTGCGTGCCGGGCGGCACTTTGATCGTGGCGTTGCCGGTGAGTGTGGGCACCTCGATGTCCGCGCCCAGCGCCGCTTGCACAAAGCTGACCGGCACTTCACAGAACAAGTCGTCGCCCTGCCGCTGAAAAATCTCATGCTCGCGGACGTGCAGGACGATGTAGAGATCGCCGGGCGGACCGCTGCGCAGTCCCCCTTCGCCATTGCCGGTCGAGCGCAGGCGTGCGCCGGTGTCCACGCCCGCGGGAATCTTGAGTTTGATCTTGCTGGGCCGTTGCGTGCGGCCTTCGCCCTGGCAATTGCGGCAAGGCTTGTCCACGACGCGCCCGCCACCGCGACAGCGCGGGCAGGTTTCTGCGACGCTGATGAAGCCGGCCAGCGTGCGGCGCACCTGGCCCGCGCCGCCGCAGGTGGTGCAGTTGCGATAGCGCGAGCCGGCCTCGGCACCGGAGCCGTGGCAGTGCTCGCAGGCCTCGAGCTTGTTGACAGAAATCTCGCGTTCGCAGCCTTGCGCGGCCTCCTCAAAACTGATTTCCAGGTCGTAGCGCAGGTCGTCGCCTTGAGTGGGGGCATTCGGGTCGCGCTGGCCGCCACCGAAGAGATTCTCGAAGATGCTCCCGCCGCCGCCACCGGCACCGCCGAAGAAGTCCCGGAACACCTCGGCCGGATCGTGGAAACCGGCGCCGGCGTTGGCGCGGGCGCGGCGGTCGAAAGCGGCGTGACCGTAGCGGTCGTAGGCGGCGCGGCGGTCGGCGTCGCTGAGGACTTCGTAGGCCTCGCTCGCTTCCTTGAATTTCTCCTCGGCCGGGTGGTTGCCGGGATTGCGATCCGGGTGGTACTGCAAGGCGAGCTTGCGGTACGATTTCTTGATCGTCTCGATGTCGGCGTCCTTGGAGACGCCGAAGACTTCGTAGTAATCGCGTTTGGCCATCGGAATGGGTGGCGGGTGCCCGCGGATGCAGGTGGCAGGTTGGCTGGGGCGGAGGGCCGGTCAGGCGGTCGCCGCAGCCGGGGCCTTGGCGACGACCACACTGGCCGGACGCAGGAGGCGGCCGTTGAGGCGGTAGCCCCGGCGGGTCTGGTGCAGGACGAGGCCTTCGGGCACGTCCGCACTTTCCATCTGGCTGATGGCTTCGTGAACCGTCGGGTCGAACGGCGTGCCGAGGGCGTTGATTTCCTCCAAGCCGGCCTGGCTCAAGGCACCCTTGAACTGCTGGAGAATCATGTTCACCCCTGCTTGGATGGCCTTGGCGTCCTCGCTCTGGGCGTTGGCCGCGGCGGTGCCGGCGGCCTCGAAGGTGTCGAGCACGGGGAGCAATTTCTGGAGCAAATCCTGATTGGCGTAGGCGATGCCCTCCTGGCGTTCGCGGGCGGCGCGCTTGCGGTAATTGTCGAAATCGGCCGTGACGCGAAGGAAGCGATCCCAATGCTCGGCGGCCTGGGCGGCCTCGGCCTGCAACGCCCCCAACTCCGCTTCAGCAGGTAGCGAGGCGGGGGACAGGATGGCTGCCGGCGTCGGCTCCGGGGCGGGCTCGGTCGGATGAGGATGAGAATGTTTCGCGCTTTTATGCATGTCGGACGGGGAAAAAGGAGCGGGAACATAGCGACTGGGACCGCCAATGGCCAATGGGGAAAGGCGGAGAAATCCGAAATCCGAAGCTCGAAGTCCGCAAGCAGCCCGCAATCCGAAATCCGAAACGGGGGCCGTTCGCGAGGAAGAGTCAGGAGAATCAAAGGCCAGGGAATGGGTAGGGCCGCTGCCTCTGAACCTCACTCCCCCTGACTTTCATTCCCCTGGCCTGCATACCGTTGACCTCGCCCCCCGCGGCGCGCCTCGGGAGCGGAGCGCCGGCGGTGCGGTCCGCTCAATTCCCCTGCAACGCCTTCTGGAAATCCGCGTCCTGACGCACCGCGTCGAAGCGGGTATCGCTCGCCGCGGCCTCGCGCAGGTCGCGGACGCCCGCGTTGGTGGCACGACGCGCATGGTTGATGGTCATGGCGCGCGCGAGGGCGGGCAGCGCCTCGGCCTTCTTGCCGGTGAGGGCGCGCAGGGCGGCGAGGTCATACCAGATCTCGGCCTGGGTGGGATCCGCCTGGGACGCTTTCTCCAGCAGGGGCTCGAGGCGACCGATCTGGCCCATCTCCGCGTAGGCTTTGGCCACGGTGAGCAGCGCCTGGACGTCGGTGCCGGGTTGGCTGGCAATCTGGTCCAGCACCTCGACGGCGCGGACATTTTTTTGGCTGCCGAGGTAGGCAGCGGCCAGGTTGAAGCCGACCTGCAGGTTCGTGGGCCGGGCTTTCCATTCCTGTTCGAGCTGCACAAGCACGGCCTCGGTTTGCGCCTGGGCGGCGGCGGCGGATTGAGCCGTGGGCAGAGGCGGCGAGCGGAACGCGCCGGGCTGGTTGGTGGCGCCGCGCAGGCTGTTGACGAGGACCTCGACCTGGCCGTTGTAGGGATCGAGTGACAGACAGGTTTCAGCGATGACCAAGGCGTCATTCACCCGATTGAGCGCGAGCAGCAACTGGACGTAGCGGAAGACGGCCTCTGGGCTATAGGGGCAGAAAGCCAGGGCTTGCTTGAAGGCAAACTCCGCTTCCTTGAGCATCCGCTGCTGTTCGGCAGTGTTCTTGGGCAGGTACTGCGGGGGCGTCGCGGCCCCGCTCAGCAAGCCGAGGCGCCAGGCATAGACGCCACCGATGGAACTGCGCAGCTTCGAGAAAGCCTTCTGCGCCTGGTCGTCGCGGGCGAATTTGAGGTCGCCCTTGAAGTCCTTGTAATTGTGCTGGAGGTAGGTGCGGCGGGCGAAATCGGTAACCTCCTTCACCGTGGTGTCGTAGGTGATCCAGTTGCCGATGAGGCGGCTTGAGAACTGCGACCAGAACTCGTGGTCGCGAGCGCAGATTTCCTCTGACAACTCGGGCAGCGGCTGGCGGTTGATCTTCATGATCACGCCAAAGGGCGTGAGGTGCGGGAACATCCAGTCCAGCGGGAAGCTCTCCTCGACGAAGAATTCGTTGTTCGGATTCTTGTCGAACATGTCCTTGGTGATGAGGCCGTTGATGGTCATGACGGCGACCTGCCCGGAGACCTGCACCCGCTGCTGGCCGCTGCCGTCGTTGACGACCTTCACGTCCTCGCCAGGCCGGAGGCGGCGGGGGGCACCAGGACTCTGCTGGTCGTGCTTGGCGCGGACTTCGGCGTCCTTGAGGTATTCCTGGAAGCACCGCTGCGAGGCCTCGGGCGTTGAGATATACATTTCGAGGTCGGGATAAACGCCGCCCAGGCTCTTGGCGATGGCCTGCGGGTACGCGGCTTCAAACAGCAGGCGGTTCATGCGGATGCGGTTCCAGGTCCACGGGTTCTCGGCGATGAACTTCTTCATGCGGTCGTCCAGCGGCACGCTGGCGAAGCGCTCCGGGTTGTAGAAGTTGCCGATCTTTTGGAGCGCCGCGATCTGCTCGGTGAGTTTCGCCACGCGAGTCTTCTGTTTCCCGCTGGGCGTGCTGGTGAGAAAACTCATCTCGAGCTCGTTCTTCTCATTGGCGAGGTCGCTGATGTTGTTGGTAAGGGTGAGGTCGCGCTCGATGATACGGTTGAAGTCGGCGGCCAGCGCGCGGGCCAGCGCGGGACTGTCAGTGCCCTGGTCGAGCAGCTTCTTTGTGTCGGGGGAGAGTTGTTCCGCGAGATAACGCGAGAGGGCCGCTGGCTCACCGCCGGAGCGGAGGCGCGCGGCCAGTTCCTTGAGATTGGTGAAGCTCTCGGGCTTGAACATCGAACTGCCGGCGCGGCGGCCCTTCTCGATGCGGTCGCCAATGGTCAGGAACACCGAATCCAACGGGCTGAGCACCTTGCTGAGCAGGTTGGTGCGGCCTTCATCCCGTTGCCGGGCGGAGCGGAAGACCTCGGAGAAGAACGGGGAGTCGTATTTGACCTGCTCGCTCTTGTTATAGTGGGCGCGGATGTAATTGAGATAGGTGCCGTCGGCGAGGGCGTTCTGGGTGATGATATAAACGTCGCGACGGTCGAAACCGGGATCGAGGGGCTTGCAACTGGCGGGGGTGAAACTCTCGGCGAAGATGATATATGTCGGGCAGAAGCGGCCGGGATCCGTCCCGCCGTAAAGAATCGCGTCGCGCGTCATCTCTGGGTAGAGCGGCTGGCCGTCGGCGCCCTTGAATGGTGGCGAGAACATGTCGTGGCCGAACCAGTAACCGAAGAGGTGCCCGCGTTGCTCGTTGTCGGCCCAGTTGGCGAGAAAGGAGGTGGTGGGGAGCGCGGCAAAGACCGCCAGCACGATGGCCAGCGGGGCGCGGTGGCGGTAGAACAGGAGCGCGACGACGAAGACCACACACATCGCCAGCAGGATCAGCGCGGAGAAGACCGGCAGGCCAAACTGGCCGGGGGCGAACACGGCGGCCACGCCAGCGAAGGTCTGGCCGAGGCTGATGCTGACGCCTTCGCCGTGGAGGGTGCCGGCGACCTTCTCCCGCACGGTGAACAAGGCCAGGGCCGCGGCCACCGCGCCGCCCACGAGGCCCCACAGCCGGAAGCGTTGGTAGTGCGTGGCCATGTAGGCGGCGGTGAGGGACAAGCCATACCCCACCAGCATCGCGATGCAGGTGTGCGAGGCGGTGAAGAAGACGCGGACCAGTTCGCGCGCGGCGCGATCCGGCGGCGGGTTGAGCAGGATCATCAGCAACACGCCCAGGCAGAGGTAAATCGCCGCCAGGCCGATGAGCCAGGCGCGCTCACGCTGCTTCATGCGCATGAGGAAGAAGAACGGCACCAGCGCCACGAACATGAACACCCAGGAGAATTCCGCGGCGACGCCTTCGATCATCATCCCGAGCTGCGTGACAAAGCGCATCGGGTCGGTGATGAAGTTCGTCGGGTTGGCCTTCTCATACTGGCCGCGAGTCAGCGCGTGGATGAAGCCTTCGACCGTGCGCGGGTAGCCCCATTGCATCGGCGGATTGCTCATGCCGGCGAGGGGCATGTAGAGATAAAACGCGGCGCCCACCAGGAAGAACGCGCCGCAGATCAGCACCACGAGCGACAGCCGGGGCTGGAAGAACTCCGCCGTCTTGATGGCCAGCATCACGTAGGCGACGATTGAACCCAGACCCACGACGTTGAAGATGACGAACATCATGTTCAACTGGCCCGGCGCGCTGTCAAAGCTGGTGAAATAGCCCATGCCTCGGCCCACCAGCACGAGCAAGTAAACCATGACGTTGCCGAGGAAGATTTCCCGGCCCAGCCGCGGCTGCGTAGCCGCGACGGCGACTTCCAGGCCCATGGCGGCGACCAGCAAGCTCTGGTGGTTCGTGAAACAGATGCCGAACAGGAACATGGCCCAGTAGAGGTAGCGGCGCTGGTGCGGCGCATAGATCCACCGCAGCAGGAACGTGAACGTCAGCATCAGCGACAGCACGCTGAACGAATACACCTCCACGATCACCGACTGGCTCCACATGTAGCCGTTGAAGCCAAGCAAGCCGGCCGCGACCACTCCGGAAACCACGCAGATGGCGGCTTCCCAGCGGCCCGTCATGGCCTTCAACTCATCCAGGCCTTCCACCAACATGCTGCTGCCGCGTGACACCATCAGGCCGAGGAAGCCACACGCCAGGGCAGCGCTGAATGCCTCCGCGAGCGCTACCCGCCAGGCGACGTTTCCGAAAGGCAGGAGATTCGCCCATAGCCAGGTGTAGATCGTCCAAACCGGATAGCCTGGCGGATGCGGGATGCCGGCATAATACGAACCGACCGCCAATTCACCGGAGTCCTCCAAGGTCAGGTCCGGGGCCAGGGTGAAGTAGTAGCCCAGCATGACGAGCAGGAAGCCCAGCCCGAAAGTCAGCCAGTCCACGCGCCGGAAGAGCGGGGCCACATGGAGCGGGGGAATGGGGGGAGCGGAGGGGGCGGCGGGCCGGCTGGGAGCCGGTTTCGGCCGCAAGGCGGGGGCGGGGGCGTTTTCTTTGGCCATGTAAATTCAGCGTTTGGGCAGTTTGGAGCGCGTGAGAGTTTGGAAAACAAACCCGCTTGTCCATTCAAAAACAGGTCCGGGAAAGTCGCGCCCGCCTCCCGGCGGCTGCTTTTAGCAGGGGCGCGTGTCGGGGAGTGGAGGCTTGTGTCCTGCCAAAACCAGGCGGGGCCGCCCGCCCCAGAGTGGCTGCCCCCGCACCGACGTTCCAACGACCGCGGGAGCCACCGGTTGAGGTATTCACCACCGCAAACAGACAGTAACCTCGCCCAAACGGCCCCCGTCTGTCAGCCTCGGTCTGCAAGCAATTCCCATGAAAACAAATTCCTTCCTTCTCCTCGCGGGCTCGCTGCTGTTGGGCGCCAACCTCTCGCCAGCCCAAACCGTCACCAACCGACCGCGGCCGGTGATCTCCGTCACCGCACCCGACCCGCAAGCCGCTGAACCGGCGGAGCGCGGGGTGTTCCGCGTCTATCGCGACGGCCCCACGAACGACGCCGTGCTTGTGTTCTGTAGCCTCGCGGGCACGGCGGCCAACGGCGTGGATTACCAGGCCATCACCAACGTCATCCCGCTGCGCGCTGGCGTTCGCGTGGCCGAGCTTCCCGTCATCCCCATTGACGACGCGCTCGTGGAAGGAGCGGAGAGTGTCATCCTGCGCCTGTTGCCGCCGCCGGCCACCAATCTGGCGTACCTCGTCGGCGCGCCCAGGACCGCGATTGTCAGCCTGGCAGACAACGACCGGCCTGCGGTCACCAACCAGCCGCCGGTGGTTCGCCTCGTGCAACCCACCCACGGCGCCAGCTTCCCGACGGGGGCGAACCTGCTCCTCGTCGCGGACGCCCGGGACCCCGATGGCACGGTGGTCAGCGTGGATTTTCTTGCGGGCACCAACCGCGTGGGCCACGGCTCCCTCGACCCGCTGCCGCTGCCGCCGACCGCTCCCTTCGTGCTTGTGTGGAGCAATGTTCCCGCCGGTGAACACATCCTGCGGGCGCTGGCCACCGACAACCGGGGCGCCCAGACCTACTCCGCGCCGGTGCGCATCGTGGTGCCGCCGGTGCAGACGACGGTCACCATCCGCGCGGCCGACGCGCTCGCCACCGAACCAGGTTTGGCGGGGGGCGACCTTGATCCGGCCGTCTTTGTGGTGGCGCGCGACCGCGGCACGAACCTGGATCTGCCGGTCGTCCTCGCCCTTCGCGGCACCGCCAGAAATGGGGTGGATTACACCGCGCTTCCGGCGCGCGTGGTGATTCCGCGCGGCGCGTTCTCGACGAAGATTGTCCTTCGGCCCGTAGCGGACAACTTGCCCGAAGGCCCGGAAAGCGTGGTGATCGGCATCGCTCCGTCCCCCGCCTGCCTGCGGGCCGTGTGGCCGCCACCAGCCGAGTGCTACCGCATCGGCGAACCTGCCCTGGCGGAAGCGCGCATTGTGGACGCCGCCGCCGCGAATCGCCCGCCCGCCGTTGTGCTGCTGAAGCCCGACGAAGGCATCGTCATTCCCCGCGGTCAAGCCCTCGGCCTGCTGGCCAACACCTGGGACGTGGACGGTTACGTGACGCGCGTGGAATTCTTCGCCGGCACAAACAAGGTGGGCGAAATCGCTCGCGACTATTTCACCCCGCCGCCGCCGGGATTGCACGTGGCCTTCCAGTACATTTGGTCCAACGCCCCGCTGGGCCGCCACGAATTGCTCGCCCTCGCGACCGACAACGCCGGGGCCAGCACGCGCTCGCTGGTCAAACGCATTGCAGTCGTCACGAACCCACCCCCGCCGCCCCCCACCCATGCGCTGCCCGTCGTGAATCTCGTCGCCTTGGACGGCCTGGCCGCGGAAGGCACCAACTGCTGGCGCTGGCCCGGCCTCGGTCTTTGCCCCAACTGTCCGCGGACCAATTGCGGACCGAACGTGGCGGTCTTTGCCGTGCGGCGCAGCGGCCCCACCAACGACGCCTTGCGGGTGCCTTACCGCATTGCCGGCACCGCCTCCAATGGCGTGGATTACCGTGAGCTTTCTGGCGTCGTGGCGGTCCCGGCTGGCGAGCGCGTCGCGCGCATCGTCGTGCTGCCGGTGGACGACTTGATCCGCGAGCGGATCGAGACGGTGGACCTGGGCCTGATAATCCCGCCGACCGACCCGATCATCCCACCGCCTTACCTCGTTGGTCCGCAGCGCCGGGCCGCCGCGATCATCGTGGACAATGACGCGGAACGTCCGCCCTCAATCCTGCTGGCCGATGGCCTGTTTCACCTGACGGTCGGCGCGTCCGACGGCACTTGGTTGCGGGTCGAAGCCTCGGCTGACTTGCAGGGCTGGACCGAACTCGGCACCTGCGAGGTCACCGACGGCGCGTTGCACTTCGTGGATCCCGAATCGCAGGCCGTCGGCCACCGTTTCTATCGCGTGGCGCCCGCGCTCCCGCCGGACCGCGAGTAACTATTGGCCCGCCCACCGCGCCCGGCTGTGCTTCGCCAGCAGCCGGGCGTTTTGCTGGGATCAACGCGCAGTCGCCAAAGCGGTGGCGGTAGATCAACGCTGAGCCGTAACGATGCAGTTGCGGCGCGCGGCTGTCTCAGCCGCAGCTGCGTGGAATAAGGAATAAGCCAGCTACTTCGTCGAGCG
>Ga0105047_10006267_pt1 | contig 20196 bp, 22 predicted proteins | sample MAT04_FD_78384 | JGI IMG/M metagenome (GOLD analysis project Ga0105047, IMG submission 78384) | Freshwater microbial communities from Lake Fryxell liftoff mats and glacier meltwater in Antarctica - MAT-04 (megahit assembly) | ecosystem: Environmental > Aquatic > Freshwater > Ice > Liftoff...
CGATCACGCCGATCACGCCGATCACGCCGATCACGATCTCGCCCGAGCCGAGCATGACCATGCCGACCACGGAGGCGACAACTGTCAGGAAGCCATCGCCGAGCTCTACAGCTTCCTCGACGGCCATCTCACCGAGGCCAAACGGCGCGACATTTCGCAGCACCTCGACGACTGCAGCCCCTGCCTCGAAGCGTTCGAGTTCGAGACGGAACTCCGGGCGGTGGTGTCGCATCGATGTCAGGAGCAAGTGCCCGAAGCGCTACGACGCAAGGTGGCCGATCTTCTCGCCGGAGCCGCTTCCGAGCCAAACCCCACCACCCTGGCCGACCACTAACCAACGGCTCGTACGCGGCATCGACGGTGGGGTCGAAGCCATCGGGATCTTCTCGGGGCGTCACCGAAAGGCACACGATGCCGAGCGGCGGAGACGATCGCCTCCGACGCCATCCGATTCGGCGTCGATTCCCACGGCCACGCCGACGGCTTGCCAGCCAGCAACGACCTGGCGCACGCCTTGTCGCAGACCTGGACGACTACCAGCCGTTGTGAACTGTTCGTCACCGATCGCATACCCCGAACTCGGCGCAGCCGACATCATCAGTGGGGCCGCCAAGTAGTGACGAGCACAGCGCAGGTCAGCTCAGCGTGTCGTCATTGCGGTGACCCGATGGTGGATTCCCCGAGCGAACACGATGAGGTCCGATCGCTCCACCTGTATCTGATCCGTTTGCCGGTTTCCGGTTGCCGAGACGCACAGGCAAGGGGGCTGGTGATCGCGGCGATGTCCGGTCCCCTGGCTCCGCAACCATTCGACGAGCTCGTCTCGAGTCGTGGCGTGCCTCCGAACCCGTGGGTCGAAACTGCCGATTCGAGGCGAGGACGGTTCGTCCTCCTACACTGAATCCATGTTCGCTGTCGTCTGGCACTACTGGATCGGGGTGGCGTTGGCCGTACCGTCGATCCTGCTGATCATCGCAACGATCGTTGGCTACGTGGTGAAGGTCGTCATCCCACGTTACGAACGTCGCTGATCGGCACGAAGGGGCTCCCATGACGCAGGCCATCGATTGGGAAATGGCGGAGCGAGTGGCCATCAAGGTGTCGGGACGTGAGCCGTTCGCGCAGTCCTACCATTGGGATTCGTTGGGTCCGGACTTCGAGGAGTTCACGGCAAAGGCCGAGGAACTGGTGGCTGAGGAGACGGGTTTACGGTCGCTCGCCGGTCCGGCGCGTGGTCGGCTCGCCGATCGCCCGGACTGGGTGCGCGCCAACATTGCCTCGTTCCAGCGTCTGCTCCGGCCGGTGCTCACCAAGTTCGAGGACCGCCTCACGGCGAGCCCGGCGGCGCCCTTCGCCTCGAAGATGGCCGGCGCCGAGATCGGGATGTTGCTCGGCTGGATGTCGGGCCGGGTGCTCGGGCAGTACGACCTCCTCATCGTGGAGGAGGAAAACCCTGCCGATCAGGACATCGTCTATTACGTGGGTCCCAACGTGCTGGCCATCGAGAAGATGTTCGCCTTTCCGCCCCGCGAGTTCCGGCTGTGGCTGGCCCTGCACGAGGTCACGCATCGGGCGCAGTTCACCGGCGTGCCGTGGATGCGCGACCACTTCCTGGGGCTGGTCAGCCAGACCATGGAGGCGGTGGATCCCGATCCGAAGCGGTTGATCGAGGCCTTGATGCGGGTGCTCGACGCCATGCGCAACGGCACCAACCCGTTGGAGGACGGCGGGATCATGGCTGTGTTCGCCGGCGAGGAGCAACGAAAAGTGATGGAGCAGGTATCGGGGTTGATGAGCCTGCTCGAAGGCCATGGCGACATCACCATGGATCGCGCCGGCAAGGGCCTTGTGCCCAACGCCGATCGTTTCAGCCGGGCACTGAAGCAGCGTCGGCAGAACGCCACGCCGCTGGCCAAGTTCGTGCAGCAGTTCGTGGGCCTCGAAGCGAAGATCAACCAATACGAGCAGGGTGAGAAGTTCATCGAGGCGATCGAACGCGAGGGTGGCGAGCGCATCATCGATGAGGCGTGGGTGACACCGGCCAACCTCCCGAGCATCGCCGAGATCCGCAACCCCGACCTCTGGCTTGCCCGGGTGCGTCCCGCCGCTGCCTGAGGTGGAACCTCCTGTCGCGGCGCGGTCCGAGTCGCCGCAACCGGACAGCTCGATCGCTGTCACGACCCCCAGATCTCTTGGCGCCGGAGGTGCGGAACACGTCGAGGACCTGCTGCGCAGGACCGCCTTTCCCGCCCCGGGAACTCCGGTGAACTGCGCCGTATCCGGTGGCGCCGATTCGCTTGCGCTGGTGGTGTTGGCCGTGTCGGCGGGCTGCGTCGCCACGGCGATCCATGTGGACCATGGACTGCGCACGGGGTCTGCTTCCGAAGCCGATGCTGTTCGAGACGCCGCCACACGTTTTGGCGCTCAGTTCGAATCGCGCACGGCCCGCGTCGATCCAGGCGGCGACCTCGAGGCGCGGGCGCGGCGGGCTCGTTACGACGTGCTCCCTGCGGGCGTGCTCACGGGTCACACGATGGACGACCAAGCCGAGACGGTGCTGCTCAACATGATCCGCGGCACCGGGCTTCATGGCATCGGTGCCATGCGACCGTCGGCGCGTAAACCGTTGTTGGCGATCCGACGTGCCGAGACCGCCGCACTGTGCGTGGCCTTGGGGCTCGAACCATTGGTCGATCCGTCGAACACCGATCCGACCTTCCGGAGGAACCGGGTCCGCCACGAAGTTCTGCCGCTCCTTTCCGACGTCGCCGAACGGGATGTTGTGCCGATCCTCGCCCGAACGGCGGCACTGGCGCGTGGCGCCACGGATCACCTCGACGAGTTGGCGATGGGCATCGACCCCACCGACGCCGGCGGCCTCGCCGACTCGCCGCCGGTGCTTGCCGCACTGGCGATCCGCACCTGGTTGCGCGCCGTCGCTCCGGACCTCCACCCACCTGACGCAGCCACGATCGCACGGGTGCGCCGCGTCGCCGCGGGTGGGGCCGTGGCCACCGAGGTGGGAGGTGGATGGGAGGTTCGTCGCCACGCCGGCCGGCTCCTGCTCCGACAGGTCTGACCGTCCCGTAGGTAAACGGGGCGCTGGCGAACTATCGTCACCGGGGCATGGCCGACGCCGCCCCCCACGATGAGCTGTCTGCCGATCCGCACCGAGATCCGCGCCTTGGTGAAGTGGTCGTCTCCGAGGCGGAACTCGCCCAGCGAGTGGTGGAGCTGGGCAAGCAGATCGCCGACGACTACGAGGGCTCCGTACCGCTACTCGTCGGTGTGCTGAAAGGCGCGTTCTTGTTCATGAGCGACCTCGCTCGGGCGATCGACCTGCCCGTGGAGTTCGACTTCATGGCCGTGTCGAGCTACGGCAGTGCCACCAAGACGAGCGGCATCGTCCGGATCGTGAAAGACCTCGACATCGACCTCCACAACCGCCGGGTGATCGTGGTGGAAGACATCGTCGACTCGGGCCTCACGCTCAACTACCTCCTCAAGAATCTCGCCACCCGCAGCCCGGCCAGCCTCGACGTGTGTGCGCTGCTCGTCAAGGACGGGATGCAGAAAGTGGAACCGCCTCTGCGTTACGTGGGCTTCCGGATCCCGAGCGATTTCGTGGTGGGCTACGGCCTCGATGTGGCGGAGCGTCACCGCAACCTGCCCTACGTCTCCACCTACATCGAAGACTGACCGCCCCACGGGGCTGGCCACGCCGCGCCCGCGGTGGCCTGAGGCTCTCGTGGAACGACGCAACCTCGATGGCGGAGCGGGCCGGTAGCCTCGGTGGTCAACGTGAAGCGCACTCTTCGTCCTCCGCTCCTGTTCGCCATTGCGGCGACCTTCCTGACCCTTGCGATCGGGTTGTCCTTCCTGCGTCGCACCGAACCGCCGAAGGAGCTCGCCCTGCTCGAGGTGGAGAACCGGATTGCCGAAGGTCAGATCTCCGCGGTCACGATCAACGACGCGGCTCACGAGCTTGTGGGCACCTTGCGCGATGGCACCCGTTTCACGGCGTCGTTTCCCCGCGAATACACCGACGAGCTCACGACCAAGCTCCTCAACGGCGGCATCGATCCCAAGACCGAGGGTGGCGGTTCGGGCGGGCTCGTCGACCTCCTCATCAACGTCCTCCCGCTGTTGCTGATCATGGGAGCGATGCTCTACATCCTCTCGATGGCCCAGGGCGGGGGAAAGGGGATGGGGTTGGGCAAGTCCAAGGCCAAAAAGTTCGGCGCCGACCAACCCAAGGTCACGTTCGCTGATGTGGCCGGGTGCGACGAGGCGGTGGAGGAGCTGCGAGAGATCCAGGAGTTCCTCAGCCAGCCGGAGAAGTTCAAGGCCGTCGGCGCCAAGATCCCCAAAGGGGTGCTGCTGTTCGGCCCGCCCGGCACCGGCAAGACCCTCCTTGCCCGCGCCGTAGCCGGCGAGGCCGACGCGCCGTTCTTCTCCATCTCCGGCTCCGACTTCATGGAGATGTTCGTGGGCGTCGGGGCGAGTCGGGTGCGAGCGCTGTTCGAGCAGGCGAAGAAATCGGCGCCGGCGATCATCTTCGTGGACGAGATCGACGCGGTGGGCCGGCACCGTGGCGCGGGCCTGGGTGGCGGGCACGATGAGCGCGAACAGACCCTCAACCAACTGCTCGTAGAGATGGACGGCTTCGACGTCACCACCGGCGTGATCCTGATTGCCGCCACGAACCGGCCCGACATCCTCGATCCGGCGCTGCTGCGTCCCGGTCGGTTCGACCGCCAGATCGTGGTGGACCAGCCCGATCTCGTGGGACGCGAAGCGATTCTGCGGGTGCACTCGGCTGGCAAGCCGCTGGCGCCAGAGGTCAACCTCGAAGTGCTGGCTCGCCGCACGTCGGGATTCACCGGTGCCGATCTGGCCAACCTCGTGAATGAGGCGGCCATCCTTACGGCCCGCCGTGGTGCCGACATGATCTCCATGGCGTCGTGCGAGGAGGCAGTGGAACGGGTGGTGGCGGGCCCCGAACGTAAGAGCCGAGCGATGTCTCCGAAGGAGAAGCAGATCACCGCCTACCACGAGGCCGGCCACGCCTTGGTTGGCCACGTGCTTCCCAACACCGACCCGATCCACAAGGTGTCGATCATCGCCCGCGGCCGGGCGTTGGGATGGACCCTCTCGCTGCCCACCGAGGACCGTCATCTGCAGACCCGCTCGGAGCTGCGCGATCAGATGGCCATGCTGATGGGCGGGCGTACCGCGGAGGAGCTCATCTTCGGCGACCCCACCACCGGGGCCCAGAACGATATTGAACGAGCCACCCGCATTGCCCGCCTGATGGTCACCCAATTCGGAATGAGTGAGCAACTCGGTCCGCAGCAACTCGGCCATCAGTCTGGGGAGGTGTTCCTCGGCAAGGAGTTCCAGCATGAGCAGAACTACTCCGATGAAGTGGCCGCGGCAATCGATTCCGAGGTCCGCCGATTGCTCGACGAAGCCCATGCCGAAGCGCGTGAAGTGCTCACCCTGCACCGGGTCACTCTCGACCAACTCGCCGATGCGTTGATCGAGAAGGAAACTCTCGACGATCGCGACCTCGCACCGATTCTCGGCCCGCTGGAGTCGTGGGAGGTGGGTAGTCCCGGTGTAGACAGCAATGCCGTGCGGCCGTCGCCCACGGCAGGGCCGCCACCATCCGGCCACGACAGTCACGACGCCCTCGAGGCCCACATCACCCATACCGAGACCCGACCGCAACGAAAGCAGGAGCCGTGACCGAGCAGCCTCCCCACAGCGACGGTTCGACGACCGCCCCCCGTTCGGCGAACGAGAATGGCGACACGGGGCTCCCGCCCTTTGATGAACTCGACCAGGCCGAACTCGATCTCGGCTTCATTCCGCGGCGTGGGCCTGAACATCGGGAAGCGCCGCTATCCGAACCGGTCGACCTTCCCCGTATCGAAGCGGCGGTGCGCGAGATCCTGATCGCCATCGGGGAGGACCCCGAACGCGACGGCTTGCTGAACACGCCGGGTCGTGTCGCTCGCATGTATGCCGAGGTGTTCGCTGGGCTTCGCGAATCGCCGGAGGAACATCTGCAGGTGATGTTCGAAGCTGGCCACGACGAGATGGTGATGGTGCGAGATATCGCCCTCATGTCGATGTGCGAACACCATCTGGTGCCGTTCATGGGCAAAGCCCACCTTGCCTACATTCCGGGCCCCGACGGCAAAGTAACCGGCTTGTCGAAGCTGGCGCGTCTGGTGGATGCCTACGCCCGTCGACCACAGGTGCAAGAGCGACTCACCACCCAGATCGCCGATGAGATGGAACGCACGCTGCAGCCTCGCGGGGTGTTGGTGGTGATCGAAGCGGAACACTTGTGCATGTCGATGCGGGGGGTTCGCAAACCCGGTGCCTCCACCGTCACCAGCGCGGTCCGCGGCATCTTCCGCACCAACACGGCCACGCGCTTCGAAGCGATGCGGCTCATCGACGGCGCTCGGTAGCGCGGGTGCCCCGGACCTGAGCGAGCCGGCGGCGCGTAACCTCTGCGGACGTCGATCGTCTGGATCCGCAACTGAGCGGCGAGCCGAGGAGAACCCATGAGCAAACAGGATTTACGTCAAGCCCTCGAAATGCTGATCGACGACCCGGATCTGGTCGAGCAGTTCGAGATGGGGGACTTCTCCACCATTGCGCAGCTCGACCTCAACGACACAGAGCAGCTGTTGCTGCGCGACGCCGCCGCCGACCTGCCCGACGTCGCCGGCTTCTACGCCGAGTCGATTGTGGGCGTGACGGGCAAGAAGGTGAAGTTCGACTTCCCCAAGGGTTTCGGGGGGTTCGGGGGACTCGGCCTCGAAGGCGGCTCCAAGTTCAACGCCGCCGTCAAGTACCTCGGTTCCTGATTCCGTCATCTCTGATCCGAAGGCCGTGTCATCCCCACCTGTCGCCGCGTTCGAGCCGACTGCCGTACTGCGCTCGGACGAAGCCCGTTCGGCGTTTCGGGCGCTGGCCGACCACGTGCGTGACGCTTCGCGATCCAGTGGGGTCGACGGCAGGCCCGGAGCCCTCCCGAACGTAGCGATGGGTGAACCCATCGAAGGCGACGCGTTACAAGCCATCGTGGGGGAACGCGGTGTTGGCGCGCTCCTCAACGCCGGCGCGTTGCGATCGGTGGGCCCGGAGCTGTGGGTGCTCGCCGCCCGCCTCCTCCCGATGCGCAACATCGTCACGCTCCTGCCCGACAATTCCGTTGGTTCAGAGACCGTCTACTTCGGCCCTGACACCGTGCTCCTGTTCGAGCTCGTCTGGAAACAGGCGGGTGTCGGTGACCGCGCCGTCGACCTGGGTACGGGGAACGGGTTGCTGGCCGCGGCCCTCGCCACCCGCTTCGACCATGTGGTTGCGGTGGATCTGTCGGCTCGGTGTGCGGCGGCGGCGGGGCTGGTTCCCACGCTGAACCCGCAGCTGCGCGGGCGTTACTCGGTGGCGAGGTGCGATGTGGCCAGGGGGTTGCGCGAGGGTTGTTTCGACCTCGTGGTGGCCAACCCGCCGTGGGTGCCGGGCCTGATCGGAGGAGCGGCCGGCACCGTGTTCGCGGCGGGCGGCCCCACCGGCTACGAGCTCCCTCAACGGTTCGTGGACATGGCCGCCCAGTTGCTTGCGCCTGGTGGCCGTGCCTTCGTGGTGGGGGTAGCACTCGAACTCTCCGACGGTCGGCAACCGCTGGCCGACCATGTTCGTGTGCTGCGCGCTCGCGGTGCGGTGGTCGAGGTCATTCCCACCCGGCTGAACTCGAAGGTGGACATGGTGGCATGGGCGTCGGACCACGACGTGAAAGCGGTCCGTGCGGAGCACGTCGTCATCCGCGTCGATCGCCCCGTGCACGGAATGATCCAGCCTCACGACCGTTTGGGTCCGCCCGAGAGCAACGTGGGTGTTTCGACGGCCGTTTGACCCTGACCCCGTCGCCGTCGCCGTCGTCCTCGTCGAAGGTCCGACCCAACGGCGCAACTTGTTCGCGGGCGAACCGTGAGAACTCGTCCGGATACCCGCTACCGTGCGCGGTCGATGACCGTTCCTGTCACCGTCGCCTCGGCCACCTCGATGCTGTTGCCGTCCGTGCAGCCGTTGGTGATGGGGATACTCAACGTGACGCCGGATTCCTTCAGCGACGGAGGCCGCTTTTTCGATCACGATGCGGCGGTGGCGCATGGGCTGGAGATGTTTGCCGATGGCGCTGCGGTGGTGGATGTCGGGGGCGAATCGAGTCGGCCGGGAGCCGACCCGGTAGCCGAGGCGGAGGAACTGGCGCGGGTGCTGCCGGTGATCGAAGCGTTGGTTGCCGCGGGAAAGGGTCGGGTATCGATCGACACGGTGAAGCCGGCGGTGGCGGAGGCGGCGATTTCCGCTGGGGTCACGCTCGTGAACGACATCTCGGCGACGTTGCTCGATGTTGTTGCCTCCTGCGGTAGGTCCGACGTCGGCTGGGTCGCGATGCACATGCGAGGCGTGCCGGCCACCATGCAGGTTGCGCCGTCCTACGACGAAGTCGTTGGTGAGGTGGCGGATTTCCTCGCCGCCAAAGCGACAGCGGCGATGGAAGCGGGGATCCACGAGGTGTGGGTGGACCCCGGCATCGGTTTCGGGAAGTCCGAAGCGCACAACCTGCTGTTGCTCCGCCACCTCGGTCGGCTCACCGGGTTGGGTTTCCCGGTGCTGGTTGGCACGAGTCGGAAACGTTTCGTTGGCGCGTTGCTCGCCCGCTCTGACAACTCCGCCGAGTCGGTGGTGGCGGTGGATGATCGAGGGGCAGGCACGATCGGCACCGAGGTTTGGGCCATGGCGTTGGGAGCTCGAATGATTCGCACGCACGATGTACCGGCGGCGGTGCAGTCGGGTCGGTTGGTGTGGGCCGACCCCCGAGCGGTGATTCCCCCGAGCCCATAGGGGAGTATTTCGGAGTCCTCTACGCTTTTTTGATCCCTTTGGTTCATGCCGATTTCCCAGATTGGGAATCCCGTGTCACCATGCTCGCAATGGCAGCCAAAGGCAAGTGGGCGCAAGGCATCACGCCCCGCAACTTCACGTGGATCATCAAGGATCAGATCGCGATCAGCGAGCGTCCGGGCGGGTACGCGCAAAATCACCGGAAGGTGCGTCGTCAGGAAGAGATCATCTGGATCCGCGAGCAAGGCTTCGCCTTCGTGGTATCGATCATCCCCTCGTCGCACAACCTCCACAACTACGACGAGTTCAGCGTGGCCTGGAAACATCGGCCGTACGGCATCCACGAGGACCATACGGAAATGCTTGGCAACTTGTTCCCCGAGATGAAGGAATGGATCTCCACGGGACGAAAGGTGCTGTTCCATCAGGAAGAGGTCAACGACCGCCTGTGCGGGATCATGGCTGGTTACCTGTTGTGGGACGGCCTGGTGAGCACCGGGCCAGAAGCCATCGCCATCACCGAGCACATCACCAGCCGGCAACTCGGCCCCCTCGGCCGTGAGCAGGTTTCTGTGGCCTTGGCACTGCGGGCCAAACGAACCGCCTGACCGATTCTGTGGCCGCTTCTCCCGACACGATCGAGCTGCGCGGGTTGCGGGCGCAAGGCATCTGCGGCGCCTTACCGGAGGAACAGGATCGAGCGCAGCCGCTCGAGGTCGACCTTGACGTCTTGGCCGATTTGTCGTCCGCCTGCCGGTCCGACGACCTCAACGACACGATCGACTACGGCGCGTTGGCGGCGGCGGTGGAAGAAGTGATCACCGGCGAACGTTTCGTTCTGCTGGAACGGCTGGCCGAGCGGATCGCCGAGGTGGTGCTCGCTGATGTTCGAGTGGACGAAGTGCGAGTGGCCGTCCGCAAGCTTCGCCCACCGGTACCCCAGGCGCTCGACACGTCCGGTGTGCGCATCGTCCGCACGCGATCCTGAGACGCACCCGATGCGAGCATTCCTTGGTCTCGGATCCAATCTCGGCGATCGCCGCGAACTGTTGCGCGATGCCGTGAACAGCCTGCACGGCGTGGTGGGCGTGTCGCCCGTCTACGAAACCGAACCAGTGGGCGGTCCGGGGGGGCAAGGGGCGTATCTCAACATCGTGGTGGAACTCGACACACCACTCTCGCCCCGGGAACTGCTCGGGGTGTGCCACCGGTTGGAGGCGGCGGCGGACCGCGTGCGGGAGGAGCGGTGGGGGCCACGCACACTCGACATCGACGTGTTGTGGCATGCGTCGGGACCGGTGCAGGAACCGGACCTCGAGGTGCCGCATCCGCGGATGTGGTCCCGCCGATTCGTGATGGCACCATTCGCCGACCTCGCCCCGGACCTCGCCCCAGAGGGGTGGAGCGATCGCGCCGAAGGCTCGGTGGCGCAGGCGGGGGAATTGTGAGCCAGCAGCGATTCTGTGTGGTCGGACCCGGTCGAGCGGGTGGTTCGATCGCGGGGGCGCTGGTGGACCGAGGATGGATTCAGGCCCGCGAGGTCACCCGTTTGGCCGGCGCTGCGCAGTTGGAACGGGCGGCCCACGAGGTCGATCTCGTGGTGATCGCCACCCCCGATTCGGTGATCGCCCCCGTCGCGGCGGGCATCGAACCCAACGCCTCCGCCGTGGTGGTCCATCTTGCTGGGTCGTTTGGGCTCGACGTGCTGCTTGCTGCCGGCCATCAACGAGTGGGGGCGCTTCATCCTTTGGTGTCGATGCCGTCGGCCGAGATCGGCCGACAACGGTTGGTCGAACGCGCATGGTTTGCCGTCGCCGGTGATCCACTCGTGGAGGAGATCGTTGCCGTGTGGGGTGGTCGGTCGTTCAACGTGGCCGACGCCGACCGGGCCGCCTACCACGCGGCGGCGTGTATCGCCTCGAATCACCTGGTGGCCCTGTTCGGTCAGGTGGAACGGGTGGCCGCGACGGCCGGGGTGCCGTTGGCGGCCTACCTCCCGTTGGCCTTGGCCAGCCTCGCCAACGTCGAAAAACTCGGACCGGCCGCCGCGCTCACCGGACCCGCCGCCCGCAACGACCTCGCCACCATCGATCGCCATCGTGCGGCACTTGCCTCGCTCGACTCGCGCGAACTGGCGGCCTACGACGCCATGGTGGAACTGGCCCGCGTCCTCCAAGCCCCCTGATCGGTTTCGGTCTCCCGAACGCATCAGTTTTGAGGCGTTCCGGAGACTGGAACGCCAAGCAGGAGGTTAGGGTCGGCCTCGTGCAGGTCGTGTCTTCCATCGCCGAGCTTCGTTCTGTGCTCGACCGTGTCCGGTTTGGCGGTGGCTCTGTCGGCTTCGTACCGACAATGGGCTATCTCCACGATGGTCATGCGTCGTTGATTCGGCGGTCGGTGACGGACGCCAACACCATCACCGCCGTCACCATCTTCGTGAACCCGTTGCAGTTCGCCGCCAACGAGGACCTCGCCGCGTATCCGCGAGATCTCGACCGTGATCTCGCGCTCTGCGAGGCCTCTGGCGCCGGAATCGTGCTCACGCCATCGGTCGAAGAGATGTACCCGTCGGCCATTCTCACCACGGTGTCGGTGGCGGAGGTGTCGGGCCGAATGGAAGGCGCGGCGCGCCCCAGCCATTTCGCCGGAGTCGCCACCGTCGTGGCGAAGTTGTTCAACATCGTCGGCCCGTGCCGCTCCTATTTCGGCGAGAAGGACTACCAACAACTCGCCGTCATCGAAACGATGGCCCACGACCTCAACGTCCCGGTCGAGGTGGTGGGCTGCCCGATCGTGCGCGAATCCGACGGCCTCGCCATGTCGAGTCGAAACGTGTACCTCTCCGCCGAGGAACGGGTGGCGTCGCGTTGTTTGTCGGCGGCGTTGACCACCATCGTCGATGCCATCGAATCGGGCGAGCTGTCAGAACCGGGAGCGATCGGCCGGGCGTTGGCCGCATCGATCGAAGCGGAACCCCTCGCTGTTCTCGACTACGCCGAGGTGGTGGATCCCCGCACCCTGGCCCCCCTCGTCGAGCGATTGCGGGTGGGCGATGAGGCGCGGCTGATCGTGGCGGCGCAGGTGGGCCGACCGCGTCTCCTCGACAACATGGGCGCCACGTTTGGTATGGCGCGCAGAACGGAGATCGCGGCCGACGACTGATCCTCCGCGTTCGGCCCGGGGCGGTTGCCCCAACCCTCGTGAACGCTGTTATGGTGGCAGTGTTCACTCCGCAAGGCGACCTTCGAGGCGCCAAGCTCCAGGAGGTCGTGCCGATGCGCCGACGAATGATGAAGTCCAAGATCCACCGTGCCACGGTGTCCGATGCCAACCTCCATTACGTGGGGTCGATCACGCTCGACACCGAACTGATGGCGTTGGCCGACATCAAGGAATGGGAGCAGGTCACCATCGTCGACATCGACAACGGTGCCCGTTTCGAGACCTACGCCATCAACGGGGGTCGGGGTGACGTTTGCCTCAATGGCGCTGCGGCCCGCCTCGTGCATCCCGGCGATCGCATCATCGTGATCACCTATGGCGACTTCGAGGACGCCGAGCTCGACGACTTCGCCCCCAGGATCGTCCACGTCGACACCGCCAACCGTCCGATCGATGCCGACACGGCGGCGGCGTTGGCCAAGGCCACGTCACCCGGCCCGGTGCGTTACGTCGAGATCCAGGCCGAAGTGCAGCGCCAGATGGCCACCCTTGATGCCGAGCTCGGCAACCTCGGCTGACGTCCCCGATCCCGGCGCCCCCGGCGCTCCGCTCGACCTCCTGGTGCTCGGCAGCGGTGTGGCGGGACTGTCGGCCGCCGTGCGCGCCGCCCAGGCCCACGGCATGCGCGTCGGCGTCCTCACCAAAGGTGAACTCGACCAGGCCACCACCCGCTGGGCGCAAGGCGGGGTGGCGGCAGTCCTCCACGCCGACCCCGACTCGCCCGACTCCACCGACCTCCACCTGCTCGACACGCTGTCGGCCGGCGCCGGCCTGTGCGACGAAGACGCCGTCCGAGTGCTGGTCGACGAAGGGCCCGGGCGAGTCAATGGCCTGATCGCCCTCGGTGCCATGTTCGACCGCGATGGCGAGGGCAACCTCGAACTGGCGCGTGAGGGCGGCCACACGCTGCCGCGCATCGTGCACGCTGGAGGCACGGAGACCGGAGCGGAGATCGAACGGGCGCTGGTCGACGCCGTTCGAGCCACCGCCGCGGCCCTCCATGAGCACAGCTTCGCCACCGACTTCATTATCGAAGGCGGCCGCTGTCGGGGCGTGCGGGCCGTGTCGGCCGACGACCCGTCCGGGGAGGAACGTGAGGTGCGAGCCCACCACGTGCTGCTCGCCACCGGTGGCGCCGGCCAGATGTTCAGCGTCACCACCAACCCCATCGAGGCCACGGGCGACGGCATCGCGATGGCGTTGCGGGCGGGTGTTGCGGTGGCCGATATCGAGTTCGTGCAGTTCCACCCCACCGCGTTGCACCGGGCCACCATGCCGCGCCTCTTGCTCAGTGAGGCGTTGCGTGGTCACGGGGCCAAGCTGCGCGACGACACCGGTGAACGGTTCGTCGACGAACTGCTCCCGCGCGATGAAGTGAGCCGGGCCATCACGGGTCGGATGCTGGCGTCGGGAACCGACCACGTGTGGCTCGATGTGAGCGAGCTTCCCAACTTCCCCACCCGGTTCCCCACCCTCACGCGGGAACTGCGCGAGATGGGGTTCGATCCGCCGTCCCAGTTGCTGCCCGTGGCTCCGGCCGCCCACTACCTGTGCGGTGGGGTGGTCACCGATCTCGACGGCGCCTCATCGTTGCCGGGGTTATGGGCCGCCGGCGAGGTGGCGTGTTCCGGTGTGCACGGGGCCAACCGACTGGCCTCGAACTCGCTGCTCGAAGGCATGGTGTTCGGCTTCCGCGTGGTCGAGGCCATCGAACGAGGGAAAGACGGGGCCGAGGCCACCGGCGCGATGCGGTCGGTGCTTTCGCCCGCCGGCGAAAGCAAGAGCGGGGAGCTGGTGATCGGCGGTCGGCCCGCCAGGAGCTGGACGGCGCCGGGCCCGTTGGTGTGGCGGCCCACGAACGAGGCGGGGTCAGGCCGGCAGCCAAACGTGGGTGTCGACGAATTGAAGGTCAGCCTGCAGCAAGCCATGACCATCGGCGCCGGCGTGCTCCGCTCGGCGGCCTCGCTCGACGAGGCCGGCCGCACGGTCGACAAGGTGAGAGCCGATCTCGGGGCGGTGCGCAGCCTCGACGACGTGCAGCTTGCCAACCTGCTCGACGTGGCCGATGCCGTACTGGCGGTGGCCGGTGAGCGTGAAGAGAGCCGAGGGGCCCACACCCGCAGCGACCATCCCGGCCGCCTCGACGCCTTTCTCCTCCGCCTCATCCTCGCCACCTAACCCACACCCCCCCCTCTTTTGGGGTTTTGGTCTCCCGTTCGCATCAAAAGTGATGCGTTTGGGAGACCAAAACGCGACGATGGGGGGGTGAGCCATCCCGCCAACTGGTATCCCGATCCCTTCGGCCGGTTCGAGCTGCGCTATTTCGACAGCATGAACTGGACCGAACACGTGAACAACGGGGGTACCCCCGGCATCGATCCGCCGGTGCCGAGCGCGGGTCCGGCCATGCCGATCACCAACCACCAGCCCGCGCAGGTCCAACAACAGGTACAGGCGAAGGCCGGAGTTCGCGGCGCCGCGTTTGCCGGGGGTGGCTCGTTGTTCACCGAGCCGATACTGGTGGTGAACCAGAAGGCCAAGTTCATCGAGGTGGAGAACGAGTACGCCATCTTCGACCAGGGGGGCCGCCAGATTGGCGGTGTGCGCCAGGTAGGCCAGAGCACCGCCAAGAAGGTGATGCGGGTGATGACCAACGTGGACCAGTTCATGACCCACAAGCTTCAGGTGGTGGATGCCTACGGACAGGTCGCCCTAGCCATCACCCGTCCGGCCAAGATGGTGAAGAGCAAGCTCATCGTCACGAACGCGATGGGGGCGGAGGTTGGCACGATCGTGCAGGAGAACGTGGTGGGCAAGGTCCACTTCGGCTTCATGGTGGGCGGGCAACGCATCGGCTCCATCAACGCCGAGAACTGGCGGGCATGGAACTTCAGTGTGCAAGACGCCAACAACCATGAGGTGGCGCGCATCACCAAGACCTGGGAGGGTTTGGCATCCACGTTGTTCACCACGGCCGACAACTACGTCGTGCAATTCCACTACCAACTCCCCGACCCGCTGCTGAGCCTTGTTGTGGCCTCAGCCGTGTCGGTCGACACCGCACTGAAACAGGACAATCGTGGCTTCAACTGATCAGCCCCCTCGGTTCGCCGTGGTCGATGCCGTGTCTCGCGCCTTGGCCGAGGACCTCACGCCGATCGGCGATCTCACGTCGACCCTCCTCCCCGCCGGGATGGAAGCGGAGGCATCGTTCGTTGCCCGCGATCACGGCGTGTTGGCCGGGGTGGCGTGCGCCGCCGAGACCGTCCTCCAGGTAGACGGAACGGTCGTAGTCGCCTGGATGGCTACCGACGGCGACGTGCTCGTGCCGGGTTCGGTGATCGGCACGCTGTCGGGTCCGCTGGCGTCGATCCTCACCGCAGAGCGCACGGCGCTGAACTTCCTCTCCCATCTGTCGGGAATCGCGACGCTCACCGCGCGGTTCGTGGAAGCGGCCAAAGCCGACGGCGGCACGGCCAGGATCTGGGACACCCGCAAGACCACGCCGGGTCTGCGTACCTTGCAGAAGGCCGCAGTGCGTGCCGGCGGGGGGGCGAACCATCGGGGGAACCTCTCCGACTGGATCCTGCTGAAGGACAACCACCTTGCCTTGCTCGGCATCGAGGGCGCGGTGGTCGAAGCCCGTCGTCTGTGGCCGGGCCGCACCGTGCATGTGGAATGCGACCACCTCGATCAGGTGCTCGAGGCACTGGGCGCCGGCGCCGACGCTCTGCTGCTCGACAACATGACCGTCTCAGAAGCCAAGGCCTGCGTGGCTGCGGCCGATGCGCATGTGGCCGCCCACGGCGGACGGCGACCGTTGCTCGAGGTGAGTGGCGGGGTTTCGCTCGCGACCGTGGGGGCGTTGGCCACCACGGGTGTCGACCTCATCAGCGTGGGCACCATCACCAACTCGGCCCCCGTGCTCGACATCGGCCTCGACCTCCCCGCCGCCCAACCTCATGTTTTGGTCTCCGATACGCGTCAGTTCTGACGCGTATCGGAGACCAAAACGCAAAAGGGTTTCCGGGGGGGAGGAACGAGTACCGTGGTGGCCAGCACGCCGAGGCAATCGCCCGGCAAGCCGTTCGGAGAAGGTTCCTCATGCTGCTCGTCATCGATGCCGGCAACACCCACACGGTCGTGGGGCTCTATGAGCTCGACGATGAAGGCTCGTCCTCGCCACCAGATCGCCGGTGTGAAGACGGTCTGCTCGACCACTGGCGCCTGGCCACGATCGCAGGGCGTACGTCCGACGAGCTGGCGGTGATGTTGCAGGGCTTCCTCCAGCTCCGCCACTACAGCCTCGACGACATCGACGGGATCGCCGTCTCCTCCGGCGTGCCCCGCACCACGTCGTCGCTTCGGGAGCTGGCGAGCCGTTATCTCGACTTCGAACCCGTGGTGATCGAGCCGGGGGTCCGCACAGGTATCGCCATCCTCTACGAGAACCCCAAAGAGGTGGGAGCAGACCGCATCGCCAACGCGGTGGCGGCGTTCGACCTCTACGGCGGCCCCACCATCGTGGTCGACTTCGGCACCGCCATCACCTGCGACGCCGTCTCGGCCAATGGTGAGTACCTCGGTGGAGCGATCGCTCCGGGGATCGAGATCTCGATGGACGCCCTCGTCGGCCGGGCGGCCGCGCTTCGCGCCGTCGAGCTCAAGCCCCCCCGGAACGTGCTCGGCAAGAGCACCGTCGAATCGATCCAGTCCGGCGCCGTGTTCGGCTTCTCCGCCCAGGTCGATGGTTTGTGCGACCGCATCCAAGACGAGATCGGCGAGTGCACGATCATCAGCACCGGCGGTCTGGCCGGGCTCATCCACCCGTTGTCGAAACGCATACAACACGACGAGCCATGGCTCACCCTGCACGGGTTGCGGCTCGTCTACGAGAAGAACGCGTGACCGGCACGGTGGCCGCGGTCGGACAGCCGCAAAGGCTCGGTGGGATCACGGGGATCGTGCCCGCGGCGTTCGCGTGCGACAATGTCGGCCCCACGGCGGGGCTGACCTGAGGAGCGCAACGATGCGCGTGCTGATCACTGGAATGGGCGGCGAGCTCGGCACTCGCATTGCCAACATCCTCGAGCGCGACTCGCGGGTCGAGGCCGTCTTTGGCGTCGACGTCGATCCGCCCCGACGGCGGCTGCATCGAGCGGAGTTCCACTGGATCGACCCACGGGATGCCGCCGGGATCGCGCAGCTTGCCCGGGAGCTGCAACCCACTGCGCTCGTGCACCTTGGCGTGTATGAGCCGTTCGCCCGCAGCAGCCCGCGCTCCGCAGTGGAGCGCACCGCCAAGGGCAGCATCGCTGTGCTCGAAGCCGTTGCCGCCACCGGTTCGTTGGATCGCATCGTGGTTCGATCCGGCATCGAGATCTACGGCCGTCGCCAGGGATCACCGCAGTGCCCCGACGAAGACGTGGTGCCCGATCCCACCACGCCCTTCGGCCACGTGTTGCGCTACACCGAACGGCTCGCCCAGGAGTTCGGCATCTCGTCGGCGGTGCCCACCACGCTCCTGCGGTTCGCCCCGCTGGTGGGTCCCCACTTCCCGAGCCCGCTCGGCCGGTATCTGCGCCTCCCGGTGGTGCCGTTCAGCGTGATGGGCGACCGACCGTTCTCCGTGCTCCACCAGGAAGACGCGTCGAGGGCCATCGTCGCCGCGCTGCGGAGTCCTTTCGACGGGCCCGTCAACGTGGTGGGCGAGGGTGCGGTCACCGTGAGCCAAGCGGCCCGGCTCGGCGGACGTATTCCGCTCCCGCTTGCCGGGCCGATATGGCGTACCTCCCGTTTCGTCTCCGAGCTGGTCGGCGCCCCCGTGCCCGAACACATCCAGGAGCTGTTGGTTCGGGGTCGGACCGCCGACGGCAGTCGGGCCGGGGAGCGGCTTGGTGTGGCACCGCGTTACACCAGTCGGGCCGTCATCGAGTCCCTGTTCGACTGGGCCGAGGTCACGTATCTCGCCGTGGCCGACGCCGAGGAGGTGCCGTCATGAGCACGATTCCACTCGCCACCGATGCCGCGGTGCACGACGCCAAACTCGACGGCGGGTTGACAGCGATCCTCTCCCGCCGACTCACCGGCAAGCACGACATCGATCCCTGGGGCCTCGATCCCGACGTCCGGGCCTTGCTACAACCGCTGGGCGTGTTGCGCTGGCGCGTCGACCTCGACGGTGTCGACCTCCTCCCCTCCGGCCCGGCGTTGCTGGTCCACAACCAGCGGTTTGGCGTCTCGGAGCGATTCGTTCTGGCGTCGGGGATCACCCGCACGCTTGGCCGCACCACCCGCCCCGCCGGGGTGGCTGATCGAGCGTTGGTGGGCCCCACGCTCAACCGCATCGGCGTGGTGAGCGACGATGAAGCCGACCTCCGCGCGCTGTTCCGCCGCGGGGAGCTCGTGTCGGTGGGTCTCGAACGCCTCGCCGCCAATCGATTCACCGCCGGCCGCTGCCCGGATCGACCACTCGCCGCTGCCCTCGCCATCGGTGTGCCGGTCGTGCCCGTCGCGGTGGTGGGTCGCGAGTTGGCCCGGCGCTGGGAGATCATCGTCGGCGCGCCGATTCCCACGCGGCAACGGGGCGCGCAGCCCACACCGACCGAGGTATCGATCAACGTGCGGCGCCGCGTCGGCCAACTCCTCGAAGCGGCCCGACGCGGTCGTTCGATCCTCTGAGAAAGTGACCGGTCGCCGTGTGCGGGCGCGAACCCCCGTACACTCCTCGCCCCATGGCATTCGCAACCGCCGATGACGGAACCCAGATCTGGTACGAGATGGTGGGTCCCCGTGACGCCCCGCCGCTTCTGATGATCCAGGGGCTCGGCGCCGATTCCAAGGGGTGGCTGCGCCAGCGTCGGGCGATGAGCCGGCACTACCGGTGTGTGTTGTTCGACAACCGTGGTGTGGGCCGCTCCGACAAGCCGCCAGCTCCCTACGACCTCGAAGCCATGGCCGCCGATGCGATCGCGGTGCTCGACGCCGCGGGGATCGCGAGCGCCCACGTGATGGGGGCGTCGATGGGCGGAGTATTGAGCCAGATCCTTGCCGTGCGACACCCGCATCGTGTGCGCTCCCTCGTGCTGGCGTGTACCGCATGTCGACACCACCCGTGGCGACGAAAGCTCCTCGGTCAATGGGCCGAACAAGCCGCCACCGGCGGCATGGGCTCTTTTCTCCAGGACGGGGCTCGGTGGTTGGTGGGCCCGCGCTCGCTCCGGCGGGCCCTTCCTTTTCTGCCGGTGGTCGGTCCGTTGAGCGGGTTGGCGTTATCCACCCCGCCCCATGCCTTCGTCGCCCAGGTACACGCCATCCTCACCCTCCACGACGACATTCGTTTCGAACTGGCCTCGGTTGCGGTCCCCACGCTGGTCATCGTGGGAAGCCAGGACATCCTCACGCCCTTGGGAGACTCTGAGGAGATTGCGGAGCTCATTCCAGGCGCCGAACTGGCCGTGGTAGGCGGGGCGGCGCACGGCTTCATGTTCGAACACGCCGACCCCTTCAACCGCACGGTGCTCGACTTCCTCGGGCGTGTCGTGGCCAACGCCGCGCTGGCCGATGGTGGGCTCGTCCCAGCGTCCTGACCGTCACCCGGGAGCAGGCTTTCGCAGCGGCATTCGCCGACGCGTGCAGTCGGCAACCAGCCAACGAGGGTCGACGCTGGTGACGCCCGCGAACAGATCACGAGAACCGCTCGCTGATCGTGTCGACCACACGCCGCCCGGTCTCGATGGGTCCGGTCTCGTGGCGCTCCATCAGCACGCCGGCACCAACGAGAAGCGCACCGGCGCCGGCCAGCCAACCCCAGGTGGGCACGCCCACCTCTACGCCCAGGAGTTCGTGCCAGGACAGAGCGGCGAGCAACACGGTGCCGAGGAGAAGGGGTGCGGCCAGCCGCCTGGTGCCACCGATGAGGATGCCAGCGATGGCCACGCCCCCCACCACGAGCGCATGGATGTCTGGCCCGCCGCCGAGTCGTTCGATCATGCCGGTCACCCCGATGGCGAGCATGGCCGGGCCGTAGGCGACCCAGCTCGA